>JGI1358J11329_10001290_pt1 | contig 20853 bp, 19 predicted proteins | sample Subgroupgradi54m_FD_11329 | JGI IMG/M metagenome (IMG submission 11329)
GGCTCGCCGGCAACGGCCTGGGCGGGACGGAGATCGCCCGGCGGCTCGGCATCGGCCGCGCCAGCGTCTACCGGATTTTGAAGGGGAGGATGACCTGACAACAGATGGGTGGGTGCGAGGGTGGGCCTCAGGCCCCTGTCCATCCCTCCGCATCGGTTGGATGAGGCTCGCTCGCCATGACGAGCACGCTGAACTCTGGTACGCTCCTGACAATGAGGGATCCGATGAGCCATCAGGGACATGAAGAGCTATTCGAGCAGCGGCGCAAGGCACGGGCTCAAGCTGCCGCCCGATTGGAACGACTGCGCAGTCGCCATTTCGACGAAGTGCTCCCCGCCTTCGCGAGCCGCCTGTCCGACGCCCGAGCGATGATCGATCTGTGGGAGCGGCGCCAGTTGTGCAGCCGCACCTACATTGACCGCTGGAGAGCCTTGTTGGATGCGGGTTCCGATGCGGTGGCGATCCGCGATGAGGACGCCTTGCTGCAGAATTCGCCGTTCTTTTGTCCCTCTGATGACGGGCCACGGCATTGAAGCGGGAAAATGTCTTCGAACTGCTCAGTGAAGCAAATCAGGCAACCGGCCACAACGAGTTCGTGATCATCGGAAGTCTATCGGTGCTTGGCGTCATGGCGTCGCCGCCGGATGAGATGGTCATGTCCGTCGACATCGACCTCTATCCTGCCAAGGATCCCGGCCGGGCGTCGGAAATTGCCGACCTGTTCGGCCAGGAAAGCGCCTTTTATCGCAAAAACGGTTTCTATGCCGACTCCAAATATGTTCGGGGCGATGAACGTGACCGCACATGGGTCCGTGCCGGCTTGGCTGCCGGCATCTTGTCGCTGGCGACGATTGAATATCGCCTGCGCGAGACGGTGCTCGAGCAGGATGAACGCGAGCACACAATTACGGCCATCGCCGAAGATCGAACCTAGCTCGCCGCCGGGGTTCGTCAGCTTTGACTGGGATGACGTGCCCGCGGCGGAACAGCAGCGGCGCAGGGACATCCTTATACGGTGATACCGCCTTCGCCAAACAGGAACTCATTCGGGTGTTCCGGGAGAGACACCCCGAACGCTTCGCCACCTGGGATGCACGCAGCAGAACGCCCGATCCGGCGGCACCCCAACGCCGGCCGCTCCGTGATCGGGGTGGCATCGGCGACTGATGACAGATGGGTGGGCGCAAGAGAGGGCCTGAGGCCCTCCCTTCCCATCCTTCCCCGCCTTTTGTTGCACGGAATGGAGCCTCGACGATGAGAGCCGTACGGTGCGCGGCGGCGTCGGCAGGGGCAGTCCAGGAGGGGTTTTCTTGCGACGCATTCTCTGTCACCTCCGCCATTATCGGCTATAGCCGCCGTGTGCTTGCGAACGACGGCGTCGGCTACATGGCCCCAATAGCGACCAATAGGGCAATCGTGCTCATGGCGTCGACCGTCAGTACGTCGATCATGCGGATCTGGCCGGTTTCCAGATCGATTGCGCCATGAATATTCAGGCGACCCCGCCCATTTGGTCTGGTCGACGGCAACCTTGACTTCTTTCGGTGCCAGCAGCCCACCGGCCGCGGAGAGCCTCCCCGGCTTGGCAAGCGATTATTTTGCCATATCACGGTCGCGGTATACCTGATGATGACCATGGCCCCGAAAACCTCGCCCCCTTGCGCAAGCTCGCCCTGAAGATCCTCAACCGCGCCCGGCCCGGCATCTCCGTGCGCCGCAAACGCAAACGCTCAGGATGGTCCAACGACTTCGCCCGGTCCATCCTCGGCCAAATGCGATGACCGTGCCGTTGAGATCCAGGGCCGTTTTCGGGTGGCAAGCACGGTACTATTTTACAGTAACCTTTCTCTCCGGGCAGCCCGGAAAAAAAATTTCTGGGCTGCAGCAGCGCGGGTCACATGCCGCGTTCGCCAGTAACCTTGCAGCATCGCACCCGCCGAGACATTTAAAATAGTTTTGGCAGTCTCTGCAGGCCGCAAGCCTTGCCGCCGCCTCTCCGACAAACTCCAAGAATTGTTTGTAAACTGCAGAAAGGCCTTCTTCAAATGCATTTCCACAGCTTATACCTGCTTCGATATACCAAGAGCATGGTACTGCACGGCCGTCACTAAGCACGAAAAGAAAGTCGCGCGGCAGCATGCGGCATCGAAGGGGCGCCGCTTTTCTATCATTAATGATACGATAGCCCGGCTGAAGATAGATAGTGGGAGGCAGCACTGCCCTCTCATCAGCGATAATCTGCAGCAATTCGTTGGTTGCTGCCACCATTTCCACAGGCGGAAGCCATTCAGCGACAATTTTTCTGCCTCGACCAATGGGGGAAAAATAAAAGATCGCGTGGGTCTCCACTCCAGCTTGGCCTGTGTATTTGAGGAGGGGGGCCACATCCACCAAGCTCCGGCGGGTCAGGATCGTGTTGACCCTGACACGGCGGCCTTCCGCGACAAGAGAATGAAGGCGATCGGTTACTCTGGCAAACGATCCTTGACCGCGATAATAGTCATGGCATTCCTGCAGGCCATCCAAAGAGATGACAGCGACATCTGTACTCGCGTTTGTTGGAAAGCGTGCCTGAAGGTTGGGATGATCGATCCAACTGCTTTGTATCTCCACGTCAAGAGAAAGGTCATGAAGGGCCTGGACCAGCTGGGGCAAGTCGTCGCGCAGCAATGGTTCGCCCCCGGTCAGGTGGACTGCTTCAACTCCCATGTCCTTCGCTTCCCGGAACAGGCTGAGCAAGGCCTCGGTGGACACACCGGGGTGTTGCGCTGCGCCGGACTCGCAGCAGCAGTGTCGGCAATTCAGAGGGCAGCGGTTGGTGATTTGGACATCGAGCTCCCGCAATTGATAGGATGCGCTTTCATTATTCGACCACATGATTTCTCCCCTGCCACTTGAACTTGAGAAGGTGGACACCTTTGAAAGGTACCTTTTTGGGGCGATTGGGGTCGGTAAGGAATTCGTCGCAGCGCAGATAGGCCCCGGTCCAGGACTGCTCCTCGTCCCAGGAGCGCGCCCAGGAACGGCACGCGCCGAAACATCCCTCCCAGTGGTCGCAAGAGCGGCATGCGCCCTTCATGTCACTTTGCCGGAGGCCGCGTAAGCCGGTCAACGCCGGGCTCCTGTGCCAAATTTCGGCGAGGCTTTGCCGGTGGATGTTGCCAACCGCCAGCGCGGGATCTTCGTAATACGCTTGGGCGCAGGGGGTAACGTCGCCGTTCGGCATGATTTCACAGCGAACCGTGTTCCATCCGCACCCATAGTTGAAGTTCCCCGTGATGAGGGATGGAAGCTCGAATCGGATGTTGGTCCAGCCCCGCGTCTGGACCGAGTCGATCATGCGCTTGCAATCTTCCCAGGCCAAGTAGAGATGGTCCTTTCCCCGCCCGCATCCACTTGGACCGGGAAAAATCACATGGTCAATCCCAAGTTTGGCGACATGTTCACAGATGGTCAGAAAATCGGTATCAATATTCTCGTAACAGCACAGGGTCTGAACATATTTCGCACCTTTGCCAATGGGAATTTCGAGCGCTGAAAGCGCCTGACGAGTGGCCGCCTCGCCTCGCAGCGATACGCCGTCAATGCTGATTCCTACGCTGAAATCGTTGCGAAGCTTGGCCAGCCGTTCCGCGTAGCGGTGAAGCAATATCCCGTTAGTTTCAAATTCGATAGCGATTTCTGGATGCTCGTCGAACCAGTCCAGAAGGGGGAGTAGTTCTGGGTAGATCAGCGGTTCGCCACCGATCAGGGTGACGACATGCAGGCCAAGGCTGCAGGCTTCATTTAGACAGCGCAACGCCACCGCCACCGGTAGATGAGGATCTTCGATACCGGGGGAACTGGTTGTGTAACAATGCGTGCAGGTTAGATTGCACTTGCGGCAGAGCCGCAGTTGGAGCGAGGTAAGCGGAGGTGTCATTTTGGGGCCCCGTCAGCCGTAGATACAATCAGTGTCGCGGAATGTGACGACCAGAACTCGATAGTCAAAAAAACGCTCGTGGTGATCAACCGCCGCAGCAATTTCCGCCGCCGAATAGGCCCGGCGAACAGCCGAAACGACCAGCTTGTCTTCGCGGTCATTTCGGCGGTGGATCAGGCCGATGCACCAGCCGGTGATCCTACCGATGGGATAGTCGATCCCGACTACGTAGGCATCCAGTTCGCTCCCGTCATCCGAGAAGGCATCAACCAGATGGCCGTAATTCAGTGTGTAGAGAAAGCCTAGCCGCGGATGAGGATGGCCGAGGGGTCGGTCGACGATCACCTGCACCCGGCACCCAAGCCAAGCGGTCGCGGGATAGCGGCGGCCATCGAAACTGACTTGATTGACCATTTCGGAGGACTTTCATTCCGCTTGATGAGCTGTTTCGGGGTAGAGGCGCTCGATCTCCTTGATTATGCCTCTGCGGTGGTCGAAGACTGATGTACTCCAGAAGCAGATACTGCCGTCCGCTCCGCCGCTGACGAACTGCCGGACGTCGCCGCCCTCTATAATCGCTACGTAGGAGACAGGAGCGAGGTGACCGCAACGGACGCCCAGCAACAAGGGATGAACGTCATTTTCCAAGCTGACGGACCACATACGGACGGATCCGTCGCCTCCCGTCGTCAGGACACCAACCTCTGCAACCTTCCCATCCTCCTCACCATCGCCTAGATCAACCAGCTCCATGTGCGCGACCAATCCTGCATCTTGAGCAAGAAGCGCCTTTGATAACATACTGCCGGTTGTGTAAATGCGTGCTTGGTTATCCAGACCGGCGGAGACGAAGTACCGACCGCAGCGGCTGATATCAATCCGCTTGATAGTGTCGATTTCCAACCCCGTGGTAGCATTAACCGGAATGCCATTCAGCCTCATGTGGGAATGCAGATCCTGGTTCTGCATTCCGACGGTTGCTTCCAGTTCCCCATCGTGGCACTCGCATCGCGCGGCGATAGCGACCTTGGTTCCGCCTCGCCGGGGGGCCAGGGTGACGCGCTGATCGCAATGTTCCGCATGTGTCAAGCTGGCGATGGCTTCACTGGCTATTATCCCGTCTATCCGTTCTATCATATGCACGGCAAAGGATCGGGCGGCGAAGGCGGCGTAGCGGATTTCCCAGTAGCCGTTGCCGTCTTCAAGCTCCAGTGCCGGGGCGGAGGCATGGATGGGACGCGCCGCGTGTTTGCTGATCGCGAAGACCGCGCGGTTTGGAGACTGGCTGAGACAGACCGCGTCAGGTATGAGCGTGATCGGGAGGGATAACCCCGCCACCTGACCAAGCGCTCCGGTGCAAAGAGAACCTGGAGCGGGAACGATGTGGATACCGGAGGGGCCTGCCACCATGTCGGCTATGCGCTCGCCCAAGAGTTCCGCTTCCCACCGCGGCCCGTCCTTCCTCCGATAAAGCCAGCCCCCGGAGTCCCGCGCACGCAGGAGCACCACGATCGTCCGCTCATCGATCACCACAATCTTCGTAACCGGCGTGAGGGGACATGGGTATTCCGGCATTGCCACGGCCGGGGTCGGCGTCGTCCGCGGCGGACCATTTGCTGACCATTCCGGGCGGAAATCATACGGGCGCCAGATCCGGACGGTGCCGTTCGTACCGCAACTTGCCAAACGGATGCCGGCCCCGTCGGCCCCGGAGGAGAACGCGATGTGCCGAGTCCATTCCCTGCCGCCGTGGCCGCCGAGCATTGCGAGCGACCGCCCGGCGGTATCCCAAAGTCCGATCCGTCCGTCACGACCTGCGGTGGCAATCATGTCCCCCAAAGGACTGAAAATAGCCTGCCGTATCCAATTGGTGTGACCGGCAAGCACGGCGCGCAGTTGCGGCTGCTCTAAAGATGTCACGTCCCACAGATAGGCCCGCGTATCCGAGCTTGCCGTCACCACCAAAGAGCCATCAGGGCTGAATTCAGCGTAGCGGACCCAATGGGAATGGCCAGACAGTTTTCCGGCGGGCTGCAATCCGCCGTGACAGAACCGATAGAGATAGGCGTTGCCGTCGATACACGACACCACGACGGCATCTCGGTTGAAGAAGGCTGTCTTTGGCGGGGTGGCGACATGATTGAAGCTTGACCCCGAGGGCTCAGGTAATTTGTACAGCTTGGTCCCTCTCAGATCGTGGATAAGAATGTCGCCCGCATAGGAGACAGTGATGACGGTATCGTCGCCTGCGAAGCATGCCCCGAACACGACAGTGTCGTCGGCGTGTCCGCTCAGCGGAATGCACTCCTCCTCCATTATCCAAGCGCCGCCTTTCCCTCCGGCGACCACAAGGTGGCGGCCATCTTCGCTATAGGCGGCGCAAAAAAGCCGGCCACCGCCCTTCAGCAACGTGCGCGACTCTCCGTCACCGAAGGCCGTCGCCGTCCCGGCCCAGTCGGCCGAGACGTACCGGAACGGACCGGTGGGTCGGGACAAAATGGTGGGCGGCACCGCGATATAGTAAACGGCCTGTTCTAGGCGGGTCACGTTCCGCGGAACCAGCGTGGCAAGATCGATCTCACCGACGGTGCCACCGTAGGTTCCATAGACCAGACGCTGGCGATCCAGCCACTGAACCACATTGACGTGCGCCTCCTCCTTTGTGCCGGTGGCCACGGTGATGATCGCCTCAACGCCCTGTAGGCTCGCCGAAGCTTGACGCAGCAGGCCGCTGCTGGCGTAGTGCCAATTCTGCCAGAGCATTTTCGTCAATTTCGCAAGGGATCCATGCACATCGCTTCCGTTCAGTTGGCTGGCAGCCGATTCAAGCACCTCCTTGACGCGCGTCAATTCGACGATTTTCGTTAGGCTCTCCTTGGCTTTCACTGCGGAGAAGGCATCGGTCGCTTCCGTCGCACCCGCTTCCCCGGCGTATCGGACAGCCCACTCCACCGCATCGGCCAACGCTCGGCTTCGCTCCGCGGGGTCAGGATGGGGTTCGCCATCGGCACGCAAGAGGCCGCGACGAATGCACCATTCCTTCGCCTTTAATTGCGGCCAGTCGTGGGGAACACCTTCGGTGGTCCGCTTGGAGAATTCAACGAGAGTCAAATAAAACGCCTTTTCGCCGAGATCGGCCTCTAGCCACTGTTTAATTCTAGTAAGCTCGACAACCGCATCGCTGGGTATGAATACATTTGGCTCCTCCAGACTATCATCATATGCCACGTATCCAGTCTCGACAAAATGACGCAGAACATCTAACTCATCGGCAGAAAACAACAAGGCGCTACGGGAAAATAGGCGTATGCCTCTGCCGGTGTGAGGGTCGGCATAAACGACGGAAAGCCTTACAAAAAGGCTGTGGATGAATTGCTCGTGTGCGCCCCTCGCAATCAGATCTTCGAAGACTTTTCCAACCAGATTGCCTGATAGATGCGACTTCGTGAAAGTCCCTTCGTCATGAGCCTTTGTGTATTCGCGGGGGCAGAAGGCCGCAAACATGATGGATGAAAGGTTAAATTCCGTAATGGCACCACCAAATTCGCGGGAAATACAACACGAATCGTCGCTTACAAGTTTTCTTGATAATTGTTCTACGCTCTTGGCAGCTTGTTCGTCGGTTGGTCGATTCAGATAATACGTTGTTATTGACTGCGTATACGGAAGAGCGACGCTATAACATAAAGAGAACGTCTGTGGGCGTATAGCCACGATCACCTTGGCCTGGCACAACAATAAAATCTCAATGGTGTATTTTAATCGCTGTGAATCCAGCTGCGCCCGATCTTCGTCAACAATAAACACTGCCTTAATACGTTTTTTATCAAGATATGGTATGAGACTACGGTTGCGCAGTTTTTCCTCAACATCCTCCTTTTGAACTTGAGCCTGCGCACACAGTGTCTCCGCTATATCTGCCGATGATGTGAGCAGAATTGGCTTTTGCTCCTCGGCATACAAAATATCCACGAGCTGGTGTCTTATGTAGCTCGTTTTGCCAGAGCATTTTTCTCCACAAATAATGATCAACTGACCTTTCCCATGGCCATTCTCTAGGCTTTTCGGAATCTCCCTACCGAGAGAGGAAAAAAACTCCGCCCCTGCCGGCACTGGCAAGAATGGATTGATGACACGCGCTTGTGTCGCGGTGTTTGCTGGTTGGCTAATAAACTCCTTGATGCGATCCTTGATCGGTTGAAAGAGGCAAAACGCACCGAGGCTAAGCGGCGTAAAAAATTTGCCGCGGTCGTAATATGATCTAATTACGGATAACATGGTTTCGCGACTGCATACTGCCGGGTCACAATGAAGACATGGCCCAGAGGACGCAAGCTGGTCCATTGAATTTTTGAGGACGTTATCAACATCGATAACAAATATTTTTGATGGACCGAGAACTTTAAAAGCATAACACATTTCCCGCAGGGCTATGTGAGTCAAGCCACTGGATGCTTTGCTTTTTTGTAAATACGAGACACCAACAGCGCAAATGCAGTAATCTGATGACTTTATTGACTCTGTTATTGAGGTAAATTCAGTGAATTGCGTACCTGATGGGCTATATATCGTCAGATCTGCAATATCATTTAAAAACAAACCAACATGCGTACCATAAAACTGATGTTCTCCGGGAATATCCGTTTTGTCCCCAAGCGAATGGCTGATGAAGATCTTTGGCTTTTTCCCCACGCTCATCACAGGCGCTCCTTCGGGCGACCAATCCAGGTACAGAGGTAGTCGGCATGAACCAAAGCCACGCCAGAGGGGCTCCGCGCCTCCCCGGTCAACAAACCGGGATGATGATCACGAGGGCAATAGGGATCGGGATGCAGCAATGTGTCAGCGCCGCGACTGAACTTGTGCCAGAGATAGGCTCGGGCGGCGCAACCGCCACCGCACACATCAAGGCTGCTGCAGCCGCGGCACTCCGCTATCTCACCGGGGTCGCGCCTGCGCGTTTGGAAGGCGGCGAAGGCGGGGCTACGGACGATGACGGCCAGTTCATTGCACATCAGATCTAGGTCGGACCGCTGGTCGTGCAGGTAGACGCAAGGGCTGACATGGAGTCTTCCTTCGGCAGTCAGCGAATGGATCCGAAAAGAATTCGCTCCGCACGGGCAGCGGCGATGCGAAAGCAATCCCATGGCAGCCGCCAACGGTGGCTCTCCCACCTCGAGGGAGTAGCAGAGTCTAACCAGATGCGCGAATCCTTGGTAGTACTGATCGGGGCCGGGCATCAGATCCAACATATCCGCCGACACGGGTTTAAGTGGATTGATCCGGACCATAGCATCATGGCGGCTCGCTAACGACACCAGAGCTTCAATGTGCCGCTCCGTGAAGTTCCAGTTCATGGCGCACATGACGACACTGGCGGGCTTACCCTGGCGCTGACACAGTGACAAAGCATCAAGGGCTTGGTTGAAAAGGCTCGCGCCTCTGTTTGAGTCATGCTCCGCGCTAAACGGGGAGTCGAGCGAGATGTCAATGTCATTCAACATGGAAAACGCCTCTGAATTGACTTCGAACAATTTAATGGCTGAGATGCCGGCCGTAGTAAGACCCACAGTCAGGCCGGCCTCATGCAGGCGCTGTATAATGAACGGAAGCTTTGACTTGGAAACACTTCGGCCGTTGGTGAATATCGGTTCGTTGCCACCAAGATTAACTGACCTGATCCCAAACTTAAGGAGTTGGGATACAACGCGATCAATCACGTAGTCAGACAGTTCCATGCCTGCAACACGCGATCCTGCGCTATAACAGTGTTTGCAGGAAAAAGGGCAATAGGCCCCAAGCGTCCAGCCTACGTTTTTAATACTGTAGGGTTGCCCAATAGATTGGGTTTCCAAAACGGCCCTCCACGCTGCCTAGTATATTTTTGCACCGACATTTCCCATTTGAGCGGCCCAACCGCCCCCTGATCGACGCCAGGATAGCGGGACTCCGGCCCAACCGGAAGACGGAATCGCGTGACAACGGTATTTATCGCGCTATGATTGCGGCATCGGCTGCCCTGACCGGCTCGGATGCCTGGATTTCTGCCCATTTTAGAAGCTTGACTTTGCTCAATTTGGTGTGCACTGCCTCACGGATCGTGAAGCGGAATTTTCAAATCCAGGTGTAGAAAATTGACTCTTTGGCAATCTATCGCATAGCCGAGCCGGGCACGACAGGAATGTGCCGCCGCTGGCGTCCCTGGGTGCTGCGTCAATGGGGTATACCTTGGCGGCACGGATGCCGCCGCGCCGATGCTGTTGCGGCCGGTGAAGGATTGACGGCGCTCCGGTCGCGGCCCACTGTCCGTCCCGATCATGATCAGGATACCCCCGACGATGACCGCCAACGGCGACGACTATGACAGCCCCTGGAAAGAGGCGATCGAACGAAGCTTCCCGGAATTTCTGGCCTTCTATTTTCCCGAAGCCCATGCCGGGATCGACTGGTCGCACGAGCATGTCTTCCTCGACAAGGAATTGCAGGCGGTGGTGCAGGATGCCGAACTGGGGCGGCGTTACGTCGACAAGCTGGTCCGGGTCACCGCGGCGGCCGGCGTTGAGATCTGGATCTACATCCACATCGAGGTGCAGGGCACGCCGGAGGCGGGCTTCGCGGAACGCATGTTCGTCTACAACTATCGCCTGTTCGATCGTTACCGCCAGCCGATCGCCAGCATGGCCGTCCTGGCCGACGATACACCGTCCTGGAAACCGGCATCGTTCGGCTTCGAAGTGCTTGGCTGCCGGCACCACCTCGACTTTCCCGTCGCCAAACTGCTTGACCTGGCCGGCCGGGAGGACGATCTGCTGGCCGGATCCAACCCGTTCGCCGTGGTGACCGCGGCACATCTGCTGACGCGAGCGACCCGGGAGGACATGACGGCGCGCTATGCGGCCAAGTGGAAACTGGTTCGGCTGCTGTATGAACGGGGCTGGGAGCGACAGCGGGTCGTCGACCTGTTCAACGTGATCGACTGGATGATGCGTTTGCCGGCTGACCTGGACCGGGAGCTGTGGCAGAATATCGAGGCGCTCGAAGAGAGGACGAAGATGCGTTACGTCAACAGCGTGGAACGGATCCACATGCAGAAGGCCCACGAGCAGGGGCTGCTGCAAGGGCAGGCACGCACCCTGCTGCGTCAGCTTGAACGCCGCTTTGGGCCGGTTTCCGAAGCTGTGCATGCGCGGCTGTCGGCTGCTGACCTCGATATGCTTGACAGATGGGCTGACCGGGTACTGGACGCGCCGACGCTGGATGCTGTGTTCGACGAAGGCCGGACGCACTGACCGGCCTCTGCGGGCGGCGGCGGGCCTTCTCGGCGTCTCACGCAACACATTGAAATCGCTCACACCTCTCATTTCGACCGACGTTCGACCGAGGCCAAGACCAGAAAGCTGGTTGGCCAACTTGAAAAGCTCGGTTTCGCGGTCACACTCCAACCCCAGCCGGCCGCGTCCGAGCCACTTCCAACCGTGGGACTGACAGCGGCAGGCTGAGGGAGTTTCTTGTTAGCGCTGCTTTGCAGCTGACCCACGGTCTGGTGTGTTGTTCTTTGAGGCGCTGCCCCAAATCTCCCTAAGCGCATGGATGTCGATGGAGGACGAAGGCTTCGTTGGCGTAGTCATAGCCGCCTTCACCTGTTCCGGAGAAACCGAGGGGCCCGCCTCGCCGGAGCAACCTATGGCATATCCGTATCCCTTCGGCAAGTCGGGAGAACGATCCCAGAAGCAGGCAATTTCATAATTCTTGATGGCTTTCCGTCCGATGGCGAGCGCTCTGGACTCCTTCGCCGACAGAGGCAACAGGAGGAATCCGCATCTTTCTAGCTTCCCTGAATCGGGGTCAACGCCGCCCGGAACCGAGAACTCGCAATCAGCCCCACTGATAAATTTCTCTATGCGTTCTCCCAGTTGCTTGACGACCGCTGTGTCGGAGGCTGCAAGCTTCCTACCCGTCTGTGAATCATAATTCCATGTACAATCTGAAAACGGCAGGCCGCGACTGAAGCAGTCGGGCAATGAGAGAGGCAGCTCGCCTCTGATAGAAAGGTGGGGCTCCAGTGCAAGATTTTCCCGGTCGACCAGCATATAGGTGGGTAGTCGGTTGCCGGTCTCCGGATTAAATTTGATTTGACTGATCAGCCCCATACAAAGGCTGCGCAAGGTGAAGCCTTTTTCATTATAGAAACTGAGCATATTTGCTGAAACGGCCAGAGCGTCTCCGCCGTCACCGTAATAATAGCACCTGAAGTATCCTCTCTTTCTGAGCTTCTCCTTGTTCCACCGCCATCTTCGGTCACTGCCGTCGACGCCGCCGAAGTGAAAGAGGCCGAAATTCTCCAGAGCCGCATTGTCGTCGAATATCAAAGGGTAGCGTGTCGCACTCGTCCCGGCTCTGCCTTCTTTCGCCACTGTAGAGAAAAATAAAGCAAACATAATAAAACAAACAAGAAAAATTAAGCGCATGAATGCCTCCTCGCAAATCGCCCGCCTCATCAGGCAGCATCCTTCATGGAACTAACTTCTTCGTGCTCTCCTGCATGGCTGACGATATCTCACGAACAGCGCCCAGCCTGTCAATTACCTCCAGAGTAAGGCCTGACTCTCGAATATTGTGAAGTTTTTTGAAGGAAGCCAGAGCGAAGTCCGTTCCCTCGCTCCAGACGCCTGTGACTCCGGCCTTCTCTAAGAGGCCCGCCTCGAGTAGCTTGCGCTGAACTATATTCACGAATATGGGATTGTCCTGAATCAGGCTATCAAAATCCGTCTTCCGGTAATTTTTCTCGGCCTCCTCCAGTCCCTGTCCGGCCGCCGCGCGCAGTAGAGCTACGCCGGCCTCGAAATCTAATTCTACACCGCGACCGTACAAATATGCAACGCCTAGGTAATTCTTTGAAGGTGCCCAATCCAGCGCAATCGCCTGCCGGTATCTGGAGGCAGCATCTTCGAATCTTCCTGCCACCTCAAGTGCTCTGCCCAGGTTATGAATCAGCCGTGCTTCTTGTGGACGATTGCGAACCGCTTCCTCGCAGGCGGGGATAGCAAGGGAGGAGTTGATATGGTCGAAATGTACTCCGGGTACAAAGACGTTATTGTCGATTTCCGCAGCCAAAATGTCGCATTTCTCGGCCGTGTAATAGCGCCACTTCGTGTAAGAAACCCATCCTCCAATCATAATAATAAACAACAGAGCAACGACAAGAGCTGCAAAGTAGCGGAACCTGCGTAACCTAGCCTGCTTCAGGCTTTTCCCGAGATAAATGCGAGTTGTTTCCTCCAGCTTATCGCCATGTCGCCTGAGCATCTCTCTTGCTTCGGCGAGAGCCTGATCGGACTGTAACAGCCATTTGTTATCCTGTCCATATCCCTGCCACAACTTAACAGCCTGATCCATCCGGTGGCGCCGCTGCAGGTCGCTGCGATCTCTTTCGATTCTCTCGCGGGCGCGCTTCCAGTGCGTCAGCAGGGCTTCATGAGCCACCCTGACATCTGTCTGATCGATACTCAGCAAACGCGCAGCCGGATCTAGGAAGGTGTCGATCAGCCTGCGTGCTGGAGTGGCGGCGGCAAATTGCGAGAGGGAAGCCCTGCGCGCGGTGATGGGGCCGCTGCCGTCGTCACTGACGGAAACCAGAGCCCATAGCACCGTTGGGAGGGCAGCGCGAGCATCTTCGGACAGCCGTTCGAAGGCCGCCTCCGCCTTGCTAGCGATAGCACCTTCCAGCCCACCAAAGTTGCGGTAGCTGTCATAACGCAGGACGCGACCCTGGGCAATATCGGCGTAGTACAGAGCCTCAAGGGCGAATTCGAGCAAGGGCAGCGCGGCAGGATGGGCGGAAGCCTCCTCCCGCAGGACTGCATCTAGCCTTATTTCGTCGGAATCAGCCTCGAACGACAGACCGGCTGCACGGGCTGGTTGTTCGATCATCTGCTGTATTTCTTCGGGGCGCGGCGGTCCGAGGAGGTAGGCCCCCTTTCCGGCCGCCAGATGATGTAGCGGTTCCAGTTCGACCAAGCGGTGAAAGAAGTCCGAGCGCATGGTGGCGATTAGCCAGATCGCCCCTGATCGTGCCAGAGCGTTGAGCAGCATGGCGAAGCGCTCGCGCTCCTCGATTGGCAGGCTGAAGATTTCTTCTAATTGATCGACTACCAGCACCAGCCGGCTAGCAGCTTCCGGCCTTGTCTCGGTGGCACGCTTCAGGGCTAGCTTGAGGGTCAGAGGCTCGCCGTCGCGCAACTGCGCGGCCAGTTCCTCCGGTGTCGCCCCCAACTCTGATAGTTCTGGCAGCGCAGGGGTCAACGCCGCCAGGAGCCGTTCGAAGAGATCGCCAACGAGCGTGCCTCCCGGCTGGAACACTGCATGGCGCCATAGCAGGCCGCTGTCGAACACGCCAGGCGCCAGGAGCGCGGGCACCACGCCGGCCTTGACCAGGGATGACTTTCCACTGCCCGATGCCCCAAGCACCAGAACGAAAGCACAGCCTTGTCCGGCACGGTCTATAAGTGCTTCGATAACTGCATTCACAGTCCGAGCGCGTCCAAAGAATATGGCAGAGTGCTCGAAGTCGAAGCTGCGCAGGCCGCGGAACGGGCATTCAGGCCATACCACCCTCTGCTTAGCTGCGTCCTTGCGCGCCGCGTTGATTTTTCTCAGAAGTAGTTCGCGTAAGTGCTGCTCAAGCAATATTTCGAACTGATCGAGGCAAGAAAAGCGGTAATGCGCGGCAATGAATTGTCCCTCGCGGTTCTGGAAATGGCGCTCCCAGAATTCTTCCAGCGCCTCCAACTGCACCGCCGCCCGCCTCAGTTCGGCGGCGGTGCGGCCGGAGGCATGGCCAGGTATGTCCTTACGATAGACCAGAATGTCGGGTATGCCGGTCATCCGGCTTGCTTGTAGCGCCTCCTCGTATTCCCATTCCGTGCCGGTCACCGGCACACGACCGTCTAGGCCGCAATATTCGCGCTTCTCCGTTTTCTCCGGCAGTGGCGTGCCGAGCCGCGACCACAGGATCACCACCACGATGTCAGTGTTGGAGGGCTCGATGATGCAGTCCTGGAAATGGCCGGAAGCCAGCAGAGGCTCGTATTCCCAGAGCACTGGCGAAAGTTCGAAGAAGCGAGCAAATTCGCGCCGTAGCCGGTTCAGCACCAGGGCAGCTCGACGCCGTTCTTCCTCGACGTCGCCCGGCGAGGAGATGAACACCCGCAGCCTGCGCTCCTCCATCATTTCACGACTCCCCGTCTCAGTTCCAGGTCTTCATCCTAGATTACGTGCCCGGTCGGTTGTTCTGCCACGCCGCGCCGCACTTCGACTTCCGGCAAAGCGGCGGCCATGGTATCTGAGGAAAAAACCTCCATCATAAAACCAGCTCACAGCCTTGCGACCGATAGGTGACAAACCATGCGGCGGGAGCGTAGAATTAATCACGACGGGTTGGCTCCGGAAACGGTGCTGATTGGCTTCAGCAGCAGAGTACCACGATTTTTCGATCATTGCACTACCGCGGCCGATTATGGCAAATTTCATAGCTCTAACTAATGGAAGATAATATCTGTCATGACTATTCCAAAAATAGCGATAATCGGTGGGTTTTGGGGCTTGAGCGCGGAAGATCGGCAGGCGGCGCAAAACGATGGAAAATGCTTGGGCCGCGAGCTTGCCAAAGCGGGTTTTGGTATTACGGTGTATTTTTCGAATGAAGAATCGCTCGAGCCGCATGTCGTGTCTGGATACGTGGAAGCCAGAAACAACGATAGCAAAATACACGTGCGCCACGCGCAAAGCCAAAGAGGTAAGGTGGCTTTCAAGGAAGAAAAATATCATCAAGATTTGTTTAATTACTCAATATTTCCAGGAGATGACTGGGAGATACCGTTTTACACTTCATTGGTAAAGGAAGAAGAAATCGACGCAGTGGTATTGATGGCCGGCGGAACCTCCACCCTGATCGCAGGGCAGATCGCAGTCGCTCGCCGTCTGCCGCTTTTGGTGGTCGATAAGTTTGGCGGCTCCGCTGAGAAAATTTGGCACCAGTTGGCAGCTCTAAATGGGCAAAAGAAATCTTGGAGAATTGAGAAGGCAGGCGAGCTTGTCCAGGAGTTGAAGCGGGAGTGCATCAAGCGAAAACAATAACAACAGCGCCGCAAACGGCTTTTGTCAAATATTGCCGGACAGAATATGGCATTCTTTTTTCTTGCTCCAGTAGTTTCTATATTACTGTATGCTCTAATTGCCGGCATATCAGCGCCCAGCGCTGAAACATATGTGCTTTTGATGTTTGGGGGGCTTCTTTCTGCTGGGGCTACTGGCGCACTAGTCAGATTTCTGCTGTCTGACCCTAGTTCAAGGGAGCGCGGGCCCCTGTTCTCCCTCGTTATGGGAGGATTGGCTGGACTTATCGTGGGATTGGCCTATCTAATTCCGCAATGGATCGGTGCACCGGATATGCTGCTGCCCAAGACAGTTTTGGCCGCCAACAAGATCCAGTTTTTGTCCGTCGTCCTGGTGGCCGTCACGGCAGGCATTGGGTTCGAGACCGTCTTTCAGCGGCTCCAAAAGCAAGCGAACGACGTGCCCGTCGGATTGACCTAGGGCGTGTCGTCAATTGAGCCAGATAACGGCCGAGGCAAGGTAAACGGCAGCCAGGAAGGTGCTGGCTAGCTTATCGTAGCGCGTCGCGATGGCGCGAAAGCCTTTGATGCGGTTAAAGAATCGCTCGATATCCCATCCAAGAAGCCTCTGAATAAATTAGGCTCAATTCGCGTTAGGAAACGCGCAAAAATAACCGCTTCAAATGTTGCCCCTGGGATTGATGGTGTAGTTCCACTCTGGGTGGAATTTATTGCCACTGACATGGACGGATGCCATCTGGGCATCACTGACGAGCACCCCGATCGCATAAGTTCTCATGTCGAGTTCACAGTCAACCTTGAGGCCGGCAGAGGTTGACGTTGCAGCAATCAACTCGACAATCGCCAATCGTGAGACAAGAGGCCGGCCGCGCCAATTCTGCGTGATATGGCAAAAGAGGCGATGTTCTATTTTGTTCCATTTTGATGTACCAGGCGGATAGTGGCACACTGAAATCGTCAACCCGGTTTCGTCGGCAAACTGCTGGAGCGCAAACTTCCAAAGCCGTATCCGTGGACCGTTGGAACCGCCACAATCGGCGGTTATCAGTATCCGCGTGGCACCGGGGTACCGGTCGCGTCCGTAGCGTTCCCACCAGCGTCGGATGGCATTGACCGCGAATTCTGCCGTATCGTGGTCAATGCCAACGCTGACCCAGCCTGTATTGGTGAAAACATCATATACACCGTAAGGAATAGCCTTCCCAAGTTCTTTGTCCACGAAGTCGTGTACGTTTACCCGTACCGGCTTTCCCTCAGGCTGATAGTCGCTACCGCCGTTGCGATAATTTCCGATCAACTCCTTCTTTTTTGTGTCGACTGAGATGACCGGCTGGCCGGCCGACTGGAATTCGATGGCGCGAACGTTGATATGCTCGAACTGGGCATCCCGGTCCGCATGCCGGCTTCCTTCCTCGGCCTTGCGATTGACCTGCCGATGGAAGCCCAGTTGTTGCAGCAGCTTGCGAACGGNATTGGGGCTTACCCGGTGACCCATCGAGCGCAATGCAGACGCGAGCTTGGCGTGGCTCTTTGAGACCCACAGCAACGGTCGCATCGGATCGCCGCGAATAGCCGGCTCGATGATCCTGCGCAAATCGTCCAGCAGAGTGGTATCCGTGGCTGTCGATGGACGCCGACCGCTACCCGGCCGCCGGACAAGGCCGCGGGCCAGTGGCGGCAGATCCAGGTCCTTCAGCCCACGGCCAATTGTACTCCGCGCGATCCCTGTCGCCTTGGACACTGCCTCAAGCCCCCCACGGCCCAGGGCTCGCACTTCCGCCGCCGCAAAAAGACGTCGCCCACGCTCGTCCAATTGCTGTCGGACGGCCTCGTACCGCTGCCGAATTCCCGCTTCATCGAACATCGCACGCCTCCTTCGAGACGCAGTATCTTTCCGATGATTTTACCGCCCGCCACCCTATTTGGGAATCCTCAGCCGCTACGTGTGGTTATTCGATTCGGTCGTTGCTGCGCGTCGCCTTAGTTCGGGCCGAAATCGCCGACCGGCGCGGCGCTGACGACGAGGCGCGGAGCTTGCGCGCCGAGGCGGCTGCCCTGACGGCTCTCAGCGATTGAGCCTCAGTTCGGCACCACCCCCGACAGGTTGATCCACGACAGCGTCCCGCCCTTGCCGCAGCCGGTATCGCAGAACCGCACCCGGCCGCCGAGGGCGCCGGTCCGTTCCAGGATGGTATCGGTGGACAGGCAGTCGTGGCCGATCAGCACGGTCAGACCCGCCGGCACCATGTCGATCCAGGAATAGGTGCGGGTCGGCAGGTCGTCGCCTTCGGCCATCACCCCTTCACCGCGCAAGGCCAGCCAGCGGCACTTGTCGGCCTGGCGGCGCGGGGTGACCGCCTTGGGATCAGGCACCTCCAGCATGGCGGGATGAAAGGCGCCGTGGACGCACAGCCATGCCTCGCCCAGTCGCAGCCACCACGGCATGGCCGGATAGGCCGCCAGGAAGCGCTCGTCCAGATGGTCCGAGGCATCCTTCACCTGGGCCAGGCTGCGGGCGGCGTCCTCTCCCAGACGGACCGGATTGCCCTTCAGCGCCCGATACAGGTGATCGTCGTGGTTGCCGCGCAGGCAGATTCCCTCGCCCCGCTCCATCAGGTCCAGGCCCAGCCGCAGGGTGGCGGCGCTGTCGGGGCCGCGATCCACCAGATCCCCCAGTTGTACCACGAACAGCCGCCGCGCCCGGGCATCGTCAACAGCGGCGGCAAAGGCGGCGATGTCGCCATGGACGTCGCCAATCACCCGCGTCCCCTGGAAGATCATACGCGCTTCCCTATTGTTGCTCTTGCCACGACAACAGATACTATCGGGGAAGGAGCCCCGCCGTCTCATCATCGAACAGGATAGCGCCGTGAGCCTGCATGCACGAGTCCAGGACCATCGCCTTTATCTGTTTTTTCCTTTCTGCTTCGATGCCGGACAGGCCAGCGTCGTCGAGGCGCGGTTGTGCCAGCCGCTGGGGGCCTTGACGGTCGCCGATCTGGCCGGAACGCTGGCGCTGCCCGATACGGTCCGCCAGAAAGCTCTTCAAGCAGGCCGTGGCAAGCCGCTGTGGACGCAAACCGGTATGACGGTGCGGGAAGATTTCTGCAGCCAGATCAAGACGATTCTGGTCGGGCCGGACCCGCTGCCGCCGGAGGCCGGAAGAGATGATCTGTTTCTTGGAACAAAGCCGTGGTCGTTGTCGGCTGATGCCGTCAATCTTCTGTCGGGTGCCCTGGGAACGAAGGGAACCGGCCTGACGCTGGCCCATACCGAAACCGGCCGGGAACGCAGCGGCCAGGACACCGTCCAGATCCGCATTGGCGAAGGGCGGGTTTTTCTGTTCGGCACCGGCATCGGCCTGCTCCTGCTCGGGCTGACCGTGGAGAGTCGTGACGGCGACAACCGAAAGTGCCTGCAGCCAACCGTTCCGGAACTGCAAGAAGCCTTGTACGCTTTGGGTCGCCAGGGCAAACGGGCGGCAACCCTGACCTGGGAGGGGGAGGGAAAGACGACACTGGATGCGATTGTCCAAACCCTCGTTCCCGAAAGCGGTTCCCCACCGTTCCTGACGTTTCGTCGCAGCCATCGTGTCTTTCATTATCTCGGGGTCAGGCTGGCCGCACCGTTCGGCAGTCCCGAAGACGCCGAGCACCTGGCCTATCGTCTGAGCAAGAAATACACCCAGGACTACCATCCCACCGCGGCGGCGGTTCGGACCGGCGTCTATCGGCCATTCGAGAACATCGTGCATGGGCTGGCGCTGGAAGGTGGCGTGGTGGTCGTCACCCCGGACGCGACCGGTGCGGCGCCCACGTTCATTACGGATTTTCTGACCGACAGTTTTCGCGGCGCATACCTGCAGATAGCGTTGATTGCCCGGCACGAATACGAGTTTCTGGTCGACATGTCGCAGGATCAGAACAATACGGCTCCGACGCGATACGACAGTCCCAGCGAGCACGCCATCATCTCGCTTCGGCGGTTCCGCGAGGCGCTGCTGGACTTCCGGATGAACTACCGCTTTTCCCACCTCAGCCATGTGGATGTTCATAATGAAGTCTTTGCCCGCTGGCGGGAGACCATGTCCCTCGACAAGATGCTGGCGGAAGTCTCGGCTGATGTCCGGGAGGTGGATGCCTATCTGGCACAGCGACACCATGATTTCCGTGAAAAGGCGATCCGCGAGCAGTCGGCCTACGGTGTTCTGGTGACAAGCGCCATTTTTCTGGCAACGATCTTCGGAATGAACTTCACCGAGTTTGGCGGCGGAAGTGGCTGGCATATTTACAGTCCGGGTTTTTATGGCCTGGGTGCGCTATTTGTCGTGCTTGCCGTGACCTTGTTCGGTATCCGTCGCGCCCGAAGAGACTTTGACTCGAAAGCTGAACGCTGAACATGCCCGGCCGAGCGGAGGGCAGCCATCGCTCACCGAGGCCGGACAAAGCCGCTGGACGTCACGGAACCCGGCAGAGGATGGGCATGCGGCTGGCGGTGGATGATACCTGGACCGGGCTGGGCGAGGGAGACGGCATGCGCAGCACCGTCGCAGCCGGCCGACCGGAACCACGCGCGGCGCCGCGACCCGGGCGAGGTCTTCCAGAAAGGCGGGAAAGGACATCATCGGCCGGGCTCCTTGGCTGTCGGGTCGTAGAGAGGCGCCACCACCTCGTCGAGAAAGACCGGCGCGCCATCCTGGCCGATGGGGCGCGAGGTCAGCAGCAGGTACAGGCCGTCGGGCATGTCCTCCAGCCGCGGCAGCAGCTTCAGCGGCGTGTCGCCGCCGGGCGGCTCGGC
>JGI1358J11329_10001295_pt1 | contig 20799 bp, 18 predicted proteins | sample Subgroupgradi54m_FD_11329 | JGI IMG/M metagenome (IMG submission 11329)
GGCGGAGATGAAATCCCCTGCCACATCCACCGCCACATCCAGAAGGCCGCCGGGATTGTTCCTCAGGTCCAAGATCAGCCCGTCGGAGATCTTCCTTTTGGCCAGATCTTCCAGCGCCTTCTCCAGATCCCCGGACGTGTTGTCCTGAAACTCGCTGATCCGGACGTAGCCGATGCCTTCGGACACCGGCTGCGCTCCCTTCACCGATCGGATCTGGATGACCGCGCGGACCATGGTGACCTCAAACAGCTTGTCCTCCTCCTCCCTCATGACGGTCAGCGACACCTTGCTGCCGGACCTGCCGCGCAGCCGGGTCACCGCCTCGTGCAGGGAGATGCCGCGGGTCGACTCCCCATCAATTTTGACGATCTTGTCCTGGGGCCTCAAGCCCGACTTCGCCGCCGGCGTGTCGTCCATCGGCGCCACCACGGTGAGAACGCCGTCCTTTCCGATGGAGATCTCCAACCCCACGCCGCCGAATTCCCCCTTCGTCTCCACCTGCATCTCCGAGTAGGCGCTCGGGTCCAAGAATTGGCTGTGCCGGTCCAGCGACTCCACCATTCCCTTGAGAGCCCCGTAGATCAGCTTCTTCGGCTCGATCTCTTCGACGTATTCGGTCTGGATGACGGTGATCGCCTCGGCCAGCAGCTCCACCTGCTCGTAGAGCGCCTCTTGGACCGTCTTCGGCGCCGTCCATCCTCGGGGGGCGAAAAGGAAGCAAGCGGATGCCGCCAAAGCGAATACCCCCGCCGTCACGATCCACGCGCGTTTTCTCATCGGTTCTCCAACAGCTCCTTCAACACTTCCTGAGAGAGGCCGGGATTCGCAGCCCCCTTCATCTTCTTCATCAACTGTCCGACCATGAACATCAAGGCTGGGTTCTTCCCCTGTTTGAAATCTTCCACCGCCTTCGGCTGCTCCTGGATCACCGCCCGAGCCGCGGCCCGGATCGCCTCCTTGTCGCTCACCTGGGAAAGCCCTTTGGATTGAACGACGGCGCCCGGCGCCTGGCCCGATTGAATGGACTCCACCAGCACCTCCTTCGCCATCTTACCGCTGATCTTGCCGGAGTCAATCAGATCCACCAGCTCCACGAGACGCTCGGGCCCAAACTTTAGCTTTTCGATCGAATCCAGGTTCCGCTCATTCATCTCCCGCGCCAAATCCCCGAGAATCCAATTGGCGATCGCCTTCTGCCCCGCCTGCCCTTTCCCCGCCGGAAAACGGCCGGCGCAGACCTCGTAGTAATCGGCGGTCGAGCGGGAAGCAGTCAGCCCGACGGCATCCGGCCGGGGCAGGCCGTACTGCCGGGCGAAGCGCTCGGCCCGCTGAGCCGGCAGCTCCGGCAGGCTGGCCCTCGCCTCTTCAATCCCGTCGGCCGCGACGGCGAAGGGGACCAGGTCCGGCTCCGGGAAGTAGCGGTAGTCGTGCGCGTACTCCTTGCCGCGCATCCCCAGCGTGATCCCCTTGGCATCGTCCCAGAGGCGCGTCTCCTGGCTCACCTTCTCCCCTTCCTGCAGCATCTTTCCTTGCCGCTGGATCTCATAGGTCAGCGCGCGGGCCACCGCCCGGAAGGAGTTCAGGTTCTTAATCTCCACCTTTGTTCCCAATTCTGCGGCCGCCCCCTCTTTCAGCGACACGTTCGCGTCGCAGCGCAGCGATCCCTTCTCCATGTCGCAGTCGGAGACATCCAGATAGCCCAAGATCCCTTTCAGCGTCTTCAAGTACTCGTGCGCCTGCTCCGGGCTTTCGAGATCCGGCTCGGTAACGATCTCCAGCAACGGGACGCCGGCCCGGTTCAGGTCCACCAGTGAGGAACCCTCCTCCGGCCGATGGATCAGCTTGCCGGCGTCTTCCTCCATATGCACGCGCAGGATGCGGATCTTTTTCCCGGACGGGATTTCCACAAAACCGTTCATACCCAGCGGCAGGTCGTACTGGGAGATCTGGTACCCCTTCGGCAGATCCGGATAAAAGTAATTCTTCCGGTGGAAAACGATCCGCGGCTGGATCCCGCATCCGAGCGCCAAGGACACCCGCACGCCGGAGAGGAAGACCTGACGGTTCAGGACCGGCAGCACGCCGGGCAACCCTAAGCAGACCGGGCAGACCTGGGTGTTCGGCGGCGCCCCGAACGCGGTGGAACAACCGCAAAAGATCTTAGAGGCGGTCTTCAACTGTAGGTGCACCTCCAGGCCGATCACCGTGACAGTTGCCATCAGAGCTTCGGCTCCCGCTGGTGCCAATCGGTCGCTCCCTGATACGCCTGCCCCGCGCGGAACAGGAGCTCCTCGGCGAACGGCTTGGCGATCAGCTGCATCCCGACCGGCAGCCCCGACGGAGTGAAGCCGCACGGCAGCGAGAGAGCCGGGACGCCGGCCAGGTTGATCGAGATGGTGAGGATGTCGGAGAGGTACATCGTGAGCGGGTCTTCCAGTTTCTCTCCGAGGCGGAACGGAGGGGTCGGGGCGGTCGGCGTCACCAGGCAATCCACCTGTTCGAACGCCCGGTTGAAATCCTGCTGGATCAGCGTGCGGACCTTGAGGGCCTGCGCGTAATAGGCGTCGTAATATCCGGAGGAGAGAACGAACGTCCCCAGCGTGATCCGCCGCTTCGCTTCCGGTCCGAAACCCTCTTCCCTGCTGCGGGTGTACATCTCCTGCAGGGTCTGGGACCCGCTGCCGGATTTGGCCCGGTGCCCGAAACGGACGCCGTCGAACCGGGCCAGATTGGAGCTGGCCTCCGCCGTGGCCACGATGTAGTAGGTCGGCACCGCGTACTCCGTGTGGGGCAGCGAGACCTCCCGGACCGTCGCTCCTAATTTCCGGAAGAGATTCAGCGCCTCTTCAATCGCCTTGCGGACCTGCGGATCCACCCCTTCACTAACGTACTCTTTTGGAAAACCCAGCCGCAGACCGTGGATCGGCTGCTGAAGGGATTGGGCGTAGTCGGGGACCGGCAGATCGGCGCAGGTGGAATCGCGCGGGTCCCGCCCGGCCATCACCTGTGCCAGCAGAGCCGCATCCTCCACCGTCCGGGTGATCGGGCCGATCTGGTCCAGCGATGAGGCGAAAGCGATCAAGCCGTAACGGGAGATCCGGCCGTAGGTGGGTTTCAGTCCGACCACGCCGCAGAAAGAGGCCGGCTGCCGGATTGAGCCGCCGGTGTCCGATCCGAGCGCCGCCGGCGCCATCCGGGCCGCCACCGCCGCGGCTGAGCCACCGCTGGAGCCGCCCGGAACGCGCGAAACATCCCACGGGTTTCGGGTTGGGCCGTAGCAGGAATGTTCACAGGAGGAGCCGAAGGCGAACTCATCCATATTGGCCATCCCCAGCAGGATCGCCCCAGCCTTCTTCAACCGTTCCACCACCGTCGCGTCGTACGGGGGCCGGAACCCGGACAGGATCTTGGAGGCGCAGGTGGTCGGCGTTCCCCGGACGCAGATGTTGTCCTTGACGAGGACCGGGATCCCCCAAAGGGGCCGGCCGCCCGAAGGACCCGCCTTCTCCAACTCCTTCGCCTGTTCACGAACTTGGCCAGCGTCGAACCAGGCGAAGGCGTGGATCTTCGGCTCCCGCTGTTGGATATGGCGCAGGAAAGTTTCCGCGATCTCGGAAGGGGTTGCCTTCTTCTGGCGGTAGAGTTCTTGGATCTGCCGGAGAGTCAAAGCAGTGTCCTGATCAGCCGGTGGGGTCGATCACCCGCGGGACTTTGAAAAACGGCCCTTCCCGCAACGGCGCATTCGCTAATACCTCATCGGTGGGCAGCGACGGCTGAAGTTTATCCTCCCGGAAAACGTTGCTTAGGGGAAGGACGTGGCTGGTTGGGGGAATCCCCTCGGTCTTGGCGGCTTTCAGTTTTTCGACGTAAGAGAGGATCTCATCCAATTGGCCGGCAAATCGCCGCAACTCTTCATCGCTCAATTGGATCCGTGCCAGGCGGGCCAAAGTCTCGACATCCTTCGGGGAGATTGCCATCGCGGACTATCGTAGCAGATGGGAAATCCTCAAGTCAACGCGCCGCCAAAGCGGCCTGGAGCTTCACCAACTCAGTCAGATGGAACGTCTCGGGCCGGCGGATAGGATCGATCCCCGCCGCCTTCAGCCGCCGGATCGTCTCCTCCTTATCAAGAGGAAGTCCACCCGTCAGGAGAGCGTTCAGCAAAGTCTTGCGGCGGTAGGTGAAGATCGAGCGGACCAGCTTCAGCACCGCCTCCTCCTGATCCGGCGGAACCACCGGAGACTCGAGCGGGTCCAGGCGCAGCACCGCGGAGGTCACCTTGGGCTGGGGATAGAAGGCGCCGGGATGGATGGTGAAGGCAATCTTCGGCTTGAAGGCAACCTGCACCAGGAGGCTGATGCTGGAATAAGTTTTGTTGCCCGGCTTGGCCACGATCCGGTCCGCCACTTCCTTCTGGACCGTCAGCAAGACCTGCCGGACCCACTTGCGCTGCTTCAGCAGAAACTCCAGAATCGGGCTGGTCAAGGAATACGGAATGTTGCCCACCACCCGCAAGGAGTTCGGCGTTCCCATCGCGTAGGAGCTCAGGTCCATCTCCAGGATATCGGAGCGGACCAGCTGAAGGTTCCCGTTGTCCCGGAACCGGTCGGTCAGCACCTCCAGGAACCGCCGGTCCCGCTCCACCGCGTAGACGACGGCGCCGGACTTGAGCAGCTCATCGGTGAGTGCCCCCAGCCCCGCGCCGATCTCCAACACGGAATCGCCCGCCTGCGCCCCCAACTCTCCCGCGAGCCGCGACAGCGCCCGGTGATCCACCAGGAAACATTGCCCCATCCGCCGGGGCGATATCCCCAGGTTGTACTTCTTGACGATCTCCTTGATCTCGGCAACTCTCAGCATCGGCGGCGGGCTAATTGGATCGCCAATTGGAGGGCGGCGCGCATGGAGGAGGGATCCGCGCGGCCTTTGCCGGCGATGTCGAAGGCGGTGCCATGCACCGGCGAGGTGCGAACGAACGGGAGGCCGAGCGTCACGTTGACCGCCTGCTCCCACCCGATCAGCTTGACCGGGATCAGCGCCTGGTCGTGGTAGAGCGCCACCACGGCGTCGTACTCGCCCCGCGCGGCGGCCTGCATCAGGCTGTCCGCCGGCAGAGGGCCGGCCACACCGGGAACCCGGCGGGCAGCCGGCAGCAAAATCCTTTTCTCTTCCCCGCCGAACATCCCCCCTTCCCCTCCATGCGGGTTCAGCGCCGACAACCCGATCCGCGGGCGACGGATGCCGAAATCCCGGATCAGCGCCCGCCGTGTCGCTTCCAAAACCCGCGCCACTTCCTTTTGACTGATCCGCCGCGGGAGATCCCGGATGGACCAATGCGTAGTCACGAGGCTCACGCGGAACCGGCCGGTCACGAACATCATGGTCGTCCGGCAGCGAAACGCACCGGCCAGGTACTCGGTGTGTCCCCGCCAGGAGATCCCGGCGCGGGCGATCGTTTCCTTCGAGACCGGCCCGGTGACCAGCGCATCCGCTTCACCTCTCTTCAACCGGCGGATCGCTTCCTCCAAATAGGCGTGCGCCGCCCGGCCGCTCTGAACTCCCGGTCGGCCGGCCCGGACGGAACCGGCATTGCGCAGATCCACCCAGTCGGTCCGTTCCCACGGGATTTTGAGATAAAGGCGCCGCGCGATGGAACGCAGCAGGGTGAGATCACCGACGACGCAGAGACGGACGCCGGCGGGAGGCCGCGCGAGAGTGGAAAGGATCACCTCAGGGCCGATCCCGGCCGGATCGCCCAAGGTGACCAGAAGGCGGGGCGAAGGAGAGTTCAAGATTCTATTTGATGACGACGTACGAGTCGGCCCGGAGCTTGGCGATCCACTCGTTGTATCGGGAAGCGCCCTTCTCATTGAGGATCCGGTTCTGGATCTCGTTCTGCGCCTCGTCCAGGCTCGGCTGATGAGAGGGCCGGACCGACTCGATCAGGAAGATGTGAAAACCGCTCGGCGTCTTAATGATGGGGGAGATCTGTCCCGCCTTCAGGTCGAACAGAACGCTGTCGATCTCCTTGCGGTTCTTGCCTTTCTCCAGCAGGCCGATCCGCCCGCCCATCTGCGCGTTGAAGCCATCCGAGAAGCGCTTGGCCAGGTCATAGAAATCGGCCCCGGTCCCCAGCTGCTTATGGATCTCCTGGGCCCGCGAGTAGGCGCGCTCCACATCCAGGTTGTCTTTCGGCCGGATGAGGATAGTCGCCACCTGGACCGCCGGCGGGGTGATGAAGTCGGCCTTGTGGGCCTCGTAGTAGGCGGTCACCTCCGCCGGGGAAACGGTGAGCCTTGAACGGATCTCCCGGCCGATCAGCTTCTGAATGGCGATCTGGTCCTTGAAGCGCCCTTTAAGATCCTCCACAGTCAATCCCTGCTCCCCGAGGGCCTGCTCAAACTCCTCCGGGCCGGAGAATTTCGCCTTGGTGTTGGTCAACAGCTCCTCCACCTCCTGCTGAGACGTCTCAATCACCGGAGGGGTCCCGATCTTGCCTTTCGAGACCTCGACCGGGCGGGGGCTCCGCGCCTCCTGAAGCATCAGGTGCTCATCAATGAGCTGCTGCAGGACGCGCTGTTTCATCTCGTCCATCTGCTTGGAGAGATCTTCCGGGCCGAGGTTGGCCTGCATCTGAAGGTAGACGGGCACGAGCGCGCGGTGGAGCTCGGCCTGCGTGATCACGTCATTGTTGACGACGGCAACGATGTGGTTCTGATCGCCGGAGTCCGGGGCGCACCAAGCCGCCGTCGCGGAGAGAATCAGGACGGAGAAAAGGAGGCTACTGTTTCGAAGGAGCGGCGGGCGCGGCCGCCGGAGCCGGGACGGGGGAGTTGAAATTCTCACGGATCTTAACCTGCGCTTTGGAGCGCAGCTCCTGCACGATGCCTTGCACTGCCTGCTGTCCCTGCTGGTTCTGCAGAACCTGCCGGATCTGGTCGCGCACTTCTTCCAGGGGCCTCTGATGCGCGGCCTTCTGTTCGGCCAAAAGGATAATGTGGTAGCCGAGCGGTGTCTTCACCACGCCGCTCATCTCGCCGGGCTTGAGCTTCAGGCAAGCTTCCTCAAATTCGGGGATCACCTGCCCCTTCGAGAAGAAGCCGATGTCACCGCCGTGGGACTTGGAAGGATCGGTGGAGAGCTCCTCCGCCACTTTGGCGAACGGCTCCCCTGCCTTGATCCGGTCGAGGGCCTTCTTCGCCGCTGCCTCGTCGGCCGCCAGGATGTGGCTGGCCCGGACGCTCTCGGGCTGCATGAAGTTGGATTTGTTGGCTTCGTAGAACTGGGCGATCTGCTCGTCCGTGACCGGGCTCTCCTTCTCCTTCTCTTTGCGGAGAACCTCCAAGAGCCGGCCCACCAGGATCTGTTTCTGGGCCTCCTGGAGAAGCCTGCGGACCTCCGCGTCCCGATCCAGCCCCCGTTTTGCGGCTTCTTGGAGCAGGATCGACTCCACGATCATCTGGTCCAGCAGCCGCCCCTTCTGGCTGGAAACCGAGGCGCGGGCGGAAGGATTCATGCTGGAGATCCGGCTCTCCAGATCCTTCACGGTGATCACACGGCCATTGACGACCGCAGCGACCTTGCCGCTGGAACCGCAGCCGGACAGGAGAACGCCGGTCAGCAGAAGCGCGAGAAGACGGGAAAATTGAAACGGCATAGGGGGAAGTCTAACATGCCCGCCGATCAGGAACAAGAGATTTCAGCCGCTCAATCTCGCCCCGCAGCAGCCGGCAGTAAAGATCGAACCCGACCGCCGAGATGTGGCCGTGCTGCTCCGTTCCGAGCAGGTTCCCCGCTCCGCGCAGCTGCAGGTCCTGCAGCGCGATCTGGAAACCGGCTCCCAGGCTGGAGAATTCCTCGACCGCCTTCAACCGCTTCTTCGCCTCTTCCGACAGCGGCATCCCCTTCGGGGTCAGGAAGAGGCAGTGGGCCTGCCGCGTGAACCGTCCCACCCGGCCGCGCAGCTGGTACAGGTCGGCCAGGCCGAAGCTGTCCGGCCGGAAAACGATCATCGTGTTGGCGTTCGGGACGTCGATGCCGGACTCCACGATCGCCGTGGAGATCAGGAGATCCACCTCCTTATGCATGAAGGCCAGCATCGCCTTTTCCAGAGCGCGGGACGGCATCTGCCCGTGGGCGACCGCTATCCGCGCCTCCGGAACCCAGGAGGAGAACCGCTGATGCAGCTTCGCGATCCCCTCGATCCAGGGAAAGATCACAAAGAGCTGCCCGTTTCGCTTTAATTCCCGCAGGACCGCCTCCCGCACCACCCCGGGATTTTCCTCCAGCACCTCGGTCTTCACCGGAAGCCGCTCGAACGGCGGAGTGTCGATCAGAGACATCGCCCGGGCGCCCACCAAAGCCTGGTAGAGCGTGCGCGGGATCGGCGTGGCGGTGAGCGTCAGCACATCCACGTCCGCCTGCAGCTGCTTCAGCCGCTCCTTGTGCCGGACGCCGAACCGCTGTTCCTCGTCGATGATCACCAATCCAAGCTTCTTGAACCGGACATCTTTCGAGAGGAGGCGGTGGGTCCCGATCGCGATGTCCACTCGGCCCCGCGCCAACCCCTGGACCACCTCCTTCTGGGCGGCGGGACTCTGGAACCGGGAGAACATGCCGACCGTCACCGGGAATTCCTTCATCCGGGCCCTGAAGGTGTTGGTGTGCTGCTCGGCCAGGATGGTGGTGGGACACAGCAGCGCTACCTGCCGATCATCCATCACCGCCTTGAAGGCGGCCCGCAGCGCCACCTCGGTCTTGCCGTAGCCGACGTCGCCGCAGAGCAGCCGGTTCATGCAGCCGGAAGATTCCATATCCTTCTTGACCTCCTGGGTCGCCCGGACCTGGCCCGCCGTCTCTTGATAAGGAAAGGAGGCCTCCAGCTGCCGCTGCCACTCGGTGTCCGGGCGGAAGGGATGACCCTTCGCGCTCAGCCGCTTGGCCTCCAGCCGCAGCAGTTCCGCCGCCACCGAGGCCGCCCCGGTCCTGGCCCACTCCTTGGATCGGGCCCAGTAGCGGGTGCCGAGCCGCGAGAGCTTGGGCGGATTCCCTTCGAAGCCGATGTATTTCTGGACCAGGTGCAGCTCTTCCTGCGGGATGTACAGCCGGTCGCCGCCGGCGTACTCCAAGACCAGATGCTTCTCGATCCCTCGCGGGGCGCGGACCCGTTTCAGGCCCAGGTACCGGCCGATCCCGTGCGTGATGTGGACAACCAGGTCCCCGCTTCGGATATCGACGAAAGGATCCAGCGGCGATTCTTCGCCCAGGAAAGGATGCCGGACTTGGGACCGGAGGGTCTTGCGATGCAGCGGTGTGGTGGGAAGGAGGATCAGGATTTCATGCGAGAGGAACGGATGGCCAGTGCGGGGATGAACGGACCGAATGCTCTCCACCGTCTCCCCGTCCAGCTCGATCCGGACCGGGGCGTCGAACCCTTCGGGGAAAAGGTCCAGCACCCCGCCCCGCAGCGTCATCTCCCCCGGATCGCTGACCTTGGGGACGCGCTGGTAACCTTGGGATCCCAGCGCCCGCATCGCGGCGTGCGGATCCAGCTGCTGGCCCCGGCAGATCTTCAGGCCTTCAATCACATTTTGTCTGGCGCGGAAACACCCAGGAGCCGCAGGCCGGTGGCGATCACCGTCCGCACCGCCAGCACCAGATCCAGCCGCGCGACGGCCAACGCCGGATCCACGCCGATCACCCGGTGCGCGTCGTAGAACCGGTGGAGCGCTTCCGCCAGCTCCTGAAGGTAGGCGATCAGACCGAACGGCTCCAGGCTCCGGGCGCAGGACTCCACCTCGTTGGGGAACAGCCGCAGCAGACGCAGCAGTCTCCCCTCCTCCGGCGCCTTGAGCGCCGAGAGATCGCTCCGCCTTGGGCCCCCCGGTTCAATCCCTTCCTTCTTGGCGTTCGCCAGGATGTTGCAGATCCGGGCGTGGGCGTACTGGATGTAGTAGACCGGATTTTCCAGCGTGTGTTTCTTGGCCAGCTCCAGGTCGAACTCCAGGTGGGCGTCCATCTTGCGCAGCAGAAAGAAGAAGCGGGCGGCGTCCCGGCCCACCTCCTGCATCACCTGCGTCAGCGTGATGAACTGCCCCTCCCGGGTGGACATCGGGATCGTCTCGCTGCCGCGCTTCAATGTGCACAGCTGAACGATCCGGATCTGCAGCCCGTCCGCCGGGAAACCCATCCCCTGGACCGCTGCCTTGAGGCGCGCGATGTAGCCGTGGTGGTCCGGCCCCCAGAGATTGACCAGCAGCCCGAAGCCCCGCTCAAATTTCCGGCGGTGGTAGGCGATGTCCGCCGCGATGTAGGTGAGGCGCCCGTCCGACCGGATCACGACCCGGTCCTTGTCGTCCCCGAACGCGGTGGACTTCAGCCACCAGGCCCCCTCCGACTCGAAGAGGAATCCTTTCTCCTTCAGGAGATCCAGCGTCTTGCGCAGGAAGTCTCCCTCATCAAGAGAGCTTTGGGGAAACCACGCGTCGAATCGGATACCGAACTGGTCCAGCTCCGAACGGATCACCCCGGTCAGTTCCCGGACGGCGAACACCCGAGCCTCCTCCTGCGCGCGCGAATCTTCCAGCGCGGCCCGGCCCTTTTCCTCGAGCAGTTTCTTGCCGAGTTCGAAGACGTACGCGCCCTTGTAGCCGTTCTCCGGGAATTGCGCCGGGATCCCCGCCGCTTCGCGGGCCCGAACGAGGACGGAGGTCCCGATGAGGTCGATCTGCGTTCCCTCGTCGTTCAGGTAATACTCCCGGTGGACCTGATAGCCGGCGAAGGCCAGCAGGTTGGCCAGCGCGTCCCCCACCGCCGCCTGCCGTCCGTGCGCGACCGAGAGGGGCCCGGTCGGATTGGCGCTGACAAATTCCACCAGCGCTTTCCGGCCCTTGCCGACCTCCACCCGGCCGTAGTCGGCCCCGCGGCTGAGCACCTCTTGGAGGACAGAGTGCAGGAACCGATCGCTCAGGAAGAAGTTGATGAAGCCGGGTGGTTTCACCTCCAGCCGATCCACCGCCTCCTGCAGGGCCGACCCCTTCAGCTTCTCCCGCAGGGCGGCGGCCAGCGCCTCCGCCAGTTGGAGGGGAGGCTTGGCGTAACGGGAAGCCAGCTGCATCGCGACGGAACAGGCGAGGTCTCCGTGCGAGGCGTTGCGGGGTAATCCCAGGCCCGCGTCCGGCAGGGGGGCCCCGTCCTCCAGGAGCTTCAGCTCCCGGACGGAGATCTGGATGAGACCTGAAAGAGTAGGTTCAAGCGAAGAGGCAGAGATCATGGCGGTAAAACTCGATCAGCTTTTTGAAGGACGCAGCCGGGGCGCGTCGGCCCACAGCCGCTCCAGCTTGTAGAACTGTCTCGCCTCCGGCGAGAAGACGTGCCCGACCACCGACCCGAAATCCAGCAGCATCCAGCCCCCTTCCGGCCGCCCCTCCCGATGGAGGGCGCGCATCCCCTTGTCCGACAGTTTTTCCTGGATCTCCTCGGCCACGGTCTGGATCCGCCGGTCCGAGGCGGCATTGCAGATCAGGAAGAAATCGAAACTGAAGGAAAGCTTCCGCAGATCGAGAATGATCAGCTCTTCGGCCTTGGCATCCAAGGCCGCCTGAGCCATCGTGAGGACGGCCTGCCTACTGCTTCGGAGCGCTATGGCCCAGGATCCGGTAGAGCCCCGTCCCGCAGTCCGGGCATTTGCCCTTCATCGCGGGCCGCCCATTCTTCATCTGGACCTGCTGGGCTTCCTTCATCTCTTTCGAGGCCTTGCACTTCACGCAATAAGCTTCCATGATTCCTGTCCTCCTGATGTGGGTTTCAAGCTCACCCGGAATCTATCATGGGGCACGGAGAGCTGTCAACTCCGGCAACAATCTACAGCGGCTCGGCGTGGATCTCGCCGACGATTTCCTCGATCAGGTCCTCGAGGGTCGCGAGGCCGAGCGCGCGGCCCTGGGGGTCCACCACGATGGCGATCTGCAAGCGGCGGCGCTGAAACTCCCGAAGCAGGTCGCTCACCCGGATCTCCGGCTTCACCTCAAACGGAGGGCGGATCAGGTCCTGCAGAACGATCAGCCATCCCTCCCGCCAGATATGCAGCATCTCCTGGGCGTAGATGATCCCAACGATCCGGTCGGGCGAGTCGCCGTAAACCGGGATCCGGGAATGCCCCTTCTCCGTGAGGAGGGTCAGCACTTCATCATGGCTGGCCTTCTCATGCACCGCCACCATCTGCTCGCGGGGAACCATCACGTCCCCCACCTTCAGGTCCCCGAACTCGAAGATCCGGTGCAGCAGCGCCCGTTCCTCCTCAACCAGCACCCCCTGCTCTTTCCCCACTTCAATCATGATCCTGATCTCCTCCTCCGTCACAAGGGGAGAGCGGGCCTTGGGCGCCACCCCGAACAGCTTCAGCAGGGCGTTGCTGAACACGGTGAACCCCCGCGCCACCGGCCCGACCAACCGCAGGAACAACTCCATCGCGGGAGCCATGAAGAGGGCCACCCGGTCCGCGTACCGGAGCGCGAAGACTTTGGGCGTGATGTCCGCCAGCCCCAAGATGACCGTCCCCATGAGCAGCGTCGCCAGCAGCACACCCCATCGCGGGCCCAACCAGGCGATGCAGAGGGCGGCTCCTAAGCTGGAGACGGCGGTGTTGACGAAGTTGTTGACCGCCACGAGGGAGGTGATCACCTCGTCCGTCCGGTTCACCAGGCGCTGCAGCGCCTGCGCGTTGCGGGCGCCGCGCGCCACCAGGTGACGCAGGCGCAGCTTGGAGAGGGCCACCAGCGCCATCTCGGACAAGGAGAGGAAGAAAGAGAAGCAGAGCAGGATCAGCATGAGGACCAGCAGGAACGGCTTCACCGGTAGAGCCCTTTCTCTTCGATGAAACGGCCGACCGCCTCGGGAACCAAGTGCCTGATCTCCAGACCCTGACGGACCCGCTGCCGGATATTAGAAGAGGAGATGTTGGCGGTGGTGATCGCCAAGCGTTTCACGCCGGGAGGAAAATTTCCATCCACCGGGTCACCCGGTCGTGGGACCGCCACGAATTTCACCCGCTTGCGCAATTCGGCGAACTCGCGCCAGTGAGGAAGCTCCCGCGCATTCTCCGAACCCACCAGCAGGAACCATTCGTTGCCGCGGTCCGGGAAGATCTCATGGAGCTGCCGCACCGTATCGATCGTGTAGGAAGGAGGCGGCCGGTCCAGCTCGACGCGGGAGAGGCGGTAAGCCGAATGCCCTTGGATCGCCAGCTCCACCATCCGGGCCCGGTCCTCCGGGCTCACCCGGGCCTCCATGTTCTTGTGCGGCGGCAGCTGGGCGGGGATCCAGAGCAGCAGATCCAGGCTCAAGCACCTCTTGGCCCCCTCCGCCAAAAGGAGATGACCGAGATGAACCGGATTGAAGGTCCCCCCCAGCAGGCCGATCCGCACTATTTTCTAACCTGGCCGCTTCCCACCACTTCGTACTTGTAGGTGGTTAGCTCCTCCAGCCCCATCGGGCCCCGCGCGTGCAGCTTGTCGGTGGAAACACCAATCTCCGCCCCCAGCCCAAACTGGCCGCCGTCGGTAAACCGGGTTGAAGCGTTCACGTAGACGCAGGCGGAGTCGATTCCGTGCAGGAACCGCTCCGCGTGCTGCTTCGAGCGGGTCACAATCGCGTCGGAGTGGCCGGATCCGTAGCGGCGGATATGCTCCATCGCTTCATCGAGAGAGGCAACCACCTTGACGGAGAGGATGAGGTCCAGGTATTCCGTGGCCCAATCCTCCGCTGTCGCCGGTTTCACCGGAACCCCACTCAAGATCCGGCGCGTCGCCGCGTCACCCCGTAGGCGGACGCCGGCTTGGCACAAGCGCCGCGCCATCGCCGGCAGGAACCGCGGCGCCGCCGCCCGGTGCACCAGCAGCGTCTCCATCGCGTTGCAGACGCCGGGCCGCTGCACCTTCGCGTTGTAGCAGATCTCCTCCGCCATCTTGAAGTCGGCCAACGCGTCCACGTAGGTGTGGCAGATTCCTTTGTACTGTTTGATCACCGGCACCTTCGCCTTCGCCACCACCTGCCGGATCAGCCCCTCGCCGCCGCGCGGGATCACCAGATCCACGCCGCCCACCTGCCCGAGCAACAGGTCTACCGACCGGCGGTCGGTGTTCCAAACCAGCTGCAGCGCTCCTTCGGCCAAACCGGCGGACCGCGCCGCTTTCTCTAAACAGCGGAAGATCGCCCGGTTCGAGTGGATCGCTTCCGAGCCGCCGCGAAGGATCACGCTGTTGCCGGACTTGATGCAGAGCCCCGCGCAATCGGCGGTCACGTTCGGACGGGCCTCATAGACGATGGCGATCACGCCGATCGGCACGCGCACCTTCGCGATCTTCAGACCGTTCGGGCGGCGCCGGCGGCTGATCACCTGCCCGACCGGGTCCCGAAGCCGCGCCACCTGCCGCAGCCCGATCGCCATCTCCGAAACCCGTTTCGGGTTCAACATCAGACGGTCGAGCAAAGCTCCCTTCACGCCGGACCGCCGGGCGGCCGCCAGGTCACGCGCGTTGGCCGCGAGGATCCCTTTCGTTCCACGCCCCAGCCCGGCTGCCATTGCGATCAGCGCCCGGTTCTTGACCGCTGTGGGAATCGCCGCCAGCGCCACAGAGGCTTTCTTGGCCCGCCCCACCATCCGCGAGATTTCGTTCAAACGAACCACGTTCCTCTCCCCTTCGCCCCAACCAGCAACTCAATGAGATTTGCGCGGCCCCGGCCGTTCATCACCGCCATCGGGATCTTGTGAGACATTGAAATCTTAGCCGCCTCCAGTTTAGAACGCATTCCACCTGTCGAAGAGGCCTTGCTCGTTCCTCGGGCGGCTTGTTCTAAGTCCGAAGTGATTTCCGTCACCACATCCAAAGGATCCGTCGGTCCGATGAGCTTATCGACATCGGTCAGGATCAGCAAGAGATCCGCCCCAATGAGCGCAGCCACATGCGCGGACAGCAGGTCGTTATCCCCGTACCGGATCTCCTCGGTGGAGACGGTGTCGTTCTCGTTGATGATCGGCACGATCCTCGCTTTCAGGAGCGTCTCCAACGTAGCCTTCACGTTCAGGCGGCGCTGGCGGTTTTCCATGTCCCCCCGCGTCAGCAAAATCTGCGCCGCATGGAACCCGTCCTCCTCCATGCGGCTGGTGTACCACTGCATCAGCTTCCCCTGACCGGTGGCCGCCGCCGCCTGGAGCTTAGCCAGCTCCGACGGGCGGGTCTTGAGTTCCAGCACCCCCATGCCGATGCCGATGGCGCCCGACGTCACGAGCACCACCTCTTTACCGCTCTTGCAGAGGGAGACAATCTCCGAGGCGACCGACTGGACACAGTGCCGGCTAACCCGGAGCTCTCTCTCGTCGGTCAAAACCGACGTTCCCACTTTCACCACCCATCGCTTGGCCTTCTGGGCCAACCGCGTGGGATCGAACCGCTCAGCCATTCTTCCTCATCCTCTTCAATTGTGTGGAGACTTTTTCCAGAAGCTCAGGGATCCCCTCGCCGGTCTGCGCCGAGATGGAGATCGGCCGGGTCTTGGTCTCTTTCCTGAACCGCGTCAAATTCTTCTTCGATTCCGGGAGATCCATCTTGTTGGCCACCACCAGCACCGGCTTCTCCGCTACTTCTTTCCGGTACGCTTTGAGCTCCTCCCGCAGGGCCCGGTAATCGCTCACCGGGTCCCGGCCGTCCACGCCGGCCATGTCCATCAGATGGACCAGCAGACGGGTCCGCTCGATGTGCCGAAGGAAATCCAGTCCCAGCCCCTTGCCTTTGGAAGCTCCCTCGATGAGGCCCGGCACATCCACCGCCACGATCCGCTCCCCCGTCGGCAGCTCCACCGCCCCCAGCACCGGGTTCAGGGTGGTGAAGGGAAACGCGGCCACCTTCGGCCTCGCCTGCGAGATCCGGCCGATCAGCGTGGATTTACCGGCGTTGGGCATCCCCAGGATGCCGACGTCAGCCAGCACCTTGAGCTCCAGGCGGAGCCTTCGCTCCTCGCCCGGCTTCCCCTTCAAACGGGCCGGATCAAACCGCATCCCTTGCCTCGATCCCGGAGCGCCCGGAAAACGGGTTTTCTCACGGGCCGCGTTGCCGACGCCGGGGAGCCCTCCTTCCGCCACCATCACCTCTTCGCCAGGCGCCAGCAGCTCGCGAACGAGCTCGCCGGTCTCGGCATCATAAATGAGAGTTCCCAGCGGAACTTCCAGGAGACAGTTTTTCCCCTGAGCTCCGCGTTGTTTCTTGGAAGAACCGTTCCCGCCGTGGCCGCCGCGGAAATGGCGCTGAGTTTGGAAGTCCAGCAGAGTGGTCTGCTGGGGATTTGCGCGGATGATCACGTGACCGCCGCGTCCCCCATCGCCCCCATCGGGGGTGGGGTAGCGGGACCAGAGATCTCTATAGAGGGAACGACACCCCGAGCCCCCCCGACCGGCCTGCACGAGGAGCTTGGCCTGATCGACGAAGCGGGTGGTCATTTAACATCAATGGACACCACGCCCGGCTTGGGGAATGTAACGATGCCGTCTTTGAGGGCGAACAGGGTGTCGTCCTTGCCGCGGCCAACGTGCAGGCCCGGCTTGAAGGGGGTTCCCCGCTGGCGGATGATGATGGAGCCGGCGGTCACGAACTGCCCGCCGTACGCCTTGACCCCCAGGTGCTGCGCGTTGGAATCCCGCCCGTTCTTGGTCGACCCCTGCCCTTTTGTGTGTGCCATCTTAAGCGATCTCCAGAATTTTTAGGCGGGTCAGCTCCTGCCGATGCCCGACCTTCCGGTGGAAACCCTTGCGCCTTCTGTACCTGAAGTTGATGACCTTTTCGCCTCGGGGCTGGGCGACGATCTGGGCCTTCACGGCGGCCCCCGCCAGCGCCGGCTGCCCCACCTTGAAGCCGGACTCCCGCCGGACCGCCAGCACCTGATCCAGGCGGATCTCATCCCCGATCGCCCCTTCCAAGCGCTCCACTTCCAAGAGCGCCCCCGGGGCGACCCGGTACTGCTTACCACCGGTAGCTACGACTGCATATTCCATAGGACTGAATAAAGTACCACGCGGGAGGCGGCTTGGCAAGCCGGCGATTACGCGGCTTGGAGGAGTATGCCGGCCGCTTCCTGGACGGAGGGATCCTCCGGCAGGCGGTAACCGAAATCGGCAAGGATGAGGTTCAGCTGGGCAAGAAGATCCGGCTCCAGCGTGGTCACCCTCTGGATGTTCATCCCGGACGTAAAAACCGACAGCTTTCTAAGAGCGGTGTCATACCGTTTCTGGCGGTCCGCGCCCGGCTGCTCCTCAATGACAAGGATCCGCATCTGAAGCGTTTTTTGGGCGGCGGGGTTGGCCTCCAGCACCGCCGCCAGGCGGTCGTAATCCCGGCGCGTCTCAACAACTCCCACGAAGCTGTAAAGACCCAGCTGCTTCCCTGTTTCCAGCAGGGACAAGGCCGGCGCGAAGGCAGTCCCCTCCCTCTCCAGGTAATAGAGGAGCTCCGGATCCTGGACCTTCGCCGGATCCCGCTCCGCCCGGAACTGCTCCACCGCCTGCGCCACTCTCTCTCGAGAAATCTCCTCCGCGCCGGCGGCGGGTTTGTCCATCTCTGTCAACTTGTACACCACGTACTTCCCCTGAGGATCCCCCTGCCAGCCCAAAATCAGGCCGAACGGCGAGCGTGAAAGCTGTATGTTCTCGCCGGGAAAGTTCACCGGGGGAGCATCCAGCCCTTCCGCGGGATGCCTGCGCGCCACCACCCAGCTGCCGGCCTGAGGGACCACGACCTTGTCGTAAGGAGCCCCCGCAAGATGGAACCGGTCGGACTCCAACACCGACAATCCTGCATGCTCCGCTCGGACGAGGTAATTGCGCTTCCCCTGAAGGAGGACGGTTTCTCCGTCCCAAAGTCGTAGAAAGGGGGCGACCAAAGGATCCGGAGGAGGGACCATCGCGTAAGAGAAGCCGATCCGATATTCGACCGGGCCGGGGCCGCGGAGCTCGGGCAACCCCTCCAGCGGCTTGAGCATTTGCTTGCCGACGTGAATCATCTCCTGGACCTTCCGCTCTCCTTCCTTATCGGATGAGGGGACCCAAATCGTCCGGTTCGGGCCGAATCCCTCGGCTTCAAAGACCGGCGCGTCCCGTTCGGTGGCGTAGACCGTGATGTGATCCACCGGGCCTTTTTCCATCTCTTCCCTGACCCGGCCAGCCATCATCCGCAGGGCCTCCTCCCACATAGGAGAAGATGGGAGAACGCCGTAATCCGAAAGGACCAGCACGTCCCCTTCCGGGGCCGGAACAGTATGGTAAATGAAGAAGCCGATGAGGCGCTCGCCGGACAGCACGCCGAAACCTTTCCCTCCCTGCCGAAGAACCTCCCTCAGCTCAAATTCACTGCGGGAAACCAGCCCCTGGCTCAAGCTGTACGCCTTTTCGATCCGTGCCGCTTCCGCCACCAGCGGGCTGGCCGCTGCCAGCGGCAAGAGCTGGAACTCCTCCGCGCCGGCAGCGGGCGAAGAAACCGGGAAGATTTTTCGCAACCGGGTGCGGAAGGTTTTCTGAGACATCTTGGTACGGACAAACTCGGCCGCCAGCTCGGCAGAGGCCTGCAATTTTTCCGGACGGAAGCCAGCCGCGAATTCAACCGGCCCGGCCCCGACAGCTTCCATTTCCCGGATGACAGGACCGGTCAGGCGCGCGGCATATCGAGGCTGATAGGGATGGGCGGGGTTGAGGAGCGCCTCCCGCGCAATCCGGAAGCGCAGGCCGTTTATCGGAGAGCGTTGGTCGGCATCAATCTCGTTTACGAACGCAATCCCCCAGTGATGGAGAAAATCCGCCAAGGCCTCGAACCGCCGCGTCCCCAGCGCAGCCCGCAGTGGCTCTGGATCATCCCGGAGATCCAATGCCTCCACCGGACCAGGCCCGATCTCTGGATTCTCGCGCAGGACCTGTTCGAACCAGGTCTCATGAACATATTGGGTCGGGAAGAGAAGATCCAGGACCGGCTGCTGCAGGATAAGCCGCAGGATTTCATCGGGAATGGGACGCGGCGCATTGGTATTGAAGAATTCCGCCAGCGAGCCGATCACCGCCGAATTCATGTCCGCCTGTTTGCCGGCACCGACCATCAGATTCCATGCGGTTCCCTGAAGGAGCTGGTAAAGTTGAACGGAGGTAACAGGTTTCGGATTTTCAAGAAACTTGCGCAGAGTAGCCATCTCCCGGCGGCGCTGTCCCCCTTCCTGAACCGCTCTGTACAGTTCGAGAAAACGGGAGTCACTCAATCTATCCGGCCGCTGCTCCTGCAAGTCGTGGGCCACCTCGTGATGCGCCGAATAGAGGATCTCCCACAGCGGCCTCTGTTCGCCCAGGAGTGCGATCAGGCTGACCATCTTTCCGTGACCGTCATCCGTGCGGATATGCATCCCGGCCGGAGCCTCCACTGTTAGGCGCCAATCCCCGGTCTGCTCATTCTCTTGCGGAACAAGCACGTCCCTGCCGGCCAACGCGAGCCAGCCGGCATGGTCATCCGGAGAGAGAAAGATCATCCGGCCGGCTGGGAAACCGGAAATCCGGGAAACCGCCTCGCGGAGATTGTCCAGCAAATCCGCGTAAGCAAGCAACGCCGCTGCCGACTGAACCGGCAGTTTCTGGGAGGTTCGGATTGTCCTGACGAAATCGTGGCCGGCCATGTACCGGAAATAATTCTCCAGGTTGTTATCCCCAAACCGCTCTCGGAAACCCCTCACGAATCCATCCAGCTCATCAAGCGAACGCAGCAGGTAGGCGTTGCCCAACCAGGGCTCGCTGGGATCCGTCCGGTGGAAATCCCGAATCATCCCTGCCAAGCGATCCACGCGGGCGGAAAGGGTTCTCTCTTCCGCGCCGGCGGCGAATTGCTCTACCCTGGCATGAAAAGCTTCGTCGTCTTCCGGGAGCCTGAGGCCGTGCTTGCGAACCAGCTCCATCACAGGAGCCAGCCTTTCTTCAGGAACGCGGTCCACCTCTTTCGCGTAACGAATGGCAGCCGCGATGGCAAGCGTGATGCTCTCAGGAACGATGCCCGCTTGCAAAGCATTGACGGCGGCCCCGAATAACCGGTCGTTTTCTTCCAGCTTCCGCAGAGGGTCCCGGGCGATCCGTTCCACCGTGTCGCCCAGCTCGCGATTAGCGAAACGATCCATCAATTGATCGATGTACTTCATGAGCTCCGGCATGGGGAACAGCGTCGGGTACCGGTGGTGCAGCCCGGTGGCCGATTCCATCATTGCGCGTCGAACAAGCTTGGCGATGCGGCGATCTCGAATCCCTTCGGCCGGATCGGTAATCCCAAAAGCAGCAGAGAGATAAGCCAGCGCTGCATGACCCATGTTGTGGATCAACAGCTTCTTTTCTCGGGCGGCCCGGATGTTCTCAACGGGTTTCATACCAGAGGGAATAAATTTCGAGCCCCGCAGCTCTTTTGCATCCACTTCCAGGTAATAGGGCCCTCCGCCTTCCACATTGATGCTGAGGGGGTTTCCCCCGGTGGCGGCGATGCCCGGCGGTACGGTAATGCCGACCACCGCGCCTACCCACCCGACGTATCCATGCGCGTAGTCATAGAACTGCCCGGACCCGACGAAGTTGACTTTCTCCTCCACGTACTGGCGTGTTTTGTCGTCACCCTCCGCCATCTCAAGCACGGCCGCTCGGAGGGCGGCGATCTGCGGCTGGTCCACCGGAAGATTCTCCGCAAAAACGATGTTGAGGGTCTCTAGGTGCCCTGCCTCTATCCGCTTCCGAATGAACTGGTA
>JGI1358J11329_10001303_pt1 | contig 20721 bp, 20 predicted proteins | sample Subgroupgradi54m_FD_11329 | JGI IMG/M metagenome (IMG submission 11329)
GGCGGCAGGCCGAGTCCCTCCTGGCCTCCGCCGGGCGCGGCGGTTCGGTGCTCAGTATTTTGCTGACGGACGACCGCCGCATCACGCCCCTGCACGAGCGGTGGATGGGGGAGCCGGGGCCCACGGACGTGCTGAGCTTCCCGATGGAGGAGCCGGGGATCCTCGGCGACATCGTGATCTCCGCCGAAACCGCCGCCCGCCGCCGGCCGAAAGACCCGGCCGGGGAGATCCTGCGTTATTTGGTGCATGGTTTCCTGCATCTGACCGGCCACGATCACCGCGGCAGGAAAGAACGGCTCCGGATGAACCATGAAGCACTGCGTCTCCAAAGGAAGGTAAAAACGCCATGAGCACTATGGAAGGGTTTCACGGCTGGTGGGCCAGCTGTGGGCATGCCTGCCGAGGGATCGTCTTCGCGTTCCGCACCCAGCGGAACCTGCGGATCCACCTGCTGATCGCCGCGGCGGTGGTGGCGGCGGCGATCGGTCTGCGGCTCAGCCGCACCCACCTGATCCTGGCCATTATCACGGTGAGCATGGTGATCCTCGGGGAGATGCTGAACACGGCGCTGGAGTTCGCGCTGAATCTCGTGGAGGCCCGCGACCACCCGGTGGTCAAAACCGCCAAGGACATCGCCGCCGGCGGCGTCTTCCTGGCGGTGGTCGGCGCCGCGATCGTCGGGCTCCTGCTGTTCGTGCCGCCCCTGCGGGCGCTTCTGCAAAACTCTTTCTGATGGCGATCCAAAAAACCGAAGCGATCATCCTCCGGCGCCAAGAGGTGCGGGAGACCAGTCTCATGCTGACCGCCTTCAGCCGGCACCTGGGAAAATTTCAAGGGCTCGTGAAAGGGGTGCGCGGCGGGCGGGCGGCCGTTCCCTGGTACTTGGAGCCGCTGACGCTCCAGGCGGTGGTCCTCTACGAGCGCCGGCGCTCCCCCTGGGTCCTCGTGAGCGCCTGCGATCTGATCGACGGATTCGAGCCGATCCGGCAGGACTTGTCCCGCACCGCCTACGCGACCTACCTGCTCGAGCTGGTGGATGAGATGACCGCGGTGGGGGATTCCCACCCGGAGATTTTCCACGGGCTCCTCGCGGTCCTGCGGGCGATGGGTCTGCCCGACGCGGACCTTCCCGCTCTCGCCCGGTTCCTGGAGATCCACCTGCTCCGAGCCAGCGGTCTTCTGCCCAAAACGGAAGGGCCGGCTTTCCGGAAGATCCTGAACACGCCGTTCACGCAGGCGGCGGGGCTCAAGCTGACGAGAGAAGAGGAGCTTCCTCTTCGCCGCCTCCTGCAGGGGTTCCTGCGGCGGGCCCTGGAAAGGGAACTGCGCAGTCGCGCGTTCCTTCTCTCTCTGGGGTTGGAGAACGCGGCGTGAAGAAGAACGCGGCCACCTTCCAGGAGCTGATCCTGCGGCTGGAGCGGTTCTGGGCCGACTACGGCTGTCTCATCGCCCAGCCGTACGACATGGAGGTCGGCGCCGGGACGTTCCATCCGCTCACCTTCTTCAAGGCGCTTGGCCCCGATCCGTGGAAGGCGGCTTTCGTCCAGCCCTCCCGTCGCCCGGCGGACGGCCGCTACGCCGAGAACCCGCTCCGTGCTCAGCGCTACTACCAGTACCAGGTGATCTTGAAACCCTCGCCGGCCGACGTGCAGTCCCTCTACCTCAAGAGCATTGAATCGATGGGGATCGACCTCGGCGCGCACGACGTCCGGTTCGTGCAGGACGACTGGGAATCCCCCACGCTGGGGGCCTGGGGGCTGGGCTGGGAGGTGTGGCTGGACGGGCTGGAGGTGACGCAGTTCACCTATTTTCAGCAGGTGGGCGGCATCGACCTCAATCCCATCTCGGCCGAGATCACCTACGGGCTGGAGCGGATCGCGATGTTCCTGCAGGGGAAGCTGGACCTTTACGCCCTGCAGTGGAACGCCGATCACACGTACGGCGATGTCCACCGCCGGGATGAGATTGAGGGGTCCACCTACAACTTCGAACATGCCGACGTCGAGTTCCAGCGCCAGTCGTTCGACCACGGCTATCAGAAATCCAAACAGCTTTTGGAAGCCGGGCTGGTCCTTCCGGCGTATGAGCAGCTGCTCAAAACCTCTCATGCGTTCAACCTGCTGGATGCCCGCGGCGCGGTGAGCCAGAACGAGCGGCCGGCTCTGATCGCCGGCATCCGCGGTTCCGCTAAGCGCTGTGCCGAGGCCTACCTGAAACGGATAGAAGAGAATGGCAAAGAAAAAAACTAAGACCGTTCGCGCTGAGCCTGTCGAAGCGCAGGATTTTCTTTTAGAGATCGGTTGCGAAGAGCTCCCGGCGGATTATATGCCCAATGTTTTGGAATGGAACCATCCTCAGCCAGATGGCTTAGCAACCGCTGCGATCCGCGCTCTGACTGAAGCCAAAGTGGTTTTCAACCATGTTGAAACTCAAGGTACAGCGCGACGTCTGGTTCTAAAAGTTCTTGGCGTCCAGCCGGTAGTGCGGGAAGAAGTAGAAGGGCCGCCTCTTTCCGTTGCGTTTGATGCCGAAGGGAAGCCAACCCGTGCCGCGGATGCATTCGCCCAGAAATCCGGCGTGAAAGTGGCGCAACTGAAGAAGAAGGAAACTGCCCGCGGGCCGCGGCTTGTGCTTGAGCGCGAGACCCCGGTCCAAAAGGTTCTCACGGAAGCCGTCCCGGCGATCATCGGAGGAATCAGTTTTCCTAAGACGATGAGATGGGACTCTTCCGGCGTCCGTTTTGCCCGACCGGTTCGATGGCTTCTGGCTTTTTACGGTACCAAACCTCTTTCTTGCAGTTACGGTCTTGTCAGGAGCGCGCCGGAAACATACCCGAACCGGCGTTTGCCGCAAAAACCAAAAAAAATCAGTTCGATAAAAGATTATTTCTCAGGATTGCCTGGGTTCAAAGTTCAGCTCGAGTCTGGTCTTTCAGATGATCCGGAACACGCAAAAGGGTTTTTGCCCGTCAAAGAAAAACGCAATAAACTCCTGCAGCAACTGAAGACAGCCGCTGGGGTGGGCGGCCGCCTGCCGGATGAAACCACCGAAGAGTTCCAATGGCTGTTGGACACGGTCACGTTTCTCGCCGAGGAGCCGGTGGTGGCGGCCGGGTCGTTCCGGCCGGAGTACCTGGAGCTCCCGCCCGAGGTCCTGCAGACCTCGATGGCGAAACATCTGAAGCTGTTCAGCGTCCGGGAGAGGGAAAGCGATAAGCTCCTCCCGAAATTCCTGGCGGTCCTGGAGGGCAAGCCCGAGAACCCGGCCGTGGTAATGGCCAACGTCGACCGGATCATCGAGGCCCGGTTCACCGACGCCCGCTTCTTTTATAAGGAAGACACCAAGACCCCCCTGCAGGCGAAGATCCCCCAGTTGGGAAAGGTCTCCTTCCATGAAAAGCTCGGGACCGTGGGGGAGCGGACCCACCGCTTGGCCGCGCTGATGCGCTCCATCGCCCATCAGGCCGGATTGCGCATCGAGGGCTCCGACTGCGAGCGGGCGGCCGGGCTTTGCAAGGCCGACCTGGTGACGCAGATGGTCCGGGAATTCCCCTCCCTGCAGGGGGTCATCGGCGGCAAGTACGCTGAAGCGGACGGGGAGCCGGCCGAGATCGCGCGGGCCATCGCCGAGCATTACCAGCCGCGCGCGGCGAAGGATCCGGTCCCGGCCACTTCGCTGGGCGCGGTGCTGGGACTCGCCGACCGCGTGGATACGCTAACCGGGTACTTCGGCGTGGGGTTGAAGCCGACCGGCTCGGCCGACCCGTACGGGCTCCGGCGCCAGGCGCTCGGCCTGGTGCGGATCTTGATTGAGCCGCCGAAGCTGGTTTCGTTCGTCGGGCTCTCATTTGACACGCTCTTCGACTTGAGCATAAAATCATGGGGCGCCCGAATCACGGTGGAGCCGAAAACCCTGAAGCGGGAGATCCGCGCGTTTCTCAGGGAGAGGTTTGAATGGCTCGTCACGCGCGAGCACCCCGCGGACCGGGAACTGGTTTCCGCGGTGCTGGCCGCCGGCGACGATGATCTGGCCGACGCCTGGGAGCGTCTGTCCCTGCTCCGCAAGTTCCGGGACGATACCCGAGACGGGCGGAGGAAGATCCTGGAGCAGGCGGCCAAGGTGGCGGAACGGACCGGCCGGATCGTCCAGAGCGTCAAGGGGATGGACCTGCCGGCTTTGGTGGATGCCGCGGTCTTGAAAGACCCGCTGGAGCGGGATCTGTGGCAGGCCTGGAGCCGGCTCGCGCCCCGCCTCAAGGAGCAGTTGGCTCAGCGGGACTATGAGGAAGCGACCCGCTCCTACAGCACTCTTTATCCCGTGGTGCACGCGTTCTTCGAGAAGGTGTTTGTGATGGATGAAGACATGAACCTGCGGAGGAACCGTCTCGCCTTGATGAAAGAGATTTACCAATCCCTTTCGGTCACCTTCGCCGACTTGTCCCGGCTGGCGCTGTGAAGGCCGTCTATTTCTTCGGGGCTGGGAAGGCCGACGGCAGTGCCAAGATGCGCGCCCTGCTGGGCGGCAAGGGGGCCAACCTGGCCGAGATGACCCGGATCGGCCTGCCGGTCCCGCCCGGATTCACGATCACCACCGAGGTCTGCACCTACTACTACGCCAACCGCAAGACCTACCCGAAGGTGCTCAAGCGCCAGGTGGAGAAGGCGCTGGCCCGGCTGGAGAAAATGACCGGCAAGAAGTTCGGCGATCTGAAGAACCCCCTGCTGGTCAGCGTCCGCTCCGGCGCCCGGGACTCGATGCCCGGCATGATGGACACGATCCTGAACTTGGGGCTGAACGATTCCACCGTGGAAACGTTGGCCAAGCGCTCCGGCAACCCCCGCTTCGCCTGGGACAGCTACCGGCGTTTCGTGCAAATGTACGGCGATGTGGTGATGGGGGTGCAGGCGCGCGGCCGGGACGAGCATGAGCCGTTCGACGAGGTGATGTCGGCGCTCAAGAAAGAGGCGCGGGCCGAGAAAGATACCGACCTCACGGCGACTGACTTAAAGGAGCTGGTCAAGCGGTACAAACAGCTCATACAGAAGCTGACCGGCGACCAATTCCCGCAGGATCCGCAGAAACAGCTCTGGGGCGCGATCGGCGCGGTCTTCCGTTCCTGGGGCAACGACCGGGCGGTGGTCTACCGGCGCAAATACCAGATCCCGCACGAGTGGGGGACCGCGGTCAGCGTGCAGACGATGGTTTTTGGAAACTTGGGGGAGACCAGCGCCACCGGCGTCGCCTTCACGCGGGACCCAGCCACCGGCAGGAAGGAATTTTACGGCGAGTACCTGATCAACGCGCAGGGGGAGGATGTGGTGGCCGGCATCCGGACGCCGCACCCAATCGCCGACATGACCCGCGAGATGCCGAAGGCGCACGCGGAGCTGGAAAAGGTGCGCCGCCGACTGGAACAGCACTTCAAAGACATGCAGGACTTTGAGTTCACGGTCGAGGACGGCAAGCTCTACATGCTCCAGACCCGCAACGGCAAGCGGACCGGCTTGGCCGCCGTCCGGATCTCGGTTGAGATGGTGCAGGAAAAGCTGATCGATTGGAAAACCGCCGTCCTTCGGGTGCCGGCCGATTCGCTCGAGCACGTGTTGGCCCCCATCTTCGATCAGAAGGACCGCCAGCAGGCGGAGCAAGCCGGCCGCCTGCTCTGCAGGGGCCTCGCCGCCGGACCGGGCGCCGCCAGCGGCAAGGTGGTCTTCAACGCCGAGGATGCCGTGGCGCTGGCGCACCGGGGCGAAAAGGTCCTGTTGGTCCGGGTGGAGACGACCCCGGAGGACCTGCGGGGCATGATCGCCGCCGAGGGGATCCTGACCGCGCGCGGCGGCGTCAGCTCTCACGCGGCGCTGGTCGCGCGGCAGATGGGGAAGGTCTGCGTCTGCGGCGCCCAGGAGATCCACGTGGATTACGCGAGCCGCTCGATGAAGGTCAAAGGGCATACGATCAAAGAGGGGGATTCCCTTTCCATCGATGGGACCAGCGGCGAGGTGTTCCTCGGGCAGGTGAAGACCGCTCCCAGCGAGGTGGTGCAGGTGCTGGTGGCGAAATCGCTGGATCCCAAGAAGTCGCTCATTTACCGGCAGTTCGCTTCCTTAATGAAGTGGGCGGACCAGGCGCGCCGGCTCGGCATCCGGACCAACGCCGACCAGCCGGACCAGGCGGCCAACGCGATCGCTTTCGGCGCGGAGGGGATCGGCCTCTGCCGGACCGAGCACATGTTCTTTGAAGGAAACCGGATCGACGCGGTTCGGGAGATGATCATCGCCGAGACGCCGCAGGCCCGCTCGGCGGCGTTGGCGAAGCTCCTGCCGTACCAGCGGGAGGATTTCGCCGGCATCTTCCGCGAGATGAAGGGGCTCCCGGTCACGATCCGGACGCTGGATCCCCCTCTGCATGAGTTCCTGCCGCATGAGGAGGAGCAGATCCGGGACCTGGCCGAAAAGATGGGCCAGCCGTTCGAAAAGGTGAATGCCCGCGTCGCTCAACTGCACGAGGCCAACCCGATGCTGGGGCACCGGGGATGCCGGCTCGGGATCTCCTACCCGGAGATCACCGAGATGCAGGCGCGCGCGGTCTTCGAGGCGGCGGCCAAGGTTCAGAAAGAGGGGATCCAGGTCCGGCCGGAGATCATGATCCCGCTGGTCGGCTTTCCCAAGGAGCTCCAGCTCCAGCTGGAGATCGTGCGGCGGGTGGCGGGCGAGGTGCAGAAGGCCTCCGGCCGGAAGATCGAGTACTTAGTGGGTACGATGATCGAGATCCCGCGGGCGGCGCTGGTGGCCGGCGAGATCGCCGCCGACGCCGAGTTCTTCAGCTTCGGCACCAACGACCTGACGCAGACGGTGCTCGGCATGAGCCGGGACGACAGCGGTTCTTTCCTGCCGGCGTACCTCGAGCAGGAGATCATGAAGGCCAACCCGTTTGCCTCGGTGGACCAGACCGGCGTGGGCAAGCTGATGGAATGGTCGATCGAGCGGGGCAGGAAGGCCCGCCCGAAACTGAAGGTCGGCATCTGCGGCGAGCACGGCGGAGACCCGTCCAGCGTGGAGTTCTGCCACCGGATCGGCTTGAATTACGTGAGCTGTTCCCCGTTTAGGGTCCCGATCGCGCGGCTGGCCGCGGCGCAAGCCGCTCTAAAGTCAGAGGTGACCCAATAATGGCTGACCCCTTAAAACTGTACCTGAAGGACATCAAGGACATCCCCCTGCTTAAACCAGAGGAAGAGATCTCCCTCGCCAAGGCAATCAAGAAGGGGGATGAGGGGGCCCGGAAGCAGATGATCCAATCCAATCTCCGGCTGGTCATCTCCATCGCCAAGCGGTACAACAACCTCGGCATGCCGATGTCGGACCTCATTGAGGAAGGGAACTTAGGGCTCATGCGGGCGGTGGAGAAATTTAACCCCGGCAAAGGGTTCCGTTTCTCGACCTACGCGGCGTGGTGGATCAAGCAGTATGTCCTGCGCTCGATCGCCAACCAGGGCAAGACGATCCGGATCCCGGTCTACATGGTGGACATCATCTCCCGCTACCGGAAAGTCAGCGAGAAGCTGACGCAGAAGCTGGGGCGCCGCCCAACCCCCGGCGAGGTGGCCCATTCCATCAAACTGCCGGTGAAGAAGATCCAGGAGATCGAGCGGATGACGCTCCAGCCGGCGTCGCTGGACGCGCCGATGGGCGAGGAGGGGGGCACGGAGTTCATCGACCTCATCGAGCAGTCCCAGTCCTCCTCGGCCAAGGATGCACTGGCGGCTTTCCTGACGCACGAGCAGGTGGAAGACCTCCTGAGTCGGCTCACCGAACGGGAACAGCAGGTCCTGAACTTCCGGTACGGTCTGAAGGACGGCGCCACCTACACGCTGGGAGAGACCGCCAAGCATCTCGGCATCACGCGGGAACGGGTCCGTCAAATCCAGAATTCCGCCGAGAAGAAACTGCACACCTTCTTGGCTTCCCAGGAGAAGAACGATGCACAGCAGCCCGCTTAGCCAGCCGGCCCTGGATCTCAAGAGCTTCATTCGGGATGTCCCCGATTTCCCGAAGAAGGGGATCCTGTTCAAGGACCTGACCCCGGTTTGGAAGGACGCGGGCGCCTTCCGTTCCATGGTGGACCAGATGGCCGAGCCGTTCCGCTCCGCGCGGGTGGAGAGCGTCGCCGGCATCGAGTCCCGCGGGCTCATCATCGGCTCCGCGATGGCCCTGGCGATGGGGACCGGTTTGGTGCCGGTCCGCAAGGAAGGGAAGCTTCCCTGGAAGACCGTGAAGGCCTCGTACTCGCTGGAGTACGGCCAAGCCGTCACGGAACTGCACGAGGATGCCTTCAAGCCCGGCGCCCGGGTGCTGATCGTGGACGACCTGCTGGCGACCGGCGGGACCGCCGAAGCCGCGATCCAGCTCGTGCGCAAATTGGAAGGCAAGATTGTCGGCCTGGCGTTCCTGGTGGAGCTGGAGTTCCTGAAGGGCCGGGCGCGCCTTGAGAAGCTCGGCGTTGAGGTCTTTTCCTTAATTAAGTACGCGCAGCATTGAAAAAGGAGGTCTTGCGCCTGTAGCTCAGATGGATAGAGCACCTCACTCCTAAGGAGGGGGCCGGCCGTTCGAATCGGCCCAGGCGCGGAAACTGACGATGATTGATCTGCACACCCATACCTTCCTGAGCGATGGGGTCCTGATCCCCTCGGAACTGGTCCGCCGTGCCCGGGTCAAGGGGTACCGGGCCATCGCCATCACCGATCACGTGGATGCCTCCAACGTGGAGATCCTCGTCCCTCAGCTGGTGCAGGTCTGCCAGCGGCTGAACGAGCACGGGAAAATGGTGGTGGTCCCCGGCGTCGAGGTGACGCACGTCCCTCCGTCCGGCCTGGAGGCGGTGATTGCCTCCGCCCGGGCGGCCGGCGCCCAGATGGTGGTTGTGCACGGGGAGACCACGGTGGAGCCGGTGGCTCCCGGCACCAACAAAACGGCGCTCCAGCTGGAGATCGACGTGCTGGCCCACCCGGGTTTGATCACCCGGGAGGAGGCGGCGCTGGCGGCCAAGCGGGGGATCGCTCTGGAACTCTCCGCCCGGAGGGGGCACTCCCTCTCCAACGGCCACGTGGCCCGCATGGCAGCCGAAACCGGCGCCAAGCTGGTGCTTAACACCGACGCCCATGGCCCGGAGGACCTGCTGACCTTTGCCGAAGCCAAGAAGGTGGCCCTGGGGGCCGGCTTAAGCGCCCGGGAGGTGGAGCGTATTTACCTTAACGCCCGCCGGCTGGTGGAGCGGGTATCAGGCTTTAGAAAAATTTCTTGACACGTAAGTCCTTCTCGGCTATCATTTGCGAAGTTTCACGTCAGGCCCTGGGTTTTTCGTGAGGGGACTGGCCGACTGGGGGAGAACCAGGTTACAAACGCAAGGCCGTGTGTAACCCGAGCGAATAACCGGGGCGACGGTGAATAAAGAAGTCGAGAGCTCCCCCGACTTTGGCCGTACCAGTGTTTCCATAAAAAAGGAGGGAGGGTTTGAACACGATGAAACGTTTAACATTCGTGGGACTTCTGGCGCTTACCGTGGCCCTGTCCGGGATCGCGTACGCCGAGGTTCAGAACGTCAAGGTCAGTGGTGATCTCGATGTCAAGGCGATCAGCCACCACAACTACGACCTGAAGCTCAAGCAGAAGAACGAGTCAGGGCACGTGGGGGTGGGGCCGGTCACGAACGATGACGACTCGGATTTCCTGCTGTCCACACTGCACATCAACGTGGATGCGGATCTGACGGACAACGTCAGCACTTCCGTTCGCTTGTTGAACCAGCGGAAGTGGGACGCCTTCACGGCGGGTGTCGACCAGATCGTGCTTGACAACGCCTACGTCACGTTGAAGGAGTTCCTCTATTCTCCTTTGACGCTGGTGGTTGGCCGCCAGAACCTGCATTACGGCAGCCAATTCATCGTGGGCGATGGTTTGCTGGGTGACCCCGAGGGTGTGTTCACGGATGCCGGTGTTTCGTCCGGCACCGCCCAGCAGGGCCGGGAGCACAGCGCGTTCAACTCCTACGACGCAATCCGGGCGATCCTCGATTTCTCCCCGTTGACCGTCGAGGCGGTGTTCGCGAAGATCGACGAGACCGGTGTCCTGGACAACGATGAGACGCTGTACGGCCTCTACGGAACCTGGAAGGCGGACCGCTGGAACGCCACCGTGGAGCCGTACTGGTTCTTCAAGGACGACGATAACGGCGCCGCCGCCGGTTCCGGTGTTGGTTCCGGCACCGTGACGGTTAACGACGCCGTCTCAGCGCTGAGTACTGCCCGCACGTACGAAGTGAACCGGGTCCACACCGTCGGTCTGCGTTTGACCGGCTCTCCGATCGAGAACCTAAAGCTCGAGGGAGAGGGCGCGCATCAGTTCGGGACGCTGGAGGATACCTCCGCCGGCGCCGGGATCACGCAGATCTCGAGGAACCGGAGCGCCTGGGCGGCCAATGTCTACGCGAACTACACGTGGGCGCAGGTTCCCTGGACCCCGGCAACGGGTGCCGGCTGGACGTATTTCTCCGGGAACACGGCCCATGGGGCCAGCGGGTTCGCGCAGGATAACAATGACCGGAACGATACGTTCAACGCGTGGGATCCGGTGTACCGCGGTTCGTTCACCACGTTCATTCAGGACTTCCTGAGTGGCGCGGATGCTCCGGCGAACCTGTACGCCACGTTCGACACCAACGACACCGGCTCGGCGACGAACCGGCATCTGTTCTACGGCGACGTGCGGCTGAGCCCGATGAAGGATGTCACGCTGTGGGCCCGCTACACGCACGCCCGGTTCGATAAGGCGCCTCGTCCCGGCCGGAGCCATCACGCCGGTGATGAGGTGGATGTCAAGGCGCTGTACGACTACACCGAGGATGTCCAGCTGAACGTGTTCGGCGGGTGGTTCTTCCCTGGGAGCTATTACGATGAGCCCAATGCGAACACCCGCGGCAACAACCTGGCCTGGACGGCAGGTGCCGGCGGTTCAGTCAAGTTCTAACAGTTCCGAAGCGTCATAACCTGACGCGTTGGATGCATCAACAGCCCCCGCCAATGACCTTGGCGGGGGCTGTCCTTTTAGAGGAGAGAACAGCTTGAAGCAACCCGCGTTTTTCTTCATGGTTCTGGCCCTCTTTCTGGCCGGCTGCAGCGACATGCACACCCCTACCGTTAAAGAGGCCATGACCCACCCGCTGGGCACCGCGCCGCCGTTCACTCTGGGCACCAGCAAGGCGGAGATCCGGGAGGCCTGGGGCGAGCCGGACCACGTGGCCGCCCATGGGGCCGATGAGCTGGGCAACGTCCGTGAGGAATGGATCTACCACGGCCGGGTGCAGTCCCTCCCGATCGACTACGAGTACGTCTCCCGGAACAAGCACCTGTTCTTCGAGGGAGAAAACCTCACCCGCTGCACCACGGACGAACCGGCCTCCTCCTAGAAGAGCCATGCCGGTCCGCTGTTTCCTTCCTTCGGAGGACTGGCCCCGTGAGATAGGTGAAACCGTTATCTCACGGGGCCGGGAAGGGCACCACCTGGCGCGGGTCCTGCGGGTGCGGGAAGGGGATACGGTGTTCTGTTTCGACGGTCAGGGAAGGGAGCTGGAAGGGACCGTTCAGCAGGTCAAAGCCGGTCAGATCCTTCTCCGGGCCGGGCCCACGAAGCAGCTGCCGCCCCCTCCCTGGGAGGTCGTGCTGGGGATTGCCATCCCAGGGCAGGGCCGGCTGGAAGAGATCGTCAATTCAGCTACCCAGCTGGGTGTTTCCGCAATCTTCCCTCTGCTGACCGAACGGACGGTGGTCCGTTTCACTCCCGAGCGTTTCGAACGGAAGAGGGAACACCTCCTCCAGGTGGCCATCGAAGCGGCCAAGCAGTCGAGTGTCAGCCGTCTTCCCGTGATCCGGCCGGTCACCCCTTGGCGCGAGTTCCTTCCTCTGCTGGCTCAATACCACCGGGTCTTCCTGGGGGCTCTGGAGGGCCCCTACGAGCCCTGGAGGGCTCTCCTGACCCCTTTCCCGGCTTCCACCCCATTCAAGCTCCTTCTTCTGATCGGTCCGGAAGGGGATTTTTCTCCTGAGGAGGTCCGGCAGGCGGTGGAGGCCGGCGCCCACCGGATCGGGCTGGGGCCGTCCACCCTGCGCTGTGAGACGGCGGTGACCGCCGCTTTGAGCGTCCTCTTCTTCCTGCTTCGGGAAGAGTAAAATTTTCCGTGGCGACCTTGACAAATTGATACATCCTATGCCACCTTTGGAGTGTAGGACAATTTGGAACACAGGTACCAGTGACAAAGGCTAACTACCGGTAACGGTAGGGCGCAAAGCCACAGATCCCGCAGGTCGGCCGCAAGGGCCGGGAACGGGACAGCTGGGTTGCCAAAGGGACCGAAAGAACGCCTGGAGGTTGTCGGCTGGTAACCTTCAGGCGTTTTTTTCTGGGCAAATAAAGGAGATTTAAGATGAAAACACAGAACCAACCCGAAACGGCACCGCAGGTGAAGCAAGTCCACCGGGTGGTCACGTTCTTGGACCGTTCTCAGGTGGACTACCTGGACAAGATGGGCAAGGACGCCCTCTTTTCGACGGGCGTCAAGTTTCCGAGGACCCGGATTATTTCCGCGCTGATCGATCTGCTCAGGAAACTCAACGTCAGCGGCGAATTGCTCCGGAGCGACCTGGATTTGGAGCAGCGGCTCCTGCAGAAGCTGGGGAGCGGCTCTTCCGAAGCGAAGCGGCTGGCATCCGAGCTGATGGAGGGGACCCGTGAGAATACCTCTCGAATACGGTGACAACTTCCCGGTTCCGACGGGGAGCTGGAACCCCGCGGAGCCGTGGAGGTTTCCGAAGCATGAGGTCATCCTGCCGCAGAGGAACGTGCTGAGCTATGTGCTGCCCTGGATCACGCTCGGGCTCGGGGTCAGCTTGGGGATTCTCTGGATGGGGCTTCGGGCTGAACTCGTCAAACCCCAGCCAAAGGTGGAGCTTCGGGCCCCGATCGCGGTCCCCAACGCCCGTCCGGCCCGTCTGCAGGTGAGGAGCGAGCTGGCCTAATGTCCGTTCGCTTGAGCACACCTTGCATCCTGCTCCCGGGCCGGATGTCGGAGGGGACATTCGGCGCCGTTCTGCAGATCCTTCTGAAGGCCCGGCTGGACCTGCGGTTGGATTCCTCCGGCTCCCGTTTCTACGAGGAGGACGTCAACGCCTACCTGGGCGGCGTGCTGGTTTCCTACATCGATCCGCAGTATCTGAAGACCATCTCGGGGATCCTCACGAGCCGAGATGTGGACCTGTACCAGGCCATCGACCGGGCCATGCCGGACAAAGCCCATGTCTACCGCATCTACAAGGTGAATGCCGATGACCTCCTGCTTTCCTTGGGGATTTTTCATCTGGAACAGAGGCCGGAACCGGAGCTGGGGAGGATCAAGGAGTACTACGCCTGCGCTTCCGAATGTCAGAAGCGGATCTACGGCAAGCCGACGGCGGTGGCGGAGATCCAAAACAAGCTGTCCGAGAGCACCGAACGGTACTTGGCCATCCTGGCCCGTGCCCGGAGGGAATATTTGAATTTTGTTCAACAGATTCCAGACGAGAACCTGCCCGATTTGCTGAGATAAGAATTTTCCCGCTCCCTTGACACCCCTGCTTCGTGCGGGGTATACTTCTTTAAAGTCCCTTCCTAAATAGACGTGGCAGACAGCCCTTTCAACCGGATTAACTGGGTCGACGTCCTCGCTGTAATCCTATTAGTTAGAATGGGTTACATTGGGTTCCGTCTCGGCCTGGGCGCAGAGCTTCTAAAGCTCGGGGGGCTGGTTGCCGGCTTCTTTGCCGGTTTTCGCTGGTATCAGCAGGCAGGGGACTGGATCGCTCAAAAGACACCGCTCTCCACGGAATGGGCTTCGGTGCTGGCGATGGGATTGATTGTCCTCGCGGCCTATTTCGCGGTAACGCGAGTGTTCCGGGTGCTTGAAAAAGTGGTTCAGATCAGCTTTGAGAAACGGCTGAACCAGGTCGGAGGGATGTTGGCCGGCATGGGGCGGGGGTTGCTGGTTGCCAGCGTGGTGCTGGTGGCCTGCCAGCAGCTGCCGGCGCCGGCGATGCAGGAGTCCATCCGCGAGCATTCGATGAGCGGGCGAGTGATTTCGCAGATGGCCCCGGCTGTTTACGACCATCTCCGGGCTCTCCCGCGCCGTGTCCTGGCCCGGTTTAGTCCGGGATGATCTCCCACCCGGCTCTGCAGGAGATCCAGGACCGCCTGAACATCGTCGACGTCGTCGGCGGATATCTCTCTTTGAAAAAAGCGGGAAGGACCTTCAAGGGATTGTGCCCGTTTCATCCCGAGAAGACCCCCTCCTTTGTCGTCTACCCGGAGAAGCAGTTCTTCATCTGCTACGGGTGCGGCGCGGCCGGCGACTTGGTTGCTTTCGTGATGAAGCATGAGCACCTCGAGTTCCCGGAGGCCGTCAGGCTGCTGGCCGAGAAAGCGGGTGTTTCGGTGCCTCAGTTTGGGTCGGGTAGTGTATCCGAAAAAAGTGCGCAACTTTACCGGGCCAATAAGTGGGCAGCCGGTTTGTATCACGAGTTGCTGACGACCTCGGCCGAGGCGAAGGGGGCCCGGGAGTACTTGGAGAAGCGGGGGTTGAACCCGGCTGCGTGGGAGACATTCCAGCTGGGTTACGCGCCGGAACGGTGGAACCATCTGGCCCTCGCCGCCGAGAAGGAAGGGTTCGGCGCGGCGCTGCTTGAGCAGGCCGGCTTGGCGATCCGGCGGGAGCAGGCGGAAGGATGTTACGACCGGTTCCGGGGCAGGGTGATCTTCCCCATTTGGGACGGGCGGGGGCGGGTGATCGCTTTCAGCGGGCGCCTCATCGAAGCGGACCCCAAGAGCCCGAAGTACATGAACTCCCCGGAGACGGAGCTGTACGTCAAGGGCAAGACGCTCTACGGCCTGCACCTGGCCGCGCCCCACATCCGGGAGCAGGATTTCTGCGTCGTGGTAGAGGGCAACATGGACATGGTGAGCCCTTACCAGACCGGTTTCCGAAACGTGGTGGCCTCGATGGGGACCGCGCTCACGGAAGCGCAGGTGAAGCTGATCCGCCGATACACCCGGCACCTCGTGATCTTTTATGATGGGGATAGTGCAGGCAAATCTGCTGCTGGACGGGGGCTGGACCTGTTTCTCCAGGCGGACCTATTTTTCCAGTTGGACATGAAGGTCAGGGTAGCGGTCTTGCCGGCTGGCTATGACCCGGACTCCCTGATCCGTGCTCAGGGTGCAGAAGCGTTCAAGCAGGTACTGAAGAAATGCAAGGAATTATTTGATTTCAAGCTAAGTTTGCTTACAGGGCAATGGAACCCAAAAGAGCTGGAAGGCAAAATCGCCATCTGCCAGGAAATGCTTCCGACGATCAAAAGGCTCCACAACGCAGTCGAGCGGGGCGAATACGTTCACCGGTTAGCGGAAATTCTCGATGTGAAAGAAGAACTGCTCTGGAAAGAAATGGAGCGGGTGAAGTTCCAGGCGTCCGATTGGAAGCCGGAAGGTTTCGGGCAGGTGCCCTCCAAAGTGGCTCCGCTCAGCGCGGAAGAGGTGCTGGCCGGTCTTTTGCTGGAGGATCCGGCCCGGACGGCCCAGGTGGACGGCCGGATTGAGGTGGAAGAGATCCGCGATCCCGCCGCGCGGCAGGTGATCGAGCGCCTGCTGGAGAATTGGCGGAATGGGAGTTTGCCGGAGAATCCCCAAGCGCTTTGGAAACAGTTTCAGCGGGAACCGGGGGAGTGGGAGGGACGGATGGGCCGGTGGCTGGCCGAGGCCGATTCCATCGAGGACAAGGACCGCGCGCTCGATGAGCTGGTGGCCCGGATCCGGGCCAACCGGCGGCAAGAGTCTGTGGATGGCCTGCGGGTTTCCCTGCGGCGCGCCGAAGGAAGTGGAGATTCGAGCGAGGCAGACCGGCTGATCGCGGAGATCAACCGGCTGGTTAAACTTCAAGCTGTGAGGCAAATGAATTGAAAAAGAACATCATGATCAAACGGCTGGACGAACTGAAAAAGCTCATTGCCCTCGGCAAGGAGAAGGGAAAACTCACCTACGAGCAGGTGAACGACATGCTGCCGGAGGATGTGGTCTCTTCCGAGGAGATCGACGAAATCCTGACGATCCTGGGCAACGAGAACATCGAGATCGTGGAGTCCGAGGACCCCAAGGCGGAACCGGCCAAGGAGGGGGAGGAGGCGGAGTCCGCCGAGGGAGAGGAACGGGCCGAGGAACGGGCCGAGGAGAAGGAAGAGGAAGCGGAGGAGGCCCGCTCCGAGCCGGTGGACGACCCGGTCCGGATGTATCTGCGGCAGATGGGGCAGATCCCCCTGCTGTCCCGGGAGAACGAGCTCCGGCTGGCCAAGGAGATCAAGGAGGCGGAAGCCCGCTTCCGGGAGGTGATCTTTTCCTCCCAGTTCGCCCGCCAGGAGGTGATCAACCTGGTGGACCGGATGAAGACGAAGAAGGTCAATCCGGAGGAGTATGTCACGGAGGATTTCCGCCGGAAGGAGCGCCTCCTGCCGAAGATGATCAAGCTGGTTGCCAAGATGCGGGTGATCCGCTCGGACTCCAAGCGGATCGTGCCCATCCTCCAGATGCGGCTGATGAGCCCGGTCGTGGAAGAGATCACGAAAAAACTGAAGGGCCATATCCTGGACCTCGGCCGGCTCGACCGGGAGATGGAGCGGGTCCGGTCCGGCAAGAAGGCCGGGTGGCGCTCGAAGTTGATCGAGCTCAAGAAGAAATACCGGGTCACCGAGCGGACGCTGGGCCAGTCCCGCAAGGTGATGGAGGAGCTGATGTTTCAGCTGAGGCGCCGGGAAGTGGTGTACATCCGGGCCAAGAAATCGCTGGTGGAGGCGAACTTGCGGCTCGTCGTCTCCATTGCCAAGAAGTACACCAACCGGGGGCTTTCTTTCCTGGACTTGATCCAGGAGGGCAACATCGGCCTCATGAAAGCGGTGGACAAGTTCGAGTATGAGCGGGGCTACAAGTTCTCGACTTACGCAACCTGGTGGATCCGGCAGGCGATCACGCGGGCGATCGCGGACCAGGCCCGCACGATCCGGATCCCGGTCCACATGACGGAGACCATCAACAAGCTGATCCGGGTCTCCCGCCAGCTCGTCCAGGAAAACGGCAAGGAGCCCAGCCCCGAGGAGATCGCGTCCGAGATGCGGATGCCGGTGGATAAGGTCCGCGGCATCCTGAAGATCGCCCAGGAGCCGATCTCCCTGCAGACGCCGATCGGCGACGACGGCGACACCCACTTCGGCGACTTCATCGAAGACAAGCGGGCGGTTTCCCCGGCGAACGCCACCGCCTATTCGATGCTCAAGGAGCAGATGGAGACCGTGCTGGAAACGCTGACCGAGCGGGAAGCACAGGTCCTGCGCCTGCGCTTCGGCATCGGCGACGGTTATCCCCGCACGCTGGAGGAGGTCGGGGCCATCTTCAACGTGACCCGCGAGCGGGTCCGGCAGATTGAGGCGAAGGCGCTGAGGAAGCTGAGGCACCCCACCCGGTCCCGGCGGCTGAAGTCTTTCCTGGAGATGGGGGCCATCGACGAGGGCGGCTGGATCTGATTTTACTTGGGCCCGCCTGGATTCGAACCAGGGACCAAGTCATTATGAGTGACCTGCTCTAACCGCTGAGCTACGGGCCCTGAATCGCTAGCATACCACGCCTTCGGTCTTTCCTTTCCCACCTGCTTCCCGTAGAATAGAATTTCGCCCTTTTTCGGGGCGGTTAGCTCAGTCGGTTAGAGCGCATGCCTCACATGCATGAGGTCACAGGTTCGAGCCCTGTACCGCCCAGTTTTCAACGGGTACGGCAGGGCTCGAAGAGAGTCCCGACTGAATTTATCCAGGGAGGCCTGACCCTATGGGAAGGCCGACTTCCTCTGGAGGGGCGAATGGCCGACCCGTAGTCCGCCGAAGGCGGACGAAGGGCGCCGAGCCCTGTACCGCCCAGTTAGCGTTTCCCAGCGCCCATGACAACCGTGTCCATTGCCGATCAACTGAAGGTCTTGGTGGAGCTGCAGAAGCTCGACGGGCAGATCTACCAGTTCCGCCGCGAGCTCAACGCCAAGCCGGCTGAGATTGCTGGGCTGAGGGAGGAACATGCCCGGAAAAACCAGGGCGTCCAGCAGGCGGAGTCCCGCTACAAATCCCTCGAGGTGAAGCGCAACCAGCTGGAGACCGACCTGGGGCAGAAAGAACAACAGACCAAAAAGTTCCAGGTCCAGCTCTACCAGGTCAAGACCAACAAGGAATACGCCGCGCTCCAGCTGGAGATCGCCGGGCTGAAGGCGGACCAGTCGGTCCTCGAAGAGGAAATCCTGAAGATCATGGAAGAGGTCGACCGGGCCAAGTCGCAGATGGTCGCCGAGAGGGCGGCCCTCAAGGCCGAGGAAGCTACGCTGAGCAGCCGCATCGGCGCGGTCGAGCAGGAGTCGGAACGGATCAAGGCCTCCATGGAGCAGATTAAAGCGGGGCGCGCCGAGCTGATTGAGAAGGTGGAACCGCGGATCCTCGGTCAGTACGAACGGATCCTGGAGCGGAAGGAGGGGTCGGCCCTGGTTCCGGTCCGTGGAAACGCCTGCAGTGGGTGCAACATGGTCCTGCCGCCGCAGGCGATCAACGAGATCCAGATGAACACGCAACTGATCCCCTGCGAATCCTGCGCCCGCATCCTGTACATTGAGCCCTCCTCGTAAGCCCGCCCGTCCAGCCGCGCTTTCCCTGAAAATCCAGATTGACGGCGCCGCCCGCGGAAATCCCGGTCCCGCTGGGGCGGGCGTGCTGATCTCCGACCCGAAGGGGAAGAAGATCAAGGAGCTGGCTGTTTACCTCGGAGAAACCACCAACAACGTCGCGGAAACCTGTGCTCTGATCCTGGGGCTTCAGGAAGCCCTGCGCGCGGGGGGCCGAAAAGTGAGCGTCTTCACCGACAGCGAACTGCTGGCCCGGCAGGTAACCGGTGTTTACCGGGTCAAGGACCGCCAGCTCCAGTCGCTGCATGCCCTGATCCGCCACTTGGCGGAAATGTTCGACCGGTTTGACATCCAGCATTTTCCCCGGGAACAAAACCGGGAGGCCGACCGTCTCGCCAACCTCGCGGTGACGGAAGGCCTCCGGGGGCAACTCACACTCTTTTGAGGTATAATAACGGCTCGGAGAGGAGACCGGATGGCCGCCCCCAACTTTAAGTTGGCGGGAGGAAAGTCCGGACTCCACAGGGCAGCGGAGTGGGTAACACCCACCCCCCGCGAGGGGCGGATTAGAGCCACAGAGACGAGTCCCCGCCGTCGGTTTGATGGCGGGGGGTGAAACGAGGCAATCTCTCCGCGGAGCAAGACCGAATAGACCCTGCTCGGGGTTTACGCCCTGCCGGGTTGCCCGTCCGGTTCGGCCGAATAGGCCGAGGTAGGGAGGGTAGGTCGCATGAGAGGAATGGCCATCTCCCGTTTCCTCTGATTTTTAGAGGAAGGCGGGAACAGAATCCGGCTTACAGGTCTCCTCTCCGATTTCTTCGAATGCTGGCCCGTTAAAGGAGGTGTTCCCGTTGCAGAAGAGAGTTCTCGTTCTGGCCTTGGCCGGGGTCGGTTTTTTGGCTTCCGGGTGCGGTACGTCCATCACTTCCTACGTAAAACAGGATGCGCCGTGGGGGGTCATCAAGCGGGTGGCTGTTCTCCCGTTCACCCTTCCCTCAGAGAATCCGGTCCAGAGAGAATTGGTCACCAAGCTTTTCTGCGAGGAGCTCAGGAACACGGGCCGCTTCGAGGTGGCCGAGGTCCAGATCTCCAGCCCGCTTGGGCTGGGCGTCTGGGATGTGAAGCGGGTCGGGAAGGAGTATCAAGCCGACGCCGTGGTCTCCGGTTCCGTGGATGACGTGAATGGAATGACGATCCACGTGCAGGTCCAGGATGTGGCCACCGAAGAGCTCCTCTGGTCCGGCAGCTATCTGCTTGGGATCCGGTCCGAGTTCTTCAGCTTCAAGACTCAGCAGCAGAAGCTTCAGCGCGGCTTCCGCCGGTTAGTGAGGGAATTCGCCTCCCATGCGGTTAGCGCTCCACAACGCTCCCCCAAGAAGTCCTAAGCCCTAAGCTTTAACCCGGTTTCAGCCAAATCCCGCCAGGGATTTGGCTTTTCTTTTCCCCCCTTTTCCGCTTGACAACTTCCCACGTGGAACCTATACTTTGGCTTTGTGTGGAGCAGGGTGGAGGGAAGTGGTGATCTTGGTTGTGGGTGCCGTCGGGTTTGCCTTTATCGGGGAGCCCCCTACGGGGGAGAGGCATAAAGCGCATCCACAACCTTCTTGATGGGGAGGGGCAGTCGATCGGAAACGAGAAACTGCCCCTCGCCCTTTTTGGGGGGAGTTGATGTTCTACGGGGAACACGAGCATACGATCGATCGGAAGGGCCGGCTGATCATCCCTTCCCGATTTCGCGAGGTGATGAAGGAGCATTACACCGAACGCTTCGTCTCCACTCGCGGTCTCGACCGATGCCTGTTCCTCTTCCCCGAGGACGAGTGGCGCATCCAGGAGGGCAAATTCCGCGCCCTCTCCTTCACCAAGCAGGAAGCCCGCCGCTTCAACCGGTTCTATTTTTCAGGGGCGTCGGAGCTTACCTGCGACCGGCAGGGCCGGGGGCTGATCCCC
>JGI1358J11329_10001305_pt1 | contig 20717 bp, 23 predicted proteins | sample Subgroupgradi54m_FD_11329 | JGI IMG/M metagenome (IMG submission 11329)
AAAAATATGAGCGAAAACAGCTTCAACAAACGAATAAAACTAAGTCAGGAGATACTTGGAAAGATCGGCAGAATCGACGAGTTCAAGGGTCTTTGGCATGGCAGTTTGCGGCTCTCTCCGCAAATTTTGGGTCGGCTTAAGTCATCGGTGATCATTACATCTACCGGTGCCTCAACCCGTATTGAAGGATCAAAAATGAGCGACGAGGAAGTGGCTCGTCTTTTGCGTGGTCTGAAATCCAATCCTCCCAAGAACCGTGACGAGCAGGAAGTCGCTGGTTATGCTGATTTACTCGGAAGAGTCTTTGATCACTATCGCACGCTCAAATTGACCGAGAATAATATTTTGCAATTCCACAGTATTCTTTTGCAATTCTCTGACAAGGATCAATCGCATAAAGGCAAGTATAAAGATTCCGATAATGCGGTGGTTATGAAAAATGAAAAAGGCGAAGAGATTGTTTTGTTCAATCCGACAAAACCTTATCTGGTAAAACCAGAGATGGAAGCGATTATTGACTGGACAAATCAAGAGCTGGAAAAGAAAGAACTTCATCCGGTGCTCATTATCGCCAACTTTGTTTTTGAATTTTTGGCGATTCACCCGTTCCTTGATGGCAACGGCCGTCTTAGCCGTGCCCTGACAAACTTACTCTTGCTTCGCAATGATTATGCCTATGTGCCGTATGCTTCGCTTGATGAAATTATCGAGGAACGCAAAGACAGTTATTATCTCGCTCTCCGGGCAACGCAAAACAATCACAAAACGGAGAATGAAGATATTACGCCATGGCTGAATTTTTTGCTTGATGCATTGCTGACTCAAGGCGATGTTGCTCGAAAACTGATGAATGCCGAACAGCCGGAAAAACTTTTGTCCGAAAGACAAGAGCAGGTTTTCGCTATCCTAAAAGACGGCGAGACCTTGGGTGTGGCCGAAATCGACAAACGTCTCAATGGTTCCGTCCCACAGGTTACTATAAAACAATCTCTCGCCAGATTGGTGGCTTTGCGTTTGGTTGAACGAGTCGGCCAAGGCAGAGGCGTGAGATATAAGAAACTGTAAATTTATGCCAAAGGAAATCGCCAACAAAACCAAAGAAGAGACTTACTACAAATGCACTCATTGCGGAGATGAGATCTTTTGGAATACCCATAAAAAGCTCGTTTACTGCAAATGTAAGAAAATTTGGGTTGATGGTTGTGAGGATTATATTCGGATTGGTGGTAAAGAAGAGGACCGTAAGGTGATCACAAAATGACTATGAAAATAAAAGATTTGCCAAAATCAGATAGACCTAGAGAAAAGCTCATAGCGAAAGGAGTGGAGAATTTGAAGGACTCCGAGCTTTTGGCAATTCTTTTGCGCACGGGGACGATAGGGAAAAACGTCATTGAGATCGCATCGCAAATCCTATCGAAGTATTCCAAGAAGCGGTTATTGCAGATGACGTATCAGGACTTGTCGAAAATAAGCGGCATTGATTCCGCAAAAGCTACGACTCTTCTTGCCGCGTTCGAGCTCTCCAAACGCGCGCTGGAAGTGAATGACACGAATTTGCCCGTGATCAACAATGCAAAGGATGCCGTAGCTCAACTTTCCGATATGCGCGATCTTAAAAAAGAACATTTAGTGGCTTTATATTTGAATGCAAAAAATCAACTGGTTCACAAAGAGACTATCTCGATGGGTACGCTAAATGCGAACTTAGTCCATCCACGAGAGGTTTTCGAACCAGCCCTCAAATACTCCGCGGCGCAGATCATAGCCGCTCACAATCATCCTTCCGGCGATCCGAAGCCATCAGAAGATGATCTGGAGGTTACAAAAAGATTGACCGAGGCAGGAAAGATGATGGGTATTGAGCTTATGGATCACGTCATCGTTTCAAAAAACAGCTACTTCAGCTTCAAAGAAGAAAAAATACTATGACGAATATCAAAGACCTAGAAAATAGACTATGGGAGGCGGCCGATCACATGAGGGCCAATTCGGCTTTGCGACTCAATGAGTTTGCGGAGCCGGTATTAGGTTTGATCTTCCTGAAGTTTGCTGGCGTGAAATTCAGTAAGACTGAAAAAGAGATAGCCGAGGAACGGAAAAGTAAGACTAAAAGTCACGGTGGAGCTTCAGTTGCTCGCGAGCGGCCGGTTTCTTCTGCCGATTATCATGCTCAAGGCACGCTATTCGTTCCTGAAAAGGCCAGATTTTCATATCTCATAGAATTGCCGGAAGGAACCGACATGGGTAAGGCCGTAAATGATGCGATGAAAGAGATTGAAGCGGAGAATAAAGAGCTAGCTGGCATTTTACCAAAATCATTTCAAAATTTGGATAGCCGATCCATAATCACGCTTCTCAAGAACTTTAATCAGATTCCGGATGATATTGAAGGCGATGCGTTCGGGAGAATCTACGAATACTTTCTTGGTAAGTTCGCAATTGCGGACGGGTCCGGAGGTGGGGAATTTTTCACACCGACTTCGATCGTCAAATTGATTGTAGAAATCCTCGAGCCATACAAGGGATATATCTATGATCCGGCCTGTGGCTCTGGCGGTATGTTCGTACAGTCTGTGGAGTTTATCAAACGGCATTTCGAGAATGGCAAGAAAATAAAAGCATCACGTGAAGTGTCTATCTACGGGCAAGAGAAAACAGATCAGACGGTCCGGATAGCCAAAATGAACCTAGCGATTCATGGTCTATCAGGCGACATCCGGCAAGGGAACACCTACTACGAAGATTTGCACCGTTCGGTCGGTAAATTTGACTTTGCGATGGCCAATCCTCCATTCAACGTCAATGGCATTGATAAAGAGCGTATCAAAGACGATCCACGCTTCCCTTATGGCATACCTCGAAATGACAATGGCAACTATATTTGGATTCAGCTTTTCTTAAGCGCACTGAAGAATACCGGACGAGCTGGTTTCGTTATGGCTAACTCCGCCAGCGATGCCGGACATAGCGAGAAAGAAATCCGTATGAAAATGATAGAGGATGACTTGGTGGATGTGATGGTCGCTGTGGGTCCGAACATGTTCTATAACGTCACATTGCCGGTTACATTGTGGTTTCTCGATAAAAGCAAAAAGAAAACCGAGCGCAAGGGCAAGGTCTTATTTATTGATGCGCGAAATATTTATAACCAAATTGATCGGGCGCACCGCGACTGGACGGAAGAGCAAATCCAGCAAATAACCGATATCGTTCGAAGTTATCGCGGAGAAAAAGAAGCAAAGAAATACAAGGATGTAAAAGGGCTCTGCAAAGTAGCGACGCTAGCTGAAGTTCGTGCCGCTGGTTACTCTCTTAACCCGGGGCGATATGTTGGCACCGCAGATGGTGAATTTGTAAGCGATGCAGACTTTGAAACTACTATACGCGGGTTGAACACCGAATTCCAGAAATTAACGGATGAAGCACATGATCTTGAGAAGAGGATCGCCGATAACTTCAAGAAATTATTTTAGCTATGAATACGCAAACTTTGCAAAAATGGAATAAAGTACGGTTGGATGAAATAGCCGATTTTCAATATGGTTATACCGCTTCTTCAAAGGAGGATGATACAGGTACAAAACTTTTAAGAATTACCGATATAGTTCCAGATTTAATAGATTGGGAGACCGTTCCATTTTGTGACATTGACGAGAAAGATGCTAAACAATATGGAATTAAAAAAGGAGATATTCTCATAGCTCGGACAGGTGCGACTGCTGGATATGCAAAGTTTATCCGTAGACAGCCGGAGAAATCAGTTTTTGCCTCATACTTAATCAGATTAACGATGAAAAAGGCAGATGCTAGCTCCGAATACGTGGGGAGAATCATAGAATCCGATACCTTTAAGCAATTTGTCGCAAGCCATGCGAGTGGATCGGCACAGCCACATGCAAATGCCCCGATACTAAAAGACTTCGAGTTTCTCCTTCCTGATTTAAAAACACAAGTGAGTGTGGCCAATATTCTTTCGGTATACGATGATCTTATCGAAAACAATGCTCTCCGGATTCAAATTTTGGAACAGATCGCACAAGCCACTTACACCGAATGGTTTGTTAACCTTCATTTTCCTGATCACGAAAAAGTAAAGATGACCGATAGTGGCACTGATTTCGGAAAAATTCCAGAGGGGTGGGCAATTTCAAACATCGGATCAATTTTAGACATTAAATCTGGCCATACATTCAAAAGCAAGAGCTACACACCAATAGGTTCATTTAAAATAGTGACCATAAAAAATATTCACGATGGTAAATTTGTTGACGATTTCAACTATATTCCCGAAATACCTAAAAACATGCCCGACCACTGCCGATTGAGCGATGGCGATATTTTACTTTCATTGACTGGCAATGTTGGGCGTGTGTGTATTATTTATGGAGAAAATTTACTGCTCAATCAGCGTGTTGGTAAGATTGTTCCAAAAGATATGTTATTCAAAAATTTTATATACTCGCTTTTTCGTTCTGATAATTTTAAGAGGCAACTCGAGTTGCTTTCAAATGGAGTAGCTCAACAAAATCTTAGTCCGGTTCAGACGCTTGATCTTAAAATAATTTTGCCACCCAAAATGCTTATTGTTCAATACGAACATTTCGTTGAAAATTTGAGCAGTTTATCGATTGACTTAAACAAGCAGAACAAAAACTTACGCCAAACACGAGATTTGCTTTTGCCGAAATTAGTAACTGGGGAAATACAAGTATGATTTATCATTTTTATCATCATCATTTTGACTGGGGAACTTTTTGGACTGCTTCTGGCGTTCTTGTTGCTTTATTCTTGGGCATCGTCGGCATTTTTCAAGATTGGATAAGGTCATGGTTTAGAAAGCCGAAGCTCAGCGTTTCTATAAAAGTGGCGCCACCAGATTGTCATAAAACATCTTTCTATAGAGCTGATATAGACAGAAAAATCAGTGATACTTATTACTTCCGTTTTCGTATAGAAAATACTGGGAATTACTTTGCCGAAGATGTTGAGGCAATGATTACTGGGGTCTACAAAAAAGACAGCAATGACTATGCAAAACTAGATAATTTTTTACCGCTAAATCTGGTGTGGTCACACTACCGACAGATCACAATCCCGAAAATTCAACCTATGCTTTTTAAGCATTTAGATTTTGGCTATGTATTAAAGTCAAATACGGAGTATCTGAAGCGTTTTGATATTCAAAGTACATCCAGTGTATTTTTTGAATTTGATGTCGCAGTTAGACCAAATACTGGTTCGCATATTTTACTACCAGGAGACTACAGGGTAAAAATTACTTTTGCCGGAAATAACGTAAAACCTGTTGAAAAAATCTATCACTTAATGATAAAAGATGCTTGGAATGATGACGAAAAAGAAATGTTGAAAAACAATATCGAAATAGTAGAAGTTGAATCTTAATCTATGAACGAATTTTCCGAAAACAACTTAATCGAGCAGACAGCGGTAAAAATCTTTGCCGAGCTTTGGGGCGCGAAGAATTTTATCAATGCTTATTCCGAAGAGGGCGATGCTCTGTTGGGACGAGAAAATCAAGGACAGGTTGTTTTGATCGGCCGTCTTAAGCGAGCACTTGAAAAGCTCAATCCGGATGCTCCGCAGGAGGCAATCGCTCAAGCTGTTACTGAACTCACGCGCGATCGCTCTACCGCAAGCATGGTCAATGCGAACCATGAGGTATATAAGCTCATCAAAGACGGTGTAAAGGCGGAGATTCGCGATGAACATGGCTCGTTCGAGACCATCAACATTAAAGTCATCGATTTCAGTGATCCAGCAAAGAATGATTTTCTCTTGGTATCGCAAATGTGGATTACCGGCGAGTTGCATAAGCGACGTCCTGATCTTATCGGGTTTGTGAACGGCTTGCCGCTTGTTTTAATTGAGCTCAAAGCATCGCATAAGAATTTACGAAATGCCTATCAAGAAAACATCCGTGACTACAAAGACACTATTCCGCAATTGTTCTGGCACAATGCGTTTATCATTATTTCCAACGGTATTGAAACCAAAGTCGGCACGCTTACGTCCGCATACGAGCACTTCAACGAATGGAAGAAAATAAAAAGCGAAGATGAAGAAGGGCGAGTGAGTTTGGAGACGGTGATCAAAGGAACCTGCGAACCCTCACGGCTTCTGGATATCGTGGAGAACTTCACACTATTTGATGACTCTTTCCGCGAACGAATAAAGGCCATCTCTCGATACTTCCAGCTTCTTGGTGTAAATCAGGCATTCAATCAGATCAAAAACCGCGATAAGAACCACGGCCGCCTCGGAGTCTTTTGGCACACGCAAGGGTCCGGCAAGTCGTATTCGATGATTTTTCTTTCGCAAAAAGTGTTCCGAAAGATGACTGGCAATTTCACGTTCGTTGTGGTAACCGATAGAACGGAACTCGATAAGCAGATTTATAAGACTTTTTCTGCTTGTGGCGCGGTCTACGAAGAGGAAGTCCACGCTGATTCAATCCAAAACTTGCGTCAACTCTTAAATGAAGATCATCGGCATATTTTTACGCTCATTCATAAATTCGGTACAAAACCGGAGGAGAAACCACCGGTCCTATCGGATAGAGGCGACATCATCGTGATGGTGGATGAAGCGCATCGAACGCAATATGACCGCTTGGCGCAAAATATGCGCATTGCCATGCCGAAAGCATCATTCATCGGGTTTACTGGTACACCTTTAATGGCCAAAGGCGAGGAAAAAACAAGAGAGACATTCGGCGATTATGTATCTACATACAATTTTGCTCAATCGGTAAAGGACGGTGCGACAGTGCCGCTTTATTACGAAAATCGCGTACCAAAACTAGAGAACGAAAATCCGGAAATTCAAAAAGACCTTGAGAAGGTTATGGATTTTTATGAACTCACCACTGACGAAGAGGAAAAGCTTGAGCAGGAGTTCTCAACTTTCTATCATCTCATCACGCGCGAAGACCGTCTCAATAAAGTCGCGGAGGATATCGTGGCGCATTTCACTGCCCGAGGATATGACGGCAAAGCGATGGTTGTTTCGATTGATAAGAAAACAGCCGTTCGTATGTACGCGAAAGTCAAAGCGGAAATGCAACGACATTTGGCCAAGATGAACATCGCCGCATCCAAGGCGAAAGATGAACACGAAAAAGAGATACTACGAGAACAGGCGCAAAAATACGAGAATATCGACATGGCTGTGGTGGTAAGCCAAAGCCAAAACGAAATTGCGGATATGGAGGAGTTCGAGATTGATATGCGTCCATTGCGCGCTCGAATTTTGAACGAGGATCTCGAGACGAAATTCAAAGACCCGGACAGTAATCTGCGGATTGTCTTCGTCTGTGCAATGTGGATGACCGGATTTGATGTGCCTAATCTCTCGACCCTTTATCTCGACAAACCGCTCAAAAATCACACGCTCATGCAGACCATCGCCCGAGCGAATCGTGTCTATCCGGGCAAGACAAACGGTCTTATCGTCGACTACATCGGTGTATTCCGCAATCTTCAGAAAGCTCTGGCGATCTATGCATCCACGAAAAGCGGTGATGATGAAATTATTCAGGATAAGAACGAGCTCGTGGAAATACTTTTCTCTACGGTTTCAAAAACGCGCCAGTTTCTCAAAACGCTTGAGCTCGATATCAATGAACTACTCAAGGCGCAGGATGTCGAAAAAATCAGGCTTGTCGATGTATTCACGAATCGGATATTGCAGGATGAAAAGACCAAACAGCAGTATCTTGAGTTTGCCGGTGATGCCTATAAGTATTACCGCGCGGTTTTGCCGGAACCAAAAGCCGAAGATTACTACCAAGAAGTTACGGCATATAAAGTGATCGCGTCCCGTATCCGTGAGGTTATCGATGAGGACACCGATGTATCGCAGGTAAAAAAGGATTTGGAAAATCTGCTTGATCGCTCAATCCGGGCCGGTGAGTATGTGATCAAGGACGCGCCGAAACTTAAGGATTTGAGCAAAATAGATTTTGAGGCATTGCGAAAGTTTTTCGATGATTCGGACACGAAGAATATTGAAGCCGAACATTTGAGTGCGGAGCTGGAGGAAAAAATCAAGGAGATGATCCGTAAGAACAAACTCCGAAAACACTTCCTCGACCGGTTAAATAAACTTCTTCACGAATACAACACCGGCTCGCATGATCTTGATGTCTTTTTCGATCAGCTTGTGGAGCTGGCAAAAGAATTGAGCGTGGAGGATGCCCGGGCTGTTTTCGAAAATCTGACCGAAGAAGAGCTGGCTGTCTTCGACATCTTACGCAAAGAAAATTTGAATCCTGCCGAAGTCGATCAAGTCAAAAAAGTTGCCAAAGAATTATTGGCTAAACTGAAAGCTGAAAAGCTGGTGTTGGATTGGAAGAAAAAGCAGGAGACTCAAGCGGACGTAAAAATTACTATCCAAGAAATCCTTTATGACGAGCTCCCGGAGCCGACATACAGCAAAGAGGATTGTGAAGACCGCACCCAAAAAGTATATTTCCATGTCTACGACAACTACGTGGACGAGAAAATGAACGTTTACGCATAATGATAGTCGGTAAAAAGTCGAAAGATGTCTGAAATTTTGATAAAATAAATTTACGATCATGAGTACTCAAACTTCAAAATGGAATAAAAAAGAAATAGCAGTTAAAGACTTATCACTTTGGGATGAAAATCCTCGATTTCCGGAAGAGTATTTTAGTAAAAACGAATCCGAACTTATCGAATATTTCTTACGAAAGAAGGAATTCAAAATCGAGTCTTTCGCGAAAGAGGTTGCAAGAGAATTTGATCTTCCCCAGCTTGAAAAATTAGTTGTTTTTCAATACAAAGGGAAGAATATTGTTTTGGAAGGTAATCGTCGTCTAGTTGTGTATAAGTTACTACTCAGTCCATCGCTGACCAGCAATCCATCGTTAAAAACTCTCTTCGAGAGTTTACAAAAACAAACAAAAATCAAAGATTCCTTCAGGCTTGAAGCAAATGTTACCACAATAAAAGATGAGGGATTACGTTTTGTAGATAGGAAACATAACAGGGGGAATAACGAGGTCGGTTGGGGTGAGCCTGAACGTAGAAATTTCGCAGTGCGCCGTTCTCACGGTGGGAGCAAGGATATTCTTCGAGTTGAATTGGCTAGCGCGGTCAAGAAACTTCCTTTGCCGGATTCCATTAAAGAAGCAGTTCTTAGCAGAGGACTTGTTACCACTTTTTATCGTGTAGTGGATAATGCGGCTGCGCGTAAAAAGTTGAGGTATGAAGTTTCAGAAAGCGGCACAATAGGCATTAAAGACCAGAAAATATTTAATGATTTACTCAAAGTAATCACATATAACGTCTGGACAAAGAAAGACTTCAATGGTGGAGATGTTGATTCGCGTTCACTTAATAAGACAAGAGCGATAGAGAACTATATTGCTGGCTTGCAAGTTAAGGATGCGGCCCGTGTTGATAAAGAAATACAGAAAAGCACAAAAGAGACGTTATTTGGAGAACAGGTAATTCTCACTCCTGCTAGAACAAAAAGCAATCAACTTTCCAGCGAGCGGAAGTATTTAATAAACTCATCAATTTATATTCAAAGTTTTCGGATTAACGATATTTACGATGAGTTGAGAAAGAAAATTGAGGTAGACAACGCCCCTAATGCCGTAGCCGTTCTTTTCCGTGTCTTTATGGAATGCTCGATTGATTGCTATATAGATACTCACAAATTGAAAATAAAAGATGATACAAAGTTGGCGGGAAAAATCCTGAAAGTTGTAGATCATCTTGAAGATGCCATTGCTCTACGTCGTCTTGCTGAAGAAGGCAATAAAACACCAACGCCAGAGGAATTTAAGAAGGTAAAGGATAAAGTTAAATTTAAGAACATGAGAAGGGTGGCGACAAAAGATAATAACAGCATACTTTCAGTCGAAACATTCCATGATTTTGTCCATGATTATAAAACATCGCCAATACCATCCGAGTTAAAGAAATACTGGGAGAACCTCGACAGTTTCTTTGTGGCACTGTGGAGTTCTTTCGTAACCGTTAAAAAGAAGAAAAGCAAATGAAAATAATAACCAGCAAAAGTCGGAAAAACTACCACAGCCCCCTTCGCTATCCTGGGGGGAAGACTTCGCTTTTGCCCTTTTTTGAAAAGATTATCGAGGATCATGATTTAGAGAAAATAACATACATTGAACCGTTTGCTGGTGGTGCCGGTGCGGCTCTGGCTTTATTATTGTCTGGAAAAGTCGGCCGTATTGTGATCAATGATCTAGATAGGGCTATTTATGCTTTCTGGAAATCATCTGTTTTTAGTTCCGCTGAATTTATAAAGAAGATAAAAAAGACTCCGGTAACTATTAGCGAATGGAAAAAACAGAAAGCAATTTATAATGATCCGAAAGCTAATCTCTTCGATCTCGGTTTTGCAACTTTTTTTCTCAATAGAACTAATACATCTGGTATTTTGGATGGTGGGCTCATTGGAGGATTAAAACAAAAAAGTAAATATAAAATTGATGCCAGATTTAATAAAGACGCCTTGATAGAACGAATACAACAGATAGCTCTCTATAAGGATAAGATATCAATTTTTAATAAGGATGGACTTCAGTTGATTGGTGAGTATTTGAATAAAAAGAACGCATTTATATATCTTGATCCCCCTTATTTTGAAAAAGGCGCAACTCTTTATTTGAACCATTATAAAAAAGAAGACCACGAGGCTCTGGCTAAAAAGCTGAATAATAGTCCTGATGCATTTTGGCTTTTAACTTACGATAACAAGAAAGAAATCAAGTCACTTTACCCCGATCGAAAGATTGTCAATTTTTCCTTGAATTACAATGCTTACGAATCGCGCAAAGGCCGAGAAGTGATGATCTTTTCAGATGCGCTTGCGAGATAATTATGCAAATCGAATCAAAACAACAAATTTTAGAACGGCGGAAAGAGATCGAGCAGGAGCTCGTGGATATGCTTAAGGAGACCGAGAGTGATTTTACTTTGGATCATGTTCGGGACGCTATTTTTCACGAAGAGGATAATGACGACATGATGAAAGTTGTGGCCATGTTTGATCGTGGTGGCGATGCTTCGGAATTGAGCAATGTTCTTGAGCTGGTAACCGATGCTTGGAATTACTTTCCGCACAAAGTCCTTGGTGGTATCTCCCCAGCCGAGAAATTATTAGAGCATCACAATAAAACTAAAAAATAATTATGAAAATCAACAATACATTCAAACTTGTCATCGCCATCGTAGTCTCCGAGCTTGCCGGTATTATCGGCTCGGTGTTTACCACGCCATCCATCGCTGGCTGGTATGCAGGGATCGTCAAACCGGCTCTCAATCCTCCGGCTTGGGTATTCGGACCGGTCTGGACGACACTGTTTGCGCTCATGGGCATCGCGGCCTTTCTCGTCTGGAAGAAAGGGCTGGATCGCAGAGATGTAAAAATCGCTCTTGGCATATTCCTCGGCCAGCTGGTGCTCAATACGCTTTGGTCAATTATCTTTTTCGGTCTGCATAGTCCCGGTGGTGCGCTTGTTGAGATTGTATTCCTCTGGCTTGCCATCCTTGCCACGATCATTGCATTTTATAAAATCTCTAAACCGGCCACGTGGCTTCTTGTACCGTATATTCTCTGGGTCAGTTTCGCAATGTATCTAAACTATGCAATTTGGGCATTGAACTAAGTTAAGCAATTTGTACCGAGTCATATTTTGCTTAATTTTTCAAAACTTAAGCAAATCGTCCCACGCTCTCAAATTTGGTTTTACGGCTTGTCAGTATCGCAATTGGTGCAAAGCTCTTACTCTCGGCACAAAGCTCGCCACGAGGGCAACCAAGTGGGAAATCAGGGGTTACAGGTTCTCGTACTTGGCCAGTAATCCTTTCATCTGATCTAAAACCACGGTAGGATATTTGTACTCCTCCGCCCAGTCAAAAGTTCGAAAATCGTTGAGTAGGGCGAGCAGTTTCAAAACACCTCAATTTTACGGTGTTTTTGGTTGGAGTAAAACTGGACCTCTTTTTGTATTAAAATATTGTCAAATAAGGTTAAAAAATGTACAATTTAGATTATATGGGAATGCCAAAAAATTTATTTCTTGTCAGGCATGGACAGTCTGAAGGAAATCTTGTAAGGAAACAATTTGAAGAAAGCGGAAATGAATCTTTTTTCTCGGACGAATTTCTAGGACTTCACGAGTCTCAATACGCACTTACTGATTTAGGAATCACGCAAGCGAAAAAATCGGGGCGCTGGTTCTTAGAAAAAGATTTTACGGTCTTTGACCGAATGCTCGTGTCGAACAATGTACGGGCGATGCAAACAGCGGCATACTTAAATTTCAATAATGCAAATTGGATGATCGATTTTAATTTAAGAGAAAGAGATGGAGGATTGTTTAATGCGATAACCCCCTTAAAAAGGGATCTCAATTATTCCGATCAGCAAAAATTCTACAATACGCAGCCATTCTTATATCGTCCGCCACAGGGTGAGAGTATCGCTGATGTGTGTCAGAGGGTGAAAATTGTTCTTGATACTCTTGTAAGAGAATGCGACGGGAAAAATGTGATTATTGTATGCCATGGACATGTCATGAGAACATTCAGGATAATTCTAGAAAGAATGTCTTTGCAAAAAACTAATGATTTTTTGCTGACCACAGAAGAGTGGGGCCGAGTTCCTAATTGTTCAATAATTCACTACACAAGAGAGAATCCATTTGATAATGAGCATAGCCTGTCAGATCATTTTAATTGGATGAAAATAATTCGACCATCTGGTGGTGGAAACCCAGAAGATGATTTTTCAATTATTGAGAGGAAAAAATATTCTAATGATGAGTTGTTGTCTGAGGCAGCAAAAAATAGGGGCGTTTAAGCTTATGGTCAAACCTAATACCTCTTGAATCTGGAGTATAAGTATACGCCTTCTGCCTCTCAAAAATGGTTCTAATAGTGTTTATAGTGCGGAACAATGAGTTGATTATTAAGATTTTGAGGCGGATAGAAGAAAAATAAAATTCATTTAGCGTCAAATCTATACTTTAAAGGAATTAAGCGTTCTCTTGTCGGAGAAGAAATTTGCAAAGATAAAGAATACATAAAAACGGATCCGCATAGATCCGTTTTTATTGTAAAGACCGCTAAGGCTATGGAGTTTTTGGAGCGGGAGCCGGTACTGGCGCAGATGACCTCTCGCCCCTTTTCTTTTCCTGGTTATTTTTTCGCTGTTCCTTTATCTTCTCGCGCTCGGCCTTTACTTTTTCACGTTCTTTTTCAAATGTGGCCTTTTGTTTCTCTCTCAGTTCCCGAATTTTTGTTTTGGCAGCTTGGCGGAGTGCTTCTATCTTGGCTTTATACTCCTCGCGGATAGCTTTGATCTTCTCTTCCATTTCTCGGCGAAGTACCGCAATTTTTTCTTCAGCTTCTTTATTCACTGCGCTTACTTCTTTGCCAACTCCTTGGTTTTCTGATTTTGTATCCGAAGCCACAGCTCTTGCGGGAGTGGTAGGAGTTGTTGGAGTCGGCGTCTGCGCTAAAGCTACTGAACTAAAAGCAAACACATATAGTAATGTTGAAAAAATTATTTTTTTCATTAGATTAAAAGTATTTATTATCGAGTAAGTTTTCGACCTTTAGATAACAATTTTCTTAATTATAGACTAGCTAAGCTTTTTTGGCAATCTATATATAAAACAGGCAACATGAGAATTAAGTTGCATTGGGGGATATAAACTTATGCACTCCCTAAGCTGGATTGGAAAAGAAAAATTAGTAAAATACTAAAAGGTTGAAGTAGTAAGATTATTGGAACTCATTAAAATCAAGAAATCTCTATTTATTTTGAAATAAATCGGGATTTGTTATATTATAAATAATATACAGTTCTTTTTATATTAATAGCCAAAGGAGGCAATTATGTATTGGCTATGGTGTTTCTTGTGGGGCTTTATAATTGCCGAAATGGCAATACTCGCAACAACGCTATACTTACATCGCGGCTCAACGCATGGTGCAATTAAATTTAGTCCGCCGATAGAATTTTTGTTTGATACTTTCCTTTGGCTAACGACTGGACAGAATCGCAAAGAGTGGGTTGCCGTTCATCGTTATCATCACGCGCACGCCGATAAAGTGGGAGATCCGCATAGCCCGCTTATTGAAGGCTTCTGGAAGATACAGCTCTTTAACGTGTATTACTATTGTCGCGCCGCGCGCAAGCCCGAAGTGTTGTATTACGGGCGGGATATTATACCAGTTGGCTTTGAGAAGATTATTTCTAAAATTCCGGGCTCCGGTATTGTAGGTTTAATTATTGGCATCGGCATTGCGTGTCTTGTCTTTGGTTTAAAAATGGGGCTAATCGTAGCCGCTATTCACACGTTTTTGTATGTGTTCTTTCTAAATAATCTTATTAATGGTTGGTGTCATTTCAGAGGTTATAAAAATTTCCCAAATGTAGTCGGATTCAATAACCGCGCTATCGCCATGATTACAATGGGAGAAGGACTGCACAATAACCACCATGAGAAACCAGGGCGAGCCAAGCTCTCGGTTCTTGAGCGCGAGTTTGATCCGGGATATTTCTTTGTGAAATTCCTCGTAAAGCGCGGTTGGGCGCGTGTTTCTTCATAAACTGCCTACAAGTCAGGCAGTTTTTTTTATTGAATTAAAGTTATACTTTATAGCTTGACTTTCAATTTTAAATCTTCATAATTGATTTATGTTTGACGATGAAAATTTTGATTTAGAAAATAAAAAAATCAGATTTGATTTTAAAAATCTGCGGGAAAGCGGCGTGAGTTGGTGGACTCTAATTTTGCTTAAAATATCGCCTACGCATGGCATTAAGCGGCTATCGCGCGAGCTCGGCGTTGATACCGATTTTGCCGATAAGGCACACGAACTGTTTTCGAAAACGGAAAAAATAGATATTGTGCCTTTGAAATCGGGTTTGCGGGGTTTTCGGCTTATTATTAATGGTTCTACCGCCCTTTATTTTTATCAAGACGGCGATCATTTTGTTTATGACGGATTTGAAGTGGGAAAATATGAAAAGGGTGACATCACAATTTTTGATCGAGAATCTTTTGGGGCCGCGAAAGCCATTACGGAAAAACTTCGATGAACAAAAAATAAATGTTCGATTTTAAAATTTTTTATTTTTTCAATAATTTAGCGGAGCAATCTCGTATTTTTGACGCGCTTGTTATATTTTTAGCCGGGTATTTCCAATATCTTTTAATCGCTATTTTTCTTTTGCTTTTATTCTTTTCAGGATACGCGAAGCCGGAAAAACTTCGCCTATTTTGGGTTACCGTTATCTCAATAATGGTTGCCCGTCTTGGCGCAACAGAGCTTATCCGTTTCTTTTACCATCGTCCCCGCCCTTTTGTTACTCATCAAGTGCATCAGCTTATATCAGAAAATGAGTGGTCATTTCCATCAGGTCATTCGGCCTTTTTCTTTGCGATGGCCATGGCAATTTATTTTTACAACAAAAAATGGGGCACATGGTTTTTTGTTGCGGCCACTTTAATCTCTTTAAGTCGGATTGTCGCCGGCGTTCATTACCCGACGGACATTATTGGCGGAGCGGTTATAGGAATAGCGGTTGCTTACATTGTTTTTTATTTTGCCGAAAAGATAAAACCGAAAGAAATTATAAAAACATTATGAAAAATAAATTACTTTTACTATTGGCGTTTCTTCTCGTATTTGCCGGCGGTATCGGCCTTGGTGTTTATATCCGTAACCAAACCTTAAATCCGAGAGCAACAATTCCTAATGTTTTTGAACGCATTTTAAGTTTCTCTGTGAAACAAGGGGAAAAAGAAGACGATGATTTGCTCTATTATGATAAAGGGCTTGCCGATTTCATTGTGAACGGAAGCCATAAAACAAAAGTAGCCGTTGATGGTATCGTGGATAAGGTTGCCAAACAGCCGGATGGCGATTATCACATCATTATGAGCCTGCAGTATGTTCCCGCGGGGCTATTTCTTGTTACTGAAGCCATCCCGGAAATAAAGTTGCCCCTTCCCAAGGAAGGGGACCATATCAAAATCTGGGGCATTGTGCGTTTTGACGAATTTCACAACTGGTGGGAAATTCACCCGGTTATAGGTTGGAAAAAATTACAGTAATTGTCAAAATTATATGGCGTCCGCGGATAAAGAAAAAAGCGGTCCTAAGAGAGGCCGCTTCTTAATAATTATCCCTATTGAATTTCGGAAGCATTGAGTACGGCGACCAAGTTTCAATCATCTTTTTTGTATCGTCAGTTTTTTGGTATTGGCCTCCGCCCGAAGAATAGCTTTCGGTCAGCGGATCAACTTGATAAAAAGGAATTTGGGCAACCCTCATTCCCACTACTAAAACTACGGATGTGTCCTTAAGATGGTTACTCATTTCCATGGTCCAGCGATTGCAGAAGCCAAGATCGCCCCATCCGGCGCACTTGCACACGGTGATGCCGATTCTTCCCATTGAACTTCTGGCTCTCATTTCCGTTGTTACGCAATTTCTGCCGCCTATAAATTCCTGGGTGTGCGCCAGAATGCACTCTCCCGGACCTATGACAATAACACTATCTTCCGGTTTGATATTTTTTAGCGGTCCATTTTCTGTCATCCAATCGGCCGCCGCAATCGCTTTTTGCGGTTTCCCCCAGTATCTTTCTATGTGTTCCTGATCAAATGGATTAAAAATTCGTCTGTGCGATGCTCGGAAGGGTTGTTCTTGGAAATAGTTTTCTCCCAACCTGACATCGTAACTGGTGGTTCGGAAATAATGCGGAGAATTATCGATGAGGCGACATATAAAGAAATCCAGTTCAATCTGTATGATAATCCAAAATTTTTTAAGACTGCACCGCTTATGGCCGGTGCGAAGTCCGGGCTTAAGAAATTAAAAGATAGCAGCTTGCCGTTCGCACTTATCTCGAGGCGGAAGGATTCGAAATCAGCTATCGCCGTTCTTAAGTATCATGGTTTATGGCCAAAATTTTTTGATGTTAGCAATACTTTTTTTGTTGTTGAACCTGCGGATAAGAACGTCAAGGCCCAGGAATTAGGCGTTACTCATTTCGCGGATGATGAATTTAAAATTCTAGAAAAACTTGCCAATGTTAAAAATAAATTTCTTTTTGATAATCTGGACGCTTTTGAAAACATTCACGGCTACACCCGCGTAGAATCGTGGAAAGAATTAATAGGATATTTTATGAAATGAAGATATTTATAAAAGCAAAACCGAATAGTAAAATCGAATCAATCAAGAAATTCAGCGAGACCAATTTTGAAATTTGCGTCAAAGAGCCGCCTGTAAAAGGTCAAGCCAATGCGGCGATTATTTTGGCGCTCGCGAAGCATTTTAAAGTGCCATTTTCGGCGGTAAGAATTATTTCCGGCTATACTTCAAGGCAAAAAATAATTGAAATAAGTTTATGAATGCTGTATTTTGAAACCGATGTGGATAGGTACATTTGACTATTATAGCAGTTTTGCTATAATTGGTTTAAAGGTCGATTAATAAGTAAGCAATCATATATGAAACTGAATGTTTTATCCGATGTGGAAAATTTTATCAATAAGATTTCTAATGAGGAATCCGGTAAGATATTAGCGCAGCTTAAATTCTTAGAAATCAATCAAACTGAAGCGCTCATAATAAAACCTCTGAAAGGAAAAATATACGAATTGAGAATAAAGCAATATAGAATTGTATTTTTCAAAATCAGAACAATAGTCTACGTTGTGGATATGTTCAAGAAACAAAGCCAGAAAACTCCTCAAAGAATCATTAAGAAAGCTGAAAAAATATATAAAAACATCGAAAAAAGAAATTGATTGATTATGAAAAAAATAAAAAATGAAACAAAAAATAACTTCATACCACTTTCAAAAATTATTGAGAAAAAGATCAAAAATGACCAATTCCGCAAATCATTTTCAGAGGAATTAAGCCGTTTAAAATTAGCTCACGAAATCAGAATATTGAGGCAACGCAAGAATATGACTCAAGAAGACGTTGCTTTAAGAGCTAAAATGCCGCAGTCGGTTATTGCAAGAATTGAATCGGGGTCTCATGGTTTCTCAATAACCACACTTCACAAGATAGCCAGGGTATTCAATAAACAGATCGGTCTTGTGGAGCCGTCACAAAACCGCCGATAAAGCGGTTTTGTGACTTTAGCTGGTACTTTTTTGTCAGCAATTTGTTTTACTCTATATAAATTTATGATATTATTAACTTAATATGAGTTCTACTTATCAAAACTTTTTAGCAATAATAGGTCTTGCCGTTCTGATTTTTGTGGGTGTTTTAGGCGTAGGAATGGGGAACATGGGAATAAATAAGGACGGCGGAATGAACGGTTGTATATTTACCGGTAAAGTTATGTTTTGTAAAATGAGCATTATCCAACATATTTCGTTCTGGCAAAGAATGTTTACAGCCGTACCAATAAAAAATATCATTCCCGCTCTGCTCTTTTTCTTAGCCGCCTTTGCAATAGCATTACTTGTTTCGCGTAAAAATCTTTTAAATACCTCGCTATCAAAACATCTTCTGCTCCAACAACGCCAACGCTACCAGCTAAATGACATTTCTTTTAATCCCGTAAGATACGCTCTCGCAAAAGGCATCCTTCATTCAAAAATCTACGAACCGGCATTTATCTAATACTTGCGGGTTTTGCCAATTTTGATTTAGTCGTGGCAAAAGCGTTCCCCGCAGGTATTTTTATTGGTTGAATAGGAAAATTAGAAATTCATCATGGCAAATTATCACAATAAAAATTCAATACGTCCGTGGATCATAACTTTATTGGTCATTGCAGTTGTTGGCTTTGTCGGTTGGTGGGGTATAGCAAAAATGAACCAGAACAAGGCGGCTATGGTTGCCAAATCGAGCCAAGACGCTCTCGCACCCGATTTTACATTACCATCCACAACAGGAGGAACCATTACGCTTTCCGATTATCGGGGGAAGAAAAACGTTTTGATCTACTTCAATGAAGGACTATCCTGCCAACCGTGTTGGGAACAAATACCAGAGCTCGAAAAAAGCATGGAAGAGTTCAAGAAAATGAATGTAGCGCTTTTGAGCGTGTCTCTCGATCCCGTCGAGAAATGGGGGGACACAATAAACCAGTACCAGATTAAAACCCCTATCCTTTCGTATGAAGCCGCGAAAACTGAGCAAGACTACAACCTCTTGCCCTACAGCATGGCGATGGGTCGCAGAGCCGGACACACGTTTGTGCTTATCGGTACGGACGGAACAATTAAGTGGAGAAGGGACTATTGGCCCGGATACGGAATGATGGTTGCGGGAGGTGTTATGTTTGTTGAGTCGAAATACATCGTTCAGGCAGTCAAAGAGCATCTCAACTCCCAATAACAAAGTATGGCTCCAGATCTCACAACAATGAACTCCTTGTTTACGAGCGCATCTCTCATTGTCGCGTTTTTTGGCGGCATGGTGATGCTTTTTGCGCCCTGTTGCATCACGCTTATGCTACCGGCCTACTTGGGTTCGGCCTTTAAGGCAAAAAGAAAAGTGGTTGGCATGACGCTCTTGTTTGCCGCTGGGGTAGCCACGATCATGCTTCCCCTTGTTCTTGGCGCACGATTTATCGCTTCGTTCTTCAGCGAATACCACTTCTATGTGTTTGCGGGCGGGAGCTTGATTATGATCGGCGTGGGGCTCTTGTCGCTCTTCAATAAAACGATAGAATTGCCATTCGTCTCCAAATTGAAATCTCCACGCCTCACCAACGCCGCCTCCGCATACATACTGGGCGTTGTTTCCGGTATTTCGAGTTCTTGCTGCGCGCCGGTTCTCTTGGGAGCGCTTTCGCTTGCCGCACTTTCACCATCGCTCCTGCAGGCCGCTGGTGTTGGGCTCGCCTACACGTTCGGTATTGTGTTTCCGCTTTTCCTATTGGCACTCTTCGCTGAAAAAGGATACGACAAGTGGGGCATGAAATTACAGCAAAAAACACTTTCTTTCGGCAATTTTAAAATTGCACTTTCTAATTTTATCTCTTTTCTCATCTTCACCATTACAGGACTCGTGTTTCTTATCCTCGCGATGACCAATCGCATTCAAATGGGTGAAGGAGCTCTGCAGTTCAGCATTGCCTTGCGGCATTGGATTGACGTAATGACTAAACCGATCAAGGCTATTCCTTATGGCGAATATATTTTCGGAGTTATTCTCGTTGGTATTCTGGTATATTTTATTCGTCGAGCATTAGGGCGTGGAGATAAAGAGGATGATTCGGATCATCAGAATTAACGAATAAACTATGGTTCAAACAATCAAAAAAATTAAGGAAAACCACAGCTGTAATATCGAAATCACCTCACACGCGATATCTTCTCATACAGAAGGAGTGCCGAGTACGGGTGCGACCGAGGAAAAATTACTTATGGAAGATCGCAGATTCCTTACCAGACTTTTCTACGGTCTCATCGGTGTCGCCGCATCAACCGCATTTTTCTTGCTTCTTTACTGGAGTCTCCGTCTCAACTCCAGCATCTCAAGTCTTATTGGCAACACTTACGACAAGCCGTTTTACTTCTGGCCGTATGTTGTCATGACTTTTGCCTCTATTATCCTCTTTGGCGTGAATGCGTCACTTTTTGTTTATCGCTCCCGAAAATTTGGCCTGCCAAAATTAAAGAAGCAGGGCGCAACAGG
>JGI1358J11329_10001324_pt1 | contig 20517 bp, 16 predicted proteins | sample Subgroupgradi54m_FD_11329 | JGI IMG/M metagenome (IMG submission 11329)
CGATCCCCGTGACCCCTCCTTTCCATCGTTTGAACTTGCGTTTGATGATGGATGTGTGGGGGAATGTGTGTCGAATGTGTTGTTTTTGCCGGGGATTGAGGCGAGTCGGCTGTATCAAGAAGAGGGAAGTATTGATTGCAGTACCGTACCTCCTGATACGACTCCCTCCGAAGAGTGTTTGCATGAGAATCAATTGTGGGAACCGAATCGTCCGGTGGATGTTGTAAAACTTTTCCTCACTCAAGAGGGAAAGGCCGATCCCGCGCATGAGGTGTATACCAGAGATGTTATTGATGAAAAAAACGTACTTCCTTTTGGCCAAGGAAATATTTATAAATCCTTCCTGAATGAAATGAAATCATGGGAGACTACGTATCACATCACGGCCACCACCGTTCCCTACGATTGGCGATTGTCGCTTGATGACATTCTCTCTGGTGGAAAAAAGGAAGGAGAAAATATTGCATACAGCAAATCCACCACGACACCATATGTTCTCCAAGAGCTGAAACATCTTGCCGCAACTTCCAAAACAGGAAAGGTAACGATTATTGCACACTCCAATGGCGGACTTGTCGCAAAAGCACTCATCAACAAACTTGGTGCTGAAGCTGGGGATCTCATTGATCAAATTATTTTTGTCGCAGTGCCCCAAACAGGGACACCGCAAGCGATCGGCGCACTCCTTCATGGTTACGATCAAGGGCTTCCTTTTGATTCGTTTCCACTTATTCTCACCCCCGAGATTGCGCGTACGTTTGCCAGCACGTCGCCGATGGCATACCATCTGCTCCCGTCATCCGCATACTTTACTTCCGAAGGAGTCACATTGCACGAACCGGTGGCAACATTCGCCGATGGCACTTTGACCGCACCATTCATTGCGCGCTATGGTCATGCGGTGAATACTCCACAAGAACTCAATGACTTTCTTTTGGGGATTGAAGGAAGAAGCGCGCCTGATGCGACCGATGTTGCCTCGCCAAGTGTTCTTCATTCATCATTTCTCACTTATGGAGCGCAAATCCACGATCTGCTTGATGACGCATGGACTCCTCCTTCGGGTATTGCACTCCATCAGATCGCCGGGTGGGGGAATGATACGCTTTCGGAGATCAGATATTTCACGGGAGCGAAGTGTGTCAACGCACTACCGGGTGTATGTGCAAAATACGAAGCCGCACTGGAATACTCTCCCATTGAAGTGATCGATGGTGATGGAACGGTAATTAGTACCAGTGCATTGACAATGAGTACAAGTTCACCGAATGTTTCGCGATGGTGGGTGAATCTACAAGATTATAATAATAAGAATATTGACCGAAAACATGCTGACATCCTTGAAGTCTCTGAACTGCGAACATTCATCAAGGCAAATATCCTCAGCCACTCCACTACCACACTCCCATCCTTTATCTCTGCTTCCCAACCATCTTCTACAGATGAAGCACGCCTCCGCTTTGTCCTCCATTCACCACTCGCACTTTCCGCAAGTGACACTCAGGGAAATATCGTAAGCAGTGCGACATCAACCATCCCCGGTGCACGTTACAAACGCTACGGCGAAGTACAAGTGGTAATACTTCCCGCATCGAGTACCCCCACACTCTTCTTGAATGGAGAGGCGGCCGGCTCATTCACGCTTGAACTCCAAGAGTTTCAGGGTACAACCATGGTCACAACGAGCACGTTCACCGGTATTCCCTCATCAACAAGTACGCTGGTCTCAATGAACTTCACCGACGGCACCATCACAAACGCATCACCACTTGCTGTTGATGAAGATGGCGACGGCACGACCGACTTTTCATTGGTGCCGAAAGTGGGTGAAGTGATTACGCTTCCTCCTGTCCCGACTGATACCACATCTCCCGAAGCAGTGATCACGTTCAGTACTTCGACCAGCGCTATCAGTATCACGGGAATAGACGAAAGTGGCACAACAACAATATCTTCAACCACCACCTATCCCACACTCAAAAAGAACCAGAAACAATACAACGGCATCGCAACGACAGCGGTCAGCATCAGAGACATGGCAGGGAATACCACCCTTCTTGTCTACACCGAGAAACTCCCATCACCTCCCAAGCGTGACATTATCAACCTCACTTCAATCAGTTATAATGGGGAAGTACACAATTTCGGTACCACCACACTGAAATACAAATGGGCGAACAATAAAACTACTGGAGCGTATACAATGTTTGCAACTACGTTCAGTACCTCAACCGTTGTCATTGAATCCCATTATCGACCGAAGAAGCATGTCACGATACTCATGAACAAACCGATTGAGCTTGATGATGAGGACAATGACGACACTGTTGATGCAAGACCGATTAAGACGAAGCTTTCAGGATTTATTATTCCATCAATTGTGACGGAGCAGGGGAAGATGAATGCAGCTTACTAACTTCAACATTATTTATGAAAAAGATTTTAACAAAGAAAAACGTGCTAATATTCTCCTCTCTGGGAATATTATTACTTATTGTTTCAATGTATCCCACTAAGGTTGGTGTTTGTGCAGACTACAGTTATGACTGCAAAAAAAACTTTGACTTTTTGCAGGACATTGTTAGTATTTTCCCCATACTTTTCCTCTTTTCTTTCACCACCTACAAAATGAAAGACGAAGTATTCCATCATTGGATGAAGTTTGCCGTTTGGGCGACCCCCGCGATTATGATATTGACGTTTCTGATTCTCGGTGGCGGAAGCAATAACGGTTTTGGGATGGCGGGCGCAATCGGTGGAGCATTTGACGCCCTCCTCTTCATCATTCTCTACAGCATCTTCTGTGGGGTTTCAATCTGGCGCATTGTGAGTAAGCATAGACATACCAAGTAGTTAATTTATGGAAATTTTAAAGAAAATATTCGGGGATGAAGGTGCGCGCGAAGTGAAGAAACTCGCGCCTCTTGTGGACGCTATTAATAATGAAGAGGCCGCACTTTTGGAGCTTTCCGACGAAGCGCTTGCGGCGAAGACAGTGCAATTTAAAGAACGGCTCCAAGCGGGGGAAACGCTCGACGATATTCTGCCCGAAGCGTTTGCCGTTGTGCGCGAAGCGGCGCGACGCACGTTGGGTCAGCGACATTACGATGTGCAGCTCTTGGGAGGTATTATCCTGCATCGCGGGGCAATTCCTGAAATGAAAACCGGTGAAGGAAAGACGCTCGTCGCAACCCTGCCGACGTATTTGAACGCGCTTACCGGCAAGGGTGTGCATGTCGTAACGGTTAATGATTACCTTTCTCGTCGCGACGCGGTATGGATGAGTCAGATTCATGCATTCCTCGGTCTCTCGGTTGGAGTGATCAATCACGATGCATCATATCTTTATGACTCGACACAGAAAGCACTTGACGAAGATCGCGATACTGCGGGTTCGTTTCGCGTATTTTATGAATTCTTGCGCCCTTGTACGCGACGCGAGGCGTATGCGGCGGATATTACTTATGGAACAAATAACGAATTCGGCTTTGATTACCTCCGCGACAACATCTCCTACGAAGCGAAAGATCTCCGCCAACGCGAACATCACTATGCCATTGTCGATGAGATTGACTCCATTTTAATTGATGAAGCGCGTACTCCGCTGATTATTTCCGCCCCCGCGCAAGATTCCGAATCACTCTACGGTACGTTCGCGCAGATTGCCCGCAAGCTTTCGGAAGGGGATGACTATACCATTGATGAAAAACTGAAGGCGATTCAAATTACGGATGCGGGAATTACCAAGGCGGAACAGCTTTTGGGTGTGGAGAATATTTATACGGAAAAGGGTATTAAATATGTACATCATCTGGAGACTGCGGTGCGTGCCAAGGCGCTCTTTTTGGCTGATCGCGAATATGTGGTACGCAACGGTGAGGTGATTATTGTGGACGAATTCACCGGCCGTCTCCAACCAGGCAGACGTTGGTCGGAAGGCCTCCATCAGGCGATTGAAGCCAAGGAGGGTGTGAAGGTGGAGCAAGAGAGCCGTACGATGGCATCGATTACTTTTCAAAATTACTTCAAACTCTATACAAAACTTTCCGGCATGACGGGAACCGCCGCAACATCTGCGGAAGAATTCACTAAAATCTACGGCCTTGATGTACTCCCTGTTCCGCCGCACCGTCCTTCCGCGCGTCTTGATCAAAATGATCTCATCTTCCAAACAGAAACCGGTAAATTCACCGCTATTGCGCGGAAGGTAAAAGAAGTGCATGCCAAAGGCCAGCCGGTATTGATCGGTACGGTGTCGATCGAGAAGAATGAGTTGCTTTCGGCGTTTCTTGAGCGTGAAGGTGTTCCGCATGAACTCTTGAATGCAAAGAATCACGAGCGCGAAGGAGAAATCATCGCACAAGCCGGGCGCAAAAATTCCGTCGTGATCGCCACAAACATGGCGGGGCGCGGTGTCGATATCAAGTTGGGTGGAAATCCTGCGACGGAAGAAGAATATGCGGCGGTGAAAAATGTCGGCGGACTTTTTGTGCTTGGTACAGAGCGGCACGATGCGCGCCGCATCGATAATCAGCTTCGCGGTCGTTCGGGCCGTCAAGGGGATCCCGGTGAAACACAATTTTATGTTTCACTCGAAGATTCGCTCATGCGTATTTTTGCCTCAGATGCCATTAAGACCATGATGGGTCGCTTTGGCATCCCCGAAGATGAGCCGATCGAAAATCGCATGATTACCAGGGCACTCGAAAGTGCGCAGACAAAGATCGAAGGATTTAATTTTGATTCGCGCAAGCATGTGCTTCAGTATGACAACATCATCAATCTGCATCGTCAGACGATGTATGCCCGCCGCCGCAAGCTTTTGTTGGGAACGACAGAAGAAGTAAAAGAATATTTTGAACACTTGATCGCGGGAGGGGGGGAGATGGGCGAAGAAACGCAAAAACACGCTGAGGAGAAATTAAATGCTCTCGGTGAAGATGCATTTTATGATGTTATCCGCCGCCTCGCCCTTCAGACCAATGATATGTTCTGGATTGATCACCTTGAGCTTATGGATTACGCCCGCTCTTCAGTGAATCTTCGTGCATACGGACAGCGCGATCCGCTTGTCGAGTATAAGCGCGAAGCACTCAGGCTTTATCGCGAAATGGAAGAAGGTATTGCCATTCAAATTCTTGAAATGATTCCGCGCATTCAGGTGGGGGCATTTGTCGAAGCACAGGCGGAACTCAAAAAAGTCGAATCGCAAATGACGCTTGCGGGTGGCGCAAATACCAGAGATGAGCAATCCTCAAAAAAATCAAATCCTGAAGAAAAAGAAGTCGGCCGCAACGACCCCTGCCCCTGCGGAAGCGGAAAGAAATACAAAAAGTGCCACGGAGAGTAGGAATCCTATGAAGCATTTAACCTTCCGATTAAAATCCGGCCAATTCCTGAAAGAAGAGATTGAAATGCGCGCCAAAGACATTGAGGCAGGTGTATTATTATCAATCGTTGGTGCTCTAAAAAATGCTAATCTGCGAATGGCTGGAGCGACTCCCAACCAGCAAGATGTGAGAAGTTTTGATGGGCCGTTCGAGATCGTTTCTGGAACAGGTACGATCTCAAGAGATGGTTGCCATCTTCATATCTCTGTATCTGACAAGGAAGGGAAAGTGATTGGTGGTCATCTTAAGGATGGTTGTCAGGTTGGAGTTACAGTAGAAGTCGCGATAGAGATTCTTGAAGGAATTTCTTACAAGAGAATCCTTGACCAGGATACCGGGTTTAAAGAATTAGATGCGGAATAGTTCCTGTGGAACTGGCAATAAATCGAAAGAGTGCCACGGTAGGTAACTATTCCCAATCTACCATGTATTAGCCGATCGGCTGATACATGGTAGATAGTGGAATGGGGTATGCCATAATGCTAAGGAGTGTTTTGGGGCATGATATAGTAACATGATGAACTTCTCAAAGAATGTTAAAATTTTCATATGAAGACTCACGAGCAATGGTTTGAGGAGGCGGCACGAGTTGCAAAAGGGTCACTTTGTCTTGACGAGGGGGCAATGTGCGGCAGTGTTGTCGTGCAAGATGAACGTATTATTGGAGAGGGGTATAACGCACCGCCACTTGATGATCTTTCTTTGCGTCGCTGTCTTGATGATCGTCAACAGTATGATCGTATGAAAAAGCCTCGATTCGACTTGACCTGCTGTGTACATGCAGAGTGGCGCGCGATCATGGATGCGCTCAAGAAAAACACGAATGCCCTCAAGGGGGCAACGCTCTATTTTGTGCGTATTGATGGGGATAAGAAGATAAAACATTCAGGAAAACCTTTCTGCACGGTGTGCAGTCGCCTCGCACTTGATACGGGTATTGCTTATTTTGCGCTTTGGCACAAGGAGGGCATAAAGCGTTATGACACAAAAGAGTATAATATGCTTTCGTATGAATACCACAAACGTTCATGAATAAAAAAAATCCGCTCGGTGTATTATTCTTTACGATTTTTCTTGACATGCTCGGGTTCGGAATTCTTATACCGATCATCCCGGTCTTATTCGCTTCACCAACTTCCTCGCATTACTTATTGGCCTCGGAAACTTCAATCGAAACGGGGTATGTGCTCCTCGGATTTCTTGTCGCATGTTATGCATTTGGACAATTTTTTGCCGCACCGATCATTGGGCAGTTTTCAGATACGTTGGGAAGACGGAAGCTGCTTATCTTTTCTGTTTTTGGAACGGCAGTCGGGCACGCACTCTTTGCAGCAGGAATTCTCTTGCGCAGTGTCCCGCTCCTTTTTGCCGCACGACTTTTTGCGGGTGCAACCGGAGGAAATATTGTTGTTGCACAGGCGGCGATTGCGGATGTGACCACACCTGAGAATCGGGCAAAGAATTTCGGGTTAATCGGTGCGGCATTCGGACTTGGTTTTATCATCGGTCCCTTTATCGGAGGAAAACTCGCCGACCCGGGGGTACTCTCGTGGTTTAACCCCACCACACCATTTTGGTTTGCGGCATGCCTTTCAGTAGTGAATACATTTCTTGTTTTTTATTTTTTCAAAGAGACAAATACGTATACGCAAAAGCGCGGGCGAGTGGAGTGGGGGAAGGCACTCAAGAATATTGCCCATGCGTTTCGCATTCCCTCACTTCGCCCGCTGTTTATTACGGGCTTCATCTTTCAAATGGGTTTTGCGTTTTATGTTTCGTTTTCCGCAGTCTATTTGCTTACCCACTTTCATTTTTCCGAAGGAATGATCGGAAATTATTTTGCGTATGTGGGGATATGGATCGTATTTACCCAAGGTGTGGTTACCCGACTCATCAACCGATGGTTCCGTGAACATTCCATTCTCCAACATAGTTTGATCGCGGTCGGTCTCTGTATTCTCGCAATTGTGAGCATCCCTCATTCATTTTTGCTCTACTTCATCGCTCCATTTTTTGCAATGGCGGTCGGACTGACTCAGTCAAATATGATGGCACTCATTTCTCGATCGGCATCACAGGAAACTCAAGGGGAAATNATGGGCATCAGTGGGAGTTTGAATGCGCTCGCCCAGACCATCCCTCCGCTTTTCTCCGGTATGGCCGCAGTATTCTTTTCTCCCGCTGCACCGCTCACTATTGCCGGGGTAATGATTATTTGTTCGGGTTTTTATTTCATTACCCACGTCCGCAACGTGCGCAAATAACGTTTACAATTTTTGAATATCCCACGGCTTACGGCTGGCGTAATACCTTTTATTTGCCTATAAAAAAGTTTAGGTTTTTTCATGTCTTTGTTATACTGAAATTAATTATTTTTTTAGAAACTTTACATGGATTTTTCACAATTTATTCTCTTCGTGCTTTTTGTGTGGGGATTTGTGCATTTAAACAATAAAATCAAGCGTCTTAGTGAAACACTTGGGGGGAAGGTCGCATTGCCCACTGAAACACCAACCCCTCTTGCAGTGCCCGCCGAAGCACTTCCTTCGGAAACCCCGACGGATATCTCTCAGTCAATCCCTGCCCCTCTGCCGCTTTCACCGGAACTTCAAGAAGAGCGCAGTGCGCGTTGGCTCGGACGGATCGGCATCCTCATGCTGGTCTTGGGTGTGGGATTCTTTTTGAAATATGCGTTTGAGAATAATTGGATCGGACCGGTCGGTCGTGTCAGTATCGGAATCATTTCCGGCATCGCGCTCTTGGGCTTGGGTCATAAGTTAAGGGGCAAGTATGGACACTACGCCGATCTTATCTTGGGAGGCGGTATCGGCGTGCTCTACCTTTCGCTCTATGGAGCATATGCGTTCTATCATCTTATTCCGGTCGGCACTTCATTCGTGCTTATGTTTTTTGTTACCGTACTCTCCATGATCCTTGCGGTCGTGGGCGGCACGATCAATCTCGCGGTCATCGGCGTGATTGGAGGATTTCTTACACCGGTTCTTCTTTCGACGGGAGAGAATCATCTCACAACACTCTCACTGTATCTCATCATACTCAATGCCGGTGTGCTCGGTGTCTCTGCGTTCACCAAATGGACGAAGCTCAATTATCTGACATTTTTCGGTACGGTCTTTCTTTTTGGCGGATGGCTGGATGCATTCTATTCGGAAGCGCAATTCGGCACGACGTTCATGTACGTAACAATATTTTTCCTCATCTTTCTTGGCAACAGCGTGCTTCACCATTTCGTGCGTAAAGAAAGTTCCTCTTCGGGTGATCTCATATTGATCCTTTTGAATATCATGGGCTATGTCGGTGTGGGGTACGCACTTTTGGAGCCACGTCATGATGCGGTGCTCGGGTTTTTTGCACTTCTCCTTGCGGTGGTTTATCTTGTCCTTGCATACTTCGCCTATGCGCGTGAGGCGCGCGATCGTCGGCTCAACCTTTTATTGCCCGGGATTTCGATTGTCATGCTTTCGATCGCCATCCCGCTCCAGCTTTCGGATTATTGGGTGAGTATTGCGTGGCTTGTGGAAGCGTTCATCCTTCTTTACATCGGGCTCTTTATTCGTGAACGCGCGATTCAAATATTCGGCTGGCTCGTACTCTTGGTTGGAATGGTGTCCATGATGAATGAGGTTATGCATCTGCGCAGTGTCGGGCTGTGGAGTACACGCGGTGTGGAACTTTCATTTCAACCCGTCTTCAACATGGGATTTTTCCTCCTCGCACTCGGTGTTGCAACATTCTATGCCATTGCCGCATTGTTCATGAAATTTAAAGTGCAGGAACTGGAGTGGAAAAAAGCCGTCGCCGTCGTAGTGGTACTTGCAAATCTTCTTTCGATTTTTGCTCTTACGAGCGAACTTGAACTTTATTACGACCAAAAGGCGCGCGTAGTTTCGATGGATGCACAAAAAGTCGCTGCGCAAGAAGCGACGTATCAGGGGATCAAAGGATATGCGTACAATCCGAAATCGACAGAAGACATTCGTGCGATTACCAATAGCAAGAATACCGCCATATCGATTCTCTGGACGGTGTACGCACTCGCACTTATCGCACTCGGATTTGTGCGCCGCATCCGCGTTATTCGTCTCTTCGGTCTTGTGTTTTTCTTTGTTACCGCATTTCGAGTGTTGATGGATGTTTGGCATTTGGGGCAGATCTACCGTATCATTTCGTTTATGGTATTTGGTATTGTTGCGCTTCTCGGCTCATTCCTGTATGTGAAATATAAACATCGCCTGAAAGAGCTCGTCATGAGCGAATAATGGCGCTCATTAACCAAAGCAATATACCTATGAAAAAATATCTTCTCATAATTTCTTCGATTGCATTCCTCAGTGCCGCCTCACTTGCGTTTGCGGACTTTACACCCAGTGCGTGGAAGTACATGAAGCCTATTGTAAAGAGCTGCGTAACCTGTACCGGAGAGGAATATACAAAGATAAAAGTGGATGGTGAGACAAGCATTGCCGCGCAATCAACTCTTGCGGATTTACGAATTATTGCAAACGGGAGTGAAGAAGTCCCATATCAGCTCGTTGTTGAAAATGAGACGCTTCGCAATGAATATGCACCGAGTACGATGTCCGATCTTTCGGAAAAAGGAGGAGAAGTAATGTTTATTCTTGATCTCGGTCAATCCGGTTTCATCCATGATCACCTGAGGATCAATTCGGATTCAAAAAATTTCAAGCGCACGGTGCGGGTCTATGCTGCCGACGCGCACCTCAGTCATTCCGACACTTCATGGCGTTTGTTGACTGAAAAAGGATACATCTACAATTTTTTTGACCAAACATCGGGATTTAATGCGGGTTCGGGCGAAGTGGTGTACCCTCCGAGTACGTCACGGTATCTCCGTGTGGTGATCGGAAGAGGGGAGGGCGAAGCGGTCCGTGTTGCCTCCGCACATGTGCTTCGTCTTTCGCGAAAGGCCGGAGAAGAAGAGGTGCTGTCTCGAAGTGCGTCAATCACTCAAAACAGCACACACAAAAGCACCGAGCTCACCGTTGATTTTTTGGCTGATGGTATCCCCACGCACCAGATCACATTGGAGGCTCCTTCCTCGCTCAATTTTAATCGTCGAGCAGTTATCCAAGCAAGTAGTGATGGAGCATCGTGGGGTGTGGTCGGTAACGGATATGTCTTTTCGCTGCAAACGCCGCTTTTTTCGGGAACGCAACTCACACTTCCGTATCAAGAAACCCATGCCCGCTATATTCGTGTCGTGATTTTTAATGAAGATGACAAGGAGATACCATGGAGTCCTCAGGTGACGATTCAAAGTGTTGTGCGCGCGCTCGTGTTTAATGCAAAGCGGGAATATACGTATGCACTCTACTACGGAAATGCAAAAGCCAGTGCTCCTCGCTATGATTTTGCCCGCTATTTCCAATATATCGAAAGCGGAATTTTACCGCTCGGTACACTTGGTGTGCAATCGGCAAATCCGCTTTACGTCGCACCACCTCCTCCCACCGTGCCCTATACCGAGTCTCATGCCAATATCTTAAATTGGGTACTCGTTTTTCTTGTCGTAGTGATCGGAGTGTTTGCAGTGCTTTATCTCAAGAAACTGAAAACCCCGCCAGTCAATTCTCAGTAGCTCATCCCCCGCAACTGTTTTTTGGTTATGAAATGGGATATACTATTTTTATGACAAAACCAAGTGTTGGGGAATTAGTATTTTTTTGGATCCTGTTCGGAATTGTCGGACTGCTTACATTTGCAATTTTGAGTCCTTATGCAGTCGCACTTTTTCTTTCAGGAATATTCGCCATTGTGTTTTACCCGCTCTATGACCGCTTACAACAATTTTTTCGCGGACGTGAGACGCTCGCAGCACTGATAGTGGTATTGCTCATATTCTTTCTTGTGCTTGCCCCGTTTATTTATTTCGGCATCCTTTTGTTTAAGGAAATTGTGGAAATGTACGGCACGCTTACGCAAGGGGGGGGAGGGATTACCGCATCCATCAACAATCTCTCGGTATTTGCCGAAAGACATATTCAAAAATTCATTCCTGATTTTCAAATGCAGACAAATGCCGCAGCGTACATCGGTGATTTACTCACGTGGGCGGCGAAGCATCTGAACGGGTTCTTCTCGGGAGTCGTAAGTCTTTTTTTTCAACTTTTTCTTACCGTTGTCAGTATATTTTTCCTGCTTCGTGATGGGGCAAGGTTACGTAATTTTGCGATCAAATGGAGTCCGCTTCCGGATCAATATGATAAAAGTATTATCGCGAAGATTGAAACCGCTGTTTCTTCCATTGTGAAAGGAACGCTTTTAACGGCAGTGATCCAGGGACTTTTAATCGGTCTTGGTTTTGCTTTTTTTGGAGTACCTAATCCGGTCCTTTGGGGAGTTGTCGGAACGATTGCGGCACTCCTTCCGCTTGTGGGTACTGGAGCAGTAATCATTCCTGCGGGGGCGTGGCTGTTGTACATCGGGCATATTCCTCAAGGAATCGGACTTATTTTGTGGGGCGTATGCTGCGTAGGACTTATCGACAATATTCTTCGACCGCTGTTTATTCAGCGCGGGGTGCATGTGCACCCGTTCCTCATTCTCTTGTCGGTGCTCGGCGGTCTTGCATACTTTGGTCCGGTGGGATTTCTTGCGGGACCCGTTGTCCTCACTTTTTTCTTCGTCTTGCTCGGAATTTATCCTCAGATTATCAAAGGACATCCCATCGAAGAATCTCACACGATCAAGAATTGACACCCCTTCCGTGTGTGCGTAGGATGAAAAACGGACGAACGTTCGTTCTCATTTTTATGGAGTTATGATGAAATTTTCCCAAACAACACAAATCACCACTGCAGGTGGCACACGCGTACTCACGCTTCCCGACTGGTCGACTTTCAAATCCGAAGAGGTTATTGCCGAGCTTGAAAATCTCCTTAAGGAGCGACAAGCGCTTGCTGATTTCACTGCTGCAAAACTCGATCCGACATGGCATGACTTGGTTACGGTGTGGGATGAGCTTGGAGATCGTATCAAAAAAGTGTATGGCCCAATGGGGCATTTGTCCGGCACCGAGCGTCTGCGTTATCCCGAGCTTGAGGAAATTGAAAATCGCGCATCGGAATTGATGACGGCGTATGGTACCGATCTTCAATTTCACGAAGGTCTCTATCAAGCGCATGTGCGCTTTTGTAACGCTGCCGAGTACGTAACGCTTTCGGAAGCTCAAAAACGCATTATTGACGAGACGATCAAATCTTTTGAGCTTGCAGGTGTGAATCTTCCCGCTGAAAAGAAATCTCGACTAAAGGAATTGGTCGAACAGGGGACGAAGCTCGGGAATAATTTTAGTAACAACAAGCTCGCTGCAACCGATGCGTGGACAAAACTCGTTACTGATGAGGCACTTTTGGCGGGTATTCCGGAAGAAAATAAAAAGAGCATGCATGAAGAGGCCGCAAAGAAAGGGCTTTCAGGGTGGCTTATTACCTTGCAACAGCCGGTGGTCACTGTGGTCCTCGAACAAGCGGAAAATCGCGGCTTGCGCGAAGAAGTCTATGCGGCAAATGCCATAAAAGCTTCGGAATTGGGTCCCGATGGAGGAAAATGGGATAACGGATCAATCATTAGTCAGTTATTGGGGATTGAACATGAGCATGCACAAGTTTTGGGTTTCCAAAATGCCGCAGAGCGTTCATTGGCTAAAAAAATGGCAAAATCAATCGGTCCCGACGGGGTTTTGGCTTTTCTTGGTAAACTTGTTCCGCTTGCACAGGCGAAAGCGGAAGTTGAATGGAAAGAAATGACCGAGTTTGCCAAAAGCGAACTTGGACTTGCACAGATAGAAGTATGGGATATCGGATTTGTTTGGGAGCGCATGTCGCACCTCAAACATGGTGTCGACCAAGAAGCAGTGCGGCAATATTTTCCATTCACGAAAGTTGCGGAAGGGTTTGCCTACTTGCTCAATCGTCTTTACGGAGTTACGCTCAAAGAGCGCACGGATGTTTCCGTATATAATCCCGATGTGTATTTCTTTGAAGTCTACGATGCCGACGGTGTGTTGCGTGGTGCGTTCTATGCCGACCTCTTTGCACGGGAAGGGAAGCGCAGTGGTGCATGGATGGATGAGGTCATGCTCCAGCTTTCTTTCAAGGAAGAGACACAAATTCCCGTTGCGTATCTCAATTGTAATATCGCAAAGCCGGTCGAGGGAGAAGCGTACCTTTCGCATTTGGAGCTCACAACCTATTTTCATGAAGCGGGTCATGTGATGCACTTGCTTTTGGGGAAAACACAACATGCTGAAATTTCGATGATGAATGTCGAATGGGATGCGGTCGAACTCCCGAGCCAGCTTATGGAATCGTGGGGTTGGGAAGCAGATATGCTTCGCCGCATGTCTTCACATAAAAAAACAGGCGCAACGATTCCCGACGATCTCATTCAAAAGCTTATCGGAGCGAAACATTTCAATTGCGGATTATTTGCGCTTCGCCAATTTTTCCTCGGCATTTACGATATGACGCTGTACGCCAAGTATGATCCCGCTCACCCTGTTGATCCGAATGCATTTTGGAAAGAGTTGCATCGATCACTTGATGTACGTCCTCTTCCTGATTATGCACGTCTCGCAAATTCGTTCAGTCATATTTTCGCCGGTGGATATAGTGCGGGATACTACAGCTATATGTGGGCGGATGGACTCGTTGCGGATGTCTTTGCGGCATTTACCGAAACGGGAGATGTGTATTCGCGTGAGGTCGCATTGCGGTATTTACGCGAAATACTTGAAGTCGGCGCATCTCGTCCGATGGTGGAAAGTTTCCGCGCATTCCGCGGGCGTGATTTAAATCCCGACGCCCTTGCCGTACATCTGGGATTGACCTCCTGAACTTCATTTGCAAAAATTATTTTTGCATGACTCACACCTTCTTTCGAGTGGTGTGAGTTTTTTGTTGTCTGAAGGGAAAAATCATTGACATTTTACCAAAAAACATGTAATGTATACACAGGTTGTTTGTCGTTCAAATAGTTATTTGAGAGGTGAATTATGCAGAATATCAAGGCATCGTCTCCGAAGGATGCAAGTTTTATCAAAGAACTCTTGGCCGCGTCGGGAGTTATTAATGATGTGCATCGCGCATCGCAATCATGGAGCGTCTCGCATTTTGAGATGTTTGCGGAGGACGAAGAAACGAAGGACCGTCCGCATTGCCAGCTGTGCCATGCGTCTGGTTTGGTGCATAGCGCAATTATTGTACACGAAACCAACGGTATGCGATTGCGTATTGGCCACGACTGTCTTGAAAAATTGGTTCAACTGCAGGAGACCGGAGAGGTAAAAAGCGCAAAGCTTTATACCTTTAAAACGCATCGGGAAAAACTGCGGCGAGATCTTGAAGCGGCATTCGTTCACGCTCCGCAAAAAGTCGCGCGTAATATTGTTGCGGCAATGACGAAGTGGCTCAGCGCACAAAAAGTGTTACCCGAACATATTCGGGAAACACTGAAGTGGCTCGAGAAGTTTGGTACACCAGCAAACAATGAAGCTGCACAAGAGCTCCTCTTGTATTACAAAACACATCGACGATTTCCCATTGCCGATGTGTGTACACGGGCTATAGTTGCGGCAATTGAAACTCATCCATTCCGAAAACTCATTCCGAAGACGGTAACACTTGATCAACTGCCTCAGCTCGAACGCATCGCGTCGCGCGGTTACAGGCTCAATAAGCAACGGGTCGTATTTCGGCGCAGAAAGGAAATACTTCGTCGCGAGCGGGAGTTTCAAGACCGCATCGAAGCGCTCGTTCATGATGGAACATTGATGCGGACACGGCTGTATCTCTCCAAATTTACTCCGAAAAACGGCACGCCGACGAAGGGTTGGTCGGTGCATCGCAAGGGCGGGTTCTATGCACTTGCGCAAAGAGAAGTCTATTCTCCGGAAGAAAAGGAAGTGCTGGTGGTGCCTTATCCGTTGCGTGAGAAGAAGGTCATTCTTCTTTTTCGCGCATCGGTAGTTTATGAGACATTTGCGGAAGCGCATGTTCCGACCGGCCTTGTCTATCATGATTTGAAGGGAAGAACGCATCGCCTTTTGTAAATGTGTTTGCGACAATTCGACCGAGGTATTCCCTCGGTTTTTTTCTTACACCAAATTACTCTCAGGGGAAGAGATGACGGAGCCGGAGTTCTGTGCGAGAATCATCAAAATGGCGCTCTCAAGAAAAAAAATCAAATTCAACGACATTCTTTTTACGTGGCATAAGAAGAATTATCGCGACATGCCGTGGCGGGAGACAAGCGATCCTTACAAAATCCTCATCTCCGAGATCATGCTGCAGCAGACACAGGTGGAGCGTGTGCGTGTGAAATATGTTGAATTTTTAAAAAAATTCCCCAATGTGCGCACACTCGCACAAGCTTCACTGGGCGAAGTGCTTTCAGTATGGAGCGGGCTTGGATACAATCGTCGTGCGAAATATTTGCATGAGTGTGCAAAAAATATTGTCGTTGAGTATGGTGGAAAATTCCCGAATGATTTTGAGAAGCTTAAAAAACTTCCCGGGATCGGTATTTCCACCGCAGGGGCGCTCCTTGCATTTTCATTCGGACAAGAGACCCCGATGATCGATACGAATATTCGCCGCATTCTCACCCGCACCTTTTTTAACTTGGAAGCTCAACTTCCAAGTGATAAGGCGCTGTATGCATTTGCACAAACACTTATTCCAAAAGGGAAGGGAAGAGTATGGAACTATGCCATGCTTGATCTTGGTGCGTTATGTTGTACTGCGCGCAATCATTCACAGGAGTGTCCACTGATGAAACTTCACGGTAAGGTGGGAGATTTTGTGTATAAAAAACCGCAAAAGAAATTCAAAGACTCGCGCCGATTTTATCGAGGGCAAATTTTGAAGCTCCTCACGGAAAAGAAAACGACCACGCTTGTCTATGTCCGCTCGGTGCTCAAACTTGAACATGAGCTTGTCGACAATATTGTCGATGATTTACTCCAAGAAGCTTTGCTCGCAAAAAAAGGGAAAAAATTGACGTTGCCTTAAATAAACCCTCTAAATTAAGAGCTTTTTCGGATCAAAAGTTATCCACAGGTGCCACTTGTGCCATTTGCGGGGAGGGAGTATATTTATTGAGTAACAATATTTATATTGTTACATTTCAAAAACCCCTGACGTTTGTCGGGGTTTTTTGTTTTTCGTTGTCGGACCTACGCAAAACGGCGATCTTCACGTTTTTCTCCCGACCGCATCGGGAAGCAGTACTACCACGTACAGCTTCTCCGATATCGCTCGGGCGGAAAAACGCGAATCTCATCCGTTTGCGTAGGTCCTGTGAAGGTATATTTTTTGTGCTAGACTAGAGTTATGACAACACTTATCGTTAAATGGTTCATTAATGCACTTGCAATTCTTATTGTCGGAAATTTTCTTCCCGGTATTCATGTGACTGATTTTGTTGCAGCACTCTGGGCGGCATTCGCACTCGGAATATTAAATGCGCTCATCCGCCCGCTCTTGCTCATTTTTACGCTCCCGATCAATATTCTCACCCTCGGACTTTTTACTTTTGTTTTGAACGGTTTTCTTTTTTGGGCGGCAACGCGATTGGTGCACGGATTTACGGTGGACAGTTTTTGGTGGGCGATTCTGGGCGCGCTGATTGTTTCCGTTATTTCCACACTGCTTGATCGTATTATTCTCGGCTCGGACGGTAAGGTCGGCAGCAATTAAATTGCTATGGAAAAAACCATTCGTATCATCACCCATAGCGGTTCATTTCATGCGGATGAACTCTTGGCCGTCGCCGCACTTGAAATTTATCTTGGGGAAAAACCGTACGAAGTCATTCGCACTCGTGATCCCCAAGTGATCGCAACGGGGGATTACGTTGTCGATGTGGGTGGTGTCTATGATCCGGCAATAAATCGCTTCGATCATCATCAGCACGGCGGCGCGGATGTGCGCGCAAACGGTATACCATATTCTTCCTTCGGACTCGTGTGGAAACACTATGGTGAAAAAATTGCAGGATCAAAAGAAGCCGCGGAGGCTATTGATCGGCAGATCGGGTATCCGGTTGATTTGGGTGATAATGGTATTGAACATTATACGAAAGTGCGCCCCGACACCGATCCGTTACTCCTTCATTTTGTTGTTGCAATGTTTCGCCCGACATGGAAGTCGAGTGAATCCTTTGATGCGCGTTTTATGGAGCTCGTCGTATTCTTCCGTCGCATGCTTCTGCTTGCGATTACGGTAGAACAGGATAAGATCCTCGGAAAGCAAATGGTCGAAGCGGCATATCAGGAAGCAGGGGACAAGCGGCTTATTGTTCTCGATAAGCCGTATCCTTGGCAGGAAGTGCTTGCAAGTCATCCGGAATGTCTCTATGTGGTGAAACCGAAAAGTCAGAATACGCATTTCGAAGTTGAGGCGGTCCGCGACAATGTGTACGGATTTACCAATCGGAAGAATTTACCCGTTGAATGGGCCGGTATGACCGGTGAAAAATTGCGCGAAATTACCGGAGTTCCCGATGCGGTTTTTTGCCATGACAAATTGTATATTGCAGTTGCGGAGAGCAAGGAGGGTGCACTCGCGCTTGCAGAATTGGCCTTGGCTGCGTAACATTCAATCCCGAACTTACTCGATTTCTATTTAATATTTTTTTTATCTATGGCATTTGTTGATGAATTAACATTGCATTTGCGCTCGGGTTCCGGAGGTCCCGGGGTTGAGCGCTTGCGACATGAAAAAGGAAAAGAATTTGCCGGACCCTCAGGAGGGGACGGCGGCCGCGGAGGTAATTTTTATGTTGTCGGATCACGCGATCTCGGCCTGTTGTTTAAATATCGCCATGAAAAAGGGTTTAGCGCCGAAGACGGCGAACCGGGGAAAAAAGATAGTCTTCATGGTGCGAACGGCGAAGACTTCACACTCAAACTTCCCATAGGAACGGTACTCAAAAATCTTTCCACGGGCAAGGTCATTCATATACTGACGGAAAATGAACCCCTCTTACTGCTTAAGGGTGGCGACGGCGGCTTTGGGAATGAACATTTTAAGAGTTCCACCAATCAAACACCGACCAAGACCACCCCGGGCTATCCGGCACAAGAGGCGGATTTTTATCTTGAACTTCAGCTTGTTGTTGATGTGGGATTTGCGGGTTTTCCCAATGCGGGGAAATCATCGCTCTTAAATGTACTCACCAATGCAAGTGCAAAAGTGGGGAGCTATCAATTCACGACACTCGAACCCAATCTCGGTGCGTTCTACGGATACATTCTTGCGGACATCCCGGGACTTATCGAAGGTGCATCGGAGGGGAAAGGCTTGGGACATAAATTCCTGCGTCATATCAAACGGACAAAAATGATCGCGCACTTGATCTCGCTTGAGAATGAAGACCTGTCTGCGCAGGCAGGCGTACTCGAGGCATACAACACAATTCGTAAAGAGCTTGAGGCATATGGCGAAGAATTGGCAAATAAAGATGAGATTATTTTGCTCACCAAGACGGACATGGTTGACGAGGCAACCCTCGAGGAGGCGAAGAAGAAATTGGCGCAATTTAACAAGCCGATTTTTACCATCTCGATTTTTGACGACCCTGCGATCAAGGTATTTTCCGACGAATTGGTGAAGCTCTTGCGCGCAAAAGAGGCGAAAGAGCAAAATGAAAAAATGAAAGAAATATCCGCAGTTGAGGAAGAACACGAAGACTCCTAATGCAAAAAGAAAACGCCCAAGCTTCGGGCGTTTTTGTTATGTTGATAGTGAGTTGTAATGAAAAATACCCCGGCAAAATTGCCGGGGTATGTGAGAGAGAGGTCAGTCCACTTCTTCTCCCGATTCTTCCTCGTCGGGGATATAGCGGTTGATCTTTTCTTCGTACCAATCTTTCACTTTTGACGAATACTGACGAAGTTTGTCAGCATTTATATAAGCAACAACAAAAAGAAGCATGATACTTATTTCCCCAATGAGCAGAGAAACATTTTGCGCAAGGAAGAGTGTTGCCATTTTTGGTGCGACACCGGGGTTTTGTATGACAAAATAAATTGCATACGCAGTGACTACCCACCATACTGGCGCCATACGCAGGAACGTTATTCGCTCATTCACAGGAAATTCTGCGTCTATTTCAATTATCGCTTTCCAGTATTTTTTTTCTTCATATGATGTACCAAAAAAGTCTCTTTGAAACTTGCAGCAATAGTGTTTTTTGAGATCAATACGCTTTCCTCGGAAAAATGGCGTAATGAGCCAATGTCCAAGGAGCCTTCCCAGTATGATGATGCAGAAGATCACTATCAGTAGTAATATCAAAATTCCTGACCAAAAAAGTTTGCCACAATAAGGAAGTATGCGCTCGGGAAGCTCGTAGGAGTTTTTCTTGCCATATATTCCCAGAATCAGCACCCCGTGCCACGAGTCTTCATCACGCTTTTTGATGGTGGTTGCCACAATGATGCAGAGCGCAAGCCATGCACATAACAACACCAGCACACTGAAACAAAATAAGGGGATTCCATACATACCCATCTCCATTTAACGATGTGTCGATTGTCGACGAACTATTGACTGCCATTAAACTAACACGGAAGAATAAAATTGTCACTTATGGTATAGTAATCAAATATGGTAATTGAACTTGAGACACTGGAGCAGGGGATGCCTGCTCCCGATTTCACACTTCCTTCGACTGAGGGGGAGGAGGTGACGCTTTCCGAACTGAAAGGCAAGCGCGTGGTGCTCTATTTTTATCCGAAAGACATGACGAGCGGGTGTACTGTGGAAGCAAAGGAATTCAGCGCGCTCGCAGAAAAATTCACCGGTAAAGAAATTATGTTGTATGGGGTGAGCCCCGACTCAATCGAGAGTCATCACAAGTTTATTGCAAAAGAACATATCACTTTTCCACTCTTGGCGGACGAAGACCACAAGACTGCGGAGGCGTATGGCGTGTGGATAGAGAAAAGCATGTATGGCAAAAAATACATGGGCATCGACCGTTCAACATTTGTCATTGGTCCCGACGGAAAGCTCGAAGCAGTCTACACAAAAGTAAAACCCGAAGGCCACGCCGTTTGTGTGCTTGAGGATTTGGGAAA
>JGI1358J11329_10001329_pt1 | contig 20487 bp, 17 predicted proteins | sample Subgroupgradi54m_FD_11329 | JGI IMG/M metagenome (IMG submission 11329)
TTTTTTTCGATTTCTTTCTGGATTTTGTCTCTTTCAAGATTGATGGTGTCAAGCGTACGGATGCTGAATTCTTGGCACGCTAATCCGTAGATATTGCCGTGGACTACGTTGTCCATGACTTCCGCGAGATCGCGCGCATAGTATACCGAGGTGAAGACAACTTCAGGGAGTTTCGGGTCTCCGGGGGACTTGATCCCAAAGTTGTACAAATATTTGTACGCGTGCTCCGGAAGTATTCGAGTTCCAATCGATGTCTCCATGGTAACATTGAGACCTTCTATGCTTTGGCACGTAAAGGACTCATTTTTTGATGATGTTCCCGTAGCATGCGACGCAGTCCATTTGCGGTTAAACGGTTCGCGAATTACGACATACAGCCGTCCTACGGGACCGTAGTAATCTCTTTCGGACCAGCCCGTTGAGCCGACGATTATATCATGCTTGATCTGGAATCGTTTCCCGGCAATTCTCGCATCCTTAAGATATGCCTCCGAGTCAAACTGGGCCTGACTTTCTTTGTTTGCGCCAACGTCAGGTACCCAGAAGACTGTCTGGTTCGGTAAAATCTGGTATATTTCAGTCAAATCCTGTTTGTTGTAGTACGCATGGGCATTTGAACCCGATAACAGGATAACAACCAGCATCGCCGTAGCTAGATACTTATATGCCATTTTTACATATTTAAACCAAAGAGCAAAAAGTATCAGTGCCGTAACGATTGTCAGCACGAGTCCGGGTCCAGTTAAGATGCTGAATCCGACTTGAGTCCGAAGGTATGCCTCATTGCTATTCAGAAATTGCTGACCTGCTAACTGACCGGAAGCCAAAGTGGTCGTTCCATACAGAGCCGCACCAACGACTCTGTATATGAAGAATACAAGTGCGGTTACGATTGCACGAACTACTACGCCAATCATATTTCTGTTCCTTTCAAGGTACGGTTCATGGAACAGCTGGAAGGGTATTTACCTTTACTCATGCGCCCCGCGCATTCGCTATCCAGCTTTCTTCTTGGGAATCTAACTAAAAGATATTATTACATATTTTATTAGTATATGTCAATATCTCACTTTTTTTCCTTAAGACTCTTAATTCTATCTCGCAGTTGCGCGGCTCTCTCAAAATCGAGAGCCTTAATGGCTTTTCTCATTTCGCGGTCAAGTTCTTTGATGACTGCGGTGGCGGGTTTGTCCGAGGGAAGATCACTGTCAGACTCGGTTGGCTGGTCAAAAAGCGTATTGCGAATTTCTTTTTTGATTTGCGCGGGCGTGATGCGATGTGCGCGGTTGTATTCGGTTTGAATGGCGCGGCGGCGGGAAGTTTCGCCGATGGCGGCTTTCATGGAGTCGGTGATTCTATCGGCATAGAGTATCACGGCGCCGTCGGTATGGCGCGCTGCGCGTCCGATGATTTGGAGAAGCGTAGTAAGATTTCGCAAGAATCCTTCTTTATCCGCATCAAGGATTGCGATAAATGAAACTTCCGGCAGATCAATGCCTTCGCGCAAAAGATTGATGCCGACAAGCACATCATGATCGCCGGTGCGCAGCCTGTTTAAGATATTGGTGCGTTCCATTGTTTTCACTTCCGAGTGCAGATATTCGGCGTTAATGCCGGCGTCTTTGAAGTAACTCGCAATATCTTCGGCAAGGCGTTTGGTAAGCGCCATTACGAGCGCGCGTTCTTTTTTGGCAATGCGTTTTTTAACTTCCGCCATGACATCGGCAACTTGATTGTGGGTGGACCGGACTTCTATGGCGGGATCTACGATACCCGTGGGACGGATAATCTGCTCGACGACGTGCGGCAGTGATTTTTTTATTTCATAGGGGCTTGGTGTTGCCGAGACATAGGTAATCACAGGAACTTTTTGCGAGAATTCATCAAACGTAAGCGGGCGGTTGTCCATTGCCGACGGCAGGCGAAAGCCGTAATCAACAAGAACTTGTTTGCGGCTTTTATCGCCGAAATACATACCGCGTATTTGCGGCACAGTCACATGGGATTCGTCTATGACCGTAAGAAATTCCTCGCCGTACGCATGCCGGAAATAATCAATCAGTGTGTGCGGAGGACTGCCGGCCGGTCGGAATTCAATCTGGCGGGAGTAGTTTTCAATGCCGTTGACATAGCCGGTGGATTGCAGCATTTCCATATCAAACTCGGTGCGCTGTTTAATACGCGCCTCCTCAAGAACTTTTTGTCCCGCGCGTAATTGGGCAAGCCGCTCTCCCAATTCGTTTTTAATATTAGTAATAGCGAGACCGAGACTATGTTGCGGAGTCACAAAATGTTTTGCGGGAAAAATGCGTATGGTCTCAAGCGTTTCTGACGTATCATACCCAACCTGAACGCGGCGCTGACGGATAGAGATAATGCGCGAGCGGACAATTTCTATGTCAATCGCTTCTTCTCCTGAAGGAAGATAAATTTCAACCGTGTTTTCGCGCACGCGAAAATGTCCTTGCCGCGGATCAAGGGAATTGCGGATATATTGAAGCTGGATTAAATGCTGGAGCAGCGCAGGGCGCGCGAGCTGCTGTCCGGCGCGAAGATTAAGAGACGCGCGATCATACGCCTCCGGATCGCCTACGCCGTAAATGCAGGAAACCGATGCGACGATAATACAGTCTTTGCGCGAAAGCACGGATGCGGTGGAAGCGTGGCGCAGTGAGTCAATCTGCTGATTTATTTTCGCATCTTTTTCTATGTAGGTGTCCGTGCGCGGGATATATGCCTCGGGTTGGTAGTAATCATAGTAAGATACAAAGTAATGCACCGCGTTGTCGGGAAAAAAATCCCGAAATTCCTGATAGAGTTGTGCCGCGAGCGTTTTATTGGGCGAGATCACAAGCGTAGGTTTCTGGATCTGCTGGATCATATTCGCAACGGTAAACGTCTTGCCTGATCCGGTTACGCCGAGTAAGGTCTGATGTTTTGCGCCCGCGCGAAAATTTGCCACAAGCTTTTCAATCGCTTGCGGCTGATCGCCGGTGGGCGAAAACGGACTGACAAGTTTGAATTGTGGGGTCTGTATGCTTGACACAGTATGAAATATAGTATATACCTATATTAGTCTTTTGCAACCCAATAGCCATAGTCAAAAGTCACTACATTTTCGGTGGTTTCTGGCTATGGCTATCAGGAGTTGATAGTCCTCTGGCATAGTAAACAACGATATAGAAAGCAGGATATCGTCATGGCACAATGTGTCGCAGGCGACCAGTATTACGTTCTCGATGGTCAACTCCATGAAATCAAGCGGCAACTCAGGCAACTGTCGGGTTATCCCTTTGATCCGGAGCGTCTCAAAATGGCGCTTCAAAACATCATCGAAGGCAAGTTCATGGCGTCACCGCTTGAATCGGCGCCCGGGCAGATATTCTCTCTGTCAGTAGAAGGAAAGCATACCGTCTCCAAGTTGATTGTGCTCGGGAGATATGACTGGGCTAACGATGGCATCATCGACGAGCGGTTTCCGATCGTGGTACACGAACCCATGAATCGCACGATCGAGTATGTAACGTTCGATCACGATCTGGATTCGGAAGAGGTATTGGTCGAATTTGCGCGTCATGGACTCAAATGCCCGACATACGAGGACGCATTTTACTTTGGGATTCAATATCCCGAGGAGCAGAGGAAGCATCCCATTGTCTGGTTACATGAACCTGTGCAGGATCCGCAAGGCGTCCGCTATGTCCTCGTGCTGTATAAGAACGGTCGCAGGCGGGAGCTCTACCTCTTCTGGTTCGACCGCGGGTGGTATCGGGGCTGTGTCTTTCCTGCCGTCCGCATGTAGTTTTAACCCTTGGAACCTTGAATCCTTGCAATTTAGGAATTTTGGTTCCTTGGCATTTTTGCCCCTGCACATGTTTATCTTGTGCAGGGGCTTTTAATTCTCCAAAAAATTGCTATTCTAAATTTGGATACTAGATTGGCAACCGTAAACGTCTTACCCGATCCCGTTACCCCTAAGAGTGTTTGATGCTTCGCACCCGCACGAAAATTCGCCACAATCTTTTCAATTGCTTGCGGCTGGTCGCCGGTGGGTTGGAATGGAGAGGCAAGGTTAAATATTGACATCTTTTATAATTTTGTGTATAATATATTTATGGTCTTTGGTCGTTAATAAATGAATATAATGAGGAGCCAATCAATGTCAGAAGTACCGGAAAGAGCTTTTGCTGAACGCCAGCTGGATGCATATCAGCGATTGGCGGGCGCAATAGTTAATTTCGATTTGGTTAAATGTTCAAAAGGAGATTTTCGTAAAGATTTTATCAGAGAAAGGCTCTCGCTTCTTCGTGTAATTCAAGGTGATCGCCTGCTTCTTGATAGCGCGACGATAAATCTTTTTGATGAGATAATTTATGGTCATATGAAAGCAGGTGTTAATCCGCTTCTTGATGATGAGACAGCGCATCAAGTGTATCGTGAGCTTTGCCAGAAGTTGACTAGACAGATATTGCCTACGGCAAAAAAATTCTTGACGATAAGATATGATCTTTGATTCTAGGTACTCTGACATCAAAGCATTGTTAACCAAAGCCGAACCATGAGGTTCAGCTTTTTTCTTTTTTGAAAAAAGGATATGCTGTCATTATTATGATCACGCTTTTAGAGGGAACAATTGAATTAAAAACAGAGAAATTTGCCGTTGTAAAAGTCGGGGGAATCGGCTATCAGGTATTTTTTAGTCCCGACACCATACAAAATATACCAGAAAAAGGAGGAAATGTCAAAGTATGGATACATGATCATGTGCGCGAAGATTCTCATGATTTATACGGATTTCGCTACTATGCGGAGCTTGAACTTTTTGAAATGCTAATCGGCATTTCGGGCATCGGACCAAGGGGCGCTTTGGGGATTATGGCAATAGCTCCGGTGGATACGCTTAAAAAAGCAATTGCCGCAGGCGATTCATCGTATCTCACGCGCGTGTCGGGCATTGGAAGAAAAACCGCGGAAAAAGTTATTCTTGAACTGAAAGAAAAAATGGCAGGCAGAGGCGTGACGGTGGAAGCGCCAGAACTGAAAGACGAAGCAGATGCGATTGATGCGTTGGTGGGCTTAGGGTATTCGCAGCGTGAAGCGCGCGATGCGCTTGCCGCCGTATCCGGGGAATCGGTCAGTCTTGAGAAAAAAGTAAGTCAGGCGCTGAGACGGCTTGGCGCGAAACGATAACATTAGCTTGTAGGAATGAGCTTGTAGCTTATAGGTGAGAAGAAATAGACTTATACATTTTTTCCTACAAGCTCATTCCTACAAGCCTTAGGATTTACGCGCTTGGTTCCTCCCCTAGCATGGGGGAGGCAAGGAGCGAGGTACTCTTCGCAGTTACCTCCCCTAACCCCTCCTATACTAGGAGGGGAATAAGAAACTTGTTATCTGCACTCGCTCGGGAATACAAACGAAGACGTTTGTATTCCGCTCACTCGTTTGATAATAAGAAGTGCCAAACGCGTAAGTCCTACTTATAAATTCTTTCCTACAAGCTACAAGCTAATTCCTGCAAGCTTCTTTATCTATGCATGGATCATTTCTTCAATCACCCGAGTGGGAGAACATTAATCAGAAAATGGGGCGAAAAACATGGCGTATCGAAGGAGTACTGCTTGTTCGACATGACCTTCCTTATGGATTTAGTTATCTCTATTGCGCCCGACCCGAATTTAAGACAATAACACGTGCGGATTTTTTTTTAAAAGTCTCGCATATCGCAAAGATCGAAAAATCTCTTTTTTTAAAAATAGATCCAATAGAAAAAATTCCTCTCGAGACTATTCGTGCGCTTGCTGAAGAAAGTAATCCTCTGCAGCCTCAAGAAACCATCGTTCTTGATCTCTCAAAATCGGAAGATGAACTGCTCGCGCGCATGCATGAAAAGACCCGTTATAATATACGCCTTGCTGAACGTAAAGATATCGAAGTGACGCAAATGCTCAATCAAGATACAGCAAACGATTCGGAGGTTTTTTGGCAGCTGCTTGTAAAAACGGCAACGCGCGGAGAGTTTCATCTGCATGAAAAGAAATACTATGAGCTTATTTCCCGCACGCATACAAATGAAATGTCCAATGAATTTTTTTTCGCGCGCATGCGTGATAATCACAAGGAGGTGCTTGCCGCGGCTCTGGTGAATATCTATCGCGATCCGCATACAGGCCGCTCGCAGGCAACCTATTTGCACGGCGCGTCATCACGCGATCACCGGGAATTAATGGCGCCGCATTTGTTGCATTGGCGTATTATGCAGGAGGTAAAACGCCGTAATATAGATTATTATGATTTATGGGGGATTGACGAGAAGCGATGGCCCGGGGTTACCCGATTCAAAACTGGTTTTGGCGGAGCGCGTATTGCCTATCCTCCGTCTGTCCATATTATTTATCGGTCTGTATGGTATAAGATATATACATTGATGAAGAATTTAAAGAGGAATTAGGTTATAGCGGTTAGTTTATAGAAAAAGAAATTTTATTGCTCGCTATAAACTATTTACCACGAACCCAGAATTTATATCTTAGATTCCTCCCCTATGTTCGGAGGGGAAGAAAAACATCAAACGCATTATTTTTTTTGAATCCATAACAATGAAGGATTTTTTCTATAATATAAAGTCACAAATACCGGTACCTATACTGAAGGTGATGCAAAAGCCCTATCATTTTTTTCTCGCGCTTGCCGCGGCAGTATGGTATCGGTTTCCTTCGCGCAAGCTGACGGTTATCGGCGTAACGGGCACCAAAGGCAAGACTACGGTTGTTGAATTATTGCACGCGATTTTTGAAGCGCAGGGCGTGCAGGCGGCATCGGTTTCTTCGTTACGGTTTCGTATTGACGGGGAAGAATCGCCCAATATATCAGGCATGACCATGCCCGGCAGATTTTTTATCCAACAATTTCTTTCGCGGGCAGTTGAGCGAGGATGCGGGTATGCGGTGATCGAAGTTACGTCGCAAGGCATTGAGCAATACCGTCACCGGTTTATTGATTTTGACATAGGCGTGCTGACAAACATCGCTCCGGAACACATTGAAGCGCACGGAGGATTCGAGCCGTATCTGCGGACAAAATTAGATTTTTTTTGGCGGCTTTCCAAAAAAAGTATTGCGGTGATTAACCGTAAAGATTCTCAAGCATCACGCGTCATGGCGGCATGCGGGTGCGACAAGGCGTGGTATGATCACGAGAAAATTGAATATAAAAAATATATATGGCCGATCCGCAATTATAACAGCGGCAATTATGGCATCATGTTTGATGTCAAAGGACATCAAATTAAATCAGAACTGCAGGGCATGGTGAATGCGGAAAATATTTTTGCAGCCGTTGGGGCGGCTCTTTGCCTGCGGGTTCCGTTTGAGGCAATAGCGCAGGGTGTTGCCGGAGTAAAGCAGGTTTCCGGACGCATGCAGATTGTACAGGACAAGCCCTTTCGCGTTGTCGTGGATTACGCGCATACGCCCGATTCGCTTGAGCGGGTGTATACAAGCTTGGGAGTAAAAAAAAGTTTAGGGAATGAATCGCGGCTGGTGTGCGTGCTGGGAGCTGCGGGCGGAGGCAGGGACACATGGAAGCGCCCGGAGTTTGGAAAGATTGCCGCTCTGCAGTGCCGCGAGATTATTATTACCAACGAAGACCCGTTTGACGAGCCGCCGGAACAAATCATGGAAGCAATTGCTGTCGGCGTGCGTGAATCGCGCGCCGCGGAAAAAATGAAAATCATCGGCGACCGCAGGGAAGCAATCCGCCATGCATTATCGGTGGCTCGAGACGGTGATACGGTAGTAATCACCGGAAAGGGAAGTGAGACATTTATCCGTGGCGCACGTGGAGAAAAAATTGCATGGAATGATTATGCGGCAGCGCAAGAGGAGCTTGCTCTCTTACTGCGATCGAAAAGGAGCGCTTGAGTTTCTCAAGCAAGAACAAGCTGTTGCATAGCATTATTTCGGAATACAAGCATACAAGATAAAAGCCATCCCGTGCGCGAGATGGCTTTTTATTTTTTATTCTTCTTGAATAAGTTCCCGCACCTGCTCCACGATACTATCTTTGGAAGGAACATGAAATTCCCAGAATCTTGGCGGGGGCGCAAATCCGCAGGGGCTACTCAAGAGGGGAATGCGCGGGGCGCGGATATATTCCAGCGCTTCATCTGCGACTGATGCGATGAGATGCGCGCCAAAGCCGTGGGCGCATTCTTCTTGGACAACGAGGAGCCGTCCGGTTTTGCGTACCGAATCAAGAAGAGCAGCTTTATCAAGCGGCATCAAAATACGCAGATCAAGTACTTCGGCAGAAATGTTTTGCGCGGCAAGATCGGCAGAGGCGGCAAGACATTCATGAAGCATGCGGCCGTAACTTGCGATAGTGATATCCTCGCCTTCGCGGGCAATGCGGATGCCAAAATCCTCTATGGCGCGCACGGGTTTGAGGCGCGTGATTTCTTGGCGCAGAGAAATCATACGGTAGAGATCGAGATGTTCAAAAAATGCAGTCATGCGATTGGACATCGTAGCCGCAAAGAGCATGTCATAAAAATCTTGCGGCGTGGAGGGGCAGGCGATCACGATGCCATGAATTTGCGCGAATTCAGCAATCTCGCATTCGTTGTGATACTCAATACGGTCGCCATGTCCAAACGGCAGGCGGCATACTCCGGGCAGCCGCATTATATTATTATGACGGTACGGGAGTCGGCCGTACTCTTGCGCATGGTGGAGGGCGGATCTGACAAATCCTGAAAATTGCATTTCAAAGATTGGACGCATGCCCGCAATGCTCATGCCAAGAGAGACACCAATGATAGCCGCTTCATTAAGCGGAGCATCAAAGATGCGTTCCGGAAATAAATGTTTAAGGGGAAGGAAGCCGTGGATGACGTGATCTTGCATGTGAGGAATGTATTGCTGTACAAATGATTTTGCAAGTGAGGTGGTGCGCATTACTCCGCCAGCGTGACCTATGTCTTGACCTATGCATATGATGCGTTGTTCCGCGTCTGTGGTAAGCGCATCAAAAAGCGCAAAATTCGCAGCATCGCGGCAATCTGCATCGCAGATAATTTCGGGTATAAATGCGTTATCTTGCGCGCGGAGATTTCGGCGCGCGCGCGGGCGGCGCGAGAGGGGAGGCGGAGAATATCCTTGTGCTTTACGCATTTCATATACATTGGTAAAGTCTTGATATGCTTCGTCTGCTACTTCATGAATTTCTTTTGCAAGAGCGGCACGAAGCGCTTGATCTTGTTCCTCGCTCCATTCGCTTTCAAAAAGTGCGCGCCCCGCTTCAGAGAGGCGCAGCAGTTTAAAACGTTTCAACGGATCGTTTTCCCGCGCAAGAATTTTTTCTTCATCAGGGACAGCACATATCTCGCCGACGGCAGACGTATGAGGTCCGTCTCGATAGGTAACTGCTTCAATGAGCGTGGGTTTGTGCATGTCACGCGCGCAGCTCGCCGCATATTTCATTGCCGCATACATTGCCAGCGGATCATTTCCGTCAACAACTTCAGAGCCAATGGCATACGCGCGGGCTTTTTCCGCAAACGTCGCCGCAGGATTTTGGATGTGTACGGGCGTAGAGATGGCGTATTGATTATTTTCGCAGACTAATACGACCGGCACATTAAACACCGAAGCCCACAGCGCGCTGTGAAAATCTCCTTCGGCGGTTGCGCCGTCTCCGAAATACGCAACGGCAATGGCGTGCGACCCTTGTAATTTTTCTGCCCACCCAGCCCCTATGGCATGAGGTATGTGCATTCCTACGTATGTATAGGGCAGGAGGATTTTATGCTGCAGAAAATCATCTACTGCATGTTCCGGCGGCGCGCCGTAATAATAAAATGTATCAAGCAGAGAGCGGAATGAGATATTTCTTGTCAGTGCGGTGCCGTACGAGCGCGCGTAGTAAAAAATCCAATCGTTCGGATCAAGCGCATAGGCGCTTGCCACTTCAGCCGCTTCCTGACCTCGGGGACCGATATGAAGGCGCACTTGGCCGCGTTTGGTTTCTATGCGTTCACAGTGATCGTAAAAAACCCGCGTTTTGCACATGGCGTGATATATGGCTCTGTAACCCGGCGCATCAAGAGAAATCAGTTGTCTTGTTTGGTCCAATGAATGATTAAGGGTGCCATCTGGTTTGAGAAGCTGGAGCATGGCGCCTCCTTTCTATATAAGATGTCAAAAAGCATTTTCGCCCTTATTTTATGCATGCGCATGAGTAATGTCAATCATGTGTAATTTCTTACCAACTATTCATTGATTTGGTATACTGTTTTATATGAATACAACACAAGGATTTGAATTGATGACCGACGGAGAGCCAACCCGCGTTCATGCATGGGGGAAGACAATAAATGAACTTTTTGGTAACTGCCTGTGCGCAGTGGCTTCTTTAATGAAGCCGTCTGTTTTAGCGGCCGGCACAAAAGCAAGAAAAGCAAAACAATTTTTGCGGGTGGATGCGGTGGATATCAACACGCTTCTGGCGGAGTTTCTTTCGAAAGTCATCGGACTATCGGATATTCATAATTTAATTTTTACAAAGGTGATATTCAAACATATCGGCGATAATTTTTTGGAAGGCGAATTGTCGGGCGTTCTTGCTGATACTATCGAAAGAGAAATCAAGGCGGTTTCGTATCATGATGTTGATATTAAACGCAACCCCATATCCGGACTCTATGAGACCACATTGGTGTTTGATATATAAATAATTACGCAGTAGGTCTATAAAAATAAGTGCTCCGTTTTGGGAGCACTTATATTCTCGGAGATTTTGCCGTATGCTTTATTGAGTTGATATGATCATTTTTCGCATGGCAATAAGCACGATGCCGTCTGTCGGCTGCTGTAATATATCTATGTGTATAAAATTTTCGAGCTCATTCTCAACGCAGTGCGTCTCATTGCCTTCATCATCAACGAAGTAAAGAAGACAAGGCACTATTTTGTAGCTGCTCATAAAGAGGTCTATAAGGCAGGATTTTCGATACTCGTTTCTGCCATGAGGACAGAATTGGTCATGCCAATGAGGGACATCATCCCAGCACACCTCGACGAGAATCGTGCATTGAATCGGTTCAGAAAGATCGTTCGGGGGTTCGTGCATGAATGTGGTAAGTTCGACAAGACCGGTGAGCGTGCCGGTGTGATTGTCGGGAATCATGAGATGCGAGGGTCCGAGACTATCAAGCAGCGCCGCGTATCCGTGAGTTTTTATTTTTCTGCCGTTGAGATCTTGATTGAGATAAGAAGCAAGCGTTGTTGATCCTTTGATTTGAGGTCTCCATGTCATGGGCATATCTCCTGATATGGTGTATGATAAGGAACTTACATTAGTAAAAAATATTACCATGAATACAATTGATCTGCAAATTCAATCCACTGCATCGGACGGAAAACATACGCCTGCGAATATTGTTGCCATGGCAAGCGAGCGCAGTCTTGCCGTCATTGCGATGACGGACCATGATACGGTCGGCGGGGTCGAGGAGGCGCTCAATGCGGCAAAGGAGACAAGTGTGCGCGTCATCCCGGGTATTGAGATGTCGGCAGAAGAGCATGGCCTGCATATCTTGGGATACGGAATTGATTATAAAGACACAGGGTTACTTGATCAGCTTGAAGGATTTAAACGCGGCCGTATTGAGGGGGCAAAACAGATGGTGGAAAACTTAAAGCATGCAGGATTTATTTTTGACTGGCATGATGTTGAACAGGAAGCAACTGGCTCCGTATTCGCCCGCCCCCATATTGCCCGCGCAATTTTGAAGCGTCCGGAAAATAAACAAAAGCTTGGATCAATTGCCAATGTGCATGATTTCATTGAGATGTTTCTTTCCAATGAAAGTTCAAACTATGTTCACCGAAGCCATATCTCGGTAAAAGACTCCATTGCTCTTATTCGCGATGTCGGCGGCGTGGCGGTGTGGTCGCATCCGGCAATTCATTTTCGTCAGGACTACGACGGGCTTGAGCAATGGCTGGGGCAAATGATCGGATGGGGGATCCAGGGACTGGAAGTATTCAACCCCTCGCAGTCGGAAGATGATGCGGAGTTCCTTCAGGGACTTTGCTCTACGTATAAACTTTTATACACCGCCGGGTCTGATTTCCATGAACAGGGTCAGCATGCCGCTGATGCGACAACCGGACTTCATTCCGCGCGCCATCTCGGCGATTACGAAACATACGGATTTGCCGTTGACAGCATCATCCCGGAGCTTGATGAGGCGATGCGGATTGCGCAGAATAGTTCGGGAGAACATATATAATATTTCTTCTCAAGGGCTCCATGATTTGCCTCGCAACATAATTCAGTATATGCTCGGCGCAAGAACATTAAAAAATTATTTTTTATTCGGAGGAGAAGATATGCGTTTTCCCGATAGAGTATATGGTATTGAAAATGAATTTGCATTAATGCTCAAGAAGCCCGGCGGAGGATTTATTGGTGCCGGAGGGATAGCCATAAAATTTCGGTTCAGACCTATTGATGATTGTATTCTTTCCCGAAGTCCCCAAGAGCGATGGTGGTTTCCGAATGGTTCATGCGTTTATATTGATACGGGAGAACATCCGGAATACGCGAGCGCGGAATGCCGCAGTATCAAAGATTTGGTAGCGCATGCTAAAGCCGGCGAAATATTAATGGCGCACGCTTTTTTGCCGGACAAAGAATTAAATTCTCCATCCATCGAGGTCTATAAAAATAATATCGGGTTCGCTATTGATTTAGGAGGTGATGTATCTTTCGGGTGTCATGAGAATTATTTTGCGATAAATACTCGCACGATGACCGAGGGCAGTTTGTTTACGCCGTTTCTTTTGACCCGGCAGATTATTGATGGAGCGGGGTGGTGGCTTGAGAACGGGATATATGCCATCTCACAGCGCGCGCTCCATATGACGAGTGAGATTGGCGGCGGCACTATGGCAAATAGGTCCATACTCAATGATAGAGGGTTAACGGATAAGACCATAAGGCGTTTCCATCTTCTCCATGGTGACGCAAATATTCTTGAATTCCCGATCTATCTCAAGTTTGGCACTACCGCGCTTGTGGCTGCACTGATTGAGAATGAAGCTCGCATGCCTTTTGATAAATGTATTAATCCGGTTATCGCAATGCATGAGATCGCGGTGTCAGGCGATATCTTTTCGCCGGTGGCGATTATGGATACGAATGAAATGTTAAGCGCTTTTGAGATTCAAGTCCGCTATCTTGAAACTGTTAAAAAACATTTACTTGTTGATGCGGAATTTGATTCCGAGAAAACAGAAGCAGAGCTCAAGCACATTTGTTCTCTTTGGGAATGTACGCTCAATGCGCTGTATGCTCGCGATATTGCGTGGATGCTTGGGCGTTTGGATTACGTTACTAAGCAGTATTTTGCGGACCGGTTTATGATGAAATCATCAATCCATGATGCGCAAGAAAAACAACGTCTCATCAAAGATATGGATATTATGTATCATCATGTTTCCAACCGGACGCTGCAAAATCGTATGAATGAAAAATGGGCAGATCGAAGAATAGTAAATGATGCGGACATTATGCGCGCGTGCGTTGAGCCTCCGCAGGATACGCGGGCAAAGATGCGGGGAGATTTTATTACCGCGTTGAGAGTTCTGGGGCAGACTGAAGTAGCACATGTGGATTGGATGGATGTAAAAAGGATGAACGCAGGACTATTGCACATTAAGACGGAAGATCCGCTTGTCTGGCGCACGGATGAATTTGACAATTTTTTAAAAGATATGCGCCCGAGCAATTCTTTGTTCATGTATGATTAGTATAGTGATATCCGCATGCTCTCAAAAAAAGAGTGTGCGGATTGTTTCTCTTGCAGCGTAAATGTTTCCCTGTGGATAACCTGTGCTTGACTCGCGAGAGGGTAAAAGTTAAACTTTCCATAAGGAATGTAGTTGATGCATCGATATCTCGGACTTAACGTCCAACACTCAATTTTTCGAAAGCATTAAGCCTTTATTCCCATCTTTGTTCTTACACAAAAAAATGCGTATATACGCACCTCATATTTTTTCTTCTCATATCTTGCAGCTGATCATTGATCGGCTGCTTTTTTATTATCAAGCGAGAGAGCGAAATACAAACGTCTTCGTTTGTATTCCCGAACGAGTACTGATAACAAGCTTCTTATTATGGTCCCGTTATGCTATAATACAATAGATGCAGACTGAACATTTTCTTACAAAAGATGGTTTTAGGATTGCCGGAGATTATTATGCGGGCACGCGCAAAAGCGGCGTCCTTCTCCTGCACATGATGCCGGCTGATCGTACGAGCTGGAAAGGCTTGGCGACGAAACTTCAAGAAAGCGGATTTTGCGTTCTCGCAATTGATCTGCGCGGGCACGGACAAAGTACGGGAGGTCCGAATGGATACCAGGCTTTTTCTGATGCAGAACATCAGCAGTCGGTTTTTGATATAGAATCATCGGTAGATTTTCTTCACGCCCGAGGAGCAGAGAAGATTCATATTGGCGGCGCGTCAATCGGCGCAAATATGGCGCTGCAATATGCGGCATCGCATCAAGAGATTGCCTCGGTGATGCTTCTGTCTCCCGGACTTGATTATCAGGGTATTCATACTGATATTTGGATTGATAATATAAAACCAAATCAAGCAGTGCTTCTGATGGCATCCGATGATGATGTGTATTCATTCACAAGCGTAAAAACTCTTTTTGACCGTTCATTAAATCTTCCCAAGCGGGAAGTTAAGCTTTTAAGTGAAGCAGGCCACGGTACGAACGTATTTCAAAAAAACCCCGGGTTTATTGATGAACTCGTGACATGGCTGAAAAAAGTAGACTCTCCATGATCATAGAAAAAAAAATACGTATTACTTCCGCGCGGTTTCTTATCATGATTGCAATTGGAGCAAGCGCCTTTGCCACCGGCGTTTTTTTTGCGTTGCCAAGCGTTAGTCAAGATTTCGCAAAAGTAGAATTTTTGTCTACGTCCGTGATAGCTGAAGTGGCTGATACGCCAACCCGCAGAGTAGAGGGATTATCGGGAAGATCGTCAATGCCGGATTTAAGCGGCATGCTGTTTGTCATGGACAGGCCGGAATATGTCGGCATCTGGATGAAGGATATGAAATTCCCCATTGATATTTTGTGGATGAGAAATGGCACGGTGGTCGATATGAAAGAAAATGTTCAGCCCCCTTTGCCGGGTGCGGACCTGGGCGCGCTTCGGGTGTATCATCCGGCGGTAATCAGTGATTTTGTTCTTGAGGTCAATGCAGGTTTTTCCCGCACGCACGCAATACATATAGGAGATCGTGTGAATATAGAACTCAATGGGCATATGCATGCATATGTGAAGACAGATGAAAATGGAGAAACACATTTAACGGCCAAAGCGTCTTCGACATCTGTCATGGGCAGTGAATATTTTATTGATACATTACGGAATCAAACATTCAAGGGCCGAGATTTTCATGTAGGTAAAAAAACTGCAGCAAACGAGATTTATAGTACCTATGGGATTTCTTACCGTTCCGGAGATCTGATAATCAGTGGGTTGATGAATGTTCCGGAGACAACACCTCCGCCAAGCGGCTTTCCGGTACTGGTCTTGAATCACGGACTTATCGCGCCGTCTATTTATACAACGGGCCGCGGGTCAAAGCGTGAGCAGGATTTTTTTGCGCGCCACGGCTATGTCACTATTCATCCGGATTACCGCGGACATGCTTCGTCATCGCCCAACACAATGCTTCATCACGATTTTTACGTCGGATATACTCAAGACGTAATGAGTCTGCTTGATGCAATCAAGCTATCAACTCTTCCTTATATTGATTCGCATCGGATCGGCATGTGGGGTCATTCGATGGGAGGGGGAATTACTGCCAGGGTAATGGTGTTGCATCCGGAGGTAAGGGCGTTTGTTTTATTTGCTCCGATAAGCGCGGATGTGGAGGATAATTTCTATGAATTAACACCGGAAGAAATTAAATGGCTGCATGATACGTACGGCCCGCAAGGGGATCCTGTGTACCGTAAAATGTCGCCAATAGAATATTTTAAAGACGTGTCAGCTCCTGTACAAATTCATCACGGAACCGCAGACACGGCAGTGCCGCTTTCATTTTCGGAAAAGATATATGAGACGCTCAAAAAAAATAACAAATCGGTTGAATTTTTTATGTATCCGGGCGAGAAGCATGAGTTTATCAACGATTGGCCGATGGCTGCCAATCGCGCGCTTCAGTTTTTTGATCACTATGTAAAAAATCAGTAATCAGAAGAATGTTGCCAAGAGGCATTTATCTATGATATATTTTTCTTATCTAACTTATTCTTAACATTATTAAATATATGGTCTTTGAAGCACCGAAACATTCGGAGACAGAAGAAGAAAATGATTCTGGCGTGACTGAAAGCAGGGAGGCAAAAAAAGAACGCGAGATAACAGGCATCCGGGAAGACTCAATGACGCTGACGTAAGTGTATCTTAAAGGAACAAAAACAGAGGCAGATAAAGGGATCGTGAGCGCACCTAACACATGGAACGAGAATGACGGCGTGATCGTGTGGCTGGACGGTAACGGAAGAAAATACGCAACACCGAGTTCCGATCGTACGCGCGAGGTCATATCTGAACATCTCAAAAAGAACACAGAGATAGGTGTCCCTCACTTGAATGTTGCGGATGTTTGGGGCAGGGAGCCGGAGAAAAATTCTTCTTATAAAGAGTGGCAAGCACTCCGGAGACGTGTTTCCAATGTTCAGTAAGGGTCCGTGGTACGGATTAGTATTTTAATGCGCGGAGATGATTGAAAGTTTACAAACGCCCCAGTCGGGGCGTTTGTACTTGATTTATTCGCTTATGTCGTGTATGCTATTTCTATGAAAGACACGCTTGTCATTGATTTGGAAACAAAAAAATCATTTGCCGAAGTGGGGGGTGAAAAAAATATCAAAGAATTAGGCATTTCGGTCGCGGGCGTCTACTCGTATAACAAAGACGCTTTTTTTGCATTTGAAGAACACGAATTGTCCAAACTGCAGGAGATGATCAATGAGTCGGACCATGTGATCGGTTTTAATATCATCCATTTTGATTTGCCGGTGCTTGAACCTTATGCGGACAAACAGTCCCTTGATCGTCTTGCCGTAACGGATCTGTATGTCCATGCGGTTAATTTTCTCGGGCATCGCGTGGGTCTTGGCGCGCTTGCCGAAGCCACTCTCGGAGAATCAAAATCAGGACACGGGCTTGAAGCCTTGGAATGGTTTCGCGAGGGGCTGGTGGAAGAGGTAAAAAAATATTGCCTTGACGACGTGCGGCTCACGCGTGATCTTTTTGAGTATGGTAAAGCGCACGGTCATGTCATGTTTAAATCATTTGTAGATAATAAAATTCATTCCATTCCTGTTGCGTGGGGAGGGGAGGTAAAGCGTCCGGTACAGGCAATTCTTGAAGACGCTCTTGCCAACCGCAAGCGTCTGAAGATTTCTTATATCTCGTCTGAAAATAACGACGGTCTTGGATTTAAGAAAGACAGGCTTATTGACGTATATGCTATTAAAAATAATGAAATTGAAGCTTACTGCCATTTGCGCCAGAGTGTGAGAATATTTCGTATTGGCCGAATTGCTGATGCCGAAGTTACGGCTGAATCGTTCACATTGCCGCAGGATGTACAGGGAGCACTTTTTTAATAAATTATAGGACGAGGCATTTGGTTCCTCCCCTAGAATAGGGGAGGTTAGGAGGGGTAGAACCATTATATTAATTTTGAGCTACCTCCCGTAACCTTGCTCCTGTACTAGGAGGGGAATAAAACTCAATCGCATAGATTCTTATAACCATATCTCGACGGGCGCAAGGTTACGGCGCCGGTCGTTTCCATGAATCAATTGGTAGCGGACGACATACGGTTTTTTAGCGAAACAAAAGGCGTGCTTGATTTTAATCACGTGCTTGACGAGATTCGAGCGTTTATCAGCACCCGTCCGGATCGGCTGTATAAAATTGTTATTGGCAGTGATTCGGAAGCAAAGGGCATATCAAGTATCGTAACGGCAGTTACGATCTGGCGAATTGGCAACGGCGCTATTCATTTCTGGACAAAGTCAGAGGAGAAAAAATTCGGTTCCATGCGTGATCGCATCTGGCAGGAAGCGATTGCTTCCATTATGCTTGCGCAGGAATTTCGTTCTCGTCTCAACGATATCTTGGGTGATGGATTATTTTGGGAGGGGAATGAGATCCACGTAGACATCGGTCCCAATGGACCGACCAAGGAATTGATTGACGGCGTGGTGGGCATGATTAAGGGGTATCATTTTGTTCCTGTTATAAAACCCTATTCATTTGGGGCATCTATAGTGGCAGATCGGCACACATAAGATTATAAAAATCATTTATATAAGCCATTTTCTTGTAAAAGTAGTGTGTAGCTATTGACATTATTTTTGGTTTAGTATATAATGTGTCTATAAGTTGCTTGAAATCTTTATAGACCGTTTCTTCTTTTTTAGAGATCAGGAGCGTAGTGTCTGTGGGGCGCTTGCATAATTGTGCACGCTGCTATAATCGGGCATTGCTCGGTTACGACGACCACGCTTCTGAAGGAGAGCTCCGAGAACAAGTGAACCTCCCTGATCGCGACAGGGAAGGCGTTCGGGAATTGTGGGCTCTCGACTGGCCTTTATGACCATGACCTCACTATACGAATATAGTGAGGATAGAGGAGAAGAAATGAAACGATTGAGTTAAGCGCTAGGCCAGATGGCGCTAACATAAAAAATCTGGTGGCGGCTTATTAGTTCAAATAATAAAGATACAGGCCGTCAAAGAAAAAACCACACCTTCTGCTAATCTCGCGGTTACGACCGTCGGTCATCGGAGCAGAAAGGTGGGAGAAGCGTAGTGCTTATAAGCACACGCATGCGCCAGGTGCCAGCCCCGCATTTATCGCCCGGGCGACAGCCAAGCCTGTGCGTGAAGCACGCGCTTCTCTTGCATAAGGGGGCCCCCGAAAGGAGCATTATGCACCCGGTTTGAAGATAAGTTATAAAATTTAGGGAGGTGTGCGACGACCTGTTTGCAATCCAAACAGCGAGCACCCTCCCACCCTTATCCGAGTCCATTATTTATCTACTACCTATATATACGTTTTGTTTTCTAGAGAAAGAGTAATGCATTCGGACAAGGGTTTTTAAAAAAATAATATTCGATATTCTTCGATCTTGTCGAGAAGTTGCATCTATGCAAAGATCATATCTTTTCATTCGGGGTTCTGATCAACTCCCAACCCTCCTTGGCGAGTAGGCCTAGCAATAGGCCAGGGACCTCGAATGAAAGAATATGATAGATCAGGAGGATGAACGACAGAGCGTACAAAAAAAGTGTGAGCTTCCAGGCAGGGGGAGATGTAGACACTCATTTATTACAAATTGGAGTGCGTCTCGCAAATCCCTCTACCCGGGAGATCATTAAAAACATTTTGTGAAAGGGTGATTGAATGACGATTAATCCGAAAAATATTTTTTATGGAGTTTCCGTCGGGACGTGGACTTTTTTTATAGCCCTGATCATCTTCATGTATTAAGGATTGAGAAGTGTGTCGGAGGTCATTGACAAATTTTAAAAAATGAATATGATTTCCTCGTGCTCTTATTTGTCGGGGCGGTGCCTCGGCGACGGCAACAATCCTCTTGCTATGAAAGCAGGAGGAAACATTGAAAAGGAAGAGATCATGCAGACGACAGCTGCGACCCAGTACCAGAACGTCAATCGCTCCAATATTTTGGAGGCGTTCGTAGCCCAGCTACAGACTATCGTGTATGGACCCGCTTCGGCACGTCCGTCCGTGCAGTTTGTCCCTGGGATCGGCACGATGACTCCCACCGAGTTGCATCTGTATCGGCAGCCAGGCGGTCGTGAAGCCTATCGGTAGGTATTCCGATCAAATGCAGGAGAAGTATGTGTATCACGCACGCTTCTCCTGCCTCCATCCGATTTCGTAACAAGCGCAATGTTCTTTTTAACAAACCAACGCGCGCTTATGTATGGAATCAGACGGGGAATTTAGAAAACTTCCCGTGAGCTGCCAGCTCCCATATAGCACCGTCCTTCCAAGGGCGGTTTTACGTTGTTCAGACAATGCATCTTTTCTTTAATTGATTCATTAAAATTTTTTTATCAAGCCTTACACATTTGGTTCCTCCCCTAGTATAGGGGAGGTTAGGAGGGGTAGTCTCCCAGAACTACTACCCCTATAACCCCTCCTACACTAGAAGGGGAATAGACGGAAGAAACGTTAAATGCCGCGAGTTTTATTTTTGATTGCCAACAACCCTTAAAAAAGCTATGATTTCGCTATCATAATTAGATTTTCTCAATCGTCCTCGTAGTTCAATGGATAGAATATCTCCCTCCGAAGGAGGTGATGCAGGTTCGATTCCTGCCGAGGGCACCA
>JGI1358J11329_10001335_pt1 | contig 20448 bp, 19 predicted proteins | sample Subgroupgradi54m_FD_11329 | JGI IMG/M metagenome (IMG submission 11329)
TCGACGGTGCCGGGGTAGAGAGTCAGCCGGCCGTTCTCGGCTTCGAGCGTGTGGTCGCACGTTTTTTTAAGGAACTCGCGGTCGTGCGAGACGATGATGAAGCCGCCGTCGAAGTCCTCGAGAAATTCTTCCAGCAGGATCAGCGTCTTCAGGTCGAGGTAGTTGGATGGTTCATCCAGAATCAGGAAGTTGGGGTCGCGCAGGAGCATGGCGGTCAGCTTGACGCGGGTTTGGTAGCCGCCGGAGAGGCTTTTGATCTGGGCGGTCAGTAGATCGTGTTTGAGCTGGAACCGGCCCGCGACCTTGCCGCACCGCCACGGCTCCTGGCCGGTATAGCGGGTGAGGAAGTCGAGCACCGTCTCATCGGGCGTGAAGGCGTCGTGCTGTTCCAGGTAGCTGAGGCGCAGGTCGGCGCTTTGCACGACCTCGCCGGAATCCAGCGGCTCCTGGCCGATGATGATCTTGCACAGCGTGGACTTGCCGGCGCCGTTGCGTCCGATGAACCCCGCCTTTTGCTCGCTGTTGAGCGTGACGTTGGCGTCATCGAAGATGGTGCGCGGGCCGAAGCTTTTATGGATGTCTTTGAGCTGCAAGATGGCTGGCATGGGAAGTTGCTAGCTTACGGCTGAGCGGCGGGCGCGTCAAGCCGTTGACGCTGGCGCAAACGGGGCGTTGCCGCTATGCTGTCCACTCATGGATGCGTACGATGTGGTGGTGATCGGCGCCGGCGGCGCGGGGATGATGTGCGCCTTGCAGGCGGGCCGCCGGGGCCGTCGGGTGGTCTTGCTTGAGCACGCCAACATCCTCGGCCGGAAAATCCGCATCTCCGGGGGCGGACGCTGCAACTTCACCAACATCGGCGCCGGCCCCGCGCAGTATGTCTCGAGCAACCCCGATTTTTGCCGCTCGGCGCTGTCCCGCTATACGCCGGAGGATTTCCTGGAGCTGGTGCGCGCGCATGGCATCGCGTTCCATGAGAAAACCCTCGGGCAGCTGTTCTGCGACGCGTCCGCCCAGCAGATCATCGACATGCTCGTCGAGGAATGCCGCGCGGCGGGTGTGACGACGCTCCTCAACTGCCACGTGCGTACGGTTGAACGCACGGAGCAGTTCATCGTGCAGACCAGCCGCGGAGCGTTCTGTGCCGCGTCGCTGGTGATTGCGACGGGTGGACTCTCGCTGCCGAAGATCGGCGCGACGGATTTCGGATACCGGATTGCACAGCAATTCGGCGTGCGGGTTCTTGAGACCGCACCCGCGCTGGATGCGTTTGTCTTCGCGCCGCAGGATCAGCGGCGCTTTGGTCAGCTGGCGGGCGTGTCCGTGCCGGCGAGGGTGTCCTGCGAGGAGGTCAGTTTTCGCGAGCAGGTGTTGTTTACCCACATCGGATTGAGCGGACCGGCGGCGCTGCAAGCCTCGCTGTACTGGCGCAAGGGGCGTGTCGTGAGTGTCGATCTGTTGCCGGAGACGTCGGTCGAGGAGCTGCTGGGATGGTTCGCGCAGCAGAAAGCGGGCGGCTCGCGCGCCGACGTCAAGACGCTGCTAGGGCAACGGCTGCCCAAGCGCGTGGCCGAGCGGTTCTGCGAGCTGCGCCGCGTGACGGACAAGCCGATGGCTCAGCACTCCGCCGCCGCGCTGGAGGCGCTGTGCCGCAGCCTGAAGGACTGGCGTTTCGCGCCGCACGGCACCGTCGGCTACCGGACCGCGGAGGTGACACGGGGCGGGGTAGACACCCGCGAGTTGTCGTCCAAGACGATGGAGTGCAAGAAGGTGCCCGGCTTGTACTTCATCGGCGAGGTCGTCGACGTCACCGGCTGGCTTGGCGGCTACAATTTCCAGTGGGCCTGGGCCTCCGGCTGGGCTGCCGGCCAGGCGGTGTAACTCATGAGCGCGGAGGCCGCGGATCTGTTTCGTCCCGCGTGGTGGTGCCGGGGGCGGCATGCGCAGACGATCTTGGGGGCCATCGGCCCGCCGGGGAGGCGCGTGCCGTCTCAGCGGCATCGGTGGGAGCTGCCGGACGGCGATTTTCTCGACGCGGACGAGACGCCGGCGGCGCCGGGTGCGCCCATCCTGATTGTCCTGCACGGCCTGGAGAGCTCCTCGCGATCGAGCCAGGTGATCGGACTGCTTCGGGCCGCGCATCAGTACGGCTGGCGCGGCGTGGGGGTGAATTTCCGCTCCTGCAGCGGCACGCTCAACCGGCTGCGACGGTCCTACCACGCGGGCGAGACCGCGGATCTTGCCTGGGTTATTCAGCGGCTCATCGCCGAACATCCAGGCTCTTCAGTGTTCTGCGTAGGCTTCTCCCTGGGCGGCAACGTGCTGCTGAAGTACTTGGAAGAGCAGGCAGTTCAGGCCCCATCGCAGTTGCGCGCCGCGGTGGCCATCTCGACACCATTTGATCTGGCGATCTCCGTGCGGGCCATCGAGCGAGGCTTTAGCCGCGTCTACATGCGACGCCTTCTGCACGGGCTCAGGCGAAAAACGCTGGCGAAGCTCGCACGGTTTCCCGACCTGGTGAATCGTGCAGCGCTGCGCGCGGTCCGCACCGTGGCAGAATTCGACGAGCTGGTCACCGCGCCAGTCCATGGTTTTCCGAGTGCGGCGGCGTATTGGGCCGTCTCAAGTTCCGGGACGAATCTGCCCCGTATCGCGCGGCCGACGCTGCTGATCAACGCCCAGGATGATCCCTTCTTTCCCGGTGAGGCCTTGCCTCGATCGGCCATCGCGCGCAATCCCCATCTGACCGTGGTGTTTCCCCGAGCCGGAGGACACATGGGATTCTTAAGCGACCGCTGGCCGGGTGTCCCGACGGCCTGGGCTGTGGAGCGCGCGATGCACTTTCTGCGCGAGCAACTCGCCAGGCCTGATCCCCATCATTTGCCTGGCACGCTATAATGGCGCCATGGCGAACGCAGTCATCGACGTGCGCGGCTTGACGCACCGCTACGCGAAGACCGAACAGCCCGCCGTGGACGGTCTTGACCTTGAGGTGCAGGGCGGGGAAATTGTCGGCCTGTTGGGACCCAACGGCGCCGGTAAGACCACGACGCTGCACGCGGTGCTGGGATTGCTTGAGCCGACGGCGGGCAGCGTGCGGGTCTTCGGACGCTCGCCCATCCGCGACCGCGGGGCGGTGCTTGGACGGCTGAACTTCGCCTCGGTGGATGTGGATTTGCCCTCGAATCTGCTCGTCGAGGAATGCCTGCGCATCTTCGCCGCCATCTATAACGTCCCCGACCGTCTTCGCCGCGTGCAGGAGCTCATCCAGCGCTTTGAGTTGGAGCCGCTGCGCCGCCAGCGGATCGGCGTCCTCTCCGCCGGAGAACGCATGCGTCTGAAACTGTGCAAGGCGCTGCTCAACGCTCCGGATCTGCTGGTGCTGGATGAGCCGACGCTGAGCCTGGATCCGTACATGGCCCAGAAAGTACGGCAGTTGCTGCAGGCGATCCAGCGCGAGCGGGGCATGAGTATTCTCTACACGTCCCACAACATGCGCGAGGTAGAGACCTTCTGCGACCGCATCGTGTTTCTCCACCGCGGCCGAAAGTTGGCCGAAGGCTCGCCGAGTGACGTCATGGCGCGCACCAACAGCCGCTCGCTCGATGACTTGTTCATCCGGGTCGCGACCAGCGGGGAACTGTTCGATGTCGCCTAGCGCCATGAGTGCGACGCGCATCCTGGCCCTGTTCCAGCGCTACGTCTTTTTGCACCGGCGCAGCCTGATCCGTATGTTCGACATCGGCTTCTGGCCGGTGATGGATTTGCTCATCTGGGGTTTCATGACGCGCTACCTCCAGCAGGTGGTCAGCACCCCCAGAGCGCAGGTCGTCGTCTTTCTCATCGGGGCGATAATCGCCTGGGACATCCACTACCGCGGCCAGCAGGCGGTGACCATTTCGCTCATGGAGGAAATCTGGACGCGCAACATCACGAATCTGCTCGTAGCACCCGTGCGGCTGTGGGAATGGGTGACGGCGAGCTTTCTCTATGCGTTCCTAAAGGTGGCGGTGGTGACCCTGATCCTGGCGGGGCTGGCCAAGGCACTCTACGCGTTTGATCTGGCACGGGGCGGCTGGGCGTTTCTGCCGCTGGCGGGCAGTTTGCTGCTGTTTGGCTGGTCGATCGGATTGACGACGGCGGGGCTGTTATTGCGCTACGGCTATGCGGCGGAGGCGCTGATCTGGGGGATTCCGTTTTTGCTGCAGCCGTTTAGCTGCGTGTTCTATCCGCTTGAAAGTCTGCCGCGCTGGGCGCAATCTATCGCCGGACTGTTGCCCAGCACGTACGCGTTTGAGGGGCTGCGCCGGACGTTCCAGGGACAGGCGGTGTCGCCGACCATGTGGCTTGGCGTCATCGGCCTGAACGTCCTGTATCTGACGCTTGGCGTCGTGCTGTTTGTGTGGATGTTCCGGCGGGCGCGCGCCGACGGCCGCCTGGGCCACCTCGGCCAGGACTGATCGCGCTTCGGCATGCAGCGGTTTCCTTGAGATGACATGGGGCCAGGCAGTTCATCACCGTGGGGACGCCGCACTAGCCCTTCCGATAATGTGCTACCATTGAAGAGGGGTGAGGCATTTGGCGCGCCAAGGAAAACGCGAGCGATGGAGATGCGAAGCGGGCTGTTCTGGACGCTCATCTGTTGCGCAGGATTGCTGAGCGCGGGGGTCGTCGCAGCGGGCCAATCACCGACCGGCAATACCACGCAGTCATCCCACACCACCACGTCATCATCGACTCCGGGAAAGACCAAGACCGGGGTGAAGGTGACGGTGATGAAATCCACGGCCGTGCCGTGGGCGAAGAACGCCGAGAAAGATACCACCTCCTTGGGAGCGTCGTCACCCAAACCCGCTCCACCGGCTGCCGCATCCAAATCCACCGCTGCAAGCCAGGCGTCGGCCAGGACACCAGCCAAACCGAAAACTCCGGCGAAGCCTAAAGCTGCTCGGCTGACCCCACCCGCACCGTCGGGCACCCCAGCCCTTTCCGCCGAACACAAACCCGACACCGCAAGCCAGGCTCCCTCTGCGGCCTCAGAAGGCGTGATTACGGTGAAGGGATCCGTCGCCGGTATCGATAGGAAAGCTGTGCCGCCCACCGTGCAGGTGAAACTCTCGTTCGGTCCCGAGTGGACGATGACCGTGGATCCCGCCACGGCTTCCATTGTCAACGGGAATCATGTGGGCACGCTCGACGACGTGCACGTGCATGACGAGGTGACGGTAGCCTATGCACCGAAAAATGGGCAGCGCCTTGTCACATCACTCGAGGTCACGACCGTGCCGAGCCAACCACCCGCCCCTTCGGCCGGGACCGCGGCTTCCCCCAAGACTTCACAATAGTCACTCTAGGCAACGGGCGCCAGGGCTCTTTGTCATGCCTGCACGGCGTCTTGCGTTGTCCCGTATGCCCCGCCCACTGTCCTGAATAAGGAATATAATTATATGGATTATTAGCCATATTCATGCTACGCTGAAAGCTCAATGAGGTCCGATCTGAGAACCCAGGGAGACACGACGCTGCGTAGACGTATGCCTGATCCTAATCGGCCGATCGGCAACCTGGCGCAAATCACAAACGTGCTGCCGTCACCGGACAAGCTCGCGGTGTCGGAGCAGACCATCAAGGTGACGCTGCTGCTTAGTAACTCGAGCGTGCAATTCTTCAAGCAGCAGGCCGCGCAGTACGGGACCAAATATCAACGCATGATCCGCCGGCTCGTCGATCAATACGCGGCGCAGTATTCCGCCTAGGAGGAGCCCGCGCATGGAACAGACGCTCGGGGACATCGCCAAGTATCTGAAGGGCCGATTGATTGGAGATGGGGCCACACTCATCCATGGCGTGAACACGCTTGAGGACGTCCAGCAGGGCGAAGTGAGTCTGGCCGACAGCCCGGGGCGCCTGGCCCAAGCACTGACGACGCCCGCCTCCGCGATTATTGTCTCCTCCAATGTGGGTGAGATGGGTGGTAAGTCCGGGATCAGCGTCCTGAACCCCAAGCTCGCCTTCGCCTTGGTGCTAGATCTGTTTCATCCCTCCGTGATTCCTGAAGGCCACGTGCACCCTACTGCCGTCCTCGGGAAGCAGGTCCAGTTGGGAGACCATGTATCCATTCAAGCCCACGCGGTGCTGCGCGACGGCGTGTCCATCGGCCGCGGCACGACGGTGGAGGCAGGGGCGATTCTCGGGGAAGGGGTGACGGTCGGGGAGCAATGCCTGATCGGGCCGAACACCGTGCTCTACCGGCAGACCCATGTTGGCGATCGCGTGCGCATTCATGGCGGCTCAGTGATCGGGGGCGACGGGTTTGGGTACGTGTTCCATGAGGGGCGGCACGTCAAAGTGCCGCAGGTCGGCAACGTCGTGATCGAGAGTGACGTGGAGATCGGCTGCAACGTATGCATCGATCGCGCCACGATCGGCTCGACCTTGATCCGGCGCGGGACGAAAATCGACAACCTGGTGCAGATCGGGCATAACAACCGCATCGGACAGCACGTCATCATCACCGGCCAGGGGGGATTCTCGGGCAGCGTCACCGTCGGTGACTACGCGGTCTTCGGGGGTCGATCCGGCGTGACGGACCATGTGACCATTGGCGCGCGCGCGCAGGTGGGGCTGTGCAGCGTGGTGACCAAGTCTGTGGCTCCGGGCGAAATCGTCTGGGGCTATCCTGCGCGGCCCATTCGCGACACGAAACATCAGATGGCATCCATGGCCAGGCTTCCCGGGATGCTCAAGGCGGTGGCGAAGCTCCTCCAGCGTGTCGGTCAAAGTGAAACGCGGATCGAGCAGCTTGAGCACAGGGGATCGTAACGGCAGGGTCACGCAAGAGACGATCGTTCTCGACGGGATTGTGATTGCGGCATTCTGAACAGTTGTCAGCGTACGACGCTACCTTCAGTCTCAATGAGCCGCGGGGCTGCGAACGCACGGCCCGCGGCTTTTTGTGTTCGGGAATCACCGGAGGCCCTATGGCCAAGGAAGAGTCGATTGAGACTGACGGCAAGGTGGTCGAGCGGCTTCGCAACTTACGCTTCCGCGTGGAACTCACCGGCGGGCATCAGGTGTTGGCGTATCTCTCGGGCAAGATGCGCCACCATTCCATCAAAATTCTTGAAGGCGATACGGTGCGGTTGATGCTGTCGCCGTATGACTTGACGCAGGGGCGGATCGTCTACCGCAACCCGACGCAGGGCGCCAGCGCCCCGGTGCGTTGAGCGCATGCGCCTGACGCGAAAGCCGAGAGTGGCGTGGGTGGAAGGCCTCGTCAACCGGGACGCGGACCACATCAGCATTTCCTACGGGGAGCAGCGCAGAGCCGTCGCTTTGGTGGCGCCCCACGCGAAGAACGGTTTCACGGTGCAGTTCTTGCTCCCCACCCATCGAGCCGGGACGCACACGAGCCGCATTTTGAACGAGGTGTCCAGGGAATTGACCTTCTATCTGCTGGATGTCGTCGGGCCGGACTCCTGGCCGTTTGCGCAGTACCATTGCGAGACCCCGGCCAATCATCGGTCAATCGTCCATTGGCGCTGGCACCCCAAACCCACGGGGAAATAGCCACGCCCAGCGGCCTGTGGCAACACGCCCTCCCGTTTCTGGGAGGGTTTTTTGTTGCGTCGAGAGCCGTGTGCGTGCATCGACCCCCGTGCGTCTTGGCAGGGCCCGTAGTACAATGAGCCCATCATGAGACGGCTTCGGGACAGATCGAAGAAGGGGTCGGCGGCGTTTGGCAGACGCTGAGCGCCGTGTGTGTTTCCAGGGTCCGCGTCAGCCAGCACCAGCGGCAAGGAGGTCAGCGTGAAACAGATCGTGGTGGAGTGTCTTGGGACATTTTTTCTCGTGCTGGTAATTGGATTGACGGTCATTGCGCCGGGGGCAGGGAGCATGGCGCCCCTCGCGATTGGGACCATGCTCATGGTCATGGTCTACGCGGGCGGCCCCATTTCCGGCGCCCACTACAACCCGGCGGTCACGCTGGCGGTTTGGCTGCGGGGCAAGTGCGATGCGAAGGACGTGCCCGCGTACATGGGAGCCCAGGTGGTGGGAGCGGTCGCCGCCGCACTCTTGGTGGGCGTGTGCAAGCACGGCAGCTATATCACCGCCATGCAGCCTAACGTCGTGCCGGCGCTCCTGGTCGAGTTGGTGTTTACATTCGCGCTCGCCTTCGTCGTGCTGCATGTGGCGACGGTCAAGAAGACGGCGGGGAATTCTTACTTCGGGCTGGCGATCGGCTCGACGGTGATGGCGGCCGCGTATGCGGCCGGAGGGATTTCCGGAGGCGTGTTTAATCCGGCGGTGGCCGTCGGGATCACGCTGATGGGGCTGAGCACCGTCGGCAATTTGTGGATCTTCTTAGTGGCGAACCTGGCCGGCGGTGCGTTGGCCGCCCTGGTCTTCCGCGTGACGAACCCCGACGACTAGCGCACCGCGCCCGATGCCGCGTCGCGGTAGACCGCTTCAATGGCCGCTACCATGCGGTCTAGCGTGAACTCCTGCGCCACGCGCTGTTGCGCCTGACGGCCGAGCCGCGCGGCCGAGCTGCGATCCTGCAACAAATGGGCGATCCCTTCCGCGAGCGCGACCGGATCCTCTGGCGGCACAAGCCAGCCGTCCACGTCGTGCCGGACAATGTCCGACACCGCCCCCATGCGGGTGGCCACCACCGCTTTGCCCGCGGCCATCGCCTCAATCAGCGTCAAGCCGAAGCCCTCCGGCCAGCGGGACGGAAACACGAAGACCTCCATCATCGCCAGCGGCACGCGCACGTCCTCCGCGGTACCTACAAAATGCACCCGCTCACTGATGCGCAAGCGCCGCGCGATATCCTCCAGAAACGGCCGCCGCGGGCCATCCCCTGCAATGACGACATGCACATTGGGCACCAGGCGCTCCAAGAGGCTGGCGGCAATCACGATGAGGTCGAATCCCTTCACGCGTCCTGACGCCAACCGCCCGACTCCGCCGATGATGGGGCAGCCGTCGGGAATGCCCCAGCGCGCGCGGGCGTCGCGAATCACCGGGGCGTCGGGGGGCGTGCCGTAATACTGCGGGTCAATCCCGTTATGGATGCAGCGCACGCGCTCCGGTGCGAGACGGAAATCGTGAAGCAGATGCTGGCGTACCGGTTCGCTGATCGCAATCGTCATCGCACCGGTGCAGGGCCACAGCCGTCGGCCCAAGCGGCGCTTGAAGATGCCATGCCAGGTCGTGACGTAGGGAATGCCCAGTTCGCGCGAGAGCCGGTCCGCGATCACTTGTGCGACGCGCGTGTGCGCATGGATGACATCCACCGGCTCGCGGCGCAGGCGCTGCAACAGCGCGTGCGTGGCGCGCCACACAGGCCAGCTGAATTCCTGGCTGGTATGCAGCGGCACGCACCAGTGCGTGGCACCGATGCGTTCGACGTCCGCCTCACGGTGCCCGGTGTCGGAGGCGACGATTACGCGATGGCCGCGCGCGATGAGTCGTTGCGAGGTCGTGAGGACGTAACGCGTAATCCCACCTAGGTCTAAGTGAGACGTCAACTGCAGAATCGTCATGGCTTACCCAAGCAGCAGGATGTACGTCAACAGCAGGCACGCGCAGCCGGCGTACATCGCATAGCGATGATTGCGCTCCACGTATCCGAAGTACCAGGCGGACGCCAGAATGCGCACATACGGAGTGAGGATCAGCACGCTGATGCCCACGTGCAGGAACCGCTGCGGCCATCGGAGGGCCGACGCGGGGCGGCACGCGTCGATCAACAGCTGTAAAATGTTGCTGCCTTGGAGGGGGCGCTCAAACTGCAAATGCCCCGTGGACTGCCACTGCCAGAACGAGCCGGCGACGAGAAGACCCACGCCAACTACTAGGCCCGTCTTGAGGATTGCGGCAAGAAACGGTTCCCGGTCGAACGCGCCAATCCAGATCGCTCGTTTGGTGAGCTTCATCACGCTCCACGCATCCAGCGCAGGAGGATCTGTGCTCCCAGGGCCATGATGGCGACGAGGAGCAGCCGCCGAATGAACTGGTTGGACCAGTGCACCAACAGCGCGGATCCGGCAATTGCCCCGGCGCAAATCCCCAGGAGAATCGGCACAACCAGCTCGAGATTGAAGAGCCCGGCTTCCAAATAGACGCAGGCACCCGCCAGCGCCGTCGCGCCGATAATGAGGTTGCTGGTGGTCACGGCGATTTTCGGCGGCAGGTCCATGACGGCATGCTGGATGAGGACGGTCAAGGCGCCGCTGCCGATGCCCAGGAGGCCTGCGATGACGCCGGTTGCGAACATCAGCGGGCCGCTGAGGGCGGCGTGCGTGCCATGATACGCGACGGTGCGGCGTTCCACTGCGTCGTAGTAGCTGCCGTCCAGCCGCAGGGTGCGAGAGAAGCGGTCCGGCATCCTCGAGGGGTGCCACGTCGTTGCGTGCTGGCGCCACAGCAGCCCCGAGACGATGACGAATGCACCGCCGCAGAGGGCGGAGAGTAGGGCGGGCTGTACGGCGACGGTGACCGTCGCCCCCACGAGCGCGCCGAGGATGGCGAACATTTCCAGGAACGTGCTGATTTTCAAGTTTGCCAGATGCCCGCGCACGTAATTCGAGGCCGCGCTGGTCGAGAGCACGATGATGGAGAGCACGCTCAGCGGAATCGCCTGTTTGATGGGTACCCCGTGGGCGGTGAGGAAGGGAATCAACACAACGCCGCCGCCCAGGCCGGTGACGGACCCCACCACTCCCGCGAGAACGGACACCAGGAAGAGCGGTCCGAAAGACATGCCCCATTATAGCCTTCGCAGCACGGGAGCGTCATACGGCTTCGGCGCTCCTGCGAGCGCTCGCATGCGGGGGCCCGACGTCTTGGCTGGATTGAGTTCGTGAGGGGACTTGCTACAATACCCTTGAGAGAGACACATAAGATCGGTGATGCGGCGCGTCATTGGCGAGAATGCGGGGGATGCAACCAGGGAGACAGCGCGGACATGAAGCCTCGTGTGCAAACACTCATCATTGCGGTCGTGGTCGTGGTGGCCGTTGGGATCGGCAAGAACCTGGTCGCACAGGCCGTGGTCACGGGCGGCGTCAAGGCCATGACGGGTCTGAACCTCAGCATCCGCTCGATGGACGTGGGTGTTTTGAAAAGCGCGGTGGGCATCAAGGGACTGCGCCTGCACAACCCCTCCGGGTTTTCGGACCGGGTGATGGTGGACCTGCCGGACATCTACGTGGAGTATGATCTTGGCGCATTCGTGGGCGGCAAGGTCCATTTGCGGGAGGTCCGGCTGCACTTGCAGGAGTTTACCGTCGTGAAGAACGCCCAGGGCCGGGTGAACCTGGACGCCCTCAAGGTGGTGCAGGAGTCCAAAGGCAACCCGGAGGAGAAACAGCCGCCGGCGAAAGCGCCGCAGCTACAGATTGACGTGCTGCAGCTGAAGGTGGGCAAGGTGGTGTTCAAGGATTACTCGAAGGGCGGCGCGCCCTCGGTGCAGGAGTTTCCTCTGAATCTTGATGAACACTACGAGCACATCACCAATCCGCAGATGCTGGCCGGGCTCATTGTCAGCCGGGCGCTGATGCATACCACCGTCGCGAAACTCACCGGTGTCGACATCACGGCCCTCCAGTCCCAGGTGAGCGCCCAGATGAAACAGGCCGCGCAGATGGCGGCGGGAGCCGCCAAGGCGGCGACCACCCAGGTGTCGGAGACGGCGGCGAATCTCGGCGGGACGGCGAAGGAAGCTGCGCAGGATGCGGCCACCGCCGGCAAGGCCGCGCTCGGCACCGCGAAAGAATCCGTGAAGAGCACGGCGGAGTCGCTTAAGAAAGTGATTCCGTTCGGCAATTAGCCGGACCCGCAGCCGCCATCGACCGACAAGGGCCCGATGACTGATCTGGCTCAGCAGTCACAACCTCGCACCCCCGCCATCGCATCCTGGGTGTTTCTCCGGCTCCTGGGCATCGTCTACGCCGTCGCCTTCATTTCGATCGGCAAGCAGATCCTTGGGTTGGTTGGTTCGCACGGGATTCTGCCCGCCGCGTCGCTGCTTGAGACCGCCCACCGGCAATTCGGCCCCGAACGCTATTGGCTCCTGCCGACGCTGAGTTGGTGGAGCGTCAGCGATCGGTCCTTGCAATGGCTCTGCGGCGCTGGAGCTTGGGCGTCCGTGTTGCTGATGCTCGACGTGGCGCCCGCCGTGATGGCGGCAGCGGCGTGGGTGCTGTATCTGTCGCTCGTGACGATCTGCCGCGAGTTTTTCTTGTTTCAATGGGATAGCTTGCTGTTGGAGGCCGGCTTCCTCGCCATCTTTCTTTCGCCGCTGCGCGTCGCGCCCCAGCCCGGCCGCGATCCGTCGCCTTCCCGCAGCGTGACCTGGCTGTTGCGCTGGCTGCTCTTGCGGCTGATGGTCTCCTCTGGGGCGGTGAAATGGTTGAGCGGCGATGCGACGTGGCGGTATTTGACGGCCCTGCAGTACCACTATGAAACGCAGCCGCTGCCGACGTGGATCGGCTGGTACGCGCACCAGTTGCCGGGATGGTGGCAGGCCCTGTCGGCCTACTTCATGTTTCTCATCGAGCTGGGCGTGCCGTTCTTGATGTGCTGGCCCGGGCGTCCTCGTCGGATCGCCTGCGGCGTGCTGGTGCTGTTCCAGGTCCTCATCCTGGCCACGGGGAATTACGGGTTTTTTAATCTGCTGACGATCGCGTTGTGCGTGCTCTTGCTCGATGATTGTAATTGGCCGGCCTGGTGGCAGGCGTGGTGGAGCCGGCGCAGCACCCAGGCGCATCCCTCATGGCGGTGGCCGGGATGGCTCCTCGGGCCTGTCACCGCGCTGGTGCTGGCATTGAGCGCCGTCCCGATGGCGGGACTGCTGGGGGTGCGCGGGCGCACCTTGGGGCCGCTGGGCCGGCTCTATGCGTGGGCGGAGCCGTGGCGCGTGGTGAACAGCTACGGCTTGTTTGCGGTGATGACCACCGCACGTCATGAAATTGTGGTCGAAGGCAGTCGTGACGGGCGGACGTGGCTGGCGTACAGCTTCAAGGATAAGCCGGGCGAATTGACGCGGGCCCCGCGCTTCATCGCCCCGCACCAGCCGCGGCTTGATTGGCAGATGTGGTTTGCGGCCCTGGGCAGCTATCAGGATAATCAGTGGTTCATCGCGTTTTGCGAGCGCGTGCTGCGCGGCACGCCCGAGGTGCTTTCGCTGCTCTCACAGAATCCCTTTCCCGATGCGCCGCCGCGCTATCTTCGGGCTACGGTCTATGACTACCACTTTACCGATGTTGCGACCCATCGCCGGACGGGTGCTTGGTGGCGCCGGGAGGAGCGGGGATTGTATTGTCCAATCCTCAGCCTATCAGAGTAAAATAAGAACGCACTGCTCCTGCACCATCCCGTCTAGCCTAGGAGTTCGTCATGACGCTTGAAACGCTGCAGGTGCATGAAGCCTACGTGCTTCCATACTTGCAGCACGATTACCGGCGCAAGAGTTTGGAACGGCTCGTCCAAGACTACGTGACCGGCAAGAAGATTCTAGATATCCGGTGTCTGACCGGACAATTGGCGGTGGATCTGATCCTGAAAGGGTTCAGCGTGACAGGGCTCGACGCCCACCCCAAAGGCGTTGAGCTCGCCAACCGCCATGCGCGTAAACACGGCATCAATCGGGACATTGCCCGTCTGTGGGATTTGGCGCATCTGCTCGAGGCTGTTGGGGCAGAGCGGTTTGATGCGGTCATCTGCCTCGATGTGCTGAACCACGTCGAAGATGATGCGCAGGCGATCAGACAAGTCGCGCAGGTGCTCGTGGATGGCGGGCGAGTGGTGATCGCAGCCCCCGCGTTTCCGTCCTTGTACGGGAAGCGGGACCGGATGCTGGGGCACCAGCGGCGCTATACCCAGCGAGGCATCCGCGAGCTGCTGGAGCGTCATGGGCTGCAGATTCACTACCGGCGTTATTGGAATCTGCTCGGGCTGCTGCCCTATATTTTGGTCGAGCGGATTCTGAACACGGAAATTCCTGAGCGGCTGCGGTATGGCCGGCACGGGTCGCTGCCGAACCGCCTGTTGCGCTGGTGGTATATGACGATCGAGAACCGCGTGCCTTTTCCCATCGGGCTCACGCATTTCGTCGTCGCGGAGAAGCGGGCGCCGTAACAGCGGCCATCAGCACAAGACCCTCCGGCATGCCGGAGGGTCTTGTGGGTGTGTGACGGTGTGTTACACGCGCACGGTGCGGGGAATGAGCGGGTTGGTGTTAATAAGGTCCGCCCACTGGCGTCGCGCCTCGAGGAATGTACGACGGTGTTCCGCGACCGCCTGCCGCGCGTTCTGGAAGTAGAAGTGGGAGCGTTCGACGACCGATATCTGCAGGCGCCGCGCCTCCTTCTCCCACCGCTCCCATTCATAGAGGGCATGTTTGAGCGCCGCATACCGCTCCCGCACGCTCTGAAGTAATTGTGCAATCTCCTGGCCCTGTCGTTTGGCCAGCATCCGCTCAACCCGTTTCTCTTCCGCCGCTAACCGCGCGGCGAGAATCATGTGGGGTGAGCAACGATACAACCGGCCCGCCAGCCCCACCCAACTCATCAGCGCGATCAGCCATTTACTAGGGTCCCACTGATACCACCGCACGCCGTTGCGGTAGTCGCTGGCAAAACGGTGATGGAAGTTGTGGTAGCCCTCACCGTTGGTGATCAACGCGACGAGCCAATGGTCGCGGGCGGTGGCGTCGATGTCATAGGTGGCCTTGCCGAAGGTGTGGCAGATCGAGTTGATGGAAAACGTGGAGTGGTGCACCAGCGTGATCCGTCCGGCGACCGCCAATAAGAACGCCCCGACCAGATGACCGGTGAGCGCGCCGATCAGCAGGGGCAGGAGCACGCCCGCCGTCATCGCCCACGGCACATAGTAGCGGTGCTGGTGCATGATGAGCGGGTCTGCGGCCAGATCGTTGACGTTGCTATAGTCAGTCTCCTGCTGCCAGAATAGCATCCAGCCGATATGCGCATGCCAGAAACCCTGCCGAATGTTATAGGGGTCCATCGGTGTATCGACGTATCGGTGATGGTCGCGGTGCTGAGAGGCCCACATGAGCGCGGACTGCTCAAACGCCGCCGCGCCGAAGAACAGGCTCAACAATGTGACCACACGGCTGGCGCCGAAGGAGCGGTGCGCAAAGAGGCGATGGTAACCCACGGTGATGCTCAAGCCTGTGGCGACGACGAACGCGGCGAACAAGATCCACTCCGCACGCGCCAAGCCGACTCGCAGCGCATACCACGGAAGCGCCGCCACCGTCAGGAGGGTGACGACGCTGAAAAAGGCCAGATTCACGGGGTTCACTTTCTTGATGGAACGACAAGGCGACATCGATTTCTCCTTTTTCGTATGCCAACAGCGCTAGTCTGAGCCCCGCACGGTATTCCTACCATGATATGGATCATACGCGCCCAATACGCCCGAGCCATGAGCCCACTACGGCAGGTGCACGCCACAGCATAACGCACTCGCGAATCCGGCTATGCTATAATCAATCGAATTCGTAGCCCTCTTCATCGTCGAAGCGCATCCTCGCAAGGTGTTTTGCCTCAAGCCGAGGTAAACTTTTTCGAAGCGCAAACGTCTCATCAGTAACGAACAAACCGAATGCATGGGCACGCCCTTGAGGTCAACGAAGGAGGCACGGATGGCGAGAATGCACACGCTCGTAGTCAGCGCACTGCTCATCGGGGGAATGGGGGTTCTGGCATCCGGCGTCGCGCGTGCCGAAGACGCAGCGCCCGCCACCTCGGACGATGTCTCCAGCATGAATCGCGATGGGACCCTGACGCCGTCGCAGGCGGAAGCCGTGGCCCAGCATCCCAAGGTGGACGAGCACCTTGATCAGCATCCCCACCTCGCCGAAGAGCTGGCGAACCACCCGAAGGCCGCCGAGATTGGCCACGATATTCACGACGTCCGGAAAGATCAGCAGGAAATTCGCCAAGACAAACGTGAGATCGCCGGCGACCAACGCGGGATTCACCAGGACAAGCAGGAGATCCACCAGGATCTGAAGAGCGGCGATAAAGCGGAGCTGCACAAGGACGTTCAAGAGCTCCATCAGGACCAGCGGGAGCGCAATGCGGATGTGCGCGATCTCAACCGGGACCGGCGCGACCGGAATGCGGATACGCGAGACCTCCAGCATGATACTGGGCACCCCTTGCCCCCAGGCGAGCACGGTGAGCGTCTTGAGCAGCACGGGGAGCATCGCGAGCAGCGCGGCGAGCGGCTGGAGAATCAAGGCGAGCGGATGCAGAATCGCGGGCAGCGGCTCGAGGAGCACGGTCACGAGCGGGCCGGAGAACGTTTGGAGAGCCGCGGAGAACATCGCGAGAATCGCGGTGAGCGGATGCAAACGCAAGGCCAGCACATGGAGCACCGCGGCGAGCGGGTGCAGCATGGCGGTGGCGCGCACGGCGGTCGGCGCTAATCCAAAGCTCTTGTCAGCGCAATCGGCTTTTTACGAGAAGAGAAATACAACAAGCCCTCCCAATAATTGGGAGGGCTTGTTCGTCGCTACACGTAGAGCAACGGCGTGCTTATTGCGTTGAGACGGGGATCTGTGCGGTCGTCGTGTGTCCTTGCGCATCACTGGCTGAAATGCGCACCACCCAGTCTTTGCTTGTTGCGAGGTCCGACCCCTCAAGACGGCAGAGCAGTCCATACTCGATCGGCGTCGGATCGGCTACCGTGACCGGTTGCCATTCCTTCGGACGCTTGCCTTTGCCAAGTTCGACCTGATAGCTCTTTGCCCCACGCACCACGCCGAAGACATCCACGGATGCCACGGATTTCTTCTCGCGGTTCACGACCACCTCGGTCGGACGCAGGAGCATCGGCTGTCCGTTGGCTTGTGCGACCGCTTGCGCCGCATTCAGCACTCCAGCTCCGGTCTGGGGGTTCCAGCCTTCGCCGCTCGTGTCCGTCGCCGTCTCCAGCAAGATGGCTTCGACGGCGCGGCTGGTGAGCTTGGGGTTTTTGGCCAGCAAGAGGGACGCGGTGCCGGCCACGAGCGGGGCGGAGAACGACGTCCCGGTGGCCGCGCGGTAGAGCCGCTCGCGGTCCATAGGGGATCCCGTCCATTCGGCATCCTTTGATTGCAGGGAATAGATCTCTTCGCCGGGCGCGGCCAGCGCCAAGTTGACTCCCGCGTTCGAGATGGCGCTGCGCGTCCCATTGATCTTCGTCGCCGCCACCGGCAGCACGCGGCGGAGGGCCGCCGGGCCGTACTGCGACAGATCGCCGCTTTGGTTGCCCGCCGCGACGACCACCACCGCCCCGCGCGAGACCGCATAATTCACCGCCAGCTGCTCCAGCTGCGAGACGCCGCGGTCGCCCAGGCTCACATTGATCACGCGCGCGCCGTGATTGGCGGCGTAGTGGAGCGCGCGGTAGATGTTTAAGCTGTTCGCTTTGCCGTTTTTGTCGGTGACTTTCAAGACCATGATCTGCGCGCCGGGGTTGATGCCGGCGATGCCGATGCCGTTGTTGCTCTTGGCGGCGATGATGCCGGCGACGAGCGTGCCGTGGCCCTTGTAGTCGGTGAGGTCCGCGTTCTCCTCAAGAAAGTTCCATCCATGCACATCGTCGACATAGCCGTCGTAATCATCATCGATGCCGTTGTCCGGGATTTCGTTCGGGTTCGTCCAGAGAAACTTCGGGCCGTCCGGATGGGTGGTATCGAGCCCGGAATCGATGACCGCGACGATGGTATTCGGTTTGTTGAAGTCCATCCCATGCCACGGCGAGTCCGCTTGCGTTGCCGGCGTAAAACCGACCGCGCGCAAGCCCCATTGGTCGATGGCCGTGGGGCCCTTCTTGCCGCCGCGCGACGGACCGAACTCCTCAAGGTGGCTGTGCCCGCCGCCGTCCGCGCCGGGAGGTTCCGCCATCGAAAGGTCAGGGCCACCCGCAGGCTCCGCCTTCGCTTTGACCTTGGCCGCGGCCGCCTTGCGCGCCGCCTCGCCCTTATCGTAGAGCGGGTCGTTGGGCTCTGAGGCTTGGTCTTGCACCGTACGGAACATGATGGGTTCATAGAGGTACAACCCGCGACCGGTCTGCGGCCGCTTCCCATCCCAGGCCGAGTAGATATCGTTGATGCGCGCGGGTTTTTCTTGCGGTGCGCAACCGTAGGGCAGCACCATTACCCCGCTCGGGTTCCATCCTGTCGGAATGCGGGGCGGGGTGTACGTCTGTGGAGTTGATGTGCCGGATCCTTGCGATCCGCCGCCGATGGGGAAGTTGGGCACACCCGAGAACGGCTGGCCCGGCGTCGGAGGGATGGCCCAATAGTCGTCTCGATTATTGCTAGCCTTCGGTGGGCCGTTTAGCTGAGTAATCTTGGTGGGGCTGCCCGATCCCCATGCCCCCCAGACCCATAGCTTATCCTTTACGATCGGGCCGCCCAGATCAGCCCCAAAGTCTGTCTTGTTCGTCAATGAAGAGGACGGGTTCTTTTGGTCCTGTGCCGGCGGCTTGGCCGGTTCGTCCTTCACCGCTTTCTGGCCCTGCGGGGTCAGGTATTGATTGATCGCGTCCTTCACGGCCCCTTTCTGCTTGGACACGCCCTTAATGATGTCCTGGTCGGTCACCGTGCTTTTGTCTTTCGCACCGGTGGGTGTTGTCGGCTGACCGGTGGAGGGTGTGCTGCCAGTCGGTGTCGTGTTCTGGTTCGTGGTCGGAGGCGTGTTGGTGTTCTTCGGCTGAGTGCCCGGTGTGGTGCCTGTTTGGGGCGTGGATGTACCGCCGCCCTGCGCCTGCCCGCCTGGCGTGAGGTACTGGTTGATGGCATCACGGATCGCGGGTTTTTGTTTCGCGGTCTGGTCGATGATGGTTTGGTCTGTCACCGTGGCGATGGTCGTCCCGGTCACTTTGCCGGTGCGGTCGCGGGTCGTCGTGGAACCATCCGGCTTGGTATCCACGACGCTGCCGTCGGCCCCGCGCGAAAACTTCGACCCGTCAGGGAACGTGATGTCCTGCGTGCCATTCGGGCGCGTGGTTTCGGTCGTCCCATCCGCCCATGTGCGGGTGCTGCTGCCGTCCGGGTTGTCTTTGATGGTGGGCTCGCCCGTCGGGGGGTCATGCATCGGGGCGGTGTTGTCATTCAGATCATCGATAATCGACCTGGTCGGCTGGTCCGCCGCCGAGCCGGTGTTCTGCGGGCCGTTCGGTTGAGCGGGGGCGTCGATCGGGGTCATGCCCCCGCCGCCCAATCTTTTATAGTCTAGGCTAAGGTTCGGCCGCAAGTTCCAATCTTTCAGCCCGTCACCATAGCGGACCGGAGGCGTGGCATTGTTGTCCCTGGTCTGAGACCCTGGATAGTCAAAGCGGACCAGATGCTTATCCGTCGTGTTGTATCGCGGATAGTCGTTCCTCGGCATGTCGTTGAACATTCGCTGCTTGCCACTAATGCTCTCCTTGGCGTCCACCATCATTTTGTCGCTCAGCGTCATCTTGCCAGAGGTGAGGTGGCAGCCGTAATTCAGGGCATTCAACCCGACCGCCGGATTGCTCTTCAGTTCGCGCGCGGTGAAGGAGGAATACGGGGCCCCGGTGAACCCATCGTAGAGGACCGCGGTCTTTTCGTTGCCGCGGCTGGTGCCGGTGGCAATCAGGGAGCCGTTGATGCCGTACCGCTCTCCCGGCCATTCCCGCGAGCGGCTCAGCCGGCTCCATGCCGGATCCGAGAGCACGTTGGCGTAGTCCCCCCACCGCTGCTGCACGGGCACTTTCCCGTGCTGCCCGTCTAAGACCCCGTACTGCGACCAGTCGACGGAATCGTTCGGGAGGGCCTTGTGATCGACAACACCCGGCACGAGCGACGCGAGGTCCGCAAACGATCGTCCTTGGAGGGGAAGGTTTTGGATGTCTTTGGCGGAGACCGACGATCCGGTGTTCGTGGCGCGCTCATCGACAACGGGATGTTCTCCAGCCCACGCGAGTGAGAGGTTCGCGCTCGCCGTCAGCAGAGTGGTGAGCCAGGCGATCATCCGGCGGGTCGGCATGGAGCACCTCCTGTGTGACGCGTGAGGGTGGGAGAGCCGTCTGCGGTGGCTGGACATGTTGTGTACCGCTCCACGATAAGTGGCGCGCGTAGCGCTGTCAAGTTACGCGAACTGTGGAATGGGCTCCGGGATTTCTCGGGAGGTCGCGACTGATCGCGCCGCGATGGTCTGCGGCAGCCCGGCGCCGAAGACGATGTGCGCGACCGTATTGATGTGAAAGAAGTTCAGCCCGGTGCTCGCCGCAAGGTGGTGCGCCAGGGGCCGCGTCACCAGAAACATCACGAAAATGGCCAGATTGCCGGCGAGCACCAGCAGGAGAAAGCCCCACGGCGTCGTCGTGGCCAACCGCCAGGCTGCGGCGGAGGATCGAGGGGCGGGGGCGGTCATGCGCCAGCCGCCGTTGCGG
>JGI1358J11329_10001341_pt1 | contig 20410 bp, 20 predicted proteins | sample Subgroupgradi54m_FD_11329 | JGI IMG/M metagenome (IMG submission 11329)
CGCAGAGAACGCAGAGAAATTAAAGCCAATCATTGTTTTCACTGCGCTCTCTGCGTCTGACCAGTGACTTGGCGCGCGCTTCTTGCGCTTAGCCGATTGGCCATGCAAAGCTCTACGGTTGCTTTTACCGCTTCATTACTTCTGACTCTTCACAATCGCCATTGCTGAACCGATCAAACTGCTGATGTCGCTCATGTTGGCCGGCACGATCAGAGTGTTGTTGGTGCGTGCCAATTCGGCGAATGATTCGATGTATTTTTCCGCGACCTTGAGGTTCAATGCTTCCATACCACCGGGTGCCTGAATCGCGCCGGCAATTTTTTCGATTGCACGTGACGTCGCATCGGCCACCGCGAGAATCGCAGCCGCCTCACCCTGCGCATTATTTATGGCGGCTTGCTTGTCGCCTTCGGACTTGGCAATCGCCGCCTCTTTCTGGCCAGTGGCAATGTTGATCTGCTCCTGCTTGCGCCCTTCCGATGCCGCAATCAAAGCGCGTTTCTCACGCTCGGCGGTAATTTGCGCCTGCATCGAATGCAGTATCTCTTTCGGCGGTGTCAAATCCTTGATTTCGTAACGCAATACTTTCACCCCCCAATTGGCCGCCGCTTCGTCGAGTGAGGAAACAATGCTGTGGTTGATAAACTCGCGCTCCTCAAAAGTCTTGTCCAGCTCCAGTTTGCCAATCACTGAACGCAGCGTGGTCTGCGCCAATTGACTGATCGCCACCAGAAAATTGCTTGATCCGTAGGAAGCACGCATCGCGTCGGTGACCTGGAAATAGAGGATGCCGTCCACCTGCAACTGCGTATTGTCGCGGGTGATACAGACCTGGCTCGGGACATCGAGCGGGATCTCCTTCAGGATATGCTTGTACGCCACCTTGTCGATGAAGGGAATCACGATACTCAGCCCGGGACCCAGCGTGGCATTGTATTTACCCAGTCGCTCGACCACCCAGGCATGCTGTTGCGGCACCACCTTGAGCGATTTGATGACGAACACCAATGCAACAAACAGTACAACCAGCGGCAGCGGATTGATATCGAACATGATTTCCCCAATAGTTGTGTGATGGTCTGAATTATTTGAGTGCCTGAACAATCAACCGTGAACCACGCAGTTCGATGATCCTAAACTGCCCGGCTACAGCTTCCATCCCTGCGGCCAATTCTACATCCCAGGCAGCGCCCCGATACATGACCCGGGCCGTCCGGCCGTCATTCCAGGTATCGACTTGAATCGTCTGACCAATGTCGAGATTGATATTGGGATCGCGCTGACTGTCAGTGACGTGCGGCCTGCCAATGCGGAAACGGTGCAGGGTGAAGACTCCCACTGTACCAATCACGGCGGCCAGCACTAGTTGTACCGCTCCGCTTCCACCCAGCCATGCCGCAGCACCCGCTGCTGCTGCTGCCAAACTCAGCACCAGAAGATAGAACGTTCCAGTGAGCAACTCCAGAATCACGATCACAAATGCAACAACAAACCACCAGGTTGAATCTTGCATGAAGCCTCCTTTAAAGCCGTGACACGTCACCGATCACCCATCACTATTTGCCGCCCAAACGGTTCCAGGTATCCACCACCGTATCGGGATTGAGCGAAATCGAACTGATACCCAGTTTAACCAGCCACTCGGCCATGTCTGGATGATCCGATGGCCCCTGGCCACAGATGCCGATGTATTTATTGGCCGCGCGGCAGGCGCTGATGGCGCGTTCAATCAAGGCCATCACCGCCGGATCGCGCTCGTCAAAGGCTTCAGCCACCAAACCGGAATCGCGATCAAGCCCGAGCGTGAGTTGCGTCAAATCGTTGGAGCCAATCGAGAAGCCATCGAAATGCTCCAGGAATTGTTCAGCCAGCACCGCATTGGACGGCAGCTCACACATCATGATCAGGCGCAGCCCATTTTCGCCGCGTTTCAAGCCATTTTCGCCCAGGAGTTTGACCACACCTTCGGCTTCCTTCACGGTGCGCACGAAGGGAATCATGATCTCAACATTGGTCAAACCCATGGCGTCGCGCACGCGCTTCATCGCTTCGCATTCCATCTGGAAGCATTCGCGGAAATCCTTGGCAAGATAGCGTGAGGCACCGCGAAAACCGAGCATCGGATTTTCTTCGTCCGGCTCGAAACGCGAACCGCCAATCAGTTTCTTGTATTCGTTCGACTTGAAATCCGACAGGCGTACGATCACCGGCTTGGGATAAAACGCCGCCGCAATCGTGGCAACCCCTTCGACCAGTTTATCGACATAGAAGCGGCGTGGTGAGGCATGCCCGCGTGCCACGCTCTCCACCGCTTTTTTCAGATCCGGATCGATGTTGGGGTATTGCAGAATTACTTGCGGGTGCACACCGATATTGTTGTTGATGATGAATTCGAGTCGCGCCAGACCGATACCGGCGTTGGGAATCGATTGAAAATCGAACGCCAGTTGCGGGTTGCCAACGTTCATCATGATCTTGGTATCAATAGCGGGCATAACGCCGCGCTGCACTTCAGTGATCTCGGTTTCCAGCAACCCTTCATAGATGTTGCCGGTGTCGCCTTCAGCACACGACACCGTCACCAGCATGCCATCGATCAGACTGTCAGTCGCTTCGCCGCAACCCACCACGGCTGGCACCCCCAGCTCGCGTGCAATGATGGCGGCGTGGCAGGTACGGCCACCGCGATTGGTGACAATCGCGGCCGCGCGTTTCATCACCGGTTCCCAGTTGGGGTCGGTCATGTCGGCCACCAGAATATCGCCCGGCTGGACTCGATCCATTTCCGTTGGGTCGTGAATCACGCGCACCGAACCGGAGCCGATTTTTTGACCGATGGCGCGGCCAGAGGCCAGGATTTGCGAACTGCCTTTGAGCTTGAAGCGCTGCTGCACTTCGTGATGATTCATTTGTGACTTCACCGTTTCCGGGCGTGCCTGCAAAATGTAAATTCGGCCATCGCCGCCATCCTTGCCCCACTCGATATCCATCGGGCGGCCATAATGTTTCTCGATGATCATGGCATAGCGCGCCAATTCAATGACGTCATCATCACTGATCGAATAGCGGTTGCGCTGCTCGAGCGGCACATCGACGATGCGCACGGCGCGGCCGGAAACACGGTCGAGGTCGAATTCCATCTTGATCAGTTTGGAGCCGATCTGACGGCGAATGATGGGAAATTTTCCCGACGCAAGGGTGGGTTTGAAAACATAGAATTCATCCGGATTGACAGCGCCCTGCACCACCGTTTCACCCAGCCCGTAGCCCGAGGTGATGAACACCACCTGATCGAAGCCGGATTCGGTATCCAGCGTAAACATCACGCCTGACGCTGCCAGATCGGAACGCACCATGCGCTGAACGCCGGCCGACAGCGCAACTTCAGCATGCGTAAAACCCTTGTGCACACGATAGGAAATCGCGCGATCGTTGTAGAGTGAGGCGAATACCTGCTTGATCTTGTCCAGCACATCGTCAATGCCCAGAACATTGAGATAAGTTTCCTGCTGACCGGCGAACGAAGCATCAGGCAAATCTTCCGCCGTCGCTGAAGAGCGCACGGCCACCGAGATGGGGCTGCCACCCGCCTGCAGGGCAGCGAAGTGTTGGCGAATCTCCTGTTCCAGGCGCGGTTGCAAAGGTGCGCCGACGATCCAGTCGCGCACTTGCGCGCCACAGGCGGTCAATGCCTTGATATCGTCGGGGTTGAGCGATTCCAGTCGCTGGGCAATTTTTTCGGTCAACCCGTTATGACTGAGAAAATCGCGGAACGCCTGCGCCGTCGTGGCAAAGCCGCCCGGCACGCGCACGCCGGCGCCCGCCAATTGGCTGATCATTTCGCCCAAGGAGGCGTTTTTACCGCCTACGGTATCGACATCGGTCATGCGTAAAGCCTCGAAAGGCAGTACGTAGGGGCTGCCCGCCATGGATGCGGCAGCGCCCCCAGCCGCATGAATCATTTCAGACATCTGAATCTCCAGAAATAGACAAGAAAGATTGAAATCATTGGGTTATTGTCGTCACAAACAGTGACTTACAATAGCCAAATTCACTCCAAGCCGCAGTTGATTCTAACCTAGGCTCTTGATAGGGAAAGTCATGGAAAGAAAAAAATTCGACCGGACCGCATTTTTCATTTCCGATGGCACCGGCATTACCGCCGAGACCTTTGGCCACAGCGTATTGGCCCAGTTTGATACAGTCAAAATCCGGCAGATTCGCATTCCTTTCATCGACAGCATCGACAAGGCCGATGAGGCGATCCGCCGCATCAATGAGCACGGCATCACGGAAGGCAAGCGGCCAATCATTTTCAGTACCCTGGTCAATCCCGAGATCAATGCGCTCATGCGTCAAGCCAACGGCATGTTCCTTGATCTGTTCCAGACTTTTGTCGAGCCACTGGAGATTGAGCTGAGCGCCAAATCGACCCACTCCATCGGGCGTTCACACAATATTTCCGATGCGGAAAATTACAAGAACCGGATTGAAGCGATCAATTTTTCGCTCTCGCATGATGATGGCCAAACCGGTCGGGATCTGGACAAGGCTGACGTGATCCTCGTAGGCGTTTCGCGCAGCGGCAAAACGCCCACCACGCTCTATCTGGCGATGCAGTACGGCATCAAGGCCGCCAACTATCCCTTGATCCCGGAAGACTTTGAACGCAACCGCTTGCCGGAAATTCTGTATGCGCACAAGGACAAGATTTTCGGTTTGACGATTGCCGCTGATCGGCTGTCGGAGATTCGAAATGAACGCCGCCCCGGCAGCAAATACGCCTCACCGGAAAATTGCCGTTACGAGGTGAATGAGGCGGAAAGTCTGATGCGCCGCGAAGGCATCCGGTGGCTGTCCACCACCAGCAAATCCATCGAGGAAATTTCCACCACGATTTTGCAGGCGTTTGGGATTGAAAGAAGTCTTTAGAACGGTGACAAGTGACGCTCACGCAATTGTGGTTTTTGTCACCCGTCACATGTCACATGTCACGACGCTTGCTGTCTGAGCTGTTCAAACAGACAGATCGCCGCTGCAGCAGCGACATTGAGCGATTCAATTTTCCCCGGCTGCGGGATGCGAACACGGTTAGTTGCCGCCGCCAGCAGTTCCTCCGCCACACCGGCCCCTTCATTGCCAAACAACCATGCGCTCGGAGTACGCAAGTCGAGTGCATAGAGATCCTGCGCGCCGTGCAGATCGGTGGCCAGCAGCGGCACCTTCAGACGTGACAGCAATGCTTGCCAATCTTCCAGGGCAATCACTTCAAGAAAGAAATGCGCGCCCATGCCGGCGCGCAGCACCTTGGGCGACCAGGGATCGGCGCAGCCAGGCCCATGGAAAATCTTCCGGTGCCCTGCCGCAGCAGCGGTACGCATCAAAGTGCCGAAGTTGCCAGGGTCTTGCACGCGATCCAGCAACAAGCAATTTTCGTCAATCCACTCCGGCAAGGTGGACTGCGGGATATCAATCAGGCACATCAAGCCGATGCCGTGCTCCAGTGTGCTGATGGCAGCGAACAGAGGCTCCGGAATGCAAAAAAATTCGCACTGTGCCTGCGCCAGCAGCGCGGCGACTTCGACGCGTTGCAGTGCTGTTTCAGTACACCAGAGCTGGCGTGGTTGACCCTGCTGCGCCAGATAGGTCTGACATAAATGCACTCCTTCCAGTACGCTCTGCTGGGTATCCCTGCGCGCGCGCGCTTCGCGCAGCAAGGCGCCAATCTGTTTGTAAGCAGGATTGTCGCGCGAAGTAATGGATTTCATCGCTTGAGAATGTTTTGCACCGGCTTGTAACTGCGGCGGTGCGCGTCACAGACGCCGTGCTGTTCCAGGGCGTGCAAGTGACTGGCGGTGGGATAGCCTTTGTGATCGGCAAAGCCATAGTGAGGGAATTCGGCGTGCAACTCCAGCATGGCGGCATCGCGTTCAGTCTTGGCAAGAATCGAGGCGGCGGAAATCGCCGGTTCCAGATCGTCGCCCTTGACCAGTGTTTGCACGGGGATTGTCAATCGCGGGGCCTGATTGCCATCGACCAGCGCCAGGGTTGCGGCAGGTCGCAATTGTGCGACAGCGCGCTGCATCGCCAGCAAGGTAGCTTGCAGGATGTTGAGGCGGTCGATTTCCTCGACCGTACTGTGTGCCACGGCCCAGGCCAGTGCATTTCCCATGATGTCTCCGCGCAGGCGTTGGCGCTGGGCCGGGGTGAGTTTTTTGGAATCGCGCAAGCCAGTGATCGGTCGGGCCGGATCGAGGATCACTGCCGCCGCATACACAGCACCGGCCAGCGGCCCGCGCCCGGCTTCGTCCACCCCGCAAACCAGGTGCCTATCATCTACCCATAGCGAAGTTTGCATATTCAATCAATCAGATAAGGCAGGAGTGCTTCACTGGCACGTTGCGCAGTACCTTGCTGCAAGCGCAAATGCAGTTCCATGAAACGCTGTTGCAGGTGGGCGCGGTTAGCATCGTCTTCCAGTTGGAACAATACCGCTTGCGCCAGTGCTGCCGGGGTGGCGTCATCCTGAATCAATTCCGGAACCATGAATTCTTCACACAGGATATTGGGCAAGCCGATATACGGCAAATAGCCTTTGTTACGCATCAAGTGATAGGTCAGGCGTGCCATCTTGTAGGCGATCACCATCGGTTGTTTGAACAGCGCCGCTTCCAGCGTGGCAGTACCGCTGGCCACCAGCGTCGCATCGGCGGCGGCGAGCGCAGTGTGGCTGTCACGTTCCAATACATGGATCGTCAAGTCGTCAGCGCGGCCTTGCTCTACCAGGGCCTGCCATTGCTGAGTCTGGCGCGTCCCGGCCATCGGCACGACGAACTCAAGTTGCGGCCGTTGCTGGTGCAGCAGTTTCATTGCAGCGATAAACGCAGGGGCAATGTAATGCAGCTCGGACAAACGGCTGCCGGGCATCACCGCCAGCAGGGGGGTGTGCGCCGCCAAGCCGATTTTTTGACGCGCTTGTTGGCGTTCAGGATGCAGCGGAATGGCGTCGGCAAACGGATGGCCGACATAGGTGACGGGAATCCCGGCTTGTTGATAAATTGCGGCCTCAAAGGGAAACAGCACCAGCATGTGATCGACGGCAGCCTTGATTTTTTGCAGGCGTTCGCGCCGCCAAGCCCAGATCGACGGGCCGACAAAATGGGCCGTGCGGATCCCATGTTGCTTGAGTCGCGCTTCCAGACCAAAGTTGAAATCCGGCGCATCGACGCCGATGAACAGACGCGGTGGTTGTTGAATGAGTTGGTTGCCAAAACGGTGGCGCAGCCAGAGCAATTCGGGCAGGTGGCGCAGCACCTCCGCATAACCATTGACCGCCAATTTCTCCATCGGCCAGCGCGCATCGAATCCTTGCGCACCCATGGCCGTACCACCGATGCCGAAAGCGGATAGTTGTGGCAGTGCTTGCTTCAGTCCGTGCAGCAGTGCCGCAGCCAATTGATCGCCAGACGCTTCACCGGCAATCATGGCCAGTTGCGGGGCGGGTGTCGGAATCATGCGACCGTCAGCGGACGATGCCGCGTTTGGACTGCGCGAGGAAATCGAGCATGGCGATCACATCTTCATCGGCCTGACTGCCAGGCATGTTATTGCGCAACTCGGCAATCGCCGCGACCGCCTGCTCCAGTGTCAGCGACATGCGATACAGCAGCTTGTGCATCTGTTTGATACGCGCAATCCGGTCAGCACTGAAGTCACGCCGCCGCAACCCGGTCAGGTTCACCGAGCGTACGGCCAAAGGATTGCCATCCACCGTCATGAAAGGCGGCACATCCTGAGCCACATGCCCTTGAAAACCGATCATCGCGTGTGCGCCGATCTTGACGAATTGATGCACGCCGCTCAACCCACCCACCACCGCCCAATCGCCCACATGGACATGGCCGGCCAGCGTGGCGTTGTTGGCGAGGATAGTATGGTTGCCCAGACGCACATCGTGGGCAATATGCACATAAGCCATGATCCAGTTGTCTGAACCGACGCGGGTGATGCCCTCTTCCTTGAGCGTGCCCAGATTGAAAGTGCAAAATTCCCGTACCGTATTGCGATCGCCGATGACCAGTTGGGTCGGTTCACCGCCGTAGCTGATGTCCTGCGGCACGGCGCCGATCGAGTTGAATTGAAAGAAGCGGTTGTCGCAGCCAATGGTGGTGCGCCCTTGAATCACGCAGTGCGGGCCGATCACCGTGTTGGCGCCGATACTGACATCGGGGCCGATGATCGAATAGGCGCCAACCTCCACCCCTGCGGCCAGCCTCGCCTTGGGGTCCACCAGCGCGGTTGCGTGAATCTTGTTCATGCTTCAGCTTTCAGGCGGCGTCCAGTTTGCGCGCGGTACACATCAGTTCCGCTTCGGTGACCACCACACCATCGACCAGGGCGCGGGCCGAATATTTCCAGATGCTGCGCACACTGCGTGTCGCCTCTACCTCCAGATGCATTTGATCTCCCGGACTCACCGGTTTCTTGAAACGCGCCCCATCGATACCGACAAAGTAATACACGGTCTGATCGTCCGGGGCCGCTCCCATGGTCGAGAATGAAAGAATCGCTGCGGCCTGCGCCAGGGCTTCCAGGATCAACACTCCCGGCATCACCGGATGATGCGGGAAATGGCCGGTGAAAAAAGGCTCGTTGATCGACACATTTTTCAGTGCCAGAATCCGCTTTCCCGGTTCGCATTCGAGTACGCGATCAACCAGCAGGATGGGATAACGATGAGGAAGATATTTGAGAATCTGATGGATGTCGAATTGCATGATTTACTCTTTATGATGAGAAGCACCCGCCTGCGCCAGCAATGCTTCAAGTGCCTTCAGACGTTGCCGAAAATCGGGAAGCTGACGTAACACTGCTGCGGTTTTTTCCCAGTCTGCGTTGGCCTGGGCGGGGAAGATGCCAGTATACATACCCGGCGCGTTGATTGAACGGGACACCAATGTCCCCGATGACACGGTCACATGATCAGCGATTTCAAGATGCCCGAGAATCATCGCCGCACCGCCGAACATGCAGTGTTTGCCGATGCGTGCGCTACCGGCCACGCCGACACATCCCGCCATCGCCGTGTGCGCGCCGATATGCGTGTTGTGGCCGATCTGGATCTGGTTGTCGAGTTTGACACCTTCCTCGATCACCGTGTCACCTAGCGCCCCCCGGTCGATCGTCGTGTTGGCGCCGATTTCAACATCATCGCCAATCAGTACCCGGCCCAGTTGGGCGATCTTGACCCAGGTGCCATGATCATTGGCGAATCCGAAGCCGTCGGCACCGATCACTGCGCCGGAATGAATAATGCAACGCTGGCCGATCCGGCAATCCCGATAGAGCGTCACGCGAGGGTGAAGCTGTGACTCTGCCCCGACATGTACGTTTTGACCCACCACGCAACCCGCTCCAATGCGGCAGTTGGCACCAATCACAACGCCTGTCTCGATGATGGCTTGCGCTTCAATGCAGGCGGAGGGATCTATTACAGCATCGGCCGCAATGATGGCCGAAGGATGACGCAGCAGCTTGGAGGGGGTGGCACTATGTGCAAATAGTTGAGACAGCCTGGCGTAATAAAGGTAGGGATCGTCAACCTCAATCACAGCAACCGCGCTTGATAATTTCCCTTGCAGCAATTTGAACATGCGTGGAGCAAGAATCAATGCTCCGGCGTGCGTCTCTTCAGCCTGTTTGATGAGTTTTGGCTGCGCCAGAAAGGAGATGTGGGTGGCACCCGCCGTGTTCAGGGGCGCAATCGCGTGTACCGCAAAATCTTCCTGCCCATGCAACTGGCCTCCCAGCGCTGCAACAATTTCCTTGAGTGTCAGCACAACCGTGGGCAGAACTTACTTGGCATTGTTCAGTGCGTTGATGACCTTGTCGGTGATATCGACTTTAGGGCTGGCATGGGCGACCGCCTCTTCAATCAGAATCAAGTCGTATTTTTCTTTTTCCGCAATTTCCTTGATCACCGCACGCGCGCGCATCAACAGTGCGACACGTTCTTCATTCTGGCGCCGATCCACATCTTCGTTAAATTCACGTTGCTTGCGCAGAAATTCCCGTTCCATTTCGGCCAGATCGCGTTGACGGCGCAACCGTTCACTCTCCGCCATCACCGGAGCGCCCTTATCGTATTCCGCGCGTGCNGCATTAAAGCGCGCGCCCAGCGCCGCGATGTCTTTTTCCCGCTTGGAGAATTCCTGCTTCAATCGCTCATCTGCTGCCTTGGCTGGTGCCGATACACTCAGCACGCGTTGCGCTTGCAGAAAGCCGATTTTCAATTCTTCAGCGGATGCATTGATGCACAACATGGACGCTGCACAGAGCGCCACACCAAATAACCTGACTTTGCCTTGCATGATTATCTCCAACGTAATCTTCAACATAAATACCGACTGACTAGAATCCGGTGCCCATCATGAACTGGAAGGCCTGCGCCTTTTCCGGTTCCTTGCGATTCAATGCCCGGCCGAAGCTGAATTTCAATGGACCCAGCGGGGACAGCCAGTTCAAACCGATGCCGACAGAATACCGCAAATCCGACAGCAAAATGCGCTGACCTTCGGCATACACATTACCGACGTCGAAAAAGCCGAACAAGCGCGCCGATCGGTCATTCCCCATGCCGGGCATCGGCATATAGAATTCGACATTGCCGAAGATGCGGCTGGCGCCGCCCGTCGGATCGCCGTTCGAGTTGCGCGGCCCAAGCGTGGCATCGCGATACCCGCGTACCGTGCCGATCCCGCCGGCATAGAAATTCTTGAAGATGGGATAGGGTTTCCCGCCAAAGCCTCTGCCGTAGTCGATTTCACCATTCAGGGCCACGGTATAGTCTTTGCTGATCTTGTAATAATACTGATCCTGATAACTCGCCCGTGCGTAACGCAAATCACCGAGCGGCGCCGTCACATCAAAATCTGCGCGGTTCATGCGCCCGGTGGTGGGCGATATCGCGCTGTCACGCGTGTCGCGCTCCCAGCCCAGGCTCAGAACAAATGCGTTGCTTCTGTTACCAAACTGGTTGGCATAGGTGACATAGTTCGCCGGGCTGCTCGAATCGAGTTGCAGATTGGTGCCTTCATAAGCGGCGCCGTAACTGATGCGATCATATTCGGTGGTCGGCACGCCGAAACGCATACCGAGCCGGGTCGTCTTCACGGTGTAGGATCCCAGCCCCAACTGACCACCATTGGTTTTTCGATGTGCTACATCAATCGTGCGGCTGACCCCGTCCTCGGTAAAGTAGGGGTCGCCATGCGAAACCACATAAGTCGTATTGGATTTTGAAGTATTGACGTTCAAGCCGAGCGATTTTCCGCTACCGAAGATATTCTGTTCCTGTATCCCGGTCGATAGAATCAATTTTTCCGCGCTGGAAAAACCGGCACCGAGGGTAAAACTACCGGTCGGTTTTTCTTCCACCCGCACATTCACGTCCACCTGATCGGTGACTCCAGTCACTGCGGGCGTTTCGATGCTGACTTCCTTGAAGTGTCCCAGACGATCGACGCGATCACGCGATTGCGTGACTTTCTCGGCGTCGTACCAGGAGCTTTCAAATTGCCGCATCTCACGCCGCACCACGACGTCGCGCGTACGATTGTTGCCGACTACATTGATCTGGCGCACATAGACACGGCGGCCCGGATCAACAAAAATCGTGAAAGCAACCTGATGTTTATCGCGATCGATTTCGGGCGCGGCATTGGCGTTGGCAAATGCATACCCGAACGCCCCCAACCGATCCGTAAGTGCTTTCAGGGTTTCATTCATCTGCGTGCCGGAATACGCTTCACCCTTCTTGAGTTTGATCAAGCGGGTTAATTCCTGCTCGCGGCCGAGCAACTCACCTGCCAGCTTGACATCCGACACCGTAAATTTATTGCCCTCGGTGATGTTGACGGTCAGGAACACTTCTTTCTTGTCGGCACTGATCGACACCTGAGTCGAATCAATCTGAAATTCCATGTAACCGCGATCCAGATAGAACGAGCGCAAGGTTTCCAGGTCGCCCGATAATTTTTGTCGCGAATACTGGTCGTTCTTGGTGTACCAGGAAATCCAGTTGGGCGTGGCCAGCCGCATTTGATCCAGCAGGACAGAGGTTTTGAACGCCTGATTGCCGACAATATTGATGGCTTGAATCTTGGCGATTTCACCTTCGTCCAGCTTGAAGGAGATGGCGACGCGATTACGTTCCAGAGGCGTGACGGTGGTCGTGATGCGCAATCCGTATTTGCCGCGCGACAGATACTGACGCTTCAATTCCTGTTCGGCACGTTCCAGCGATGAGCGGTCGAAAATGCGCGACTCCGCCACGCCGATATCTTTCAAGGCTTTTTTCAGAACATCTTTTTCGAATTCCTTGGCGCCGGAAAAATCGACGACCGCAATCGCGGGGCGCTCTTCAACCAGCACGATCAGAACGTCCTTCTCGACCTCCAGGCGCACATCCTTGAAAAAACCGGTAGCGAACAATGCCTTGATGGCATCCGCTGCCTTCTGGTCGGTCATGGTTTCGCCCACACGCACCGGCAAATATCCGAACACGGTACCGGCTTCGGTGCGCTGGATGCCATCCACGCGAATGTCCTTGACTACAAACGGTTCGAATGCGACAGCGGGCAGACTGGCCATACCGGCCAGACCCAGTGTCACGTTGCAGAAAATTTTTGCCAATTGGCGAGATAACGTTGGATTCGACAAGTTAGACCCTGTTTCTTTTCAATGTGCTGCCTGTACTACTTGATGACTGCGACAAGATGTACGGCGAGCCCCCTCCGACTCACTCTCTACCCTTGTGCTCGTTAGTTTATCAGTCGTGCGATGTCGTTGAACAATGCGACGGTCATCAACATCAGCAACACGGCAATTCCCACCCGCTGACCGATTTCCTGAACCCGCAGTGGAAGCGGCTTGCCGAATGAAATTTCGGCCAAATAATACAACAAATGCCCACCATCGAGGGTTGGGATCGGCAATAAATTCAATACCCCCAGGCTGATGCTTATCACCGCCAGAAATGCGAATAACTGTCCCAGACCTAGTCGCGCAGATTGCCCGGCATAATCGGCAATCGTCACTGGGCCACTCAGATTTTTCAACGACAGCTGGCCGCTGACCAATTGCCCCAGCATGCGCAAATTGAAAAACGAGGTTTGCCAGGTGCGTTGCACTGCTTGCCAGCCGCCGTCCAGCAGGCCGTAGCGGACTTCGCGCAAATCATACTGTGGTCGCGGTTGCAGGCCGATTTTGCCCACCGTTTCCACACTCTGATTCTGCTGGGTTTCCTGTTCCGCGACCGGAGTCACATCGAGGGCAAACGAGTCGGCGCCGCGCTGCACAATCAAGTGCAGAGATAGTCCGGGGCTGCGGCGAATCAACTCGACCAATTGACGCGGACTGCGCATCGACGTTTCACCCACCGCAAGAATCAAGTCGCCTTCCTGCAAACCGGCCCGCTGTGCCGGTGAATCGGGTTTTACAAAACCGACGAGCGGAGCAAGCTGCGACACTTCGAGACCTAGTTGGCTCGCGATGCTCAGATGGGCCTCGTCCAGTTTTGTGGTCTGGGTTGACAACACGATCTGACGCACGCCAGTCCCATTCTGCAATTTCAATTCCACCGCTTCATGGGCGCTACCCGCGAGCGTCAGATACCAGATCACATCATTCCAGGAGCGCACCGGATCATCATTGATGGCAACAATGGTTTCATCGCCTTCAATTCCTGCCTGAGCGGCGAGCGACTGCGCGTCAGGTTGCGCCAGTCTGGCCGGCGGCGCCGTGATTCCCATGACATTGGTAACCCAATAGACCGTGATCGCCAGCAGGAAATTGGCGGCGGGTCCCGCCAGCACAATCAGAGCACGCTTGGCAACCGGCTGACGATTGAACGCACGCGGCATTTCGTCGGGAGTAATCGGCTGCTCGGTTTCGCGCTCGTCGAGCATTTTGACGTAGCCGCCCAGGGGAATCAGCGACAGCACCCATTCGGTGCGATCCGGTCCCAGTCGTTTGATCCACAGCGGTTTGCCAAAGCCGATCGAAAAACGCAATACCTTTACGCCGCACCAGCGTGCGACCCAGTAATGCCCCAACTCGTGCACTACGATCAACATCGCGAGAACAAACAGGAAGGCGAACAAAGTAGTCATGTCAGGCGGTAAGAAGTCCTAAGTGTTGGCGCGTCGCCGCGCGCGTCAGCTGATCCAGCTCCAATACATCGTCCAGATTGCGCAACGCCGGCTGCGACATTTGATCGAGCAGGCGCGCAATGGTTTCCGCAATTGCCAGGAAACCGATGCGCCGTTCGAGAAACGCAGCAACACAGATTTCGTTGGCGGCATTCAGTATCACCGCCGCCGCCTGTCCGGCACGCAGCACGTCACACGCCAGTTTCAAACAGGGAAAACGTTGCAGATCGGGGGCTTCAAAAGTGAGTGAGGCGAGTTTTGGCAAATCGAGTCGCGCCACACCGGCGTCGATGCGTTCCGGCCAGGCCAGCGCATTGGCGATTGGCGTGCGCATATCGGGTTGACCCATCTGTGCCAGTACCGAGCCATCGCAATATTCGACCATCGAATGCACCACACTTTGCGGGTGAATCAGCACATCGATTTTTTCCGCTGGCAGGCCAAACAGCCAGTGCGCCTCGATGACCTCCAGTCCCTTGTTCATCATGGTCGCTGAATCGACCGAGATTTTCTGCCCCATCGACCAGTTAGGATGCGCGCACGCTTGCTCCGGCGTGACTGCAAACAACTCCGACATAGGCGTCGTGCGAAACGGCCCGCCGGAAGCCGTCAAAATCAGGCGCGAGATGCCGTGGCGATCCTGCGGCGCATGCTCACGGCGCTGAATCTCTGTCGGCAGGCATTGAAAAATCGCATTGTGTTCGCTGTCGATCGGCAGCAAGGCCGCTCCCGCTGCCTGCACCGTGTCCATGAAAATCGAACCGGCCATCACCAGTGCTTCCTTGTTGGCCAGCAACACACGTTTACCGGCACGCGCCGCCGCAAAGGCGGGCGGCAATCCTGCCGCACCGACAATCGCCGCCATCACGGTATCCACCGCAGCATGCTCCGCCACTGCGCATAAGCCGGCCACCCCGCTGAGTACTTCGATGGATGGATTGACCGGCTGCAATTGATTGGCCAGCCACTGCGCATCGGCAGTCTCGTTCAGTACGGCAAATTTCGGTTTGAATTCGAGGCACAGTGTCAGCAACTCACTACGACGACGTTGCGCGGTCAGGGCAAACACACTGAAACGATCGGGGTGACGGCGTACCACATCGAGGGTGTTCAAACCGATCGAACCGGTGGCCCCAAGAATCGTGATGTGTTGTGGCGCAGCCATCACCCAGCGTGGCCCGCAAGATAGAGCAACATGGCGACCGGTAACACCGGCAACAAGGCATCAATGCGATCCAGCACACCACCATGTCCAGGTAACAAGCCGCTACTGTCCTTGACGCCTGCTTGACGCTTGAGCAAGGATTCGAACAGATCGCCGATGATGCTCAAAGCCACCAGCACCAGCACCGCCAGGAGCAACCCGCCGAGGCCCAGCTTCGGCGCCACCCGGCCAAAATAACTATCCCCCCCCTCCGCAGACAGGCCCAGCCACAAACTAAGTAACAGGCCCGACAGTACGCCACCCGCCACACCTTCCCAGGTTTTTCCGGGACTGATCGCGGGCGCAAGCTTGTGTTTGCCAAAACCCTTACCGGCAAAATAGGCGCCGATATCGGCCAGCCAGACCAGCAGCATGAGCGTCAGCATGAAGGCAACCCCTTGCGCGCGCGCCTCGATCAATGCCAGCCAGGCGCTCAGCAAAACAAACGGTGCCATCGCGTACCAGCGCAGCAAGTCGTGTTTCCGTTTCATCCAAAGCGGCGCGACCAGCAGCCAGAAAACGGTTGCCAGCGCATAGATCGTCACACTCATCGTCGCAGACCAGGCCTCGGCCTGCTTCATCTCCAGGCACACCAGGCCCAGGACAAGAATCAATGCAGCCAGCAGCAACGGTTGTTGCAACTTGACCATGCGCGCCCATTCCCATCCCCCGGCCGCCAACAACAGCAGCGTCACCCCAGCCCATACCAGGGGAGGCAAGAAAAACAGGATCGGGAGCAGAATCGCCAACAAGACCACAGCAGTGATGACGCGCGTTTTCAGCATGCGGCTCTCAAGTCCTGAGAATGGCCGGTCGGCAACTCGGGTTGCAACTGTTCGCTGGTGCGGCCAAAACGACGTTCGCGCTTTTGATAGGAGGCGATTGCCTGATCCAGCGCGGCGCGGTTGAAATCGGGCCAGAAGGTGTCGGTGAAATAGAGTTCGGTGTAGGCCAGTTGCCAGAGCATGAAGTTGCTGATGCGTTGCTCGCCACCGGTGCGGATGAACAGATCCGGCTCGGGTGTGCCAGCCAGGCATAGATAGCGTTCAAACAGTGCTTCGTCAATCTGCGCGGGCGTCAGTCCGGGATGGTCGTCCAGCATGCGCTGCATCGCCTGCAGCATGTCCCAGCGGCCACCGTAATTGGCGGCAATCGTCAGGCACAGTCCGGCATTCCCTCGGGTTTTTGTTTCCGCTGCGGCAATCAGTTTTTGCAGAAGCGGATCGAACGCGGCCAGATCGCCAACCACCCGCAGGCGGATCCCATTCTCATTCATCCGGCTGACTTCATTTTCCAGCGCCGCTATGAACAGGCGCATCAGTACCGACACTTCTTCTTTCGGACGGCGCCAGTTTTCTGAGCTGAAGGCAAACAGGGTTAGATACTCCACTCCCAGATCGGCACAGCTGCGCACCATCTCGCGCACGGCATCGACCCCCTTTTTATGGCCCGCAACGCGTGGTAGAAAACGCCGTGTCGCCCAACGCCCATTGCCATCCATGATGACGGCGATATGGCGCGGGATGTGGCCGGTGGCGGGAATCGACTGGGTCGAGGAGGAAGTCACAATGCCGTTTTCAAACCGTCAGTACTTCGGCTTCTTTTTGCTGCACCTGTCTGTCAACATCCAGAATCGACTTGTCGGTCAGCTTTTGAATCTCGTCTTGCGCGCGGCGCTCTTCATCTTCCGAAACTTCCTTGGCCTTGAGTAATTCCTTTAAGCCAGTATTGGCGTCGCGGCGCAGATTGCGAATCGCCACCTTGGCGGTTTCGCCTTCCGAACGCACCACCTTGGTCAATTCCCGGCGACGCTCTTCAGTCAGCGCCGGCATCGGCACCCGGATCAAATCGCCCTGCGTGGCGGGATTCAAACCGAGATCAGATTCGCGGATCGCTTTTTCGACCGCCGCCACCAACTTCTTTTCCCACGGCGCCACCCCGATCGTGCGCGCGTCGATCATGGTCAGATTCGCCACCTGACTGATCGGCACCAGGGAACCGTAATAATCCACCTGCACATGATCAAGCAAACCGGTATGGGCGCGCCCGGTACGAATCTTCGCCAAATCGCTTTTCAGCGCATCCAACGAACGCTGCATTTTCTGTTCGGTGGTTTTTTTGATCTCGGCAATGCTCATCGTTCTCTCCATCACTCCATCAAATCAAACATGCACCAGCGTGCCTTCGTCCTCGCCCGCAATCGCGCGTTTCAACGCGCCGGGTTTGGTGATCGAAAATACCTTGATCGGCAACGCCTGATCGCGGCACAGGGCAAACGCGGTAGCGTCCATCACTTGCAAATTCTTGATGATCGCTTCGTCAAAGCTGATCGTGTTGTAGCGTGTGGCGCTGGAATCTTTTTTCGGATCGGCGGTATAGACACCGTCCACCTTGGTCGCCTTCAAAACGATTTCGGCACCGATTTCAGAGCCGCGCAGGGCAGCTGCGGTGTCTGTCGTGAAGAAGGGATTGCCGGTGCCAGCAGCAAAAATCACGACCTTGCCTTCTTCCAGATATTGCAGCGCCTTGGGGCGAATATACGGCTCCACTACTTGCTGGATGTCGATCGCCGACATCACCCGCGCCACCACACCGGACTGACGCAGCGCATCGGCCAGCGCCAGCGCATTCATCACCGTGGCAAGCATGCCCATGTAGTCGGCGGTAGCGCGATCCATGCCCGCAGCACCCGGCGCCACACCGCGAAAAATATTGCCACCGCCGATCACGATCGCCAGCTCCACGCCACTGCGGGATACCGCAGCCACTTCATCCACCATGCGTTCAATCGTCGCACGATTGATGCCATAGGCGTCGTCACCCATCAACGCCTCACCGGATAATTTGAGCAGTACGCGCTTGTAGGCCGGCATATTTTCCTCTCATGATTGAAAAAAAGGCCTGTTGTGCAGGCCTTTTTTGTTTCGCGCTATTTTAACTTGCTTTTCGATTTATCGGGCTGCGGCTACCTGTGCAGCCACCTCGGCGGCGAAGTCGTTGACCTTCTTCTCGATCCCCTCGCCCACCACGTACAAGGTGAAGCTGGCCACCGATGCGGCTTTGGATTTGAGCAAGGCTTCGATGGTTTGCTTGCCGTCTTCGGCTTTGACAAACACCTGGCCCAGCAGGGTGACTTCCTTGAGATATTTTTGCACGGTGCCTTCGGCAATCTTTTCGATCATCGCTTCCGGCTTGCCGCTTTCGCGCGCTTTTTCGATCGCGACACGACGCTCGGTTTCAATCAGAGCCGCATCGACACCGCTGGCATCGAGCGCCTTGGGTTTACCGGCCGCAATGTGCATCGCCAGATCCTTGCCCAGTGCTTCGTCGCTACCAACCAGATCCACCAGCACGCCCACTTTGGCGCCGCCGTGGATGTACTGACTCAGCTTGCCCTGTGCGTCGATGCGCACAAAACGGCGAATGCTCAGGTTCTCGCCAATCTTGCCGATCAGCGCGGCACGCACGCTGTCCACCGTACCCTCGGCAAGCGGCAGTGCTGACAGCGCCGCGACATCGGCGGGATTCTTGTCCGCAATCAATTGCGCGACGTTTTTGGAAAACGCCAGGAAGTCGTCGTTCTTGGCGACGAAATCGGTTTCGCAGTTGATCTCGGCGATCACGCCCAGTTTGGCGTCGGCGGACAGATAGGTCGCCACAATACCTTCAGCCGTCACACGGCTGGCGGCCTTGCTGGCCTTGCTGCCGAGCTTCACGCGCAACAGTTCTTCCGCTTTCTCCAGGTCGCCGCCCGCTTCGGTCAGCGCCTTTTTGCATTCCATCATCGGCGCGTCAGTCTTCTCGCGCAGTTCCTTCACCATCGCTGCGGTAATTTCCGCCATGATCTTCTCCTAACAATTCAGACATTCGGGTCAAAGAAAAAGGGGCCGGGAAAGCTCTGGATAAGCGCGAGTTTATTCGCGAGCAGCCGCAGGCGGGCGAACGCAGACGCTGCATCAACAAAGGTTGCAACGTTTTTGTTGGCCCGAATGTTTCCGGCTTTTTCTTAAACAGAAGCCCTTGGGCCCCTTTTCAATACAAACAGGGTCGCAGCTTATTCAGCGTTGACTTCGACAAACTCGGTCGATACGGCTTCCACCACTTGTTCCAGCGCGTTGGAGCGGCCTTCCAGCACGGCATCGGCGACGCCACGAGCGTACAGGCGAATCGCGCGACCGGAATCGTCGTTACCGGGAATCAGGTAGCTAACGCCTTCGGGCGAGTGGTTGGTATCGACCACCGCCACCACGGGGATGCCCAGCTTTTCAGCTTCGGCAATCGCACCTTTGTGGTAACCGACGTCGATGATGAAAATCGCGTCGGGCAAGCCACCCATATCCTTGATGCCGCCGATGGATTTGTTCAGTTTTTCCAGTTCGCGCGAAAAGGTCAGCGCTTCTTTTTTCGACAGACGCTCCAGACCGCCGTCGGCGATCAGGGCTTCCATTTCCTGCAGGCGTTTGAGCGAGCCCTTGACCGTCTTGAAGTTGGTCAGCATGCCACCCAGCCAACGCTGGTCAACATAGGGCATGCCAGCGCGTTTGGCTTCTTCAGCGATGATTTCGCGCGCCTGGCGCTTGGTGCCGACAAACAGAATGTTGCCGCGATTGGCGGAGAGGCGTTTGACGAATTGCATTGCCTCGTTGTACATCGTCAGGGTTTTTTCCAGGTTGACGATGTGAATCTTGTTGCGATGGCCGAAGATATACGGGGCCATCTTGGGGTTCCAGAAACGGGTTTGGTGGCCGAAATGGACACCAGCTTCCAGCATTTGACGCATGGTCACGGACATGACAAAACTCCTGTGGGTTGGGTCTGCCGCCAGACATGTGTCCTGTGAAACAATCCACTGGAACGATCCACCAATTCTCTTGGCAGACACCCTTTACAGTCTGACGGGGGATTTAAAAAAACGACTGATTAAAAAAACCTGCCGATCCTGCCGAAAACAAGGCAAGCTCAGCAAGCCCGCGATTATAATCGGTTTTTAACCACA
>JGI1358J11329_10001355_pt1 | contig 20285 bp, 17 predicted proteins | sample Subgroupgradi54m_FD_11329 | JGI IMG/M metagenome (IMG submission 11329)
TGTAAAGGACCCCTTTCTTTAGACAGTATTTCGGCGATTTTTTCGCCGTTTTTTGTTACGCAGCTACCTGTTCCGCAAACACCGACGGCGGCATCTTGAGGGCAGAATGGATCCGCGTGTGGTTGTAGTGCCAGAAGGTCTGGTAGATTTCCGCCACGAGCTCTCCAAGCGTTGTGAACCGATTGGGATCGCCGATATCGACTTTGAACTTGTCGTAGAACGATTCTTGGTAGCCGTTCTCCCACGGACATCCGGGCCTGCTTCGCGAGATCGTGATGCCGCACTCCTCAAGCGTTCCGACGAATACCATGGCGTTGTATTCACTCCCATTGTCCGAATGGAAGATCGTCGGGCACTGGTTATGGAAGAGCGCGTTCGCCAGAGTAGTCATTGTGAGAAATGATCCCTTTCGCACCGCCACGTGAGCGCCCATCAATTGTCTTGTGAACACATCGAGGATCGTCGAGGCGTAAATTTTATTCCCGTGGAAGATGAGTTCCGTGAAGTCCGTTGCCCAGATATGGTTTGCATACGAGGGCATGATCGTGAGCAAGAGGTTCGGAAAAACCCGTCCTGCCTTTGATGTCCGGTATTTCCTGCCCCGCCTGCGATATGGCTTGATGCCGTAGAGTTTCATCACTCGCTTCGCCCGTTTGCTGTTCGCCCGGAGCGCTTGAGCCACGCGGCGGGAGCCGTATGAAGGGTGCCGCCGGAGTTCCTCCTCGATCAGGACTTTGAATGCCCAATCTTTTGCAGGCTGTCGTGGAACGTAGTAGAGCGATGCCCGCGAGACACCCATCGCCCGCGCCAGCACGGACTTGTTTCGCTTTTCCGTCAATTCTTTTTTTGGGCTTGGGAAAGCTTCACGGTGAGCTCGCCCACCACTTCGAAGAGCTCCCGGTTCTGCTTTTGGAGGCGGGAAAACTCGCCCCACGAGGGAGCCCCGCTCGCCCCCTTTCCCAGCCAGTCATAGATAGCCGCTTCCGAGATGCCCGCATCTGTGGCGGCCTGTGCCACCGAAATTCCTTCTTCCTTCACGCGGCGGAGGATATCCGCCTTCACGTCCTGGGGGACGCGATAATATTTTTTGATCATAACACAAAGGATATTTCCTGTCGACCTTTGTGTCTAATATATGGGGTCCGGGTCACTCGTCGATATAGGGTCTCCACTTGGCAATGCTCAAAAGGTAGAAAAGGGCGGCGCATCTGCGAGTGGAAACACCGTGATCGGGTATTCTGTTCTGCAGGCCGACAGCATGGATAAGGCGGTCGCGATGCTGAAAGATCATCCGCACCTATTGTGGATGGACTCCTGTTCTATCGAAGTACACGAAGCATTGCCGACTCCGGGAATGTAACTAAATTCTAATTCAAAAATTTGCCGCCAAAGAAAAACTTGAAATCGTCATTTCCGTTCTGGTTTCCGCCTATCAGCCGAGCCCAGAGAGTTCCGTTCGGATATTTTCAAACAGACACCGCAGGAGTGTACACCCGTTCGAGAGTGGACTCGCCACCGCCGACAAGACGCAAGTATCGTAGAGACCGTTTATCTAGCCTTCTAGTGCGACCGACATATTCTTTAAGTCCTGCGTGTGCGCACTACTTTCCGCCAACAGTTTTCTCAACTAATCCTCGTGAGCCACACGCCACCAGCACCCTACTTCCTCCACTTGGAACTGCCGAATCTGCGCGGACCGGAAGAAGATCGTGGATGACGACCGAAACCGGGACGTCCCGAGCGCGGACCACCGAAACGCGGGTATGGGTACGCTGGTCTTTGCGGGAGCATGGACGCACGGGCGGGTGGCAGCCCCGCAGGTAAGGCTGAAAGCGGCAGTGTGGCTCTGATAAGACGTTCGATTCCGCGCACATCGCCTTTCTGATCGGGCGTGGCGAAAGATATCGCGTGGCCGGCGCTCGCAACACGACCGGTACGGCCGATGCGATGGACATAATCTTCCGGGCTTTGCGGAAGATCGTAGTTTAGCACGAGTTCAATTCCTTTAATGTCAATTCCGCGCGCGGCGATGTCCGTTGCCACAAGAACCCGATACTTACCGTTTCTAAATCCATCGAGCGCCTCCCTTCTCTGATTTAGTGACCGGTTGGAGTGAATCTCGGCCACCGTATGTCCCAAGACCCTGATGCCTGAAGTAATTTTCTTCGCGCCGTGTTTTGTCCGCGAAAATATTAGTATTGATCCGCGATATTCGGTTAAAATTTTCTCGAGAAGTCGCGACTTGTCCTGTTTCTCTACGAAGAAAAGCTCCTGGGTGATCTTCGCCGGTGGAGTACCCGACAGAGCAACTTCGATTCGGAGAGGAAGCTTCATGTGCGCCTGCGCGATCTTAACGATATCCTGTGGCATTGTGGCCGAGAAAAGCATGGTTTGCCGCTCGCGTGGTAATGCTCCGAGAATACGTTTCAACTGTGGCGCGAAACCCATGTCTAGCATCCGGTCCGCCTCGTCCAAAACGAGAACCGTAACGGATTTCAGCGAAACTGTTTTTTGTTCCAGGTGATCAATAATCCTCCCCGGCGTGCCAATGACGATTTGCGGATTTCTGCGGAGCGCTTGGATCTGGCGGCCAATGGACTCGCCGCCGATCAAAACCGCAGTACGGACGCCGAGAGACGTTCCGATTTTGTGTAAAACCTCGTTTACCTGGAACGCGAGCTCTCTTGTTGGCAATACGACTAGTCCCTGCTTCCCGCTAAGCGCGGCCTGAACCATCGGCACGCCGAAGGCCAGCGTTTTCCCCGTGCCGGTTTGGGCAATGCCGATCATGTCTTTTCCCTCTATCGCCGGCGGGATGGACTTTTCCTGAATAGGCGTGGGGGTCGTAAAGCGAAGTTTATCGAGTACCTCCAATATGTTCGGAGCAATCCCGAGGTTATAGAAACCGGAAGGAGAACCCATTTTTATTCCACCCCCTTCGATCCGGAAAGATGCATGATTAATCTTTTATAAACCTCGTCCGTCAACTTCCTCGACAGCTCCCGTTTTTTCCAAAATGAATTGCTTTCGGAAACATCGTTGCCCTGAATTCGATTCAGATCTCGAATGACTGCGTATCGCGCATGTCCTAGATCGACATCCGATTTAATATTGATATCTTCCACTCCTTGATAAATCTGCATCAAGTAACTGTACTTGTTGGGAATATCCAGCTCTTGATTGGCTTTTAGGCGGAGCGAAAGACCCCCAGAAAGAGACGGGTTCAATTCAATATATTTGACGAAGTCATGGATTGCCACGAAAAAGTCGAAGCTTGCAGGTGTTTGCAAGACCCTTTGAAATTTTTTATCTAAGCCGGATCTGGTTTTTCCTATGGGTTTCATATACCTACATTGTATCGCGACGACGATTAAATAGCAATACTAGGTAGGGCACTGGAAGTTTGACCCCCACACCTAACGAGAAGTTTGTCGGGTGCGCGAAGCGCTTCTCGTTAGGTGTGGGGTTTGACAATAAAAATATAAAATTCAGACTTAATTTATGGAACACTTGGTTTTGAAAAATAAGCATGACATAAGATTATCCAGGGCCGCCTTGGAAGATCTTTACAAGAGACGGAGAAGGTTATACGTCAGCCTTTTTTTCCACCAAGAAGATGTTTCTGCTCGCGTCGTCGACATGAGTTCCCTGACAAAAGTTGGTATCGTGAAAAAAGTTGGAAGAAAGTTCCGAGCCAATGTGCAGGTAGTGCCTTTATCGCGAAAATTCTTTTGTACCGATTTTATTATTTCTAAACATCGGATGAAAAATGGGATGTTTGTGAGAGGGAGAGATGACGTCTGGGGTATTTTGCCCTACGAATCTCCTTATATCGCGAAAAAGGCAATTGTGGAGAAAGGGGATCTGGTGCTTGATTTGGCCACGGGCTCGGGGATTATCGGTATTTTTTGTGCCGATAAAGCCCAAAAAGTATATTGTACGGATATTAATCGGAAAGCGCTTCTCTATGCCAAATTTAATGCCATATTAAATGGCGTAGAAGATAAAATGGAATTCAGATCAGGAGATTTGTTTAAGCCAGTAAAAGAACTTAAGTTTGATTTAATTATCTGGAATGGTCCAACACTCTCGCTTCCGGGACATTCGTGCAAATATCCAATTTATTGTTTTGGTGGGGCTGACGGACTTTTGTTCACAAAACGATTTATTGCGGAAGCTCCTCGGTATTTGACCCGTAAGGGAAAAATGCAGTGGCTAGACCCATCCCTGGGAACCAATAAAGAACCAAAATCACTGGAGATTATAAAAAAGGCGTGGCAGAACAAGCCCCTGAAAGTGATCTACGAGGAACGCATTCCTCCCGACGACTTATTCAAAACTATCGAATGTATAGACAAAAGACTCTACCTAGAGCCGATATATAATAGACCAAAGTCCCCACTATGGCTGAAGCCAGTTAATAAAAAAGAGGATGAGCAGTGGCTCGCCTACTTAAAGAAAAACCACTTCACCCATATTTACGCTGGTATGTACAAGATATTTCCAGAAAAAAAATTTTCTGTTGTAAAAACCAAACCCAAAGAAATTCTTTTTAAGAGAATGAATTATTTACCAGCCGAATGGCAATTTTTGAGTTATCAGAGAATATTGCAACTGTTGCGGATTTGTGAGAAATTTTGACGGGGCCATACCGCAGAAATTCTAAAACATATGATGCGAAACCTTATCAAAATAGCCAAAATCTTAAGAAAATTTTTCTATATCTTTCTCGACGTGAGCGGCATTCTCCTCGGAGTTTTCCTTACCGCCCTCGGTCTCTGGATAGTTTTCGGTCGCCCCGTTTCGGCTGTGGCAGGGGCGGTGGTTTTATTTTTAGGAATCTCGGCTTTCTTTATCCACCTCGGCCATTATTTCCACCTCAAAATCGCAAAGTGGCTCTTTGGTCCGGATACATATTTTTACAAAGATAGCCGAAAAACAGACAACGATTAAGTCGCGATGATATTTTAAAGTTCTCCGACCGAACCGATACGAGCACCGACAAATTTTCATAATAAAAAATGGCAGGAAAACTTTTGGTCTCCCTGCCAAGCTGAAAACTGGTCACAATCAGATTTCAGATTTTCGCAAACCATCCGTATTTGATTTCCTGAACCAGCTGAGTGAAGGCCGGTGTCCGGCAGACGCGCTTGCGTTTTGGGCTATTCTAATTCGATTTTAAGAGAAAAAGGCTGGTGTAGGGCCCTGTTTTATGTTAAACTATAAGTGCCGTGAGGTGCGCCTGCCTGGCCGGTAGGCAGGGCTATTTTAAATTAAGAGTGTCACTACTTTGTAAAATAATGCCAAAAAACTCAGATCAAAAAAAGAAAAAAATTAAGCTGGGAAAATCTGATCAGCCATCATATGAAGCCAAGGACATCTATGTTCTTGAAGGTTTGGAGCCTGTTCGCAAACGGCCTGGAATGTACATCGGCTCGACCGGGAGCGATGGCTTGCACCACTTGGTTTGGGAAGTTGTTGACAATTCCATAGACGAAGCCATGGCTGGCTTCGCCAAAAATATCACAGTTGAACTTTTGCCCGATAACAGAGTGGCCGTGACGGACGACGGCCGCGGTATTCCGGTTGAGACTCACAAGCAAACCAAAAAGTCGGCGCTCGAAACCGTGATGACGACGCTCCACGCCGGTGGAAAGTTTGGCGGCGAATCCTACAAGGTTGCCGGTGGACTGCATGGCGTTGGCGTCTCAGTCGTGAACGCGCTTTCCGAGTGGCTCCGCGTTGAGGTTTGCCGTAACGGCGCGCTTTTCGCCCAGGAGTATGAGCGCGGCGAGCCCGAACACAAGGTTAAAAAAATCGGCTCCTGTAAAAAGAACGGCACGAAAGTTATTTTCTCTCCCGACCCGCAGATTTTTGCGGAAATAAACTTTAACGAGAAGCGGATCTTGGATCACTTGCGCCAACAGGCCTATCTTACAAAAGGCGTAAGAATTAATTTTTTTGACCGGCGCGGCAAGGTTCCGCAATTCTACGGGTTTTGTTTCGATGGCGGGCTACTGTCCTTCGTGCGACATCTTGCCCAAAACAAGAAATCTCTTGGAGAAGAAATTTTCTATGTTAACAAAGAATATGAGAAGTTGGAAGTTGAAGCCGCCTTTCTTTATATTGCCGACACAAAAACCGAGGAGTTGAGTTTCGCCAACAACATTTATACTCCAGATGGCGGCATGCATCTGACCGGTTTTCGTTCGGCCTTGACGAGGTCATTGAACACCTACGCCCGCGCCGAGGGGTACCTCAAAGAAAAAGATGAAAACCTGATAAGCGACGATACGCGCGAGGGGCTTGTGGCGGTGGTTTCCGTGAAACTCCGCGAACCGCAATTTGAGGGTCAGACCAAAGCCAGATTGGGCAATCCCGAGGCGAGGACCGCGACAGAAGCGGTGATTGGCGACGCCCTCAAGGAGTTTTTGGAGAAACGGCCATCGGAGGCGAGGGTGATCATAGAAAAGGTGATGCTCACAGCCAAGGCGCGCCTGGCGGCCAAGGCAGCCAAGGATACCGTTCTTCGCAAGGGCGCATTCGAGGGCATGATGTTACCGGGAAAATTGGCTGATTGTCAGTCGCGCATTCCGGGAGAATCGGAAATTTATATAGTCGAAGGAGACTCTGCCGGCGGTTCCGCTAAAGCTGGCCGCGATCGCCGCACCCAAGCCATCCTGCCGCTTTTCGGAAAAATTTTAAACATCGAAAAGGCGCGCATCGATAAAATGCTTGCTTCCGATAAAATTCGCACACTTATTATTGCCCTTGGTACCGGAATTGGAGCAGACTTCAATGTCGAAAAATTGCGTTATCACAAGGTGATTATAATGAGCGACGCCGACGTGGACGGTGCGCACATCCGCACGCTTTATCTCACTTTGTTTTGGAGACACTTGCGCCCAGTTATCGATGGTGGTTATCTCTATATTGCCCAGCCGCCGCTCTATCGAGTGCAGGTGGGAAGAGAAGCAAGGTATGCGTTCTCTGACACAGAAAAAGAAAAGATAATCGCCGAAATGCAAAAATTTAAGCCGCAGACGAAGAAAGCAAAAACAGCAGAAAAAGAAGACACCGTGCTCGTTGAGCAAGAAGGCGTTGAAAAAAAGCCCGGAAGCGCAATCGTGCAACGCTACAAGGGTCTCGGAGAAATGAACGCGGAAGAGTTGTGGACAACAACAATGAACCCGGCAAACAGGATCTTGAAGCAGGTGACAGTCGAAGATGCGCTCGCTGCCGACCGGCTCTTTGATATACTCATGGGTGACAATGTTGAACCGCGCAAGAATTTCATTGAGGCGCATGCCACGGCGGTCCGGAACCTTGACGTTTAAATGGACTTAAACTAAAATATCTCAAATATGTTCGGCAAAATCAAAAAATTTTTTGAGGAATCGCGTACAGAACTGCGCCATGTCAATTGGCCAACGCGCGACGAAGCCATGCGTTTGACGGCCATCGTCATTGGCCTTTCTTTGGCCCTCTCGCTTTTTTTGGGCCTCTTTGACTATCTTTTCACCGGCATTATCAAAAGCTTTGTTTTAAGATAAAATGGCTCGCCCAGTTGAATCCGACAAACAAAAACTCCGCGAGTGGTACGCCATCCAAACTTATTCCGGCTACGAGGAGGCAGTTGCCCGCTACCTGAAGCAGCGCGTTGATTCGCTCTCGATGAACGATAAGGTTTTCAATATTGTTGTTCCTAAAGAAAAAAAGATTAAAGTGAAAGGCGGTAAGCGTCAGACGATTGAAGAAAAAGTTTATCCCGGTTATGTTTTGGTTGAGATGATTATGAGCGAAGACTCCTGGTATGTGGTGAGAAACACTCCGCGGGTCACGGGCTTCGTTGGCACAGATAGCACCAATCCCACCCCTCTTTCTAAAGAAGAAGTCGATTCGCTCTTGGCGCGAACAGGCAAAGAGGAAACTAAATTCAATGTTGATCTGCGGGTGGGGGATTTGGTAAAAATAATCGATGGTCCATTTAAAGAATATGACGGGAAAGTCAGCGAAATTGACGAAGAAAAAGGCCGAATTAAAGTTATGGTGCCGATTTTCGGTCGCGACACGGCAGTGGAACTGGACTCGCTGCAAGTTAAAAAACTCTAACACGTAATACCAAAAAACAATGACAAAGTGCTTTTTCTGCTCACAAAATTTAAAGAACGTTGACTATAAAGAGATTGATATTTTGAGGCGTTTTGTTTCAAGCCAGATGAAAATCATCGATCCCAAACATACGGGTGTCTGTGCCAAGCATCAGAGAAAACTCGCGCAAGCGATCAAGCGAGCTCGCTACCTCGCGCTTTTGCCTTACATCAGGCGGTAGAAGATCTGACCTCCATGGAAGCCGTCAATCAATATCTCTTCAAGCTGATTTTTAAGTTCAACCATCAGAATTTTCTCTTGGATGACTTTGCGGTTCTATTGGCCAAATATCTGCCGTATTTCTTTGTTTTTGGCTTCTTGGTTTTTGCCTTTTCTAACAAGGACTGGCGGTTGCGCGTTTTGATTTTTGCCGATGCCGCCATCGCCATTATATTGTCGAGGGGCATTATCACAGAATTTATCCGTTTTTTCTATCACCACCTGCGGCCGTTTGAAGTTCTGAATTTTACTCCGCTCGTCGCCGAGTCCGGCTACTCGTTTCCTTCGGGACATGCCGCCTGGTTTTTCGCTCTGGCCATGATCATTTTTTATTTCAGCAGAAAGCTCGGCTGGTGGTATCTCGCCTTCGCGGCCTGTAACAGCCTTGCCCGCATTTTTGTCGGTGTCCATTGGCCGCTTGACGTCTTGGGCGGCGCTATCGTCGGCATCGTGAGCGCGGTACTCGTTCACGGAATCCTAGAACCACATCTTCAGAAAATCTGGCAGCCAGCCACAGAAGAGAAAAAAATTTAATTTCTGTCCGGTCGGACGGCAACAGGAAGTTTAAATAAACGGTTTCGAGCAGGACTTTATTTTCCCTCGTGCGCCCGCTCTAACTCTGCGATCTCGATTTTTTTCATCTGGAGCATCACTCGCATCACCCGCCCCGCTTTTTCCTTGTTCTTGTCGCCGAGCAGTTTTCCCAAAACTGGCGGGTAAATCTGCCACGACAGACCGAATTTGTCCTTTGAGCCAGCCGCACTGCTGGGGATTTGTGGCGGCGAAGGGCTCCTTGCGGATATTTGAACGAAAAGCGAGTTGATCGAAGATGCCACGTGATCGTCGATCCCGAACGCGCTCCCGTCGTAAAACAGATGTTTGAAAAAGTCGCCTATGACAGATGGAGTGGACGGCACGGTGAACCGCTATGTCTATTACGGCTGCACGAGGGCGCGGGATCTCAACTGCAAGGGTGGCTATATACGAGAGGAAGAATTAATCCAGCAACTTATCAAGTTGCTCGATAAGATGGATATGAATGAGTTCGGGATCAAGAAAAAATTCCAAGACGAAGTGGAGCGTTACAAGCGGTTCAAGCGGATGGTCTTGGGCATCGACAAATTGGAGCAGAAAATTTCAAAAGAGGTTGGTGATGTCGATTTCAAGACGTATGCGAAGTACTTGCTTCAGGAGGGAACGGTGATTGAAAAGCGGGAGCTTTTATCGAACTTCAAAAGTTGGTTGAAGTTGAAGGATAAGCAGCTCGTGATTGAGGAGAAATAGATGGCAAGAAATTGACTTTATAAACTTGCAGCTCCATCCCCCGCACTAATAAATTCCCAGTAGTTGCTTTTGATATAGTCCTTAATAACTTGAACGTCTTTTGCCCGATCTTGCGACCCCAAAGCAATAATTGCAATCGGCCTCGTTGCGCCGTTGAAGCTCAGGTTAAAGAGAGAAACAATGGTTTGCCCGGCAGCCTGGGTTTCTCCTACTTTCCCACCAATAAACTCCGGGTCGCCGTCAAACACGTTGAAATTTTCCAGGTTTTTGAACTCTGGCGCGCCATAGGCGCTGTCTTTTATCTTTCCAGCGCTGATTTTAAGAATCAGGCTCCTATTGTTGTAAATATTTTTGGTAAGAGTGAAAATATCTTCCGCCGTGGAAACATTTTCCGCTCCACTGCCGGCCGCATCAACGAAGGCGGTATTGTCCATGCCCAGTGATTTTGCTTTGGCGCTCATCAAAGAAACAAAACGCTCTTTGCCTAAATATTCCGAGAAAGCCGCTGCCGCCTCGTTTGACGATTCCATTAAAAGCGGGAATAGCAATTGGTACGCCGAAATGGTTTTACCTTCTTTGAGCCGAGGCTTGGAGGTAGGCACAATCATCTGTTGCGTGATGGTAATCGTGTCGTCGAGATCTATATACTCGGCAGCCACCATTGCCGTCACAAGCTTGGCGAGCGATGCGATTGGGACCTTTTCCTTCTCATTTTTTCTCAAAAATACGAAGTTGTTTTTTGGGTCGGTAGCGAGATAATTTTTGGCGGATATATCCGGAATCTTAAATTGATACTTAAAAGCGTCGCTCGCGAGACCGCTTTCATAAACAAGAACAGGCGTTCCGACGTTTGTCAGGTCATAAAGTTCCGCGGCGTCGTCGTTTGAAAGACGGACGCAACCGCCGGAGTAGGTCGAAACGACTTCTGTTCCGTTCGCGTAATATGGCCAACCGTGAATGAAAAAATTTCCCTGAAACACCATGCTATACGGCTGATATACCTGCCCGAAAGTTGAAAAGTGCTTTTTCTGCTTAACCGATATTTTGTAGAGTCCTGCTGGAGTCTCCCACCATGAACCGACTTTGCCCTTTGCTAAAATTGAATACTCTTTTTGCGTGACGCCGTCTTTATAAAAACGCAACTTCATATTGGAAAGATCGGCCTCAATGAATGTGGCACCGCCTGCAATAAATTGATTCCGCACTTTGCCGAAGAAGTCTGGGTTAGATAAAGCCGGCCAGGCGCCATATTGAAATTCCACGACCGTGCTCGTGCTGGCGACAGCCGGAACGTAAATCGTGTAGTTGTAGATAACTTCGCGAAAGTGGACTATGGCAAGCCAAACTATCCCGACTATCGCAAGGAAAATAAGCATGACAACATACAAGTGAACTTCTTTGTTGAGTGCTTCTTTCATTGTTTTTGGACAGCATCACCGAATGAGTCGGCCCATTCATTATACCAAGCAGGACAAATAATTTTAAAAATTCGGACAAGAAATGGTGGTACAATGAGAGCATGAGATTTCTTAAATTCGGCAGCGTTCGCTTCTCGCGCATTCTTCCAGCTGTAGCGGCCTTCATATTCATCGTCTATGCAGCCGCCTATCCGCTGAACGCCCGCCTTAAATCCGCCTATACCGAACAATTTTCGTCTGCAATCTTTGATCGCGCCGGCGCCCGCATCACTCTGAATCCCAACTCTCGCGGATATTATGCCGAGGACGTGGGCATATTATCTGATAGCTTCATAAAGCTCCTCGTCGCAAAAGAAGATCGCTTTTTTTACTACCACCCTGGAATAAATCCTGTTAGTATTTTGCGCGACGGCTTGCAGGCTCTGTTTTCGGGGAAACTGCGTGGTTCCAGCACGCTCACGCAACAACTTGTAAAAACTCTTCTCGGAAATGAAAATCAAAGAACTATAAAAAATAAAATCATCGAGGCGTTTTATACATTAGCACTCGAACTCTATACGCCCAAGGATCAAATCCTAGCCATGTATGCGAACACGGCCTATTTTGGAAACCAAATTCAGGGCATCAAAGAAGCGAGCTTGTATTATTATGGCAGACCTCCCGAGATCCTAAATAATATACAAATTCTGGAGCTTTTATCCGCCCTGAATAATCCTTCGGTTCGTTATCCGGGGACATATTCAAATAAAGAATTCACCGCAATTCTTGCCGACAAGCTTGGTATAGATGCGAAGGAAAGAATCCATGATAAGCAAACTAGTGATAATTCTATTCCGTATGCGAGAAAGACCAGTACCTCTTTTGAGACGGGGGCGCTCAACGCGAATTGCAGAAACGCGGATTGTACATTGACGATTGATGCCTCGCTCACCGAGTCGCTGCGAAATATTCTTCAAACAAATCTTGACTCACTCGCATTTCAAGGCGTAGACAACGGCGCAATTGTGGTCGTTAAACTTTCGAAAGGTTCTGACGATAACGAACTCCTCGCGATCGTTGGCACTCCCGATCCGTCCGATGCATCTGCTGGAAAGCAAATCAACATGGCACTTGAGCCGCGGCCGATAGGATCGACCGCCAAGCCCTTCATCTACGCTAAAGCGTTTGAAAAAGGCGCCCGGCCACACACGCTCGTTGACGACCGAGAATATAAATACAGAATAGGAACCGGTTTCTATCTCTATCCGAAAAATTTTGACGGAAAATACCGCGGGATCGTCACGCTCCACCAGGCGCTCTCTAACAGTTTGAATGTGCCAACGGTAAAAACGTTAGAGTTTGCCGGCGTCGACAGCTTCAATAATTTTTTGGAAAATACTTTGCAATTTTATCCGCGACAAAGGCTTGAAAACTACGATCTGGGCATCGCTCTCGGCGGTTTGGAGATGGATCTCCTTACGCTATCGAACTATTTCACGATATTTCCGAACGAAGGAGTACTGAAGCCGTTAAAAATCACCGTCTCTCCAGACGCCAACTACCTTCAGGCACCAATGTCGGCCAAATTATCCGCACCCAAGAAAATCATTGATGTGCAATTCATAAAGTTGGTTAACGGCATTCTCACCGACAGGGCAACCGGGGTAGATCAGTTCGGGCTCAAAAGCAACCTGAACCTTACGCAGTCAAATTATGCAGTGAAGACCGGCACGACTTATGACTTTCACGATTCGTGGACGATCGGCTTCACACCGGATTTTCTGGTCGGAGTCTGGGTTGGCAACAGTTCGAATAAAGCCATCAGGCAAATCACAGGCCAGCAGGGAGCGGGAAAAATTTGGCACGATGCGATGGAGCTTATTCTCAATTCTCCCTACAACAAAAAAAGCGAATTTAACTTTGATGGATTAAAAGAATTTGATGCCAGCGGGACGCTGGAATATGGGCTGCCGAATGACAATTATGCAGCCGTTCGGAAGCTGCTTCTCGATAATGCCTTAATACTCGAGCCGCATGATGGCGATGTTTTTGCGGAATCTCCCGGCGCAACCATTCCTCTCCACAGCCGAGAAGAAGCTGCATGGTATGTTGATGGTCAAACCATAGGGACGGGACGCGATCTTTCTTGGAAACCTTCGGAGGGCAGCCATCAAATTGTAGCCAAAACAAACTCCGGCCGGGAGGAAAAAGTAAAAATAAAAATAGTTGAGGATGACTCGGTGAAGTTGCCCTAGAAATCGCGTGTTCTATTTCTGAATAGTGAAGTACTCCCCACCCGTGCGCCCGAAGTTCTCCGGGAAGTAGAGTTCGCTCGCGATCGCCGGAAGGTGGCTGTATGTTCCCGGCACCAAGGCGCGGACAAAATAATCGTACTCATACACGCCCGGATTTACATGCTGGCTGAAAAGGAACAATCTGTCATCGTGCGACTCCGTGGCATCCGGGTAAAACTGAACATTGGGATTAAGCGTCTTCTCTTTGGCTGATACCGAGAGGATCGGCGGCGCAGCAACGGGAACCTGTCCGGCGTTCCGCGGACCAACATTTTGCTGCGAGGTGCTTATACCCAAGAATGATTTGGCTTTATCGACGATCCAGCCCAGCGATCCGGAGATAGCACCCATAAGGGACTCCCGACCCTTAATTCTCTCGATCCCGCCACGGTATCCTCCATCATAGTTATTACTTGATTTAGGCTGCAGCGACTTATCTTCCGTGGCCAAATTGAAATTCACAAGTTCCATTCCGGCAGGAATGTAATCTTCGATGGTTACGAAATTTCTCGGCTCGGGAACGGTAATTGTGAGGTGGCCACGGAGCACGTCTCCCTGCTTCGCGCTCGTGAGCGGCGTTTTCATATCTTTGTCATCGAGCGCATAGAAGTACCGCCCTATCGAGAACCCTTCGTCTCGCGGCGGCACTTGATTCACGGGCAAGTAATACTTCAGATCCATATCGTAGTAAAAACCATTCGTCAAATTATTTTTGCTCTGCTTCGTAAACAAGAGGGTGTCGATGGAATTCAGCTCTAGACTTGTAATGGGCACGAATTGCGAGAACGTATCGAGAATTGTTGAAGAATTAAAATCGAATGACCCTATTCGTTTATTATCCAAACCGAACGACAAATTGAACGACGATTTCGTTTCTTGCTTCCAGTTTAAGAAATCGGTGAAGGCATCAACGACGGCAAGAGTATTGTTCGTAGAACCCCAAGCGCCATCTTTGTCGCGGCTGCGCGTAATCCAACGAATGATTTTGTCAAGAATCGGACTGTCGCGCCTCGCGGCTGCATAGGCCTTAAGGAACAATGCCGTATCCTTGATGGGGGTTTCATAGTACTCGTAAAGGAAATTTGCGCTGCGTACTCCAAGATGAGAACCGCGAGAATCTATGACAAGACGATTTTCCAGACTTTGGAACACCTTTTCTTTGATGTCGACGGGGTAATCACGCGTTACAACCATCGCAAGATACGCAAGACTCTCTGACGAAATGTCTTCTTGGACAAATTTGGCATCAGCTGCAAATGACAGGATCTGATTCTTCAATCCGGCGTCATTGGTATATTGAGGGAAGTTAGAAAGCGTGTAGGCCGATATGATCAAACAGTCCTTGTTGGCATTGCATCCGTAAATACTATTCCGATTGTTATAGACGTATTGAGCCGCTCGATTGATAGCCTGATCGTCCACTTTGTATCCGGCATTCTTCAGTTCAATCAATGCGTTCAAAACGTCGAGTGTAAGATAATAACTCGGCTGGAGATTCGAGTAATATGAAATGCCGCCGCCAGCCGTCTGGTTCTGGTAGATGCGGCTAAGCCCCAATTGCACGACGTCATCAACGTTATATTTTTGTCCTTCAAATTCGATTTGGGGAAGATGGAATTTGTCGCCGATGTTCGGAATGTTCAATCCACGCTTGACGATGGCAATGGAGCTTAGTTTGCTCGCGATTTGTTCACTGCAGCCATACGGATATTGGAAAAGATATTGTAATGCATCGGACAAAAACACGGCAAGCGTCGCGCTCATTTTGACGTTTAGACCTCCACGATCTTTCACGATTGTATCGGGTAGAGAAACGTATTCATGCGCAGTATTATCTGTGGTGTAATTAGCAGTAGCTACCGTTTCGTAGGTTTGATTTCTCGTAATAGGAATGGAGTTTTCCACGGTGTCTTCGTAATCCCTGTTTTTCGCCGACAACACGAACGTATGGCTACCGTCTTCGATATTCGTCGGCGCTACGACCGGGAAATATGCTGTATAGGTGTCGTGCGGTTTTATTGAAATCGAATAAGACGTGCGGTCTTTACTCTGAAGCGTTTTACTGTCGAAGGAAAGTTGAAGCAGCTGCTCACTATCGGTTTGATTGAAAATTTTTGCGCCGATATTGAAATCGTCTCCGGGAATAATAAATCGCGGGCGGAGAGGCACCACCATCACGTCTTTCTGCGCAATAAATTCCTTGTAAGCCACGCCGAGTTTTGTGTCCTGGGTAATGCCCAGCGCTTCTGCCTGCCAAGTTGTCAAATTATCCGGCAAGGTAAAAGTTACTTCCGCGTGGCCGGAATCGTCGGTCGTTACCACTCCCCGCCAAAAGGCAGTATCTTTAAATTCCCCGCGTTTTTTCTTCGCAAGATCTCCCGGTGCTTCCACGCCGCCACCTCCGCCCTTCGTACCCGCAGGAATTTCCGCCTCGTAGAGAATATTTTTAACATTAGAAGCGGTGACGACCGTGAGCGGCAAACCGTTGTAGAAAAACACAACCGGATTCTTTTTCGGATTTCCTTTGAGCGCGAGAATTGAGAGATCGGCAACGGCAAGTGAGAATTCCGCCCTCACCGGTTGATTTTGCGAGTCGCGCGCTTGTATGGATAGCTTAACTTTTTCGCCGGGGAGATAGTGAGTTTTGTCAGTGGAAATATCGACGCCCAATTCAACTTGCTTTGTATTTACTTGATAGGAAATTTGCCCGTACTTTACGTCCGGACGTGGAGAGAGAAGAAGCGCCGAGAAATAAACATTAGGGATATAATTGCCTTTCACTGTAAAGGTATAGTTGTACAGATTACTTGTGATATCCACCACTTCGTAGCTGAAAATTTTGCCGCGCTCAAGAGTTATCAGGGCTTTCGCTTTCTGGAAAGGAGATTTGATAACGACATTCACTTTATCGCCCACGTTAACAATCTGCTTGTCTGTAGCAAGGTCCAGCTCAGCGTTATTCGTTTGCCGCACGGTAACTTCACCAGAACCGTAGACGTAAAAATCCTGTTCGGCTGTTATCGGATTGCCGCGGCTGTCCGATCCGGTAATTATAAATTGATATTCTCCTTCTTTATCTACGGAAAAATCCTGGCTTGCATTCCCGTTACTATCGGTGCTCAGTGTGATTTTTTTGACAAACTCGGTTTTCTTTTCACTCTTATAGTAGAAACTGCCGTCAACTTCGCGCCGCTTTGAATATTCCCAGTGAACACGATCGATTTCCGCCGTGATGCCCGAAACGGATTTCGGTTTACCCTGCGTATCAACGGATTTTACGCGAGTCGTGAATTTATCGTTTTTGCCGAAGAAAGTTTTATCTAAGCTCACCCCTAAATAATATTCGCCGCGATGAACGATAAATGATTTTTGTGCGGACACCGACTGGCCATTCGAGTTTTTGACCGTGACATTGACAACAAAAATTTTGCTTTGTTTTGCCTCATCGACCTTGAAAAGTTTTTGGAAATCAAGGGCCTGCGCAATGCTAGCCTTTCCATCTTTCCCGAGTGCGGCTTTGCCTTGCGCGATGAACTTGTCGCCATAACCGCCGTAGTACGAATAGTACCAGCCGCTGCCGAAGTTAAAGTAGCCATCGTGATAGCGGTCAAAATAATAATCCTGACTGGTAATGGAGTATGAAACCTCGCCGCCGTCCACCGGCACGCCGAAATAATAATTAGCATCCACATTAACCGTTGCTGTGTCGCCAGCAATATATTCGTCCTTGTCGGACGCGGCGTCCACTTTAAATGGAGAACTAACATATTCTTCGACATCAAAAGATCCATAGCCGCCCCTCGCTTGAATAGTATACGTTCCGAGCGGTGCTTGTGCGTCCAGCGTGAAATGTGTGGTGAACGTTCCGAAGTCGCTTATCGTGACGTTGTCCTTGTAAACCGTTTCTCCTTTACTGTTTTTGATGGTGATGTCGGTATTCTGTCTGGCGAGTGTTTCGTAACTTCCGTCATATCCAATACGATCCAGCCCTTTTATAAAAACTTCTTGGGCCGGTCGATAGATCGGCCTGTCGGTATAGATGTACACGCGTTCGGCCGAATATGCTGGCGAAGCATACTGAAATATGTCGGTGCTTTCGGAAACTATGGCCGAATCATCTCCGGAAGTGACGATAGCGCCCTTTATCAAGGGATATACATTCGCCCGCGCGATTCCTTGGGCGTCAGTGGTAACGGTGTCAACCTTCGTTGCACTGCCGTCCTTGTCAACCTGATAAACTGAAACACTCGCGTCAGGAACTGGATCAAGCGACCCGAAGCGAGTAACCCAGTAAAGATTTTGCGGTGCGCCACTCAACGCCTTTTTCACCACGCCCGGGTTCTTATCGTAAGTTTGTTCACCGTTCCATTCCACCTTTTTTTCCTGCACCGCGAGATTCGTTATAGTTACAAAGGTTTTATCGTAGACAAGCTCACCTTCTTTTCTCACCGATCTCTGTTGCGCCTGGTCCCACACCCAATCCACGCGGCGGTAATCAGGATTGCTGAATGTCAAAATGTAGTGGCCAAGGGGGTTCGGGATATAGTCTTTAAGGTTGACTTGGAAATAATTCCTCGTCCAATAACGATCCGGCAGGCCAATTTTTTTATCTATAGAGTTAATGCAATTCAGGCTCAACGGCGACGCGCTTACATCCGGCATCTTCGCAAGATAACGGAGCATCTGCCCCGCGGAAACAGCGCAGATATTCATATCCATGTATGAGAGATTATCAACTGAATAAGTAAATCTGGTCCTCTCGGGTGAAGTAACATTGTAAATTTTCTGTTCGTGGTAAAAATTTCTCGATTCTTCCGGGGCTTTGCCGGTTTCAAAATCAAGCGATGCGTTGGCTGTCTGCGTGAAATCATCAACAACATGAAGATCGACGTGGATCGCGTGCTCTGGAGCCAACCCGATATTTATTGTGTTTTCAAACTCGCCAACGGCGCATGGCGACTGCGAACCCGGCTGAATACGATAAGGGTTATACCAACTCCATTTGCCCGTCGGCAAATTAGTCTTGAATCGCGAGGAAAAATTATCCTCTGTGGCAGGAGCGAGCGGCGTGTTGGTACAAAGCTTGATACCAGTAGGCGCCACCCCCGTTGCACCACTCGCCGGCACGGTTTTCGTGATTTGAAGCTTTGGAAAAACTCTCGCGCTTTTTACGATTTTTTCGGGATTCAATTGCAAACCATCACGGTTCACGATTTTTTTGAATTCAATTCCTATTTCTTGCCCGGTAACAAAAGAATCCGGGGCAAAGAAAAGAGATAATTTCTTATAATCGGGAACTTTTTCGCATGTGCTGCCGGAATAAACAACATTGCCGTCGGCATCCACCTTGCATGTTTCGCCGTATTCCACCCTCGATATGTGCGGGGCGGAAATATCGCTTCGGTCTTTATCAATAGGCTCGACGAACGTAAACCATAGTTTCCCTTGTGGATCAAATAAATCTGGCGTAACGTTGGAACTTCTCGGAGATTCCGCACTCATGGCGCTTATAATCGGCTCAATATGAAACGATCCGCTCTGTTGTTGCTCAAGGTTGATGTCGCCGGCCAGAGGATATGCTTTGCGGATCTGATAGGTGTATGTTGTGTCGAAATCCCATAATTTTCCCCTTCCAAATCTGTCGCGCACTTCATATATTTCCAGAATGCTTTTATCAACGATCTGGGATTGATTTCCGTTATTATCCTGAATAGTCCTCGCGCCATACGCGACGTTGAGCGGCACGGTTCCACCCTGCGCTCCGGTCACAGTGATCTCATTTTTGGTTCTATCAAGATCCACCGGTTGATTAAAAAAGATGCGAAGTGGCTGATCAAAAAGCAGGTTACCGGCAAAATTTTGATAACTTTGATAACGCAGGGGACGTGTAATAAATGAATGCGTTGCTTCCGGAACGGAAAGTCCTTCGACCGACACGAACCCTGGTTTGATATGTAAAGAATAATGTGATGAAGGAATTAAACTCGTATCGGGAATGAACTGCAGGTTGCGTGTACTGATCCACTTGAATTTCCCCGGCGTTTGCGGAGTTATATCAACGAGTTTCGCTGCGTCATCCGAAAAGGCGTCGAGGACGGTAAGCGGCACCATGGGCCGATTGAAAACAATCGTGATTTTAGAAAATTCATTTGCTTCACTTCCTGCCGCCGGGAAAATGCTCAAAATTTTCGGATCATCGGCTATAAGGAAGTCTTTACTTAGTTTTGCATCCTTCGCGTTAAGCGTAACTGTATAATATTTACCGAGATCAAGCTTCTGGCTGGGTCGGAAGACAAGCTTATCGCTCGCCTGCACAGGTGTCCAATCTCCCGCAATTGCTGGTTCAAAAGCAACTTTTCCAGCGGCCTCGGCTGCACTGACGCCTTTTGGCAAATGCAACACGATCGACGCGCTTTGAGAAATTTTATCGGCCACTAAAACATATGGTTCGACATAGTTATTAACTCCCGATAAGCGTTCAGACAAATGGCCACGCCCGAAATAACTGATTACTAGAGCGAGAATAATTAAGCCGCCAACCAAAATAATCCTTCCTTTGAAGGATAAGAAAAAACGTGGGTTTTTGGTTCCTCTCTCGAACCCCGGACTTGATTGAGGTTGAGGATCTTGTGGCCGTGGTGATCCAGAATCAAGTAAATCCATTATCTACATTATAGCATTAAAGCTGGCTCGCGAAGCACACGGAGTACGTTCTATTCTATAAGTTCGGCTTTGGATTTTTCGAATCCTCTCGGGGTGGGGACTTTTGGAAGAAAATTGGTTTCTCAAAAATGTAACAAAATCCGAGGCACTTAGGTCTCTCGATAAAAAGTATTTACTGCGGTATTCATTGTACAAAGTTCGAATGTATTTTGAAAGCAACCCTGATTCCGACTAATCGCACGCGCGGAGCGCGTGGTGGCTCTAAACTGCCTCGTAC
>JGI1358J11329_10001358_pt1 | contig 20280 bp, 17 predicted proteins | sample Subgroupgradi54m_FD_11329 | JGI IMG/M metagenome (IMG submission 11329)
AGCTATAAGCTATAAGCTATAAGCTATAAGTCTGGACGGGACATGGGGCTTAAGGCTTAAAGCTTATAGCTTTTCGTTTTATCCCCCTTGATACTTGCAACGCCGTTTGACCTGTGGTAAGCTCGTGACTATCTATGTCGAGGTTTAACCTCGATATTTCACACGAGGTTAAACCTCGTAAAATATGCCCAACAAACTTATCATCAAAGGAGCGCGCGTGCATAATTTGAAAAATGTTTCGCTTGAGATTCCCAAAGAAAAACTCGTGGTCATTACGGGACTTTCGGGATCCGGCAAATCCTCGCTTGCGTTTGATACGATCTACGCGGAAGGCCAACGCCGTTTCATGGAAAGTCTTTCGTCCTACGCGCGACAATTTTTGGAATTGCAAGACAAGCCGGACGTGGATCACATTGATGGCCTCTCACCCACGATTGCGATTGATCAACGCACCGCGTCGTCAAATCCGCGTTCAACGGTGGGCACGGTCACCGAGATTTATGATTATCTACGCGTGCTTTATGCACGCGCCGGCAAACCGCACTGTCCGAAGTGCGGCCGCGCTCTTGCCGCGCAAACCCCGCGCACCATTGCCGAATCGGCCGTCAAAATGCTTGAAAAATCAAACCTCATCATGCTCGCCCCCGTGGTGCGTGATGAAAAAGGCGAACATCGTCACGCGCTTGAAGCCGCACTCGGCGCCGGATTTACCGAAGTCCGCTATGACGGCACCATTATGGACACCGACGAGGCGGTCCATGTCAAAAAAGACAAAACAAAACGGCATACCATTGAAGTGGTGATTGCGCGGCTCGTGAGTGATGAAATGGAAACTGAAGATCGCATTCCGGTTGTCATCAAAAAAGGTCTTGAACTGGGCAACGGCGTCATCACCATCATTCGTGAAGCCTCGAAAGACGAAGTGGTGCTTTCGGAATTGCTTTCATGCAAAACGTGCGGCGTTAATATCCCGCCCCTCGAACCGCGTCTTTTTTCATTCAATTCTCCGCACGGTGCATGCACCGAATGCACCGGACTCGGCACCAAACTTGATTTTGATGCGGATCTCGTGATCCCCAACAAACGATTGACGTTAGCACAAGGCGCCGTGAAACCATGGACACGCATTGCCGGAAATCAAAACGCACTGCTCTCGGTGATTACGAAAGTCGGCGAAAAGCACGGATTTTCTGTGAATGATCCGATTGAAAAATTCACTCCAAAACAATTGGCCGTGGCGCTTTATGGTACCGGTGATGAGCGCTACGACGTGAGCGGCACCGAATCGTCATTTGAAGGCATTATTCCGAATCTTGAAGAAAAATACAAAACAACCGACTCGGAGTATGTCCAACATGAACTTGAAAATTATATGCGACCGCGGATTTGTCCGCTCTGCGAAGGGCGGCGTCTCCGCAGTGAAGTGCTGGGCGTCAAAATCGGTGACAAGTCCATTGCCGATATTGTCGGCATGCCCATTGATGAGGTCGTGGAGTTTTTTACCGAATTGCAAACCGCGCGTGTCAAAGCAAAACTTGAAGAAGGCGAGGCAAAAGTGATTGCGCTCGTTGCAAAAGAAGTTGAGTTGCGTTTGCGTAATTTGATTCAGGTGGGACTTTCCTATGTATCTCTTGATCGAAGCGCGGCGTCACTTTCGGGTGGCGAGTCACAGCGCATGCGGCTCGCGACGCAACTTGGTGCAACGCTCACCGGCGTCATTTATATTTTGGATGAGCCATCCATCGGACTTCATCAACGCGATAATGCGAAATTGATTGAAACACTTGAAAAGTTGCGTGATATCGGCAACAGCGTGATTGTGGTTGAACATGATGAGCAAATGATGCTAGCCGCCGATTGGTTGATTGATGTGGGGCCGGGCGCCGGCATTTACGGCGGTGAAATCGTGGCGCAGGGAACGCCGGAGGCCGTAGCGCGCGGAAAATCAATCACCGGTTTGTATTTGGCAGGTAAGAAAAAGATTTCGGTACCGGTCAAGGCGCGCCGTGGTAATGGAAAAGCAATTACCATAAAAAACGCATCCGCATTTAATTTGAAAAACATTGATGTCAAAATCCCGCTCGGCACGTTTACTTGTGTGACGGGTGTTTCAGGTTCCGGCAAATCAACGCTCGTGCTCGATATTTTGGGCCGCGCGCTCGCGCATCATTTTTATCGCGCCAAAGAATTGCCGCTTGAACACAAAAAAATTACGGGCATTGAACATATTGATAAAGTGGTGACGGTTGATCAATCGCCGATCGGTCGCACGCCGCGATCAAACCCCGCAACGTACACGGGCGTCTTTACCGCCATTCGCGATTTGTTCACAGAAATCCCCGAAGCAAAAATGCGCGGATTTGATGCAGGCAAATTCAGTTTCAACGTGAAGGGTGGCGGTCGGTGTGAGCCATGCGCGGGCGAAGGCTATGTTACGCTTGCGATGCAATTTTTGCCGGATGTGTTTGTTGAGTGCCGTGAGTGTCATGGCAAACGCTACAATGCCGAGGCGCTTGAAGTGCATTACAAAGGAAAAACAATCGCCGATGTTTTGGAGATGACGGTCGAAGAAGCCAAGAATTTTTTTCACGATGTGCCCGCGATCGGTGAAAAATTGGAAGTGCTTCATGAAGTGGGGCTCGGCTATTTGCGTTTGGGACAACCCGCGCCGACGCTCTCGGGTGGTGAGGCTCAACGCGTAAAATTGTCAACCGAACTTTCGCGCCGCGCCACGGGACGCACGCTCTACATTCTTGATGAGCCGACGACCGGTCTTCATTTTGAAGACGTGAATCGCTTGCTCGCTGTGCTCCATCAACTCGTGGACAAGGGCAACACCGTGCTTGTTATTGAACATCATCTTGATGTCGTCAAAAGCGCGGATTGGGTGGTTGAGTTGGGACCCGAAGGCGGCATCCGCGGCGGCGAAGTGGTGGCGCAAGGCACGCCATATGATGTTGCGCACACAAAAAATAGTCCGACCGGAGAATATTTGGTGAAGATGTTACCAAAGACGAAAGCTCGAGTGAGAGTATAAGTAGATTTAAGTTGAAAGTTGTAAGTTGAACGATAAAAAAATCGGACGTTGGTATCGCCCGATTTTTTATATTCTATGCCGAGACCAGTTTTTCTTTTTTAAGATGTTGTTTGCGATTGCGAAGAAATTTGAGATTGCCGCGGCGGACATGGGCGATCTTCACGAGCTCGATCGCCGCGATCGAAGGAAGGTTCAAAGGATAGATGCGCTCCACGCCAACGCCTTCCGAGATTTTGCGCACCGTCATGCTTTTCGAAACCCCGGCCCCGCGCACATTGAGCACAATGCCCTCGAACGCCTGAATGCGTTCCTTTTCTTCACCCTTGGGCGTCACCTCTTTGATGCGCTGGTGAACACGAATGGTGTATCCGGACTTCACCTCTTCCGGCTTGATGATCTTTCCCTTGATGCCGGATAATTCAGTTTTTTGTTTGGATTCTTCGGTCATACTTTTAGCTTATAGCTTTTTAGCTTGCTAGAGATCAGAGGATTTATAGGGTATGGGACTATCCTACTTGTTTTTGAAACAGACGTCAAGTGGGCCTTCATCTCCCCCTTAAGATAAGGGGGAGAAGCCGTCTGATCTGCCCCCTCTTAAGGTAAGAGGGGGACGAGGGGGAGTTATGTCGCACCGGGTACATTTATGAGACTCCGCCACCAAGTGGCGTTATGAGGGAAATCGCACGATGCCCTTGACATTTTCTGTAAATTATGATATTGTCAGGGCAGTTCTTCGACAACAGTCAACAATTTTTGAAAGGGGAATCCCATGTCGAATCTGAAAGTCGGTGCTGTGTTGTTTTTTGTTGCGTGTGCGTCGGCTACGAATGGAAATGTACCTGATGCCGGTCGTGATGTTGCGATTGGGTGCTCAAACGAAACCGAGTGTCCGGTTGGCAAACTTTGTCAGGATGGCGTCTGTGCCAATCCCGAAGAGCAAATGCCCGATGCCGCGACCAGTAGTCCCCACATCATCGTGATGCCAAGCGAGCTCGATTTCGGCGCTGTATTTCTTGGTACCGAAGTTACCTTTTCTGTGACGATCGCTAATCTTGGCGCGCCGCTCACCATTTCGCGGATCACGATCGAGGGCACTGGTGTTACCAACGAATTTTTGGCAACACCGAGTGGGGACACAGACATTGTTGTGGCAACGGCCGGACTGACGATGGTCACCGTGACATTGCGACCGACCGATGATACTGAAGATCACGGAAATCTCGTTATCGAAAGTAATGATCCGGAAACGCCGGTGGTGCGCATTCCGCTCACGAGCGAACTCAAGGGTGTTCCCGAAGTCGCGGCGTGTGTTCTTCGTACCGGCTGGAGCGATCGCTTCAACGATTGCGAGACGCGCGAAGAAGTACGCTTCGACGGGATTGCCTTCGGCGGCAGTATGACGAAGTTGGTCACGATTTGGAACAGCGGCACGGACAACCGACCGCTGGTGATCACCGACATCACGCAGATCAACCTGATCGCGCCGTTTTCCCTTGCGCTACTCAACGCGGCAGGCGGATCGGCGGACTATCCCGTACTGCTGACGGCAAGCAACGGCATTTCCGAGCCGGACTATGTAACGCTCGAAGTCACTTACACCGCAACCACGTCGCTTTTCATGACGGGCGAGGCGGTTATCGCGAGCAACTACGAAAACGAGCCGGAATATTCGATTCCACTTCAAGCCGAGGCGGAATGTCCGAGTGGTTGCAGTGGCACGGTGTGCGATTTGTGTTGCACGCCGTCCTACGAGTACTGCGATGGCGTGGACAACGATTGCGACGGAGTTACCGACAATCCGCCGGAGATGCCCGGGTTTGTGTGGTGCTTCGGCGAAGTCGGCGTTTGCGTCGGCACGCCAATCGTCTGCACTGCGGACGGAGGTTTCGAGTGCGCCTTCTCGGGTTCCTATGGTCTCGAAGTTTGCGACGGACTTGACAATAACTGCAACGGCGAAACCGACGACGGCGATCTTTGCATTCCGCCTGATCCGGCGTGCGTGGACATGAATGTCCGGAGCTACGAAGGAACCTGTCGCGGAGTTGATGGCTGTGAGTATTCCTTCACCGACATTCCGTGCACTGCACCCGAACACGGAACGGCGACTTGCGCGAGCGCTACATGTGGGTTCACCTGTGGTACTGGATATGAGATTTGCGGTGACACATGCTGCCTCGTACCGTGGATCCTCACGAGTGTCGTTGGTGCCCCATCTGCACGAACCGATCATGTTGCTTTCTGGACCGGGTCGGAGATGATCGTCTGGGGCGGCTATGACGGCTCTCCTGAAACTTGGGGATTTCCTAGTACTGGTGGACTCTATAATCCAGAATCCGATACATGGAGACCAACATCCACGGATGTCACTCTTGTTGGAAACTACGGGCACGAGTACAGCGTCGTTTGGACCGGGACCGAGATGATCGTATGGGGCGGTACTGATTGTAGGGGTCCTGTCTGCATCGGCACCAATACTGGCGCGCGATACAATCCTGCAACTGACACATGGACGACTACATCAACGGAAAATGCTCCTGCCTCTCGCCAAGCGCACACCGCAGTCTGGACGGGTTCCGAGATGATCGTGTGGGGAGGGTACGAGTACCATCCGGCAACGACTTCATACGAACTTTTTTCTGGTGGAGGTCGCTACAATCCGGTTGCGGACACATGGATACTGTTTGAAGCCGCTGGTGCTTCTGAAGGAAGGGTTGAGGACAGTGCTGTGAATGCCGTCTGGACAGGGTCGGAGATGCTTGTATGGGGAGGGTACTCCGATATCACCGGACAGGGTGTTCGGGTGAACACTGGAGGACGGTATAATCCAATCACAAACAGTTGGGTTGCAATCTCAACGACGGATGCGCCAAATGTGCGCCAGTGGTATACCGCAACATGGACAGGGAACGAGATGATTGTCTGGGGAGGGTGTGAGAGTGGATGTAGTGTCGAAAATCCGCCCGTCAACACCGGTACTCGATACAATCCGACTACTGACACATGGCTACCCACGAATGTAGACACTGCTCCTTCTGGACAATCGGCTGGACATACAAGTATTTGGACTGGAAGTGAAATGATCGTATGGGGTCGGGGGGGTGGCGGCAGGTATAACCCTACAACCGATAGTTGGATACCCGTCCCCTCTGAAGGATCGCCTTTAGTCGGAAGACACACGGCCGTTTGGACTGCATCCGAGATGATCGTATGGGGAGGTGGCAATGGTGGTGGCCCTACCAACACTGGCGGTCGCTATAGGCCGTAGCCCAACGGATCCGCTCGACAACTGCACCTTCGCCTGCGCGGAAGCTCACAACTTCCCCGCAGGCATTTTTTTACTCGTTTTTTAGAGTGTCAAAATTATCAACAGCGTATGCTTGACTTCTTTACATATCATTTGTATACTGGATATATATGAGCAATAAGTATGCACAATTCATTAAGACGTTGAGGTTGCAGAAGGGTTTTTCCCAGTCTTTTATGGCAGGGAAACTCAATCTTTCACGACCTTCATATAGTAGTATTGAACAAGGAAGTCGTGACATAACTTTGGAAGAAGCGGAAAAGTTAAAGGATTTGTTCGGTATTTCCATCGAAGAATTTGCTCATGCTCTATTACCCGAGTATGAAAAGTATAAGCAGATGATCGTTGCGTATCTCAAATCCATGGGATCCACTGATGGGAAAGTGCCCAAAACCAAGCTGGCAAAGCTGTTGTATCTTGCTGATTTTGCATGGTATTACCAAAATTTGAAAAGTATGAGTGGAATGCAGTATGTACGTCGTGCTTATGGGCCGGTTCCTGATCCTTATTTTCGTGCACTCACCGAACTTGAGGAAGAAGGTAAAATTGCGATTGGTCACAAGGGCGACGCTTTTCTTGTGAGTCTTTCCGGTTCCTCTCAAAATAAAAAACTTGATTTACTTGATGACAAAGAAATAAAATTGATAAAAGAAATTAGTGCCAAATGGAAAAATAAAAATACGCGCGAGATTGTTGATTTTACCCACCAACAACTCCCCTACAAAATTTGTGATCCCGATGAAGTAATCCCATACGAATTGATCATTCAGCAAGATCCGGACTATGTCTACTAGCTATGCGATCATTGTTGAAAAATATGCCGAGCGACACTTTATCTCAAATTTCAGGAAAAAATATAAAGGGGCTTGGGACATAACATGGCGTGCCATAGAGGAGGAGTTTAAGCGCATTGATACACTTCTCGGAGTAACTAAAGTGGCAGAAACTATTACTGATCAAGGTGGGATAAAAATTTGTAAGACCGAGTTTCGTGTTCATGGAACACAGGAGTCTAGACACGCATCGGGCAATCGGTGCATTGTTGCTGTCCATAAAAATACGTGTGTTGTTAATGTTTTAGTTGTGTATCATAAAAATGATTTGGGTGGTGGCAATGAGACGGCAAGTTGGAAAAATTTGGTCAAACAAAATTACCCGGAATACTCAAGGATTTTATAGAGAGTCAGGATGAGAGATTTTTTACTGTTTGATAATCCTTATTTTACCAAATAAAAGTCGTTTGTTTTTTAAAATAAATACTCTCTATCCGGCAGGCTTATCAATTCAGCGGTGTGACACATCCGCTTCTACGCGGGTCGGATTCCTAACCCGTTCGATCCTTTTGCGCCTCTCTCCGCGCCACTAAACTATTCGCCTATTCGCGCGAATTAGAGCACGGTTGTTTTACTTTTTTTATGTCGTTTCAATTTTTTTGGCGAAAAGTTCTTCGTTTGATTTTTGGGCCGCCGGATTCTATGCAGGTTGCCGATGAGATGGTGTCCTATGCGATGAAGCGTGGGTTTCGGGCGTTTCATGATCCTGCGTTTCGTGCGCACGTAAACTTCACTCACATCGAAATGGTTGAACAAGATCGGATGTTTAATGAACTGGTCGCATCAAATCTCGTGCTCATGTTGTTGATGACCGATACATTACGGAAGCTCACCACCAAAGGAGTCCAAGAATTTCTTGGCTCCATAGGTACTGCCATGATCGAACAATTTTTGAAAACGCTTGGAGAGATGGGAGTTTCGGAAGATCATGTGCACACGTGGCGTAAGCTCATAGAATTGCGCCGCGATGAATATGAAGAAGATCGCCTTAAGGCGCGCAGTTCTCTGCCGGAGTTTGGTGAGGGAAATCCATGGATGCGTTTAGTAGCCGTCGGTTGTTTGTTTCATATACGCCGCGGCGCACCAATAAAAGACGATCCGTTACTTTCTCTGTTAGTTCATCAAGCCGCAGACATATCAGACCGCACCCGCCAAATAACCCTGCACGCCGTGCAACGCTTATAGAGACTGTCTCTTTCCTCCACGCGACTCCACTGAGAAATAAAAAATACTCTGACCCCATGGACCAATTCGCGCGAATCGGGGGAAAGGTTCTTTGGAAAACTTCCATTGATATTCCCATTCTCTTTTTTTATTTTATCTTTCAAATATGGTATCATGGAGTAAAGTATGAACGAACCGAAAAAAGGAGAAATCATTATTTACAAAAATAAAAAAGCCGCAATTGAGGTGCGGCTTTTGAACGAAACCGTCTGGCTTACTCAAGCGCAGATGGCCGAGCTTTTTGGTACTCAAAGACCTGCCATCACCAAGCACTTGAAAAATGTATTTAGCAGTGGTGAGTTGAGCGAAAATACAGTATGTTCCATTTTGGAACATACTGCCACGGACGGAAAAATCTATAAAATACAATTCTATAACCTTGATGCGGTTATTTCTGTCGGTTATCGGGTCAATTCGCAAAGAGCAACACAATTCCGCATATGGGCAACGCGTGTTTTACGGGATCACATTGTTCACGGATTCACCATTAACCAAAAACGCTTGCAAGAAACCGGTTTGCAGGATTTTGAAAAAGCGCTTGCTTTGGTGCGGGATACGATTGCACAAAAAGAACTTACGAGCGATGAAGCGCGCGGTCTTCTTCGGGTCATTACCGATTATGCGCACACGTGGCTTCTTTTACAAAAATATGATGAAGAAAAACTTGAGATCGAAGGCGTACGAAAGAAAACCGTTTACACCATTACGTATGCCGATGCACGCGCGGCGATTGATGAATTGAAAAAAGATCTCATGGCTAAAAAAGAGGCCGGGGATTTGTTTGGTGTGGAGCGGGATTATGTCGAGGGCATCATCGGCAACGTGAATCAATCGTTCGGCGGCCACGCCGTGTATCCCAGTGTTGAAGAAAAATCAGCACACCTTTTGTATTTCATAATCAAAGATCATCCGTTTGGTGACGGCAACAAACGCATTGGTTCATTGCTTTTCATTATTTTTCTTGCACGCAACCATCACCTCTTTACGAAAAAAGGGGAACGCAAGATAAATGACAACGCTCTCGTCGTGCTCGCGCTTCTTGTGGCCGAGAGTAAGCCTAATCAAAAGGAAACCATGATTAAACTCATTATCAACTTATTGAAAGAAAAGTAGAAAAGCTGCAAAACAAAAATGCTCTACTTTTTGTAGGGCATTTTTTTACTTATTTTTTGGGAGTGAGGTGAGGATTTTTTCTGTGGTCTCTTCGGGGGTGAGGTTGGTTGAGTCGAGCACTAAATCAAACTGCGAAAGATCGGTGCGGTTTATGTTGTAGTATTTTTTCATGCGTTCTTCAAAGGTTTTGAAACGATATTCGAGCATGCGGCGCGCCTCGTCGGCGGATTTCATCGGTGGCTCGTCGGGGCGTGGATTTTTCCATATGCGCTCGCCGGCGATAGCTGTGTCAACGGTCAGAAAAACTTTGAACGAGTGGGGGATGAAGTGAAATCCCATCCAACTCTCCATAATCACGTTATCTTCTTTTCGGCCGATTTCGCGTTGCAGTTCATCAACACCGCGGTCAATCGTAGGATCAGTTTTTGCCGCTTCTTCAAGTTCATAAATCGTGATGCCGCGGTTCATCGCCATCGAACCCTTGAGGTCGCCCATTGAATAAAATGAATACCCCAGCTTTTCGGCGAGCAATTTTCCAACAGTAGTTTTTCCCGACCCGGGCATCCCGGAGATCGTGATGATCATAGGAATCTTGACAAAAAATTGTTTTTGTGATAAACTTACAGGTACCCTTTTTGAAAGGAAATGCCATGACTGATACCGAAAAAAGAAATGTACCGTTTTGGAGAAGTCTAAATTATGTCGTCAATGTTCATCCAGATCTTGAAGAAGCGATAGAGGCAAGTGGTTTTTACTGGTATCCGTACCTTCCCGAGCGCCGGCCAACCAACACCGATTTTCCTCTTCTTTCATTCGAGCGATCGCGCGTGGTGAACCTCACACTCGTTGAGTTTGGTCGACCGATTGCGAGAAATGAAGCGGTCACCGAGCTTGTGACGGGCGGATTGCGTCCGGCAACGGCGCGAGAACTTGTTGCGTTTGGCAGAGATTTTCCTGATGAGGAGGAGTGGGGACCAATCGTGGCGCTTTTTCAGACGTGGACTAACCCGCATCGGCAGTTCGGTGGGACGTATGTGCTCGGTCTCTATGGTAGCACTGATCGTCGCGAATTCGTGCGGGTTGATGTACGGCTCGTGCATGATGAGTTCACCCGCATTTTGGCAGCGCCGCTTTTTGGTGAATAAGATCGCTTCGTCCCACATCACGGGACTTTTTTTATTTCGAAACGACCATTCTAGTGTTCTTGAGAACACGAGAATGGTTTTTGGTTACGTGTGTTTGAGGGTTTTAATGAAGTTTGAAAATTCCGATGGGGGTGTGGATTCGAAAGTTTGGATTTTTTCTTCGAGATCAGGGAATGATAATTTTGTCGCGTGCAACATGAGACGGGGGATCGTGAATTTGCCGAGAGTTTGAACGTCTTCGCCTTTGCTTTTTAACAATTCTTTGCGGCGTTGTTTTTTCGTGCGATAGAGACGGTCGCCGACGAGTGGGTGGCCGAGGGCGTGGAAGTGCGCGCGGATTTGGTGCGTGCGGCCGGTTTCGGGCATCACCCGTACGAGCGTGGCGTTCGGAAAACGCTCGACCACATCATACATTGTTTTCGCCGTGCGACCTTCTTGCGAAGACGGGCGTGCCGCCATACGGCCACCATGACGCGAACGCGCAATCACAAAATCAATTTCACCTTCATCTTTTGATAATTTTCCATGCACGAGCGCGAGATACTCTTTGTGAATTGTGCGTCCCGCGAATTGTTCTTTCAAATACTCAAACATCGGTTGCGTTTTCGCGACCACCATGAGCCCCGACACCTCACGATCAAGCCGATGCACGATGCCTGGCCGCGTCGGATCATCACCCACTTTTTTTATTTTTGGATAAAGTCGCACGAGCTCATCAACAAGCGTCGGCCCCTCATGATGCACGGTCGGGTGCACCAAAAGCCCAGTCGGCTTTTCAATGACGAGATAGTCCGGTGTTTCGGCGATTATTTTGAGGGAAGAAGATTTCATGTTGGTAGTATACCTGTGGTTTTCACAAAAGACAATGCCTCTTTTTTTGTTTTTACTTTTCCGGTGAGTTGGGCTTCGCGGAGGGTGGTGATAATTTTTCCGATTTCGGGGCCGGGTTTTAGTTTTTTTAGTTTCATGATGTCATTGCCGTCGAGAAGTGGGGACGGAAGAGTCGGTTTTTTGGTGCCGATGAGTTTGCGGATACGTTCGCGCAGGGCGCGGTATTCGGTGATTGAAGGCCTCCCGTGCGCATCGTGTGATGCTGAACCATCAGCAAAATTAAGTGCCAACAATTCTTGTCCGAGACGCGCGTCGCGCAAATAGTATTTTTCAATGGTGGTAGCGCGCATGGTGCGTGGGTCGCCGTTTACAAGCAAAAGATGATAGCGAATGAGCCACGCCAGCCGATCGGCATCAACATCTATTGCGGGCGCGTCTTTGTAACTTGAAAGGCGCAATCGTTCAGCAATCACATGAGTCATTTCACCACCAACGGCATCATGTTCATTGAAACGGATGCGGTCGCCGCGCCATTTTGGCAGGGTGATGGTTTTTGGTTTTCCAATGTCATGGAAAAGAACAGCCATGATTATTTCTGCGGAAGGGGGAGTGTCAAATTCGCGCGCGTATGATTTTGACGTGAGTACGCGCAGAGCGAGCGCGGTATGATTCCACACGTCGCCTTCGTGGTGATACGGTTTTGGTTGCGGACATTTTTTCATGGCAAGCAATTCCGGCGCGAGAACTTTTATGGCGCCTACGCTGTCATAGAGTTCGAGTGCGTCCGCCGGTGTCGCCATAAAACTTTTCAAAAATTCTTTGGCGATCACTTCGCGCGCCACCACAAACTCGCCGGCCCGTTTATCATTCAGATGCGTCATGAGTCCCGTGAGCGCTTTTTTTGTTTTTGGTTCAATGACAAAACCGAGCTGGCAGGAAAAACGGAGTGCGCGCAGGACGCGTGAGTAATCTTCACGAAAACGGATTTCCGGTTTCCCGACCGCGCGAATTTTTTTGGCGCGCATATCGGCAAGACCGCCGTATGGATCAATAAGTTTTTCATTCAGAATATCCCACGCCATGGCGTTAATCGTAAAATCGCGACGGCCGAGGTCGTCTTCAATCGGTAATTTTTCATTGAAGCGCACGGTCACATCGCGGTAGCCGCCCGTGCCAAACGCGTGTTCGGTGCGCGGAAGCGCGATGTCAATCGTATGAACTTGTTTATTTTTCGGAATAAATTTGTACACGCCGAATCGTTTGCCCACGAGATTCACTTTACCGACGCCGCGCAAAAATACTTCAAGTTTTGCGCTCGGTACATTGCGCACCACAAGATCAATATCATTCGTGTCGCGGCCGAGGATAAGATCACGCACATAGCCGCCCACTAAAAAAACCTCGGCGTGAGGAAAGGAAAGCCGAAGCGCGCGTGCGAGTTGACGAATCGCCGTCCCCCGCACCATTGCGGATAGTTTTTTGAGAGAGGGTTGTACGGGTGTTGTCATGGCTTCCATAGTAGCAGAGAGTTGCGGTTTGGAGAAGCGTGTATCTCTTGAAGAAGCCACGCACTCGACTTTTTCGTCGTATGATGGTATATTACAGCAGAGTTGGGTGCTTGTGCGTGAGGGAATGAACTGCTTCATTCCCGAAGGCACAAGCAGGGGTTTTCCGATGTCGCGCACTTTTTTCAAGCGACCGGAAAACCCAGGGAGGGTTCCCGCGAGGCAGGGTGCTCGCGAGTGGGACAGAGGAAGAGACTTGAGTGGTTGAGGAGATGTATCGTATAGAAAGCGCCCCCTTGTTAAATTGGTAGAAATTTTTTATGAAAAAAATAAAAATCGTGATTGATCCCGAGCTTTGTATTGGCGCCGCGTCATGCGTGACAATCAAGCCCGAATACTATCAATTAAACGATGTCAACAAAGCGATCGTGATGGATCCGCAAAATCCGGCCGCCGAGCCATCGTACACGCGCGAGCTCGAGGTGTCCGATGCCGACTATGAAGGTATTATGCTCGGCGCCGAATCCTGCCCCACCCGCGCGATTTTTATTTACGATGAAGAAGGGAATCAACTGTATCCTGCTGGGTAGATAAGGGATTTAAGATTTAAGATTAAAGATTTAAGTGAGCGACATGTGTCGCATTTTTTATTTTTTTAACCTTCGCCTAATTCGTGCGAATTAGCCTATGGTACGATGAACACATTTGTACGACTGGGTATTCGGTATAATTCGGAAATTCCTGCACATCTAATTCGGTGGAACAAAAAAAGACGGCCCGCGGGGACCGATATTTATGGTGGGCTATATATACTGGTACGCCCTTCGGAGTTGATTCATAGCCGTGTGAAGTTTTGGTTCGCGTGCGATGGCGGTTTGCACGGGGCGCGCGAAACGATACAGTCTTTCGGCGTCGCTGTCTGCGCCAAATCTTTTTATGATGTCCTCGTAGCCGGTGAAAACGCGGCGTGCGTGTTCGCTTTTTACTTCTTCCATGTGTGCCACCGCGGTTTTGCGCAGTGCGGGATCTGCCTCGCGGCGTATTTTTTTTGGTTCAGGCATTTTTTCTCCTTCAGATAACCGAGTGAACCGTATCACGAAATTGCGCGCTTGTCAAGTGTGCCCTATCGGCGTAAGCTTGTTTGGTGTAGCTCAAACCTTTAGGTTCTATTGAGTGAGTAGGTAGAATGTAGTAGGTAGTAGGTAGGGTAAATCGAACTGATTCGTCCAACTACATTCTACATTCTAACTACTACCTACTCACCCGAAAGCCTCAAGACTTGAGCTACGGGCTATTTTGAGACTGTAGAAAAATGATGAGGTGCGAAGGTGTGGAATGAGTACCGAGTGAAGCGTACCCGAGTGTACGCTGAAGCGAGGAACGGAAATGGATCACCGAGCAGATCGCATTTTTATACAGTCTCATGTTTTTATGACCAACGTTGACTATCTTATCATTGGCGGCGGTATTGCGGGAACCACGGCCGCTGAAACGATTCGCAAGTTGGATCCGAATGGCTCCATCGTTATTGTTTCCGAAGAACCGCACCATCTTTATTCGCGCGTGCTTTTGCCGCACTACATTCGTGGCAAGATCAAACGCGAATTTGTTTTTCTAAAACCGCTCGAGTGGTACCAAAATCATTCTATTGTTTTGCAAAACACTAGAATGATGCGGCAGATGAACCGTGTCGCGCACACTGTTACGCTTGATGATGGCACTGAATATCAGTATCGGAAACTTTTGATTGCAACGGGTGGACGTGTGCGGCGACTCGAGCTACCTGATCTGCGCGGTATCACGTATTTTCGCACCATTGATGATGCGGATGCCATTCTCGCGATACTGGCACAAATTGATGCGGATAAAGCCGCACCGAAAACTGGCGTTGTTTTTGGCGGCGGATTTATCGGTCTTGAGTTTGCGCCGATTTTTCATGAACGTGGACTTGAGACGCACCTGCTCATTCGCGGACATCACTATTGGAGCACGGTTCTTGATGAAGCCTCGGAGGCGGTACTCGTACAATTATTTGCCGAGCGAGATATCCACTTGCATACGGCAATCAGCTATGTAAAAGTAGAAGGCGGTGCACATCTTGAGGCTGTGGATATCGGTGGCCGCAAAATCAAGACACGCACACTGGGTATTGGGGTTGGGCTCACGCAAAATCTCGAAGCGGTCGAGGATGCGGGGATTGAGGTCGCAAATGGTATTCTTGCCAACGAATATCTTGAGACAAGCGCTCCTGACGTATACACCGCTGGTGACGTTGCTGAGTTCTTTGATCTCACCGTCGGACGTCATCGTATGCTAGGAAATTGGATGAATGCGGTGCAACACGGGATCACGGCGGGTAAAAATATGACGGGGGACCGCACGCCGTTCGAGCTCGTCAGTTCCTACTCAACATCACCCTTTGGCGTATCGGTTACGTTTGTGGGCGATGTGAGTCGAGAGCCCGAAACCCAAGTGATACAACGGTACGACGCCACGCATCGTGCCGCGGGTCAGATTTTTGTGCGTGGAGCTCGTGTGGTTGGCGCGACGCTTATCAACATGAATCGCGCGCGCACACCAATCACGGCGCTTATCAAAAAGAAAGTTGATGTTCGTGGGTTTGCCGAACAGTTGGCAGATCCCGAATTCGACCTCGGAGGTCTGCTCTAGTGACTTGTCCCTCGAAGCCATAGCGAAGAGGGAGGGGTTTGGCACGTTCATGCTTGGTGCCAAGCCCTTTTTTGTTACTCGTGGACGTGCTACACTTTGATCAATATGTTTATCATTCGGAAGCACTGTGAAGAATCAAACGATTCCCCTCTCCCTCGAGGGGAGAGGGTTAGGGTGAGGGTGACCGGCACCCTCACCTAAGTTTTATATCCTCTCCCATGCGAGGGAGAGGAAGGTGACATTTATTTCCAATGTTCGATCTTAAATCTTTAATCTTTAATCTTAAATCTTTTTTCGCTCGGCACCCGTGGGCAGGCGCGCTTCTCGTTTTTTCGATTTCACTTCTTTTTTCGCGTTGGTTTTGGCCCACGCTCACGTTTCCGGACCCTGACACTTTTTATCACATTTATCTTGCCGAGCAGATGCCTCACCTCGTGCGCGCATTCACGTGGCTTCCGTTTACCTCACTCGCACACGCCTACGCGGACCATCATTTTTTGTATCACGCGCTCATTGCGCCGATCCTTTTTATTCTCGGTCCGTTTGTCGGCATGCAACTTGCAACGATTATTTTTGCGGCGCTCGCTCACACTATTTTTTATACAACTCTCCGCACCGCACGCGTTCGCGTACCTCTCGCATGGACACTTCTGCTTTTTACCGCGAGCGCCTTTGAGTTTCGCATGCATCTTGCCAAAGCCCCGTCGCTTTCGCTCGTTTTTATTTTGCTCGGCGTGATCTGTCTTATTAAAAAAAAGCCGATCGCGCTTGTGATACTTTCTTTTTTCTTTGTATGGGCGCATGGCTCATGGCCGCTTCTACCCGCACTCGTGCTCGTGTGGTGCGCCGCTGATTTTTTATCCGGTCATTCTGAACGCAGTGAAGAATCTCTCGCGCATGCAAGCCCGGGCGCATTCGCGCAAGGTCTTTCGCTTCACTCAAGGATAATGGAGCTTTGCAACGCTCTTACACCGTTTCTTGCAAGCATTATCGGATCTTTCCTCGGCCTTGTAATCAATCCTTACTTCCCCAAAAATATTTCTTTTTATCTCCATCAAATCATTGAAATCGCGGTGGTCAATTTTGGCACCGTGATTTCGGTGGGTGAAGAGTGGTATCCGCCAGGGAGTGGTGATTTTTTAACACCGCACGCCCCGCTTTTTTTAATCGGAGTTATCGTGATCGTTGCATTCGTGCTCCACGCGCGCGCCGTTTCGCGCGGTAACGAGCCACTCGATCGCCCCGCCGTGCAATCGAGTATCAAATACATTGCGCTCGCGACCGTGATTGCCGCGATGACCATGAAAGCGCGCCGTCATCTTGATTATTTTGCCCCTCTTTTTATTCTCGCGGTTTCATCGCTTGCCACGCTCACGTGGCCGACGCTCATGAAGCTCCCTCGGTATGTCCGCATCGTGATACAAAAAAGTATTCGAATAAAAAAAATACCCCTTGTGTATTTTTTGGCGCTTCCGCTCGCGGTAATGGCGATTAAAATCGGCATGATAACCGTGAATGGATTGAGTGCACATCGTGGGGCAATGCAAGCCGGATATCCACCCGATCAGATGGCGGGCATGGGTAGATGGCTCACGGACCACGCGCCCGTTGGCTCAATCGTTTTTAACACCGAATGGGACAACTTTCCTTTTTTGATGTATCAAGCGTCGAACCAGCGTTATATCATCGGCCTTGATCCGACGTTTCTCTATCGCAATGACCCCGAGCGCTATAAATTATGGAGTACGCTTATCCGTGGCGAGTATGCCGGTGATGTGATAGAGCCGCTCCAAAAAAAATTCAATGCGCGCTACATTGCGATCACGTTACCGCCACGATTTGAATTGTTTGAACACCAAGTGTCACTTTCGCATCGAGCGCGTGAAGTGTATCGCGACAAAACCGTAGCGCTTTTTGAGATTACCAATTAACAAAATGGGAACCGAACAGCGAACCTGAACGAACCTAACGAACAGCGAACGTTCGTCGTCGGTATATACGGAGGCTCAACCTCCGGTTGATAACTACCGGAGGCCGAGCCTCCGTAAATAACTGACCGTTCGTTGTTCGCAAGGTTCGGGAAGGTTCGCTGTTCGGTTCCCATCAGGTCATTATGTCTCGTCATGAAAAATGGTTTCTTGCCGCATTTTCTTTTTTCTTAATTCTCTACACCACCGGGCCGTATCTTTTTGGTTATTTCATGCGACCTGCGGGTTTTATGTTTACCTGGATTTCGCCGCTCCATAAGAATGATACGCATGTGTATTATTCGTATATTCGTCAGGCAATGGCGGGAGCGTGGTCGTTTCGTGATTTGTATACGACTGAAGTACAGCGCGTCGGTGTTCTCAATGTTTTTTGGCTTTTGGTTGGGTGGTTGGCACACGCGTTTGGCGCTTCGCCAGCGATCATTTCACAGATGGTGCGCATCGCGCTTATTCCGATTGCGGTGTGGTGCATCTATCTTTTTGCGTGCGCACTTTTTGCATCGCCGCGCGTACGCATGACGGCAACGGTGTGGGCCGTCTTTGCTGGTGGCTTTGGCGCCTATGTTGCGAGCACGATCGTACGGACGCATTTCGATCAAGCGATCACTTCTGCCGAATTTCCTCTGGATTTGGTGGCTGGTGAATTTTCTCCCTATCTTGCCTTCATCCACTCGCCACACTTTGTCGCGTCACTCATCGCCCTCCTTGGCACCCTGTGGCTTATTTTTCGCGGCGTGAGCTCTAATCGGTTACGATACTCGTGTGCGGCCGGTGTTTTGGGACTTTTCTTTTTCAATTTTCATCCTTATTATGCGATACCGGTTGCGTTTATCACGATCGTTTTCGTTCTCTGTCAAATTGTTTGTCACGAACTTACCACGCGTCGCGGATTGCTTCACGTCATCGCTGTCGGTGTACTTTCGGCTCCTTCGATTTTTTATCACGCGTGGCTCATGCTCACCGACCCCATAACCATGGCGCGCAATTTGCAAAATGTCACTCCCACCCCGTCATTTTCCATGGTCATTATAAGTTATGGTGGGTTACTTCTTGGACTTGGCGTGGCGATTGCACTCGTGGCGCGTTTACGCCGCCACACTCCGATTCTTCGATTCATGGCGATCTGGGCGATTGTAAGTTTCGCCGCACTTTTTTTACCCATTTCTTTTTCACACCGATTCGTTGAAGGCCTTGTCATTCCATTTGTTTTTTTGATCGTGCACGCAATCACCACGCGCGGGCGAATACAAGCCTCACATTTTTGGAAAAAATACCCTCTCATTATTGCATTTATTTTTTCTTTTATTTTTTTGGCAACACCCGCAAGCAGAACGGTTACGATGTATCGTTTTTTTACGAAACCCGATCACGCCGATTTTGAGTATCCTGATGCCTATCCGCTCATCTACATTGATCCTGACCGCGCGCGTGTTTTTTCGGCGATGGCGAAAGAACCTGTCGGAAGTATGCGGGTTCTTTCCGGCATCTTGAACAATCAACTTATTCCGGGTGAAACCGGACAAATTTCATACGCCGGACATTGGGCGGAGACATTGGATCCGACCATAAAAGGAGATGCAGCACGCGCTTTTTTTAAAACAAATGACCATGATGGAGAAAAACAGGCGTGGCTGAAACGCACGGGGCTCACCCACCTTTTGTATTCGCCACTCGAAAAAGTGTATGGTGAATATGACCCTGATGCCAAGCCATACCTTGCGCCCGTTTTTCGATCTGGTAAGGTAGCCCTATATGCCATCAAGTGAGTTTTTAACGATTGCGCTACCCGTATGGAATGAAGAGTTGGTGCTCGAAAAAAATGTGCGCGCGATTTTTCATGCGTGCCAAAACTTTTGGCCCGATCGCATCGTGCACATTGTTATTGCTGACAACGATTCACGCGACAGAACACCCGACATTGCGACACGTCTTGCGACAGAGATTCCGTCGGTTCATAGTATCCATTTACCCGAACCCGGGAAGGGCGGCGCTATTCGCAAAGCGTGGGAATTATTTCCGGCGCGCATTTCCTGTTTCATGGATATTGATTTGTCCACCGATTTGTTTGCGCTTCCGCATCTCGTGTCAGCGATTGAAGATGGTGCGGATGTGGCGTACGGATCACGCATTGCGCCCGACGCGCACGTGAGCCGCTCATGGCAACGGCATATCGTTTCTTTCGGTTATCGCTCCGCTGTCAAATTTTTTACCGGATTTTCGGATGACGTTGCATGTGGGTTCAAAGCGATTTCAGAAAACGTGATGCAGAGCGTGGTTCCCGAAATTACTGACACACACTTTGCGTTTGATCGCGAAATTGTGTTACGTGCCCACGCGCACGGATTAAAACTCACCGCTATTCCCGTCGCATGGGTCGAAGCGCGCGACGTGCGCCGTAGCAGTACGGTACATCTCGCCTCCGTCGCACTCCGTGACATTCGTCATTTGCGTGACTTGCAAAAAAAATTGCGCGGGGCGAGGTCTGACCTCCGGAGGTCAGACCTCGGGGCGTGAAAAACCTTAAAAGAACGCGACCTGTTTGTTTCTTACAAAACCACCAAATTGAGGTCACACCTCGAGATGCAAGGCACCCGAGGAGTGACCTCCTAGTCGCATTCCTTTAGAGAGTC
>JGI1358J11329_10001363_pt1 | contig 20241 bp, 17 predicted proteins | sample Subgroupgradi54m_FD_11329 | JGI IMG/M metagenome (IMG submission 11329)
TAGAAGGATACCAAGTCAAAAGTTAAAATGCAACTGCTTATTTTTGATCTCTTTTACTTGATTTAATACTGATTGTCCCGAAATGATCCTTTTTGTGAGTCTTGTCATCATTTTTTTCACGATGTATAAACTAGTATGTAGTTCGTAGTATATAGTTGATAGTAAATATAATGACTAGCTTTAGCTTCCAAAACTTGAAAGTATATACAAAGGCTATCGCATTTTGTGATCAAATTTATAAGATCACTAAGAACTGGCCTAGGGAGTACTTATTTGATATAACTAGTCAGTTTAGGAGAGCAGCTCTTTCTATACCTTTAAATATAGCCGAAGGAAGCAGCAGAACTAAAAAGGATTTTAGCAGATTCTTAGATATCTCTCGCGGTTCATGTTATGAATGTGTTGCTTTAATCGAAGTAGCATTTAATCTATCACTAATCGTACCGGGGATTAAAGATAGTCTATTCACTAACTTAGAAGAAATATCGAAAATGCTTTCTGGCCTTAAAAAGTCTATGAACTCTGAACTAATAACTAAAAACTAAAAACTAAAAACTAAAAACTAAAAACTAAAAACTAATTATGCAACCACATCCAATTCCGCAAAATGTTACCAACTTTCAATTCAGGTTAGTTGGGGATATGACATTAAAACAATTTATATATCTGGCAGTTGGATCTATTATTGCCTATATTCTGTTTGTATTTTTTGCTAAGACTTATCCTTTTGTAGCCTGGCCGGCAATTGTGATATCTGCTCTACTGGGCGTGGCTTTTGCTTTTCTGCCTATTGCCTCCCGTCCTCTGGATTATTGGGTAGGTGCATTTTTAAAAGCCATTTATTCTCCTACCAAAAGAACATGGAAGAAAAACAATCAAACGTATAAAGATGATGCTCTTTTTGAAAGCCGTTATATAACATACCTTTCAAGCTTACAGCCTAAATCTACGACACCAATAATCCAACCACCAGTTAATTTACCAACACCAGTAATCCAACAAATGAATCCGCTCCCTCCTCAACCTTCACAACCCTCTGAACTTCCAACAACAGAAGAACTGAAAAAAACAGTTGAGCTGGCCCGACAAGCACAAACGCTTCAATTAAAAATTATCCAAACCGAGCGCGTACTGGATCAAATTAAAGTTGAGGCTAATAAACCTACATCCGTACCAATTAATTACACACAGCAATTAAATAATATTCTAGCTGATTTGCAAACACTGGTTAATCAGGCATCAAACGTTAAACAACAGCTTCATTCAATTACTCAAACAGATCAAAAAACCGAAAACTTAACTCCTTCTGCCCCAATTGCTCCAAAAGAGGTTGTAAAAGTAGTTGTCCCGTCCAAACCTAAACAAACTCAAATTGCTTTAACTACTTTTCCAAATGTTATTAATGGAATTATTAGAGACAAACATGGAAATTATCTGGAAGGAGTTGTCACGGTTATTTACGATAAAGAGGGTATGCCTGTCAGAGCCTTAAAAACCAATAAGCTTGGTCAGTTTACCGGATCAACTCCTTTACCTAATGGTACCTATACTTTAGAACTGGAAAAAGAGAACTTTTCTTTTGATGTTTTACAGATGGAGTTAATAGGAGAGGTCCTGGCTCCTTTAACAATCACTTCAAAATGAATACAACACAGGAACATATAACGATAGCAGACGTACAGGATAATATTATCCTTTTAAAAGATGGTGGCGGAGCTTTGATATTAAAGGTAAGCGCGGTAAACTTTAGCTTACTCTCTGACAGGGAACAAATAGGAATAATAGGTAGCTTTGCCCAAATGCTTAATTCTTTGTCATTTAGTATTCAAATAGTTATTTTCTCACAAAGGCTTAATATTTCATCTTACCTTAATCTATTAGATACAGCCCAAAAAATACAAACTAATCCGCTTCTTTCCAAGTTGATTTCTGAGTACCGTCAGTTCATTCAATCAACTATTAAAGACAACGATGTTTTAGATAAGCAATTTTATATCGTAATTCCGCTTTTTAAATTAGAGTTAGGACTTACAACGAATAAAGAGATCCTTTATCAAAAAATTAAAACAATACTGTTGCCTAGACGTGATCAAATAGGAAGACAGCTTGCCAGAGTAGGACTTGAAGCGACTCAATTAACCGGACCAAAGCTTATAGAGCTATTCTATAACATTTATAACAATCAGGTTTTGGAGAAAGTTTATGCACCAAAAACAGATCCTGCAAAAATGGAAGTTAAGCTTAACCCGCCAGCTACTTCTAATGTAGTACCTTCACCAGCTCCAATAATACCTCAAAGCACGCCTCAAATGACAACCCAGCAAGCCAGAAATCATCCGTTTGTTGTGGAGGAATTAAGCGATAACGTATGAAACTACCATTTTTATCTAAAAAACAAAAAACAGAACCTATCGTAGCTCCTCAATTAACATTGGAGGATATTATTGCTCCTTCTGAAATTGAGGCTGATTTTAATTATATCAGAATAGACAACCGCTTTTTCAAAACATATTTTGTCGCAAATTATCCCAGATTTGTAGACCCAAACTGGCTTGAACCGATAATTTCTTTTGATCATTCGCTTTTGATCTCAATGTTTATATATCCATCTCAATCAGCAGACGTATTAGATGAGCTAAAACGTAAAATTGCTGAAATGGAAGCAACTATACAAACAGACTACGAAAGAAACAGGGCTATTGATCCATCTGTTGAGGTAGCGCTGGAAGATGCCCGTGGGCTACAGGATCAACTTGTTAGAGGAGTTGAGAGATTTTTCCAATTTTCTCTCTATATCACAATACCCGGCTCTTCCCTGGAAGAACTTCGTAACACATCAAAACTGGTAGAGTCTACCTTTGCCTCGCTTTCTATTACTGCAAGACCAACAACCTTACAAATGGAGAATGCCTTTAAATCAACACTCCCATTAGGACAGGATCTTTTAAATATTACTCATAACATGGATACTACATCGCTGGCTACGACCTTTCCTTTTGCCTCATCAGAACTTACTGCCAACGAAGGAATTATGTATGGGATTAATGAGCATAATGATTCGTTAATTTTATTTGACAGGTTCAGTTTAGAGAATTTTAACTCGGTTATTTTTGCCAAATCCGGCGCTGGCAAAAGTGTAGATAGAAATGAACCAATATTAATACAAGACTCAAACGGAACTCAGCTTGTAAAAATAGGTGATTTTGTAGATAAAATTATTTCCCAAAAAGGAATCAATTTTCACGATGAAGAATTGGAAGGAGTAAAAGACCCTGAAATAAAAGTTTTTACTTTTAACAAAAACCTTAAAGGCGAATGGTCTAATGTTACTATCGCAGCCAGAAAGATTGCGCCAAAAACATCTTTTTATTTTCAAACTGCCAGTGGCCGTAATATAACAGTTACCGGAGACCACAACTTAGTTGTATTACGGGAAGGGAAGGTGGTCACTACAAAATCTGTTGATGCCAGAGAGGACGATGTAATTCCTGTTCCCAGACATTTACCTGAACCAAACAAACCACTTGATTACCTATACCCTTTGAAGCTGTTCAAACAAACTGGCTATAGAGCAACTTTATTTAAAGGCCTGAATGGTTATCGTATCGGTTCGCGGTATAGACAATTAAAAACCAGCCTGCCATATAAAATTAAGCTAACAGATAAATTTGCGCGATTACTAGGTTACATTAGCGCAGAAGGGTGGGTTGGGGATAACTACCTTTATATTTCTAATACAGATATTGAGGTTTTAGCTGATATAAAAAATTCACTATTAGAGCTTGGTTTGAGCTCTACAGATGCTAAGAAAAAAGCAAGAATTTGTTCAATCAATATCAACGCTAGAATATTTACTAAATTAATATGGGCAATTGGGGCAAATGGCAGATCAGATTCTAAAGATATTCCTAATTTTCTTTTTGATTGCAGTAATAAAATAATTTCTGAATATTTGAAAGCTTATTTTGAAGGCGATGGAAGCATCAACCAACACGAAGTTGTTGTCACAACCAAATCATCAAAACTAGCATCTGGATTATCATATTTATTATTACGCTTCGGCATAATTTCTCGACTCAGAATAACAACAAAACAAGCTACCAACTCTTTAAAACCAAAAAAACAACCATATCACCAAGTAGTTGTTTGTGGTAAACAAAATATTGAAAAATTTGCCCAAAATATCGGTTTTGTTAGCAAAAGAAAAAATGAAAAGTTATTAAATATTGTTAATCAAAAAAAGGTAGCCAATACTAACGTTGATACAATTCCCACAATTGGACCAATTTTACAGGATATTTTTGATACTTTATATAATTCTCCCTATATAAAATCACCTGCAAATCTTTCTCCGATTAAAAGAAGCGTTTTTAATCCTTCTCCTCAAACTGTAAATACTCTTATCAATCAAATTGAGAATGATATTGATTCAATACTTACAACAACCTACTCAAGAATTAAATACCTTAGAAAACTTCCTCGACAATCTATTTTAATTGAAAGTGGCAAGTTAATACCACAATTGAATACCTTGCTTTGGCAAGAATTAGGAGCTAGCTGGAGTCTGACAAAAAACGGATTAGTGAACATGGGTGTGGGTAATGCTTTAAAAGCTACTAAAGTTATCTTCAGTGAAATTTATAATCTTAGCGACATAAGGGAAGAGGTCATTTCATCCTTTGCAGAATTAGGTCTTTCACTGGAACGATTTGACTTTTCTTTATGGAGTTATCTTAGATATAGTCAATCTGACAGGGGCTCTTATGAACGTATTATAAAAGCAATTGATTTTTTGTCAGATCAATTCAATAGAAAAGCTCAACAAATCAATCAATTAGAAGAAAAGATTATTTTACTTAAAAACCTAGCCAATTCTGATCTATTTTGGGATCCAATTGTGAAAATTAATAAGAACAAATCTAGTGAAAAGTATGTTTATGACTTAACTGTAGATAATGAGGTTTTTCTAACTGGTTTTGGCGGTATGTTTGTACATAATTCATATTTAGTAAAACTTGAGGCCTTAAGATCATTAATGTTTGGAACAGAAATTATTGTCATAGATCCGGAGCAGGAATATTTACCCTTAGCTCAGGCTGTGGGAGGAGAATATATTAACTTTTCCGCCTCTTCCCCGATTAAGATTAACCCCTTTGATTTATCAGCAGAGAATGCTTTAGGAGAAAATCAGTTGGGGATCAAAATCCTTTCTCTGACTGCCTTTCTAAAACTAGTGTTAGGCAGTTTGAATGCACAAGAGGGAGCTGTTTTGGACAGAGCATTAAAACTAACATATCAGCTAAAAGGGATTACTGATGATCCGAAAACACAAAACAGACAGCCTCCTTTAATGGAAGATCTTTATAAAGTATTAATCGGCACTGAGGAACCTGCCGGGATGGAACTTGCAGCCCGTCTGGAAAGATTTATCAAAGGATCTTTGGCTGGTATTTTTTCCGCGCATTCAAATGTTGACTTATCAAATTCCTTTACGGTTTTTTCAATACGGGATTTACCGGATCAACTAAGACCGCTGTCAATGCATATGATTTTGGATTATGTCTGGACAAAAATTAAAAGCAAGTTAAAAAAACGGATCTTAATTGTGGATGAAGCCTGGTATTTAATGAAAACCCCGGATTCTGCTGACTTTTTGGTTGAAATTGCCAAAAGAGCACGTAAATATTACCTGGGACTGACTACTATTACCCAGGATGTGGAAGACTTTTTAACAATAGAAAAAGGTAAAGAAATTATTTCCAATTCCTCAATACAAATACTGCTAAAACAGGCTCCTTCATCTATTGATCTTTTGGCTCAGGAGTTTAATTTATCAGAAGGAGAGCAAAGACTGCTTTTATCAGAAGGAATTGGGGAAGGGATATTTTTTGCCGGAAGTACTCATGTTGCCATGAGAGTAGTTGCTTCTCCTAAGGAGCATCAATTAATAACCAGTAGTCCGGCGGATATACTGGCAAGACAAAATGTATAATGGTAAACTAGTTTTAATATCTTTCTTTTATGGATTTTTTAAAACCTACTGACTTTAAACAAATTAAAGCATTTTTTATAGCCTTAAAGCAAAATCACTTTAATCTAAATCAAATCCCTTCTTTTGTTATGATGGATGGAGTAAGAACACCAATAGACAAAACTCACTGTCTGCAGTTGCTTCACAGCTTTCCCGATCTTTCCGGAGATAAGTTTAAAGATGATAACGTCCTGATTAAATATTTATCACAATCCGACAACGTAAAACGTATTTTAAGCAAGTTAACTGCTGAACAACAGATTGAATTAACGAAAGTTTTGGAAGAAAAACCAGTGACAACAGAGGTTACTGATGAACAAGCAAGCATGCAAGGGACAGACGAACAAGGCGGAGCTACAGGAACACCTACTGATACAACTTCGGGCTCAGGTGGTATATCAAACTTGCCTGATCTCACACTTGGGTCTTTTGCAGCAAATCAGCGTCGTGTTATATATAGAGTGCCTCATGCTAAGGAACCTCCACCAAAATTATTTGTGGCTGATAAAACTGGCCGGATTGTTGAAGAGCGTACCATAACACCTACTGGTACAACTGTTAAAAGAATGGATGCAGGACCGTCAAAGATATACACTGCTAACAAAGGTGGCGTAGTTACCGGAGAGCATTCTATTACGAAAGGAGCGGCCATTAAATCTCCAGCTGGAACTCTTGTAAGCTCTGCACCGGAAACTCCGTCAAAAATATTCATTGCCAATAAAGGCGGGGTAGTTACCGGAGAACGCTCTATACCAACCAAAAGTGGTGCTTTAAGATTTCAAGTTCCTTACCAGATAAAAAATGCTGCTGCAAATGCCAAGTCAGGTGCGGAAAGATTTATTCAAAGAAGTAGTTCAAGAGGACTAAACGGCTTATCTAACATGTTTAAAAATGCTCTTGGATCTGGGGGGAATGCAGCTGGAAGAGCTGCACTTAGAGGAGTTAATTCCGGAGGTAATTTTTTAAGTAGAGCTTCCAGAGCTAAATTTCCTAAATTTAAACCATCTTTAAGTAGCGCTAAAAGTAAAGCTGCCTGGGCAGGAGGAGGAGCCGGAGCATTTCTTATTTTTACTCTTATTTTTTCTATTATACATCCCTCTTTAAACACAGGTGCCGGAGCTGCTCCTGTCACTGGCCCAGGCTCTTCTCCTGCTCCTTCTGCAAGCGGAGCTCCTATAGGAACAACAGCATCAGATATCTCCTCTTGTACGTTTTATAGAGGTGGGGATAATATCCAAGGCTATCAATTTTCAAATCCTGCTTTAGCTTCTTTAATTTCTGATATATCAAACAAAGTAGGGGTTCCACCCGCAATAATAGCAGGAATTATGCGGGTAGAAACAAGAACTGCTTTTACCTCTACTCCAGATTATTTAGCAAATGATTATGACGCTCACCCTTCGGCTGTAGCTTTTGGAATTATGCAGTTTGTACCTGCTACTTTTATAGACTATTTTAATAGAAATAGGGCTGAGCTACAGAGCCTTTTTAGCAAAACTGATGTTACAGTAAATATTGACCTTCAGGGTAATATGGCACCTGATAATGTACTTCGAATTTACAGCATTAAAGACTCTATCATTGCAGCAGCATTTAAAGTAAAAAATGACAAACAATCTATAAATGGCAGCGGACCTTGGGATGAGGCTACTGTAAGAAAGATTGCTGAACTCTATTATGGTGGTAATGTTTATGCTGGTTTTGATCGCAGTCCTCAAAACTATGGTGATGATCTCTGGAAAAGTTTCTCTCAATGTAAATTAACCTCTACTTGTCCTATACAAACCGGGCAAATTACTTGTGCTTCATACGGACGAAGAGAGTCTTGGAGTGGGTTTGATAATGATTGCGCCCCAGGGTCAAATATAACCACAGGGGAAGTGGATATTGGTGGCCACTGTAGCCCAACATATAGAGTAAGATACCCATCGCTTTGCGATAATAGTAATTACATGAGTGGGGGCAATCTGAAACGCACTGCCAAATCCATAGACGTGGGCGGACCCGCAGGCACTCCTGTTTTTATACCGACTATAAACAGTCAGCGCTTAAGCTGGTTTTTTATAACTGATGTCCCTGACGGGCAAGGAGATACGCTTCGAGTTTTTCAATCTGAGCAAACCCCACAAGGTAAGTGGGTCATCCATTTTGTACACGCATCTGCTGATCCATCTTTTACATCTGGGAGCTCAAATCCTGTGGATACAAATAACTACGTGGCCAGAATCGGGCCAGGAAATAATCATATTCATGTAACCGTAGGGTTAAATATTACAGAACCAATAACAGCTAATAATCTTCAAGTTTATGATCCTGGATGGAAATTCCCGGACAGAGATCTTGGGATGTGTACACATTAAAAAACTGATGAACAAGAACTTACAAAAAATATTTTTATCACTAGTTTTCATTTTAGTTGTGGCAGGTGTCTTTTTTTGGAATCAAAAAAAAGCTGAAAAAACTACAGAGCAACATATAAAACAACCGGCTACCAGTCAACAAACTGATTCTCCTAAAATTGTTTCCACCAAACCAGATCCTTTGGATAATAATATTGTAGGAGCCTCTGATGTAATCGAAATTACTTTTAACAGACCATTGGAAAATGAGGGGCAATTTAAGCTTAGAATTGAGCCTAAAATTGAATTTAAAATTGAGCTTACAAATAACAGGAGAACCGCCAGAATAATATTTCCAAAATCTCTGCAGCTAGGTTCATCTTATACTCTATTCATAGATCCGGATACTAAGTTTGACGGAGTTGGTAATTGGGGACAAGATAAAATATTCCATTTTCATACTGTTACCTATAAAGGAGTATAACGAGTTATGGGTTCGTAGTTGGTAGTTCGTAGAAAAAAGTTTTTTTTCAACTATGAACTCTGAACTAATCACTCTTAACTCAGTCTCACCGGCATAATTATATACTCTAACCCTTCAACACCTACGGGTTTTATCAATGTAGCAGACAAGGCTCCGGAGAATTCAATCATAACTTGTGTTGAAGGAGAATTGGATATAGCATCCATTATAAATCTGGTATTAAAAGCAATTTGTAACTGCTCCCCTTCTATTTCCCCTTCTATTTCATTTTCCTGTTTACCCAATTCTTTGGCGTGAGATTCAAGTTTTAAAATACCTTTGCCAGTTGTTAATATAACAATATTAGCCTCATTTTTAGAAAAAATTGCTGCCACTTTTATTGCTTTCAAAAGATCTTCTTTATCAACTAAAGCCTTTGCTACAATTTGCGCAGGAATGATTTTCTCCCAGGCAGGGAATTGTCCCTCTATTAACCTTGAGGAGACTATAGTTTTCCCCAAAGTAAATATAATCTGATTTTGATTTTCTGAGGTAGCAACATTAATATTTTCCACATCCTCCTCTGCAATAATCCGTAATACTTCTTCAAAAGTCCTTCGCGGAATTAAGCTTTTAAATTTTATACCTCCATCTTCCAGGCTCACCTGACGGTGTGCAAGCCTAAAACCATCTGTTGCCACAAAGTCTATTTTTTTATCTTTAGCATCTGTTAATATACCGGTTAAAACAGGTCTTCCCTCGTCAACTGCTGAGGCAAAAAGAATTTGTGATGAAGTCAAAAAAACATCTTTTGGAAAACTTATACCTGTACCGGATGAAAGAGGTATTGCCGGAAATTCTGTTGCAGGAATACCATTGATCGCAGCAGCTAATTTACCGCTTACAACAGTAAGAATCCCTCCCTCCGATTCCAAAGTTATAGAGTTTTGTCCTAATCCTGATATTAACTCAACCAGAGTTTTGGCAGGAACTGTAATCTCTCCTTCACTCTCAACTTCTACATTAATATATTTTATGACCCCTACCTCCAGGTTTGTAGCTGAGATTTTTAACCTTTTATCCTCAGCTGAAAGTAAGATATTATCCAACACCGGTAATGTTGAGCGAACCCCAACAGAACGGGATACAGCCTGAAGTGGAGGGAATAAATCTTGTTGTAATACCGTAAATTTCATTAATCTCCTTTCCGAGCAGTTACAAACTTATTAATCTCTTCTTCTGTTACCTTAATTAACCTAAAATTAACTCGTCCCTGGGCAATTAGGTTTTTAATGTGTTTTTCCTCTTCTGTCAATAGGTAAGAATTTCCGGACTTGACTTCTATAAAATCTATCTGCTGATTATTTTTAATTCCTATAAAATCAATTGGCTGTCCCAGGGGGATAATCCGGTCATAGTCATAGCGAAGCTCTGCGTAAGCTAAAAGCTCTGCCATTTTACCTTTTTGAGGGTTTATAGATCCCTGGATAGTTTGAAGCACTTTTGATGGTAATCCTTCAAGACCTTTATATAAATCAATCAGATCTGTAGGAATATCCGTAGATTTACGATTATGTAATCTACCTATTAAATATGCAATTATCAGGAATAAACAGATTATTCCAATCAGGGTCCAGTTAATGTTATCCACCTAATTATAGATTATACTACACCTTTAATATAACATTAGTAGTTGATAATAGGCTTTGTGGATATGTTGAAAAAGGCAAATTATACATCTGGAATTCGTCTTAATTTCGTGTTAAGGATCTGTTGATTTTCAGTGGATAACTTGTGGAAAATTAACAATTCTAGTGGATAAGTCAAGCTGTAAGTCTACTGGTTATCTCTGTGAGTAGCCTTTGAACTTTCTGATCAGTGTTGGCCAGACCTTTTATTTTATCTCTTCCATGCATCACAGTAGTATGATCTCTTTTGCCTAAAATTTGTCCTATCTTTTCCACAGTCATATTAAGGCGCTCACTTAGAATAAACATAGTTATATGCCTGGGTAAAACCAATTCTTTTTGTCTTTTCGCCCCTATTAATTCTTTCTGGCTTAAATTAAAGTAATCACAAACTACATCTAAAACCAGTTTCGGGTCGATTTTTAAGTTTTGTCTGACAGGGGTTTTAAGATGCATGCTGATATTTTCAGTGGTAGGAGGTAAATTTTGCGCCTTTAAAAGCTGTAGAATTCCTATTAATTTCCCTTCCAGCTCTCTGATGTTTGTATCAAAAGATGATGAGAGTATTTGCAGAGCTTCCTCAGGTAAAACAACTTTTTGTTCCAGACATTTGGCGCGAAGGATTGCTACTCTGGTGTCAAAATCAGGTGGTTGGATATCCAGCATTAAACCTCCTGCAAAGCGAGATTTTAATCTGTCTTCAAGTTTGGCTATTTCATGAGGAGATCGGTCTGAGGTTAAAACTATCTGGGAATTTTTACTAATCAACTCATTAAAGGTGTGGAAAAATTCTTCCTGCGTTGCTTCCCTGCCTGAGAAAAACTGAATGTCATCTATTAACAAAAGATTTGGAGAACGATATTTAGCTCGCAAGTCACCCATTTTATGCGTTTGTATGGCCTCAACATAGTCATTCATAAATTTTTCAGAAGGAGAGTAAATGATTTTGGCATAGGGTTTTTTTGAAAGTATGGCATTACCAATGCCAAGCATAAGATGTGTTTTCCCTACTCCAGTGCCGCCATAAAGAAACAGCGGGTTATATGAAGTGCCCGGATTTTGGGCAACTGCCTGTGCTGCAGCATAGGCGACGTTGTTGGAAGGCCCAACTACAAAGTTTTCCAAAGTAAATTTGGGGTTAAGTTGAGAGGTTTTTGTTTGAGCAGGTCGGAAAAAATCATCTTCTACCTCCTCTTGTATGAGCTCGGATGATTTAACAATAAATTCAATCCCCATCTTTTTCCCAAGTAGTTTTTCAAAAGTTTGGGCAATTAAGTCTATGTGTTTTTGATTCAACTCCTCTTTGATAAAAGCTGACTTTGTATTTAAGGTTATTTTATCTTCGCCAATGGTTTTTAAAGTGGTTGTTAAAAAATATGTTTTAAAATTTGCAGTTGAAACCTGATGTTTTATGCTTTCTAAAAATTTATGCCAGAGTCTTAAATTATCCATAATATTTGGGTAGGTTTTTACGAGCGTGCAGAGGTTATCCACAATTTAATCTTAAACTGAGTTTTCCACAATATGGAGAAACTATAAATAACTGGATCATGTTACAATAAATTTGCTATGAAAGAGTTTGGGATTTTTTTAGTAACATTTATTTTAATGAGTCTTGTGGCAAACATTGTTCCCAGATTCCCCCACTTTCCCGGGGATATTTATTTTGATAAAATAGGAATATATATAAAGATCCCGCTTTTTTCCTCACTCATTATAAGCATTTTACTTGTTCTTGTTTTTAAAGCTTTAATTTAGTAAACTACACCAAACATGCCAAAGCGAACATATCAGCCGAAAAAATTAAAAAGAGTTAGGAAACACGGATTCAGAGAAAGAATGAGTACCTCAGGTGGGATAAAGGTATTAAAAAGAAGAAGAGCAGAAGGTAGAGCTCATTTAACAGTCTAATGCTTCCAAAATCCAATCGACTTAATCTTAGAACAGATTTTAAATGGGTTGCTTCTGGAAAAAAGATTGAGACTAAATTTATAAAACTTTTCTGCAAAACCAGTACAAATATACAAGCTAGAGTTGGTATTGCAGTTTCAAGCAAAAGTTTTAAAAAGGCTACAGATAGAAATAGAGCAAGAAGGTTAGTTTCTGCTTCTTTCGAAAACTTATATGAAAGGTTACCTAAAAATATTAATATAGTAGCCCTTCCCAAACCACTAGTGCTTGATGTAAAATCATTTGACATATTAGTGGATTTGGAGAAAGTTCTTAAAAATGAAAAAATTATTTCTTAGTTTAATAAACAAGTTTCTTGTTTACACAATTACATTTTATCAAACTTATTTATCTTTTGACCACGGGCTTTTTGCCCTGCTTGCGCCAGGTGGTGCTTGTAAATACGAGTTAAGCTGTTCTGAGTATACAAAAGAAATGATTAGTGAATTTGGTGCATTTAAGGGGAGCTGGATGGGTATAAAAAGAATAGGTAGTTGCAGATGAATAATATAGGCGATATTTTTAACCTGGTCTTCATGGGACCAATAATTAATCTTCTGGTTTTAATTTTCCAAGGGTTGCAGGCAATACATATACCAGGGGCTTTAGGTTTTTCCATAATGATCTTAACTATATTAATCAGACTTTTGGTTTGGCCTTTTACCTCAAGCCAACTGAAATCTGCCAGAAAGCTTGCAGATTTAAAACCTCATTTGGATGAATTAAAGAAAAAGCATAAAGATGACAAGCAAGGACTGGCAAGCGCGCAAATGGCTTTGTATAAAGAGCATGGGGTTAATCCTGCCGGAGGTTGTTTGCCGGCTATTATACAGATCCCGGTTTTTATAGCTTTGTATCAGTCCATAATTAATATTTTACCAGGAACCGGCGGGCATATTGATAGAATTAATTCTCTTTTGTATTTTCCCCAACTGAGACTTCCCTCAACTTTAGATCCTAATTTTTTTGGTATTAATTTAGGCATAAAGCCTTCAGAGTTTACAACTCATGGTTTTTTGCTTCTTTTGATACCTATAGGGACAGCAATTTTAACTTTTGTACAGTCCAAAATGGCTTTACCAAAAGCTGTTAAAGTCTATGCTTCAGATTCTCCAAAAGAGAAAAAAGAGAAAGAAGGCATTGAAGATAGTATGGGTCAGGTACAGTCTCAAATGGTTTTTATGATGCCTTTGATGATTGGGTACTTTGCTTTTAATTTTCCAATAGGCCTTGCAATCTATTGGAATTCATATACAATACTGGGGATCATTCAGCAATATCGTATTTCCGGATGGGGAGGAGTAAGTGACTTCGTCACTAAGTTCAGAGTTCGTAGTTCGTAGTTTCAGAGTTTTTCTACGAACTATTAACTAATAACTATTATGGAAGAGCAATTAGGTGAAGTTTTAGACAATTTATTAGGCATGCTACTTTTGGAAGGTAGTTATGAGATTGAGGAAAACCAGGATAGTTTTTCTGTTTCTATTGAGACAAAAGATGCCGGAAGGTTAATTGGGGCAAGAGGTGAATCCTTAGATTCCTTACAGCTTCTTATTAATCAAATAGTTTCCAGAAAAATTGGGGAGGAAGGTTTTAAGCGAGTGATATTGGATGTAGAAGGTTGGAGAAAACAAAAAGAAGATGAACTTTTAAAAAGCGCGCAAAGTTGGGGAAAACAGGTTTTGGAAACAGGGGAAGAAATGGAAATTGAACCACAATCTCCGTGGCAGAGAAGAATTGTGCATATGACAATATCCGAGATAGAAGGTTTAGTTTCTGAAAGTGTTGGTGAGGGAAGGGATAGACATATTGTAATTAAAGTCAAAGGTCAGGAATCGCTGCCAAATAATAATGATTCTGGCGAAGCTTGAAAAGTACCTGTTTTTTTTAACTATTATTTTTTTACCCACTCAATTAGGCCGTCACTTTTGGCTGCAGTTTAGCTTTGTTTACTCTCTACCTATTGATTATTTAGCACCAACCCTATATTTTTGGGACTTATTAGTTGCAATTCTTTTAGGAATTTTTGTAATACAAGGCAAAAAGCTAAAAAGATTTGCTTTGAGTCTATATTTGGTTTTTATTCTTTGCATAAGTCTTTCACTGCTTTTTAAACATACTTTCAGTATTGGCGTGGGTTTGGTAAGGTTTGAACAATATATCATTGCAGGCTTATTTGGAGTTTATATAGCATCATTCAATTTCTTTAAAATAAGAAATCTGATTTTATGGGGACTTTTACTGTCTATTTTAGGTGAGAGTGTTTTAGCAATTGGGCAATTTATAAAAGCAGGGAGTTTAGGATTTGAGGTTTTGGGAGAAAGAAATTTTTCTTTATCTACTCCAGGTATTGCCAAGTTTGATCTTTATGGTGCAGAGGTTTTGCGTCCATATGCCACATTTTCTCATCCAAATGTTCTGGCCGGATTTTTAGTAGTGACACTTTTGTTACTCTTGTTTTGGAAAATGAAAACAGTGAATAAATTGGCGACAGTACTAGGAAGTCTTGTAATACTTTTAACAGTTTCCAGAACCTCTTTTGTTGCAGGATTTGGTAGCGCTTTCTTTCTATTAAGAAAAAAAGGAAGGATTGTTTTAATCACTCTATTATTGTTTCTCTCCCCGCTTGTTTACACAAGACTTTCAACGATTTTTAGTTTTGACAGTTTAACATTAAGCCGAAGAGAAGAACTATCTTCTGTAGCTTTTCATCTTTGGTTAACCTCACCTATTTTTGGAATTGGTTTAAATAATTTTATACCAGCAGGAGCTGATCAGCTTTTGTCTGGTCCAAGCAGATTTTTACAACCAGTACATAATATCTTCTTGCTTTCTTTGTCAGAAACAGGGTTAATAGGAACTTTGGGGTTAATATTATTGATTGGCTATCCTATTTTAAAGCTTATTAAACTCCGAACTACTAACCTCCCCTTCGGGGGCCCGCTATCTACTATCTTACTTCTTTGGACAGTAATCCTTTTTCTGGGTATGTTTGATCATTACTTTTTAACATTACCCCAGGGTTACAGACTACTTTTTCTAATATGGGGTTTATCTTTGTCCATGTTAGAATAGTTTTGTGAACATTTTTTCTAAAATATTTAAACAAACTTCCTGGCAAATATTGGGAAAAATTATTACCTCGGCAATAACTTTTTCAATTTTATCAATTATCTCACGCAACTTTGGTAAAGAAGGATTAGGAGCCCTGACGCTATCCTCAACATATATAGGTATGTATATGTTAGTAGCAGACTTTGGTTTTAATGGGCATTTGCTCAGGGAGTTAGAAAGTAAAAATATTAGTGATGAAGGCATTATATTTGGAAAATTATTAGGAACAAGAATCCTTTGGGCAATCTTTTTAATTATTATTTCTATTACAACTCTTCCCCTGCTGTCTTTTTCAGGATCTGAGTTTATGTTGTTAACAATTGCCGGTTGTTTGGCAATTTTAGGTTCTGCAATATTTGTAAGCTCAAACTTAATTTTTCAAAAAAATTTAAGATATGATTTATCTGTTTGGGCGACTACGATTGGTTACTTATTCTATTTTGTTTTAGTGATAAGTGTAGCTTTTAATAAGCTACCACTTTTTTTTGTGCCTTTATCTTCTAATTTCGGATGGATAATAATTTCACTTGCGGTTTTGTTTTTTTTAAAAAAACTTCATTTTCGAATAAGGCCTATATTTAATTTAAATTTTTCCCTAAGACTGATTAAAGACAGCTGGCCTATTGCTGCAACCTTGCTTTTGAATGTTATTTATTTCCGGGCGGATTCTTTTATGATCTCTTATTTTAGAAATATCTCGGATGTAGGAATTTATAATTTAGCTTATCAATTTTTTCAAGCAATATTAGTACTGCCGGCATTTATAACTAATGCATACTACCCATTGATGTTAAAATCCTTCTCTGGTTTTTGGAAGATAGTATTGTCGCTTTTGGGAATTTCAATTTTAGTGCTTTTTTTGACCCTTATTTTTGCCGAGCCTTTGATAAATGTTGTAGGAGGGCAAGGTTTTTCTGGATCATCTGATAGTCTTAAGATTCTGTCTTTAGGCTTTCCGGCATATTTCCTGTCATCTCTTTTAATGTGGAATTTAGTAGGTAAAGGAAGTTATAAAAAATTGCTTTTGATTTATACTATTGGTTTGGTGGTAAACATTTGCTTAAATTTTTTGTATATACCAAAATACTCTTTTTACGCCGCATCATGGATTACAGTACTTTCTGAATACTTGATTTTGTTCTTGCAAGGAGTAGTATTATTGCTGAAATGAAACTAATTGTTTTTACAGATGGAGCTTCAAGGGGTAATCCAGGTCCGGCATCATATGGCTTTACTATTTCAAAGGAAAGTGGGCAGCTAATCTATCAAGAAGGTAAACATATCGGAGTTACTACAAATAATGTTGCAGAATATACTGCTGTTTTAAAATCTTTGCAATATCTAAAGGAAAAGTTTGATTCAGATTTGGAGGTTATCTTTTATATGGATTCAAAGCTGGTAGTAGAACAATTATCCGGTAGATTTAAAATAAAAAGTGAACATCTAAAAGGGATTATTTACAAAATTAATCAGCTGGCCAGACTTTTTGGGAAAGTTAGCTACAATCATGTTCCCAGAGAGTTAAATAAGCAAGCAGACAAAATGGCAAATATAGCCCTTGATAACCTACTTTGATATCTTTTAGACATCTTGAATTTAGTTTCCTACGTGCTACGATTTACGCGTGGACGGAATTAATAATTCTATAAATAGAAAAACTAGCATAATTCTTTCGCGAAATAACTCTGTTGCTTTGGTCGTGGGAGCTGCTGGTTTTCTGGGCTCTCATTTAGTAGACAAATTATTGGATAAAGGAATACAGATTGTTGGAGTTGATGATTTCTCCAGCGGCAAAAAGGAAAATCTTGATTATGCAATTAAAAACCGCAACTTTCATTTGATAGAAACCCCGGCACAGGATTTAGATTTGGATTTGGAAAGGTTGGATTATTTGCTGATTGTTTCAAGTGGAGATTGGAATATTTCATCAGTTTTAAAGTTATTTAAAGAAGGAAAATGCAAGTGTATTTTTGTTTCCTCCATAAATCTATATGACCAGCAAAACTTAGAGCCTAAATTAAAATGGTTTAAAGAAGCCGAATCAAACATTGCAAAGTTTGCGCAAGATAATAAATTAAATGCCAGGATTTTAAGATTAGGTCCGATATATGGACCAAGAATGAGTTTTGAAACCGAGGACCCAATAATCAGGTTAATTCAACAGGCTTTAAACGGAGATTTGCAAAAAGATATCTCACTTGAGTTTTCATCAAGGGCCTTATACATTGATGATGTTGTAGAGTTGATTATTAAAAGTACCCTGGCTGGTGCTACAGCATTAAAAATATTTGATGCTGTATCTGTAAATCCGATAAAAGTAGAGGAAATAAAGCAGGTATTGCTTGATCCTGTATGGTATGACAGTAGAGAATTTGTTCCTTCACAACTTCCACCTTGGTTAACTCCTAATCTTGAAAAAACAATTAATTTTTTAAACTGGCATCCTAAAGTTAAACTTGTTAATAGTTTAAAACAAACTTTAAGTTATTTTAAGGACAATGAAATATCTGTACCAATTTATGAAAAACAAGAGCCAAAAATAGATGCTGATGAAACAGAGAACAGTTGGAAAGAAGACAAAAAACAAGAGTTGGAAGGCTTAAAAAAAGAAGTAGAAATACCAAAAATCAAACATAAAAAGGGAATAGTAATACCGAAAATTTCTATACCTTTTCCAAAGATCTTTATTATGGGAGTACTGATTTTAATCAGCTATGCCATTATCTGGCCAATTGTCCTGATAAGTTGGGGAGTATTGACATTTAGAAGTCAAATTTCAGAGGCAGCGAAAAATTTAGAAAAAGGGGAGTTTGAAAAAAGTTTAGAAAATGTGAGATCAGCAAATTTTGCAATTTCTGAAACAAAGTCTATTTTTGAATCGTTTGAGCCAATCCGCAAAATGGGTTTTTTAAAAAGTCAGTTTCAGATAGGGGACAATTTGGAAAACCTGGCTCAATTTTCTGCTTCCAGTGCTCAAAGTACGGTGAAAGGAGTTGCTGCACTATATCAAGGATTGAAAGCTGTTACAGGTGAGTTAAATTTAAGCCCAGGGGATTACTTTATCACTGCCCAAATTCAACTGGCCAATGCTGATGGGGATTTAGCAAAGTCTTTTGCAATGTTGAATTCGGATGATTTTAAAAGTAATTTACCGATCTTTTTGAAAGAAAAGGTAAGTGATTTAGCCATTAAGTTATCCTCATACAGCACACTGATTAAAAAGGCCAGGGCTCTAAGTGCGCTGCTGCCAGAAGTTGTGGCACAAAATGGCACTAAAAATTATCTGGTTTTACTACAGAATAATAATGAATTACGACCTGCGGGAGGTTTTATTGGGTCTGTGGCAATAATTTCTTTTGAGGGAGGAAAACTTAAAAAATTGGATGTAAAAGATGTTTATACAATAGATGGTCAGCTAAATTTGCATGTTGAACCGCCAAAAGAAATTGCGCAGGATTTAAACCAAAAAGATTATTACTTGCGTGATTCAAATTGGGAGCCGGATTTTCCCACCAGTGCCAGACAGGCTGAATGGTTTTATACCAAAGAAACAGGGGAGAGAGTTGAAGGAGTTTTGGCCCTGGATCTATCGGCGATTGAAGACTTACTCTTTTCAGTAGGGCCTTTGGATTTAACTGATTATAGTCAAAAGATTACCTCGGAAAACCTTTTTGAACAAGCACAAGCTCACTCCGAAATTGGTTTTTTCCCTGGTTCACAAGCCAAAAAAAGCTTTTTAACAAGTCTGACAACTCAGCTTTTTAATAAAATATTCTTCTTACCAGGACAAAGTTGGCCGGCAATTGTAAGCTCTTTAGGAAGATCATTGGAACAAAAACATATGAGTATTTATCTGGAAAATGTTGGACTTTTTTCATATTTAGTTTCTCAAAACTGGACTGCTGCTATGCCCAGGGCATCTGCTGCAAATACAGCAAGTTTGCAGGACTTTTTAGCTCCGGTTGAAGCAAACCTGGGAGCAAATAAAGCAAATTATTATCTGGATAGAAGTTATAATTTGGAAACAACTGTTGGTAAAGAAGGTGAAATTTATCAAAGGCTTAGAGTCTCTTATGTAAACAGAAGTACAACAGAAGTTTTTCCAGGAGGGAAATATAAAAACAGAATGAGAATATATTTGCCATTTGGGACTAAATTAACCAGGGTACTTTGGGGAGAGGTAGATATCACAAAAAGTGTCAGCAATTTTGTAGATTATGGTAGAACAGGGTATTCTTTCCTTTTAGAGCTTGCTCCAAAAGAGGCAAAGGTTTTAGTTTTAGATTATCAAATACTGGATAAATTACAGTTTAAAAATGGGCTTGCATCTTATAGACTGGACATTGTAAAACAGGCAGGGGTAAAAAAAGACCCGTTTGTATGGAAAATAAGCTACCCTCTAAGTTATCAGGTTGTTTCAAATCAAACTAAAGCAATAAGCCCACAAGAACAAATAATTTCAACAGACCTTTCTGTTGATAGAAGCTTTGCCATACAATTTAAGAAATAATCCGTTACGTGAGAAAATTATGGGTTAAATTTGGCGTGCCTGCGGAACATATTCTAGTGCTTGAATAAACAGCCTGATCTATGGTAAATTACGTCAATGGATAGATTAAGTTTAAGTGCTGATGAGAGAATTATACTCGGCAAAAA
>JGI1358J11329_10001364_pt1 | contig 20235 bp, 12 predicted proteins | sample Subgroupgradi54m_FD_11329 | JGI IMG/M metagenome (IMG submission 11329)
GCGGCAGTTTTCCAGCGAGGCATAACGGCTTCCCGGCTTGCGTTCGTTGCGGATTTTCGCCAGCCGTTCGGCATGAATGGTCAAACCAAACAGCTTGGCGCGATGGGGAAGCAGAGGTTTCGGCAGCGTCTGCTCCGGGAAATCATCGGGCGTGAGCGGGTAGTTGGCGGCGTGGATTCCATACTGCATGGCGAGATAGAGGCAGGTCGGTGTCTTGCCGGTACGCGATACGCCGGTCAGTATTACCTCGGCCCGATTGTAGTTGGCGGTGTTGACGCCGTCGTCATGCGCAAGGGTGTAGTTCACCGCGTCCATGCGTTTCTGGTAGGCTAACTCGTCGCCCATGCCGTGGCTGAGACCGAGTGCGTGGGACGATACCAAGCCCAGCGCGGATTCCAACCGGCCGATGAAGTCCGCAAAAAAGTCGAGAAACAGCGCGTTGGCGGTGGTGACCACGGTGCGCACGTCATCGTTGATCAGGGTGCTGAAGACGATCGGCGGTTTTCCTTCCTGAAGTGCGTCGCGGTTGATTTCAGCGACCACGCCCAGCGCTTTTTCCACCGTGTCGACAAAGGGCATGGTGTGCTTGTGAAACTCCACGTCGGGGAACTGCGTCAGCAGTGTTTTACCCAGCAATTCGGCCGTGATACCGGTGCGGTCCGAGACAAAAAAGACGCTACGCTGTATTTTCATGACCGCGCGGTAGGGCTGCCTGGGTTCGACAGGCGGAGTATGCAGCAGACCGCGAGTTCAGGCAAAACATCTGTCAAACATTTCGATTTGAAGCCGGTGCCAGTTTCAAACGACACGATTCCGCGGCGCGCCGCGGATGAAAGCCTCGATGTTGTAGATCAGCTGGTCGGCCATGATCTGCATGGCGTCGCGGCTGGCCCAGGCGACATGCGGCGTCAGGATGAAGTTGGGCAGATCCAGATCGAGCAGGGGATTGCCCGCGCGCGGCGGTTCCGTGGTCAATACGTCGAAGCCGGCGCCGCCGATCACACCCTGTTTGAGCGCGAGAGCAAGCGCGGCTTCATCCACCAGCCCCCCGCGGGCGGTATTGATGAGCAGGGCATGGGGACGCATCTTTTTGAATTCTGCCGAGCCAATCATATGATGAGTCGCGGGAGTGAGCGGACAGTGCAGGGTGATCGCGTCGCTTTCCGCCAGGACCGCTTCGAATGCCGTGTGACCGGATCGCACCGTGGCGGCGTGCTTGTGATCGGCGAACAGCACACGCATGCCAAACGCCTCGCCCAATTTTGCCGTCGCCTGCCCCAGGGCGCCGTGACCGATCACACCGAGCGTGCTGCCGTGCAAATCCAGAATCGGGCGCGTGAACAGACAGAACTGCTCGGCTTTCTGCCAGAGTCCGTTACGCACGTCCTCGCGGTAGCCCGGCAGGTTGCGCCGCAGCGCGAGGATCAGCGTGAACACATGTTCTGGAACCGTGTGCACGGCATAGTTCCGGACATTCGAAACGACGATACCGTGCGCACGGCAATAATCGAGATCGACATTGTTGGTGCCGGTGGCGCACACCGCGATCATTCTCAGCGACTTGAGCCGTGCAAGGCTGTCGGCCATGACCGGAACTTTGTTGCTGATCGCAATCGTGGCGTCATGAAGTCGCTCCACGACCTGCGCCGCAAGAGTTGCCGGGTGATCCTGCCACGCGTGCGGAAAGTCCGGCCGACGGATATCGGCCTGTATGCTGTCGCGGTCGAGAAAGACGATACGTTCCATGAGTATTAGGAGGACGAACCAGCTGTTTCGCGGCGTTCAGTCTCTACTCGGCAGCGATGGTTTCCAGGGCACGCGAGCGCCAATCGAGCACGGCGGTACGTACCTGCATCTTGGGCGCAAGCTTCGGGTGCTTGGCGCGTATGACATCCGCCGCGAACTTTGAAAGAAACCGCGACTTCAGTTCGGCACGGGCACGGTCCACGCCAACCTCCGCGTAGGGCACCGAGGCCAGCAGCAGGAAACCGTCGTCGGGAATCCGGCCGGCGCGCATGTTGGCGTCGATGATGCCGCCCGCCTGGTGAATCGGTTCGGCGAGATCGGGACTGTAGGGGCCGATGATGAGCGCGAGGTTGGGCATGTGCAGGAAATCGAATCCGCGCCCGACGCAGATCATCCACTCGCGATGCTCGACGTCCAGCGTGCGCTCCGTCTTCTGGACCTCGGCGATACGGTCCATGTTGCCGAGTACCAGCGGTTCGAGGTCATGGCGGGTCTGGCTGGGCATGTCCGGAAAAATTTGTTCCAGGCGCGGGCGCAAACCATCCTGATCGCGGAACGCGATCTGGGAGACATCCACAGATTCGCCATTGGCGCCATGAATGACGAGCGCGTCCTCGTCGGTTTCGAAACCGCAGACGATGGGATAGACCGTTCCGTGGCCAGCGCCGAAGACATGTTCGATCTGGTGCTTGATGGTGTAGGTGTGGGCGCGTGCTGCCTCGGTGTCGTAGTTGAACCCGGCGCAGCCGCGATGTTTGTCGCTTTTCGAATAGTGATAGGTGATGAGCAGCAGCACCCGCCGCCCGGTGCTGACCTGGTCATGCACGTAATTAGCCAGCACCTCGCCCAGGTGCGGCCAGCCCAGATTGAACATGCCGCCGAGATTGCGGAATGGCTGGATGATACCGAGCGGCGTGTGGGTGGCGACGGAGAGGTTGATGCGCCCGTCCATGCACTTGAGCGCGGCCACCGCCGACGGATGCTCCGCCAGATAACGCTGCCGGGCGATAAACGCCTCGGAACTGGAATACGCCTCCGAGTGCCGGCGCGCATGCCCCATCAGCCATTCGATGCGCTGGGCAATGGGTTTGTGGTGGATGCTTTCCATTGAGAGCTTTATACGGGTATCGTTTAGGAACGGCAAGTGCAGGAGTTCCGGTAGCTTCTTCCGCGGGCTGGAAGAGTCATTTACCGGTGGGCAGTCCGCCGATGGCCTCCAGAATTCCGCGCATCAAATCCAGCGGCGTCGGCGGGCAACCACGGATGACGGCGTCTACCGGGATCACGTTGGCGACGGCGCCGCACGAGGCATAGCTCACGCCGAATTCACCGCCGTTCGCGCCGCACTCACCCACGGCAATCACCAGCTTGGGATCGGGCGTGGCATCGTAGGTCCGGGTCAGGGCCGCTTGCATATGGCGCGACACCGGCCCGGTGACAAGCAGCATGTCGGCATGGCGTGGCGAGGCGACGAAATGCACGCCGAAGCGCTCGATACCATAATAAGGATTGTTGATCGCATGGATCTCGAGCTCACAGCCGTTGCACGAACCCGCATCCACCTCGCGAATCGCAAGACTCCCGTTGAATATCTCGCCGATCTTTGCCTTAAGCTGCGCGCCGATTTCCTCGAGCGCCGGTTCCTCGATTTTCGGCAGGCGCTCGGTGATGATACCGATGCGTTGTATTTTATTCAGGATTCGCAGCATGTCATGCGCTTCTAGAGATCGTGGCCGGAGTAGGAACCGTTCACGGATTTGTTGCACACCGGGAAATCCGGAACGATGTTGTCGCGCACGAGTTTTTCGAGCGTGGGCCAGGTCAGCCAGCTTGGGTCGCGCGGGAAATAGCGCGCGACCTTGCCATCGTCGCCAAAACGCACATACGCCAGAATTTCGCCGCGGAATCCTTCGGTGATGCCCAGGCCCTCCGCGCCGGATGATGGAATTTTCCATGAGGCATGTATCGGGCCGTGTGGCAGTCCCGCGATCAAGGTTTCAATCAGATCGAATGACGCGAGGATTTCCTGCGCCCGGACATTGAGACGCGAAGCGACGTCACCCTGCGTAAACACGGGTACATTGATATTCAGCCGATCATAGGGCGCATAGGGCGCATCCTTGCGTACATCAAACGCCATATTGCTGGCACGGCCGACATAACCCAGCGCCCCGTAAGCCTTGGCTGTCTCGGGGCTCAGGTAGCCCGTGGTGTCCAACCGGTCTTCCAGTGAAGGCAGATCATCGAGGATCGGATACAATTTTTCGAGTTCCTTGCGCATGCTGGCAATCTGCGCGCCCATGGCGACGGCCAATTGTTCACTGAGATTGGCGGATACTCCTCCGGGGATGACACGATCCATCATGAAGCGATGGCCGAAGGCCTCGCGGCTCAGGCGCTGCCAGACCTCGCGCAACCGGCCGAACTGGTAAAACCCGAAGCTGAAGGCGACGTCATTGCAGATCGCGCCGATGTCACCCAGGTGGTTGGCGATACGCTCGCGTTCGGCCATGATGGCGCGCAGCGATAATGCGCGCGGCGGAATATCGAGACCGGCCGCTTTCTCCATGGCCATGCACGCGGTCCAGGCATGCGCCACGGTGGAATCGCCGGAGACACGCCCGGCGAGGCGCGCCAGACCCGCGGCGTCACGCCCTTCGGCGATTTTTTCGATTCCTTTGTGCACGTAACCGAGACGTTCTTCCAGATTGAGCACGGTTTCACCCACGGCCTGAAAGCGGAAATGCCCCGGTTCGATGATGCCGGCGTGCACCGGTCCGACGGGGATTTCATACACGCCGCTGCCGTGCGCGAACAGGAAGCGGTAGTTATCGTTCGGCAGCGTCTGTGCCGGTGGGTTCCCTGCCGCCGGGAAATCCTTGCGCAGCGGATATTCCGTTTCCTTCCAGGCCCTGTGTCGCGTCCAGCGGCGCGGATCGGGATGATCCATGAAGGCGATACCCAGCATGTCCTGTATGTGTCGCTCCGGCCGGTTCGCGGCGGCGTAGTGGGGCGTGTGTGACGGCAGGATCGGGTGGGTTCGCTTGATTGGCGCGCGTGCGATGAAATAGGTACCTTCTTTTTCAAAGCAGGCATTGATGATCAGTTCCTCGCCGGCGTCCTCGCCCCAAGCCGCCACCCAGCGGCAATCCCAGTTTTTGGCTTCGTGAGCGAAACGCCCCCAGTCGTCGACGCTGATTTTCACCAGACGCGCCGGTGCGAGTCCGGCCGACGGTTCCTCGCCCACGTGAATGTCTCTCAGCTCCAGCCGGCCGAGGAAGGCAGTCATCCAGGCAGCTGTTGTCATAGTGGCGAACTCCCGGAGATCAGCACGGTGGCTTGCTCAAACCATTTGGACAGAAACACCGGAATGGCAATGCCGAGCCACAGCACGAACGCGAGCTGCACCATCACCGGGATCATGTTGGCGCGCACCGGCATCTGGCCCTCCGGCGCGTCGCCATACACCATCGGATGGATATGGCGGAACAAACCGGCAAAGGCGATCGCGAGGCCCACCAGCAGCGGTACGGTAAGCCAGGGCCAGGACTTCATGGTGGCGGTGAGCACCAGAAATTCGCTCGTGAACACGCCGAAAGGAGGGAAGCCGGCGATCGCCACGGTCCCGATCAAAAGCCCCCAGCCTACGGCCGGTTGCGTGTGGATGAGGCCGCGAATCTTTTCAATGCTTTGCGTGCCGGCAATCTGGGCGGCATGACCGACGGTGATGAAGATCGCCGATTTGGTGAGCGAGTGCACGGTCATGTGCAGCAGCGCGCCGAAAGTGGCCAGCGGACCGCCGATACCGAAAGCGAAGGTCATCAGACCCATGTGTTCGATGGAGGAATAACTGAACATGCGCTTGATGTCGCGCTGGCGGTGCAGGAACAGGCTCGCGACCGTGAACGACAGCAGGCCGAAGCCCATCATGAGATGCCCGGCCAGATTGCTGTGCAGCGATCCGTCCACGATCATCTTGACGCGCACCAGCGCGTAGAGCGCGACATTCAGCAGCAATCCGGAAAGCACCGCCGACATCGGCGTGGGGCCTTCCGAGTGTGCGTCCGGCAGCCAGTTGTGCAGCGGCACCAGGCCGACCTTGGTGCCATAGCCCACGAGCAGGAACACGAACGACAGCGTCAGTACCGCGGGTTCCAGTTGTGCGGCGGAACTGTATAACACGTTCCACAGCAGCGCATCGTCGCGCACCGGGACCACGCGCTCGGCTGCAAAAAACAGCAGCACCGTGCCGAATAGCGCCTGGGCGATGCCGACGCCGCAGAGAATGAAATATTTCCAGGCCGCTTCCACCGCCTCCGGCGTGCGATACAGCGACACCAGCAGCACGGTGGCCAGAGTGGCGCCTTCCATCGCCACCCACAGGATGCCGACGTTGTTGGTCGTGAGCGCCGCCAGCATGGTGAACATGAATCCCTGGTACATGGAGTGGTACAGCCGCATGCGGCGCTTGCTGATATGCCGCGTCTCGACCTCGTGCTGCATGTACGGCCGCGAGAAGATTGCCGTGGTCAGCCCGACGAAGGCCGTGAGCGCCACGAGATAGACGTTGAAGGCGTCGATATAAAGCATGCGGCTCGGCGACAGGAGCGGCCCGCCCGCGAGCACCAGAACCGCTAGCCACAGCGACGCGGCCAGCGTACAGGCGGATAAGGCAACATTGATCCAGCCCGCCAGGCGCAGATGGCCGATGAAGGCCAGCAGCACAATGCCGGACAGCGGAATCATCAACATGAGCCACAGCGGGGTCATTCATCCCCCTCGCGCAACCGGTTCAGCCGGTCCACGTCGAGCGAGTCGATGGAGGCGCGCATCTGGAAGAAAAACACGCCGAACAGGATCGCCGCCACCAGCACGTCGAAGGCGATGCCCAGCTCCACGACCATGGGCATGCCGTAGGTCGACACGACGGCGGAAAAGAACAATCCGTTCTCGATGGACATGAAACCGATGACCTGGGAGATCGCCTTTTTGCGCGAGATCATCAGCAGCATGCCGAGGAGCACGACGGCGATGCTCACGGCGATGGTGTTGCGCGTGACCAGCGTGGACAGCTGCACGATGGGGATCGCCACGTAATAGCCGAAGACCACCAGACCGGCGCCGGCCAGCAGGGTCATGGAAGGGTAAGTCAGGACCTCGATATCGCGGTGAATGCCGAGACGCACCGCCAGGCGATGCAGCATCCACGGAATCAGGAAGGCCTTGAGCAGGAACGTCATCCCGGCCGAGATGTAGAGATGCGGATGGTCCGTGACGTAGGCCACCAGTGCCGTGGTTATCGCGAGTAGGGCACCCTGCCAGGCGAAGGTGTGAATGAGCGGGACAATGCGCGCCTGTGCCAGCATGACGAACGAGGTGAGCAGCACGATCGCCGCTGACATCAGTATCGCCTGGTCGTAGAGCCTGAGTTGTGTCAGATCCATCTCAGCCTCCGGTCTCCAATATCACGTGCGTCAGCATGCCGAGCAGGCTCAGCAGGAACGCAAATCCCAGGAACTGCGGCACGCGGAACAGACGCATCTTGGCCATGACCGTTTCCCAGATCACGAGCAAGACGCCGAGCAGCATGAGCTTGGCGGTGATCGCGACCAGGCTCAGCGCCAGATCGTTAGCGGTCAGTTGGGTGGCGATGCCCCAGGGAAAGAAAATATTGGCGATCAGCACCATGTATATCATCAGCTGGATCTGGTCCGCCCATTCGATGAGCGCCAGATGGCGGCCGCTGTATTCCAGGATCATGGCCTCGTGCACCATGGTCAGTTCGAGGTGCGTGGCGGGATTGTCCACCGGCACGCGCCCGGTTTCCGCCACGGCCACCATCATCAGTCCCAGCATCGCAAAGATGAACGAGGGCCTCAGGACCAGACCGCTGTTCAGCGTGTAAGTCACGGCCTCCGTGAGGTTGGTGGTGGAGGCCGACATCGCCATGGTGAACACCGCCATCAGCAGGGCGGGTTCCGCCAGCGCGCCGATCATCATGTCGCGCGATGAGCCCATGCCACCGAAGGCGGTGCCGATGTCCATGGCGGCGAGGGCGGTAAAGCAGCGCGCCAGGGAAAAGAAAGCCACGAGCACGATGACGTCGGCAATGGCCGCGTTCGGCAGGTCCAACGCCACCAGCGGTACCACGGAAGCGGCGAGCACGATGGCGCCGAACACGATGTAAGGCGTGGCGCGGAAGATCCACGAAGCACGCTCGGCCAGCACCGTATGCTTGCGGAACAGTTTGACGAGATCACGATAGGGTTGCCACAGCGACGGGGCCGCGCGGTTTTGCGCGTGGCATTTGACGCGCTTTATCCAGCCGAGCAGGAACGGCGCCATGGAGATGAAGAGCAGGGTTTGGGCAAGGGCCAGCAGCCAGTCGATCATGTCACCACCCACAGCAGCAGAATCAGCGTGAAAAAGGAATGGCTCAGGGCCGCTTGCATATGACGCGACACCGGGCCGGTGACGAGCAGCATGTCGGCGTGACGGGGCGAGGCGACGAAATGCACGCCGTAGCGCTCGATGCCATAGTAAGGATTATTCAGCGCGTGGATTTCGAGCTCGCAGCCGTTGCATGAGCCGGCATCCACCTCGCGGATTGCGAGACTTCCGTTGAACAGCTGGCCGAGCTTGGCCTTGAGTTGCGCGCCGATTTCCTCGAGCGCCGGTTCCTCGATTATTGGCAGGCGCTCGGTGACGATGCCGATGCGCTGGATTTTATTCAGGATTCGCAGCATGTCATGCGCTCCTAGAGATCATGGCCGGAATAGGAGCCGTTCACGGATTTGTTGCACATCGGGAAATCCGGAACGATGTTGTCGCGCACGAGTTTTTCGAGCGTGGGCCAGGTCAGCCAGCTTGGGTCGCGCGGGAAATAGCGCGCGACCTTGCCATCGTCGCCAAAACGCACATACGCCAGAATTTCGCCGCGGAATCCTTCGGTGATGCCCAGGCCCTCCGCGCCGGATGATGGAATTTTCCATGAGGCATGTATCGGGCCGTGTGGCAGTCCCGCGATCAAGGTTTCAATCAGATCGAATGACGCGAGGATTTCCTGCGCCCGGACATTGAGACGCGAAGCGACGTCACCCTGCGTAAACACGGGTACATTGATATTCAGCCGATCATAGGGCGCATAGGGCGCATCCTTGCGTACATCAAACGCCATATTGCTGGCACGGCCGACATAACCCAGCGCCCCGTAAGCCTTGGCTGTCTCGGGGCTCAGGTAGCCCGTGGTGTCCAACCGGTCTTCCAGTGAAGGCAGATCATCGAGGATCGGATACAATTTTTCGAGTTCCTTGCGCATGCTGGCAATCTGCGCGCCCATGGCGACGGCCAATTGTTCACTGAGATTGGCGGATACTCCTCCGGGGATGACACGATCCATCATGAAGCGATGGCCGAAGGCCTCGCGGCTCAGGCGCTGCCAGACCTCGCGCAACCGGCCGAACTGGTAAAACCCGAAGCTGAAGGCGACGTCATTGCAGATCGCGCCGATGTCACCCAGGTGGTTGGCGATACGCTCGCGTTCGGCCATGATGGCGCGCAGCGATAATGCGCGCGGCGGAATATCGAGACCGGCCGCTTTCTCCATGGCCATGCACGCGGTCCAGGCATGCGCCACGGTGGAATCGCCGGAGACACGCCCGGCGAGGCGCGCCAGACCCGCGGCGTCACGCCCTTCGGCGATTTTTTCGATTCCTTTGTGCACGTAACCGAGACGTTCTTCCAGATTGAGCACGGTTTCACCCACGGCCTGAAAGCGGAAATGCCCCGGTTCGATGATGCCGGCGTGCACCGGTCCGACGGGGATTTCATACACGCCGCTGCCGTGCGCGAACAGGAAGCGGTAGTTATCGTTCGGCAGCGTCTGTGCCGGTGGGTTCCCTGCCGCCGGGAAATCCTTGCGCAGCGGATATTCCGTTTCCTTCCAGGCCCTGTGTCGCGTCCAGCGGCGCGGATCGGGATGATCCATGAAGGCGATACCCAGCATGTCCTGTATGTGTCGCTCCGGCCGGTTCGCGGCGGCGTAGTGGGGCGTGTGTGACGGCAGGATCGGGTGGGTTCGCTTGATTGGCGCGCGTGCGATGAAATAGGTACCTTCTTTTTCAAAGCAGGCATTGATGATCAGTTCCTCGCCGGCGTCCTCGCCCCAAGCCGCCACCCAGCGGCAATCCCAGTTTTTGGCTTCGTGAGCGAAACGCCCCCAGTCGTCGACGCTGATTTTCACCAGACGCGCCGGTGCGAGTCCGGCCGACGGTTCCTCGCCCACGTGAATGTCTCTCAGCTCCAGCCGGCCGAGGAAGGCAGTCATCCAGGCAGCTGTTGTCATAGTGGCGAACTCCCGGAGATCAGCACGGTGGCTTGCTCAAACCATTTGGACAGAAACACCGGAATGGCAATGCCGAGCCACAGCACGAACGCGAGCTGCACCATCACCGGGATCATGTTGGCGCGCACCGGCATCTGGCCCTCCGGCGCGTCGCCATACACCATCGGATGGATATGGCGGAACAAACCGGCAAAGGCGATCGCGAGGCCCACCAGCAGCGGTACGGTAAGCCAGGGCCAGGACTTCATGGTGGCGGTGAGCACCAGAAATTCGCTCGTGAACACGCCGAAAGGAGGGAAGCCGGCGATCGCCACGGTCCCGATCAAAAGCCCCCAGCCTACGGCCGGTTGCGTGTGGATGAGGCCGCGAATCTTTTCAATGCTTTGCGTGCCGGCAATCTGGGCGGCATGACCGACGGTGATGAAGATCGCCGATTTGGTGAGCGAGTGCACGGTCATGTGCAGCAGCGCGCCGAAAGTGGCCAGCGGACCGCCGATACCGAAAGCGAAGGTCATCAGACCCATGTGTTCGATGGAGGAATAACTGAACATGCGCTTGATGTCGCGCTGGCGGTGCAGGAACAGGCTCGCGACCGTGAACGACAGCAGGCCGAAGCCCATCATGAGATGCCCGGCCAGATTGCTGTGCAGCGATCCGTCCACGATCATCTTGACGCGCACCAGCGCGTAGAGCGCGACATTCAGCAGCAATCCGGAAAGCACCGCCGACATCGGCGTGGGGCCTTCCGAGTGTGCGTCCGGCAGCCAGTTGTGCAGCGGCACCAGGCCGACCTTGGTGCCATAGCCCACGAGCAGGAACACGAACGACAGCGTCAGTACCGCGGGTTCCAGTTGTGCGGCGGAACTGTATAACACGTTCCACAGCAGCGCATCGTCGCGCACCGGGACCACGCGCTCGGCTGCAAAAAACAGCAGCACCGTGCCGAATAGCGCCTGGGCGATGCCGACGCCGCAGAGAATGAAATATTTCCAGGCCGCTTCCACCGCCTCCGGCGTGCGATACAGCGACACCAGCAGCACGGTGGCCAGAGTGGCGCCTTCCATCGCCACCCACAGGATGCCGACGTTGTTGGTCGTGAGCGCCGCCAGCATGGTGAACATGAATCCCTGGTACATGGAGTGGTACAGCCGCATGCGGCGCTTGCTGATATGCCGCGTCTCGACCTCGTGCTGCATGTACGGCCGCGAGAAGATTGCCGTGGTCAGCCCGACGAAGGCCGTGAGCGCCACGAGATAGACGTTGAAGGCGTCGATATAAAGCATGCGGCTCGGCGACAGGAGCGGCCCGCCCGCGAGCACCAGAACCGCTAGCCACAGCGACGCGGCCAGCGTACAGGCGGATAAGGCAACATTGATCCAGCCCGCCAGGCGCAGATGGCCGATGAAGGCCAGCAGCACAATGCCGGACAGCGGAATCATCAACATGAGCCACAGCGGGGTCATTCATCCCCCTCGCGCAACCGGTTCAGCCGGTCCACGTCGAGCGAGTCGATGGAGGCGCGCATCTGGAAGAAAAACACGCCGAACAGGATCGCCGCCACCAGCACGTCGAAGGCGATGCCCAGCTCCACGACCATGGGCATGCCGTAGGTCGACACGACGGCGGAAAAGAACAATCCGTTCTCGATGGACATGAAACCGATGACCTGGGAGATCGCCTTTTTGCGCGAGATCATCAGCAGCATGCCGAGGAGCACGACGGCGATGCTCACGGCGATGGTGTTGCGCGTGACCAGCGTGGACAGCTGCACGATGGGGATCGCCACGTAATAGCCGAAGACCACCAGACCGGCGCCGGCCAGCAGGGTCATGGAAGGGTAAGTCAGGACCTCGATATCGCGGTGAATGCCGAGACGCACCGCCAGGCGATGCAGCATCCACGGAATCAGGAAGGCCTTGAGCAGGAACGTCATCCCGGCCGAGATGTAGAGATGCGGATGGTCCGTGACGTAGGCCACCAGTGCCGTGGTTATCGCGAGTAGGGCACCCTGCCAGGCGAAGGTGTGAATGAGCGGGACAATGCGCGCCTGTGCCAGCATGACGAACGAGGTGAGCAGCACGATCGCCGCTGACATCAGTATCGCCTGGTCGTAGAGCCTGAGTTGTGTCAGATCCATCTCAGCCTCCGGTCTCCAATATCACGTGCGTCAGCATGCCGAGCAGGCTCAGCAGGAACGCAAATCCCAGGAACTGCGGCACGCGGAACAGACGCATCTTGGCCATGACCGTTTCCCAGATCACGAGCAAGACGCCGAGCAGCATGAGCTTGGCGGTGATCGCGACCAGGCTCAGCGCCAGATCGTTAGCGGTCAGTTGGGTGGCGATGCCCCAGGGAAAGAAAATATTGGCGATCAGCACCATGTATATCATCAGCTGGATCTGGTCCGCCCATTCGATGAGCGCCAGATGGCGGCCGCTGTATTCCAGGATCATGGCCTCGTGCACCATGGTCAGTTCGAGGTGCGTGGCGGGATTGTCCACCGGCACGCGCCCGGTTTCCGCCACGGCCACCATCATCAGTCCCAGCATCGCAAAGATGAACGAGGGCCTCAGGACCAGACCGCTGTTCAGCGTGTAAGTCACGGCCTCCGTGAGGTTGGTGGTGGAGGCCGACATCGCCATGGTGAACACCGCCATCAGCAGGGCGGGTTCCGCCAGCGCGCCGATCATCATGTCGCGCGATGAGCCCATGCCACCGAAGGCGGTGCCGATGTCCATGGCGGCGAGGGCGGTAAAGCAGCGCGCCAGGGAAAAGAAAGCCACGAGCACGATGACGTCGGCAATGGCCGCGTTCGGCAGGTCCAACGCCACCAGCGGTACCACGGAAGCGGCGAGCACGATGGCGCCGAACACGATGTAAGGCGTGGCGCGGAAGATCCACGAAGCACGCTCGGCCAGCACCGTATGCTTGCGGAACAGTTTGACGAGATCACGATAGGGTTGCCACAGCGACGGGGCCGCGCGGTTTTGCGCGTGGCATTTGACGCGCTTTATCCAGCCGAGCAGGAACGGCGCCATGGAGATGAAGAGCAGGGTTTGGGCAAGGGCCAGCAGCCAGTCGATCATGTCACCACCCACAGCAGCAGAATCAGCGTGAAAAAGGAATACGCGAGGTAAGTATGAATGCTGCCGGTCTGGATGCGGCCGATGCGGCGGGCCGCCGCGAGCACGAGACTGCCGATGGGCTCGTACAGGCGTGACCAGGATTTGTCCAGCGCCTGCAGTTGATGGCGTATGCCATCCGTTTGCAGCGGTTGCACGGCATTGCGGGTTTCTTCGACGTCCTCCTTAATATCCCAGACGGGCGCGAAGATCCGCTGTATCGGCATGGAGTACGCCGTGCCGGTGTATTGCATGCGCGAATTGAGCGAGCCGAAGCCGCAATCCCAGGCAGGGCCGCGGCGTATCTTCGCCGCCTCGCCACGCAGCAGCAGATAGCTGATCAGCGCAATCACCAGGATGGCGAAAAACACCAGCGGCGCGGAATAGGATGCCACCTTGGGCGAGACCGGCGTGAGCCACAACCAGCCGTGGGCGGAGGCGCTGGGCGCCCCATGACCCAGCAGCATCATGGGGACAGCATCGATGATGCTGATTACCGTGGACGGGAAGATTCCAAAAACTACGCATAACACCGCCAGCAGTCCCATGCCGGCACGCATGCCGATATCGACCTCACGCGCCCGCGCCACGCGCCGGCTGCGCGCCATGCCCAGGAAGGCGACACCGTAAACCTTGACGAAGCAGGCCGCGGCCAGCGCGGCGGACAACGCCAGCACCGCCGCCGCGACCGGGATAATGCTGCGCAACACGCCGCTGGCGAGCACCGGCGCCTGCAAGGCGGTCTGGAACGTCAGCCATTCGGAGACAAAACCGTTGAGCGCCGGCAGACCGGAGATGGAGAGACATCCGATCAGGAAGAAAACCGCGGTTTGTGGCATGCGCCGGATCAGGCCGCCCATGTTGTTGAGATCGTACTCATACGTGGCGTGAGCAATGGCGCCGGCGCCGAGAAACAACAGCCCCTTGAACAGCGCGTGGCTCAGAATGTGATACAGCGCTGCCATCAGGCCGAGCACGCCGAGCACCGTGTGTCCGGTTCCGATGAATATCATGGACAGGCCCAGTCCGCAGAAAATGATGCCGACATTCTCTATCGAGCTGTAGGCCAGCAGGCGCTTGAGATTATTGCGCAGCAGCGCGTATAACACCCCGAGCAGAGTCGAGGTGGCGCCCACGATCAGCAACACCAGTCCCCACTGCCACTGGATATCGCCCACCAGGTCGTAAACGAACCGGATCAGTCCGTAGATCGCCACCTTGATCATTACTCCGCTCATGAGCGCCGAGATGTGCGAGGGCGCCACGGGATGGGCTTCCGGCAGCCACGCGTGCAACGGCACCATGCCGGCCTTCATGCCGAAGCCGAAGAACGCCAGCGCGAAGGCGATGGAGGCCCAGGTGGGGGAGAGTTCCATGGCGCGCATGGCATCGAAGGTGTAGCTGCCGCTGAACCCGGCGAGCACGCCGAATCCGAGCAGAATGGCCAGGCCGCCAACATGCGCCATGAGCAGATACAGGAAGGCCGCGCGGCGGTTGGCGGCATGCTCGTGCTGATAAGCGACCAGGAAATAGCTCGAGACCGACATCAGCTCCCACGAGATCATGAACACGAAGGCGTCGTCCGCGAGCAGGACCAGAAGCATGCCGAAAATGAATAATCCGGTGAACAGGCCGAGCACGGACAAGGACTGTCTGTGGCCTTGATGGGTGAATTCCCGCAGGTACCCGGGCGCGTACAGGCTGATGGCCAGCACCAGCACACCGACAATACTGAAGAAAAATCCGGACAGGGGGTCTATCCGCAGGTGCCACTTCAGCCACGGCAATCCCAAGGCCAGCTGATCCGTCGAGTGAGTCTCGTCAATCAGCGCCCAGCTGCCGGCGAGGATCGCGAACAGGCCGCAGAATCCGAGCAGCAGGCTGGAGCCGTAGCGCAGCAAGTTGGGATAGCGGTCCGCGCCCAGTGCCAGGACACCGGAAGCTAAAGCGCTGGCCAAGGCCAGATAGGCAAGGATCAGCGGTGACAAGCTCTTTCTTGAACCGGAGACGTGGCGCGAACCGACCGCCCGCGCGCTTTATCTTACTTAAATTGATTAATCAAAATCTCTGGGACAGGTGTCGATTCCCAGCGTATATATAGCTGCGTGATGCTAGAGCCTGGGGTCGAAAAATTCAAGCCGCCAGCGTCGATCAGGGAGGGGCGGAAGGGTTCTCGGCCTGTGGCGTACCGGTCGGCCGGACACGCGCGATTTCGATGGCGGTACCGCGGGTGCGCAGGATTTCCACGAGATAGCCATGGATCATCAGGCTGGTGCCGGGTTCGGGGATGTCCTCGAGATATTCCACGATCAGCCCGTTCAAGGTGCGCGAATCGTCGGTCGGCAGGTCCCAGCCAAGCTGTCGGTTCAGGTCCCGCAGGCTGATGGCGCCGCGCACCAGGTAACTTCCATCGCTCTCGGGATGGATATCATCGATCTTGCCGATGGCCTGGGTGGTAAAATCGCCGACGATTTCCTCGAGAATCTCGTCCAGAGATACCAGCCCCTGGATGTCGCCGTATTCATCCACCACCAGGCCGATGCGGCGCTTGGCCTGTCTGAAATTCAGCAGTTGCGTGTTGAGCGTGGTGCCCGACGGAATGAAATAGGGTTCGACGATGGCCTGACCGAGCGATTCCTTGTCGAGCTTGCCTTCGCGCATCAGGTTCAATACCCGGCGCACATGCAGCATGCCGGTGACGTTATCGAGACTTCCATGGTAGACCGGCAACCGGGTATACCGGCTTGCGCCGATCTGACTGATGATTTCATCCAATTCCGCGTCAAGGTTGACGCCTTCGATTTTTCCGCGCGGCACCATCACATCATCCACCGTGACTTTTTCGAGGTCGAGAATCGCCAGCAGCATGTCCTGGTGACTTTCCGGAATCAGCACCCCGGCTTCCATGATAATGGCGCGCAGTTCCTCCGGACTGACGTGATCGGCGGACCGGGCCTGCACGCGCACGCCGATGAGGCGCAGCAGGCCGTTGGCCATGCCGTTGATAACCCACACCACCGGATAGATGATCCACAGCATCGGGCGCAGCACGTAGGCGCTCGGGAAGGCGATGCGCTCCGGGTGCAAGGCCGCCAGCGTCTTGGGCGCGAGGTCGGTGAGGATCAGGATCGCGAGGGTAATGATGACGGTCGCGATACCGATCGCGCTTTCCTCCTCGCCCCACAAGTGTATGACCGTGAAGGTGGTCAGCGCGGAGAACAGCGCGTTGACCGAGTTGCTGCCGAGCAGGATCACGCCGATGAGACGATCGGGACGGGCCAGCAGGTGTTGCGCAAGACGCGCGCCGCGGTGGCCGGAGGTGGCGAGATGCCGCAACCGGTGACGGTTGAGGCTCACCATCGCGATCTCGGCGGCCGAGAAGAAGGCGGAGAGAAAGACCAGAAAGACCAGCGCGCCGATCAGAACGCCGAGAGAAATGTCAGTCAAGGACCGCGTGCCTCATCGCTATGCAGAACAAGGATTCTAGCAGAATGCTGAAAAAGTCGATCCACGGCCTTTTCAGGTTTTACTGGGGCGTGATTAATAGCACCCCGGCGCGAATCTGGCGCCGGGTCAGGGCTATCCATGATTATTTATGCGGCAGCACCGGGCACACGATATTGAGCGGACAATCCACCTCGTGATTGTTGCCGAGCGCTTTCCAGACGTAATCCAGCGCCTGATCCTCGGTGCGGAAGAAGCGCCCCGATCCCAGTCGCTCGTAAAGCCCGGTGCGCATGAAAACATCCAGAACCTGTTTCTTCAGACCGGTAAACAGCAACTGGATGCCAGCCTTGTCGAGGCGCTCCGCGAGGTGCGACAGCATTTCTTCGCCGGTGGCGTCGATCTGGTTGATGCCTTCGCCGATGACGACAACGTATTTCAGGTCGGGTTTGGCGGCGATGCGTTCCTGAACCTTGTCCTCGAAGTAGCTGGTATTGGCAAAGTACAACGAGCCGTCGAAGCGGATGACCGATATGTTCTCGCAGGGTTTCAGACCGAACATCTCGGCATCGCGCAACGTGCCGTCGGCGTGGCGCGCCAGCACTGCGATGCGCGGCTGCATGGTCCGGTAAAGATACATGATCAGGGCCAGGCCGGCGCCGATCAGAATGCCCTTGTCCAGGTGCGGGGCGAAGGCCAGCGTCAGCACGAAGCTGACGACAGCCACGATGCCATCCTGTTTGTTGGCCTGCCAGGCATGTTTGACGGCGCTGACGTTGATCAGGCCCACGACCGCCATCATGATCACGGCCGCGAGCGTGGCTTGCGGCAGGTGGTAGAGCAGCGGTGTCAGCCACAGCAGTGTCACCACCACGATCACGCTGGTTACCACGGATGAGAAACCGGTGATCGCGCCGGCGCTGATGTTTACCGCCGAGCGCGAGAACGAACCCGAGGTGGGATAGCTCAGCGACAGGCTGCCGACAATATTGCCGATACCCTGACCGATCAGCTCCTGGTTGGCGTCGAGTTTCTGGCGCGTCTTGGTGGCCATGGCCTTGGCGATCGAGATTGCCTCCATGAAACCGATGAGCGAGATGGTGATCGCCGCCGAGATCAGTTGCAAGATAACGCCGATGTCAAACTTCGGCAGCGAAAAGGATGGCAGACCCTTGGGGACGACGCCGACCACGTTGCCGCCGCCGTTCATGACGAGTTTCTCGCCGTCCACGCTGCGGATGCGCCACAGGCGCCCGTCGTTTTTGGCGCCTTCAGGCGTGTGTCGATGCAGGTAGAATTTGCCCGTTGCGCCATCCGGCCCCGGGACATGGTCGAAACGGGTCTTCTTGATTTCCTCGATGTCGGCTTTGACGGTCCTGGTGCGGCGATCGCGCTTCAGTCTGAGGGTGTCAAACATGTGCTGGGCGAGCAGGGTTCGCGAGTCGTCGGTGCCGAACTGTTTGAGCATTTCATGGTGGCGCTTTTCCGCATCGGCAATCGCCTTGTCGAGTTCCGGAATTTCGCGCTTGAGGGCAAGCTCATCTTGCGCCACTTCCTGTACGGCTTCGTTCTCGATCTGACTGATCGCCACGGTCTCAAGATGCTCGAAGTGGATCAGCCAGGAAAGGGTTGTGGTGATAGCCACGGCGATGAGCACGTTGGGAATGCGCGGGTTGAGGCGCCGCAGAACGATCATGATGGCGAAGGCGCCCACGCCAATGAAGAACGTGAGCCAGTGGATCTGCGTGGGGACAGCGGCAATGGTGTTCCACACGGTTTCGTAATGGTGCTCGGCTTTGTCGGCGCGCACGCCGAATATCTTGTCGAGCTGCGAGGTGGCGATGATGATCGCGGCGGCGTTGGTGAAACCGACGATCACCGGATGCGACAGGAAGTTCACCACCACGCCGAGCCGCAACAGCCCGAGGCTCAGCTGAAACAGGCCGACGATCAGTGACAAGGTGATGGCATAAGCCACGTAACCCGGGCTGCCGCTGGCCGCGATAGGTTCGAGTGCCGCGGCGGTCAGCAGTGAGACCACCGCCACCGGTCCGGTCGCGAGTTGACGCGAGGAGCCGAACAGCGCTCCCACCATCGGTGGCAGGAACGCGGCGTACAGGCCGTAATATGCCGGCAGGCCGGCAAGCTGGGCGTAGGCCATCGACTGCGGCACCAGCACCAGCGCCACGGTGATCCCGGCGATGAGATCGGAGTGCAGGACTTTGCTGTCCCGCAGCTCGCCGATCCAGTTCAAAAAAGGAAACAAGCGACGTAGCCGCCCGTTGGTCAAAGCACGGCTTGGTACACTGGCCATGAATGCTTATCCGGTGTTGAGTATTTATATATTTTGTCGGTAGCTCTGAGACGGTCGAAATCTGCCCCCTGCCGACGGAGGGATTATATGTGGTTGAGCCCGGCTTGATAAGCCGTAATCGGAACGCAGACTGCCTTAATGATTCAGAATGATTTCAAGTACCAACTTGCGGGGGCTATTTGACGAGGGTGACCGGCACGTTCACCAGGTGCAGGACCTTGGTGGCCACGGAACCGAGCAGCAGGCCTTCGAGGGCACCCCGGCCATGGCTGCCCATGACCACCTGATCGCAGCCCAGAGCCTGGGTCATTCTGGCGATGGTCGGGGCCACCTCGCCGTGCTCGATGTGCGTCGTGTAGGCAATGCCGGCGGCGTCCAGGGTCGCCTGCGTGGAAGCGAGGGCCGATTGGCTGTACTGCCGGGCCATGGTGGCGAGCTCATCCTCACGCAGAAAACGCTTCACCTCCCAGTCTTCGGCCCGGGCCTGCACATTGAGCAGATGAATCTCTATTACGCCCACATCCCTGACGAAACCGATCAGGTAACACGCCGCATTCTCCGAACCGGCCGAGCCATCCACCGGCAGCATTATCTTATGCATGATCTAACCCTCCGCATGAGAATATCGATAATATACACAATCCAATTATTTTAAGAGGCCTGTTCACGGTCATTGCCATGAGATTGAGGTCAATCCTCGCCGTCGGTCTGTGGTTCGCATTTCCCGCCCACGCTGCCGAAGCCCCGGCCCTGCTTGGCATCCCTGTCGAGTTCATTCTGTTCGCGCTGACTTTGCTGGGTGTGGCGCTGTTTCATCACCACACCCTGGCGGTTGCGCTCTCCGGACTGTTCACGATTACGCTCTATAAGCTGCTGGTCACCGGCTTCCATACCGGCAGCGGTCTTGCCGGATTGCTCGGGCACCTGCAACTCGAATGGGTGGTACTGACCAACCTGCTCGGACTGCTGCTCGGCTTCGCGCTGCTCGCGCGCCACTTCGAGGACAGCGGTGTGCCGCTTGTTCTGCCGCGCTTCCTGCCGGACGACTGGAAGGGCGCATTCGTGCTGCTGGTCATGGTGTTCGTGCTGTCTTCGTTCCTGGACAATATCGCCGCGGCGCTGATCGGCGGCACCGTGGCCGCCAGCGTGTTTCACCGCCGCGTGCACATCGGCTATCTCGCCGCCATCGTCGCCGCCTCCAACGGCGGCGGCTCAGGCAGCGTGGTGGGGGACACTACGACTACCATGATGTGGATCGACGGGGT
>JGI1358J11329_10001365_pt1 | contig 20231 bp, 8 predicted proteins | sample Subgroupgradi54m_FD_11329 | JGI IMG/M metagenome (IMG submission 11329)
TAGGGGATTCGAGGGGGCCGGGCGCGTTCAGATGAACGGCCGGCCCCCCCAGAGAATCGCTGTTGCTAGGTAGGAGCAGGGTTAAACCCTGCTTCGCCGACGGCCGGAGCCATCAGCGGGAGGAAGTTGGCGAGAAGTGTCGGCCGGTTTTGAATCCGGCTGGTGGGTTTGGCGGGTCAGCGGCTTGCCGCAGTACTGGCAATGTCCGCCTGCTCGGCTCTGCTTGCCGCAGTGGGGGCAGAGCACCGTGGCGGTGGTGATCGGCTGGCTGTCTCGCTCTTTGCCGCAATCAGATTCGGGGCACCGGTAGAACTTGCCCGGGATCCCTTTCTTGTGGCAGTGAGCACAGGTCCAGGGGGTGTTGGGTGCCCCGCAGGATTGGCAGACCTTGCTGGCCACGTCGTTGACGTGCCCGCAGGCGGCGTTCTTGCCACCTTTGCCCTTCACCGGCGCGCCGCACTTCCACTCCTGCTCCGCCTTGTGCCTGGGGGCCTTGCACTGGGGGCAGTTCTTGCGATGGGGGTCGATCCCCTTCTTGTCGCAGGACTTGCAGTCCCACTTGAAGTGGGAATTTTCGGCCCCACACTCGCAGAACTCCTGATCGTGCAGGATCACACGGCCACAGGGCAACTTTTGCCCGTGACGGTCGACTAGGTGTTTGCACACCACTGAGCCTTCCGGGTGCCGACGCCGGTACCAGTCCCAGCCGAGTAGGCCCAACCCCACCGCCACCATGATTTTGGTGCCGGCGAAGTGGTTCTCCTCGTTTGAAACGTAGCGGCCGTTTATGAAACCAGCCGCCAGCAAGCCTCCGACCCAGGCCGGCCACCCGATTTCGGCGAGCCCCCCCCCGCCCTTCTCGTGGCCATGGCCCTCCTCCTTGGGCGCTTCCGCGTGAGCGTGGGCGCCGTGGGACGAGGTGATGGTGCTGAAGCCGAGATGCTTCAGCCACCCCAGAAAATTCCCCATGTGATTGAGGAATTTTCCAAACCACCCCCACCTGAGAAACCCGACCACGACCACGATCGGGATGACGATGAACGCCACCCCCATCTGATCGATCACCCACTCTAGCGCCGCCCACCCGCCGAAATAAATCCCGGCGCAGATGGTCAGCACCAGTCCCAATCCCCCTCCCAGGCTGACGATCTTCCGAAGCCACTTGAGCCTCAGAAGGGCCACCAGCGTGAAGAGGGTGATTGCCACCGCCAGCCAGGTGTGCTCCTGGTAGTAGGGCGGCAGGGCGTAGTCCATGATGAACTTCTTCATGGATGCCAGGACCTCCGACTTTTCGTCGGCGTAGGCCAACGAGGGGACGAACAGTGTCGTGAGAGCCAGCCAGAGGCTGGCCAGGTTCTTGTGGCTGCGCTTCATGGCGAGCCTCCTTTCCTTCTTGTTGAGGTTAACGGTTTCAGCGACGGCCACCATGGCCGCCACCGTGCGAACGATGGGACGCATGGGACCTCCTTTGTCCAACGGTTGCCACTGCCTGGATTCCCGCTTTCACGAGAATGACATCGGCAACGGGAACCGTTGGACTACCAAACTTCCAATTATCTAGCAATCAGCGATGTAAAAGAACAGATCCGCCATCCATCACTCTTAAGAGAATGAATGACAGGTCGCCTTCTTTTACCTTAATTTGTTGCTTGTTATTAATAACATAAAATTAATAATAAGTCAATAGCTAGCCCACTCTTAAAGCTAGCCCACTCTTAAAATATCTCATCAAAAAAGCGCCTTCTAGCGCTTGTACTAGACGAAATTTAACTCAATGAGTCATTATACCCAAAAAACACCTCAAATGTCAATGGTCTAAGAGGGGTCGATTTTAAGTGCCATCGTAGATATTTGTATTCAAACGAGGGCAGGTTTGTCCGGTTTTGCCGTCGTGATAACATTTGCCCACTTTTTTCCAGCCGGTTCGCGGTTTTCCACTGGGATCCGTTGCCAAATTGAGGTTAGATTTTCCAGCCCAGGCTTCATGGAGCGCGGCCTTATAAATATCGGCGTTGGCTCGGTTTTGGTAAAAATTAGATAAAGCCAGGCTCGCGTCAGAGGCGCTTCCAGAAACTTCATCCAGCCACTGCAGAGTTTCTTCATCGCGGTACAAGATGGCTTCCAGCCACTTGAACTTACCTTTTAAAATGTGTCCTTTTAACGTTAAAATTCCAATAGCTAATTCTCCCGTATGCTTCATGGCGGCTTCGACGATGCGCACCCATTGAACCGCGTATTTGGCAACCGTCGTTCCCACCTCCCGGGGTTTTTCCAGATTCATACCATAAGCATCCTTTAGATTTTCCAGTAAGCTCTTGGTAGGATCCTTGATGAACGGCGGACGATCTTTGTAGATATTGGGATTCATCCAATCCGTCCAGCGGCCCGTGGTTTTGAGTTCATATTCGGAACTGCCTGGTAGCGGCATGCGCCAAAAGACATAAAGTTTATCAGGCGTTTCCACTGTTGATCGCTTACTGATCGTGTGGATGCTATACATCAGATCATCCACTTTGCCGGGGTCTACCCCTTCTTTAATAAACCGCTGTTTGGCCTGCTCGCCGGCCTTAATGCCCATCAGCCGATAAGCTTCCTGCGTGTCTTTGACTGGGCCGATATCCTCTCGGCTCACTTCGGTGATGTAATAACCAACGCTGCCAATCTTATCTTGCCCCTCCTTCATTGGATCCGCTGTTTGCTCCACGCTGGTATAAAAGGCAGACTCTTCACCCCTGCGTTTCCAAGTGGTTGTGCCGGCTGAATCAGTGGTTGCATCATAGCCTTTATTAAAGGCTTCTCGGAAGGATGTTTGGTACCATCCAAAGTAAGAGAACTCTTTGTTGTTTTTTGGGTTGTAAAGATCGCCTTCCGGAATGGTAGGGTCAAGAATGTCTGTTATTTGCAGATCCTCTTTTGTGCTGGTCAGCTGATCCGGCCGCAAAATTTCACGCGTTTGCCGGATTACTTTGTCCACAAACGGAATAACCATTTCATCCGCGGCGTACAAAATTTCGAACGGAGTTTTGATGCCGGCTTTGATGAGTTCCCAATGGCCTTGGCCAAAGTGGCGGATGGTGTACTGGTTTTCCTTGTACCACAGTGTAATGCCTTCAGCTCCTTCATGGATTTTAGTGGCTCCGGCATCACGCATATAGTCCAGTAAATCCACGACTTTTTCTTTTCCCTCCTCGGTGAGGTCTTTAAAGAACGGCCAGGCCACGTCGCGGCTCCAGGCCACGATTTCGCGCCGGGTCCAGCGCTGGAAGTTGTCGAATTTTTCTTTCGCCCAATCTTCCACCATTTCGGGCACGCGCTGGTGTTTGGTGGCCTCCACTTCACCCTGGTCAATTTCGGACCACATCACTTTTTGCCAGGTGAGCGACTTGGAATTGCCCCGGAATCCGCTGATGACATTGGGAGCGGCTAAATACCGGGCAAATTGCATTTTACTCTCATTAAATCCGGGTTCCTGGATAGCCCTGATCCAACGTTCGCGCAGGACTTCCTCACCCCAGTGGCCGTCTATGTCCTGATGGCCGTCTTTGGCCTGCACGTAAAAGAAGAAATTCTGGACGGTTTTTTTGATCACGTTTTTGGCGTACTTTGTTTCATCCACTTCTGTCCATTGCCCCTTGCGGTTGGCCCGCACTTTGGTGGTATTAATATGCAGTTTGCTCCACAAGTTGTTCGCGTTGGAGTTGGTGGGTGGATTGGGGTTTCCGTTTGGATCCGTGTTTTTGTACCACTCCATCACTTCGTCAAAAGGCAATGGATCCAGTTGATAGAGCGCTTCGGCGTGTTCCTCGGGGTTGATTTCTTTTTCATTCATGAATTTTTCCCCTTGCTGAACCAGCACGGCTTCGTAGGTTCCTTCGATGGCTTGGGCGGCGCTGTCCAGGATTTTCATGCGGTCTAAAATTCCCCGGCCGGTGAATTCCTTTAATCCGATTTCCGCGGCGCCGGCCAAAAAGAGCATTCGCAGGGCTTTGCCTGCGCCATCTTCCCCTTTCCATGCCGACCTTGCCGCTTTCCACGCGGCCATCATGATGATGAGGCCGGCGGCGCGTGTGGTGATAGATTGGCCGGGCCCAGCAATCATGTCAAAAACTCCCCGGCCATACTTCTCAATTTTTTCTCCGATATTCATGCCATCCAATTTGGCCACCCGTTCCGCATCGCCGCTGGCTTGGGCCGCCGCGTGCTCTTCGCGCTGCTGGAGTTCATATTTGATCATTTCATACGTGCTCCCGATGAGGGTGCGCTGGCCTTGGTTCAGCGGAGTTTCGCGCACATTTTTTAGAGCTGAAAACCCGAGCATGAATTGGAATTTTCCTTTGCTTTCAGGCAGGATTTGGTTCAGAAGATCCGTCAGTTTGCCGAACTGGGTCGGATCACTACTCGCATAATAGTCTCCCCACTTGGCCAGCCGCATGTCGGGGTGGGTTTCCAGGTATTTCAGGTACGCATCGTAACTGCTCACAATGCTGATGCCCATCCGGTCGAGGTAATTCATTTTGCTATCTTCGCGCAGGTCAAAGAGGTTGTAATTGACTTCGACGGAACGCATATAATTCAAACTCGCGTCCATCATCGTCGCGTTAATGCCTTTGCCCAAGTTGGGTTTGGTTCTGAGCGCGTTGAGGTAGTCTTTGGCTTCGAGGCTTATCGGATTTTTGAGATATTCATCGATCTTCAGCGCATCATGCTTGCCCAAATCACGTTTTTCACGGGCGTTCAGGTAATCTAGTACCAGGACTGCCGCCGCGGCATCGGAAGCGGACCCCGCACTGATCGCCGCTTCCCGGATGTTGTCGTATTCTATTCCTTTTGTGGTGCACATTGTTTTTACCTGACTTATTTTTTGGTTGTAATCCAGGTTGTCATCAAAGGGGTAAATTTGCAGTTCATGCAGGCGCTTCATATCCAATGTCCGGACCGCTTTTTCGGCCAGATCCACCTCAGCATCCTCCTGATGTGAAAAGAGATTTAAGAGACCGGATTGGCGGGCCAGGATCAGATAATTTTTGCGGGTGTCATCCAGTGTGAATGAGCCCGTGAGTTTGTTGTTGAACTGTTCGGAGCCTGCCAGCTGGGCCAGCATGCCGTAATATTCGTCGGCGATGTTGTCGTCGTAACCGTTTTTCCGCCAGCCCGCCACGCCTTCGCGATACACCAGGGTAATCAATTCCTGCCGCACCTTCGGGTTCAGGTCGAATTGCAAGGTTCCCTGGTTGGTCACCGGCTGGTCGATAATCTGGACGGCTTTGATAAACTGCTTCATGGCCAGTTCCAGTGTCAGCTGTTTGTTTTTGGGCTTACCCAGTTCCGCGCGGGTAAATTCCTGTTGTACGGATTCCTCTTTTTGCTTGAGCCTATAGAGTTTGATTTTGGCCCTTTCGATGGGCAGATAAATTTCCACCAGCTGTTTCGCTTTGAGCTTGTAATTTTCCGTGGCCTGCCGGTGATCACTTTTGGCCGGCTCACTAGCCGACTCAGCTAAGGCCTCTTCACGATTAGCCAAGTCGCCGTATACGTACAGTAAACTCCCCACCGTCGCTATACCGCCGATATATCTTTCGCGCTCGGTATGATATTGAAGATTTTTTTCCGCAGGTTCTCCGGGACCTGGTTCTGGCTTATCCAGCACGGTCAGGATATCCGGTTTAATTAAAGCCAGGTCGTCTTTGTACAAATCTTTCACTTGTGGTGCACTCAGGGCTTTCGCCTGCGCCTCCAGACCCGCCACCTCAGTTTGATTTTGGTTGATTTGCTGGAGAACATCATCCGACAATCTCCATTTCAGCCATTCGTTGTACAGATACGGGGACTGCTTTGCGTTCACTCGCCAGTCTGCGCCAAAATCTTTTCCCAGAACAAACCCTTTTTCCTGGTTGTCCGTAAACTCGTTGGTCGCTTCGCCCATGATGGACATGAATAATTGCCTCATTTCCCGCTGGCGTTGGGCGGAGTAGCCTTCACCCGGGGCTTCCCAGAATGCTTTGAATTCCGGGTCTCTTCCGATGATCGGATTTTCCGCAACCGCCTTGAAGGCGCTTTCAATGTCGCGGTACACGGGTTCTTTTTCGTAACCGGTCCTTTGCTCCAGCCCGCTCGCCATGACGCGCTGGCGGTTGGCCATGTCTTCTACCTGGCGCGCCACCAAGCCTTCATAATTTTCCCGGGCGTTGAGGTGTTTTTCATATTCGTCCAGCTTCTTCAAAATGATCTGCAGATGTTCTTCCAGCGTCGCCGCAAAATCTTCCCGCAGATCATGGGTTTGGTCTCGATGGGATTTGATTTGCTGCAACCTATACTCGATTTCCCCTTTCATCGCCGTCACCGTGTCGGCATCCTGTTGGAGTTTTTGGCTCAACGTCCACTGTGGATCAAGGGTAACAAAAGTCCTTTTGAAGCCTAATTTTCTGAAAAGAAGGGAAAGGATCCGGATTTTGCTTTCTGCTAATGCTACACCCAGTCCAGCATCCACCGGTACTTTAGAAATGATTTGGTTGTATTCGCTGATCGCTTTCTCCACGCTACTCCGTGACCCTTCGATGAGCCCGGGATCTTTTTCCGTGGCGGTTAAATTTTGCCAGGCCTGGTTTACAGCCCCTCTTTCCCGGGCCACATCGTAGGGTTTTTCCTCCACCGGCTGGGCCAGGATTTCCCGTTTGATGCGTTCGGTTGTGGCGACTAGGAGCGTGTCGTAATTTTGAGCGGTATCATCATGATTACTCTTTTCCTCTATTTTTTTTAGCACAGCCTGTTCCTTTTCTTTTTTCTTGGCTAGCAGGGTTTCAATTTTTTTCCATAATTTTTCCATGTCTTCTCCATGTTCCGTTTTGGTTTTTCCATGCCGTGCGAATAGGGTGCGCTTATCTCGTATTTGTATTGCGAAATCAACACTGCTTGTAACATTTAATTTCCAATTCGGATCTAGTCTATTTTCCTGGCAATAGTGATTGTAATCGGTCATCGCTTGCACTACATCCTGCCCAACCTCAAGTACTTCCAGTTGAGCCTTACTGATTTCATCGTTCAGTTTTTGACCGACCGACAAGTCCCGATAAGTGGCCAATTCGCCTACGGCACGCTGGCGGGCTTCGTGTTCGGCGGCTTCTTCGCGGGCTTTCTGTTCAACGGTCGTCTGTGTTTCAAGACCACCGGTTGACTCTAGGTACGCCAAACGGTTGGGCCACAGGCCGTGCGATTCGTTTTTACTGTGATTAAAGCAGTTAAAAGCCATTTAAATTAATCTTTATATTATACCAAAAAACTGACAAAAAATCGAGGGGGTACAGCTTGACGCACATCTAAAAAATGGTCACTCACAACTGCATGGATTCAGTCGTTTTTAAAGCCCCAGGCGAGCCTTGTATCGTTCAAAAATAATGTCGCGGACACTTTTGACTCCGGGAGTCCGGCCTGGCTTTTCATATTGGGTGGGTGTGCCGCTTTGCTGGCGATATTCTGCAATAAGATTCTTGAGGTCGTTTAAATACTCTCTTGCGGTTTTGGTCGCGGTGGTTGCTTTCTTTTTGTTTTTGTCTTCGGGAATTTTCTTTTCCGCCGCGTCGATTTCGCCTTCCAACGCGTCGATTTCTGAAACATCTTTCGTCAGCTTCCATGTCGTGTCTAATCCTTTATGATCAATATGATCATTGTAAGTTTTACAGTCTTTAGTAATCGATTCTTGCAACGTATTGATGACGGCTGGAATTTCGGGGCGGACAATACGGCCATCGGTGGTTACGGCTAGTATTGTCGGTGCGTTTGGATCAGTTTCCAGAATTAAATTTCCATCGGCATCCATGGTTAGTGCGCCACTTGAATCCAGAACCGGTTTTTGCATGATGGGTTCCCTGATTTCAATCACGCCAGAGTTCTCTTCCGGCTTGACCACGGAATCCAGGGTCGCGTCTCCCTCCAGTGGTTGTGGCTGGGTTTTCAGGCGGTCTAAAAAATTTTCCATAGCCGGTGATGAATTATCGGTTGCGGGATTCAAAACCCCGATCGGACTTTCCCTCCTTAATTGCCACAACCTTCCAATCAAATGCGGCAGCATGCGTTCATATTCCCGTTTGTTTCTTAAATTATCGATGGTCGGACGCGGAGGGTCATGCGGCGAGTTAGCCATAACTTCTATTGGTATATCTGGTGTTCGGCCATTTATTATTTGTTCCAGGCTGTGCATCCAGGCGGCATTAACAGCTTCTGGCTGAAGAATGCTGGCCATGACTTGCGCATATTTGTCCCAACTTAAATAGGCATCGCGTTTGAGTCGGATTATTCTTCCCTCCATTTTAATCTGATCAATGCCGCCGGAACTTACACCACCACGGATCAGAATTTCAAAGTCCGCGGGGAAGGTATTGCCTTTGACGCGAGGGACTAGGCTGAGGGAACCGTCTGGGTTGGTTCGGTAATACAGAAGTTCCGGGTGCTGAATGGCCAGCCCCAGCGCTTTGTAAACTGGTCCATCCAATTGGTCGCCGGGCTCAAAGCCTTGTGTGTGCACATGCCACCAAAAGGATGGGTTGATGTAAAGGCTGGAAAGCAGACTGTAGACATCGGCCATGCGTTCGAGTTCTGGCAGACTCCACTCCGGGATACGCTCGCGTTCCCTCTGAAGTTCTGAAGCCTTGGGAGCGTAGTATACTTCGCCCATGTCGGGAAGAGTGGAATGCGTTTCAGCGTGAGCTGGTTTTTCAATGGCCAAACCCGCCCCCCCCAGTCCGGCAGCTAACGCGGTAGCCAACGCCAGTCGGGAAGGAGATCCGTGCAGGGGGCGATCCCCCGTTGCTTCGAGTTCTGCGCCTGTTGGCGCCATTAACATCGGAGCACCGGCTACAGCCAGAGTGGCCAGAATGCGCTGTCGCAAGCTTCCGGCAAACGCGATTCGTGGATCCTCCTGTGGCGTTGGGCGTAATCGAGGCATGGGTTATTTACATAAGGCTTTAAAGGCATCTAACGTCTGGTCGTAAAACTGGTCGAGGGCGTGCAGAATGGCCAATTGGGTTTTAGGGCTGTAGCGGATAACCTGCTGTAAAAAATATTCAAAATCTTTTTCATCGGGGTTTCGCACGGCCAATTCCTCCATCACTTCACGGTTCAGGTGCAGGGAGGCGGTGTTTAGCACCACTTCATTCATTTGGTTCAAAAGCATTTTTTCCAGCGGCTGGCGTTTGTCTTCCGGCTCCCGGTCGAATTTCATCTCGCGCATCAGGCTTTGAAGGAAGTCTTTAGGGTCGAAGGTGTTGTTTGGAAAACCGTAAGGCATATTTTAGAATTAAGTTTTTTCGAACCAGTTGGAGGGATTCGCTACGAATAAGCCCGTTCTTGTGACGGATTCTACCAATTTCGCCGGTATTTTGAGAGGCCCCCAAAGATGATGAGACCACGTCGATTTATCAAATTGCGCTTTATAAATTTTCACGATTTCCGGAGCGGCGGCTATGATGCCAACGGGAGCCAGTAGCCACGGAGAGGCAACGCTTGCAACGGTGGAAAGGGCCGTCATGGCTCCAACACCCCGAGCTGTGCGCCACGCTCCCCGATAAATGGGAGCATTGTATTTTTTATCATATTTAAGTCCTTTTTCTGCCGCTTTAGCTCCACCGGCGATGGCCAGGGAAGGTCCTGCGGAAACCAAGATCGCACGCCCCACAGTGCCCAAAAGTCCGTACGCCCAACCACCTGCGGCGATCGCGGCTCCTCCTCCAATCCCAATCGCCAGGCGCTGGGCGATGCGTTTGCGGCCAAGGTTGGTTATGTATTTTTCCTTAATGTCCTCTTCTTTGAGAGTGACTCTTTGTAGTTCCGCCGCGTAAGCGCTCATTCGGGCGAGAGGAGTTGCGGCCTGACCGTTGAATTGGGTATCCACCTTGTCCTTGATGTGCTCGTGTTGGACGCGCTTCAGTTGGCCGATCAGTTCTTCCGCATATCCCCTCGAAGCGGTATTTAGCCCGCTCATGTTACCCGCGCGCGCGGCCATTTCTAAATACACAATGAGGGTGGGCAAGATTTTATTATATTTTATATTTTCATCCACACTCAGTCCTTCCAGCCAGTCCTTCACTTCTTTGTAGCTGTCATAGGCTTTGGCCAATTCTTTTACGTCCTCCGGTTTAAGGTGTTTCTTAAGGAGCTTATCCTCTTTAGTGAGGTGCGTCAGGGTATCTTTGAGACTCGGTCGCAATAAACCCAGGGTGTAGCGACTCACGACGCCTTCTGTTTTTTCGTTATATCGGCGGGCAATTCGTACTTCCTCTTCCATTTGTTCCACCATTTCATCTTCACTGATGGCCGGATTCAGATAACCGATAACCATGCATAGGGCTTGGCGCGGTGATTTGTAACGAATGGCGCCGGCTTTACGCTGACGGGCCAATTGAATGTTGGCCATAGAGTCTTCTAATCCTGCTTTTTCTCTCCGAAGCCTATTAATGTCATTCTGAAGTCGTTCAGCTTCCGCTTCCGTAACCCGGGTTGCCTTTTTTCGGTCGCGTAAATCTTCAATCGTATGATCGATATCTCGAATTTCACCTTTGGCAACCCTTTCTGCTTCTGTTAACTCGTCGGTCGATTGTTGTTCTAACGCGGCAACCGCTGGATTGGTTTGGCCTGGCGCCCTGAGAGTGCTTTCCAGTGTGGCCATGTCAATTCGATCGGCATTGTTTTGCAATAAATTGATAATTGCCTGGCAAACCGGGTCGCTTGAATTGTAGAGACTTCGTTTTTCCAGCACCCGTTCCATGAGCGTTCGCACGTGATCGTCTGTAATCTCGGTGTTTGCAGGAGGATAATTGGGTCCTCGTGCGGGCGCTGCCGGTGGGGTTGCGAGTCTTAATCCGGTTGGGGGAGTGGGTGTAGGCCTTGCGGGGCGGGGCGGGGGGGTTGGGCCTAAGCCAGGAGCAACGGCTACAAACGGATCCAAGGCATCATCTAAGCCATCTAAACCATCATCTACGGCACCTGTGGCCGATCTGCCGGTAGGTGTTGCGGGGGGTGTCCCCGTGATATCCGGCGGTAGGCCCTTCACCAAATCCATAAGTTCTGCGATTTTATCTTCAACTCTTTTTTGAATGGCTGTATCCCGAGTGCGACGGATATCAGTTCCTTCTAAAACTGCGATTCGTTTTTTGATGTCTTTCTCCTTCGTTGCGTCGGAATTGATGATGTCGGGAATTTCTTCATGCAAAACAGCCCGAATTGCGCTTTGGACGCGTTCAAGATATCGTCTGTCTGTTGTGCTTGTGATTAATTCGGGCGCCAAAGTCATGATGGTCATTAGTCGCTGCATAGTGTTGACGAGCTCTGGCGTTCGATAAAAACTCACTATTACTTCACGCAGGGTTTTTTCATCCCGTTCGCGTTGGATGTGTTGGCGTACCTCAGGAGTGAATTCTTTTGTGAGCGCCATCAGGAATCGGTTCAGAGCCTGATCGATTGTGGCAGAATCACCCATAGCAACCGCTTGAAATAGCGGTTCAGCCTGAGTATCCATTCGATTTTGTAGTCGTTGGAGCGTTGGGATTCCCTCCGCCTCCTGGCTCATCAACTCAAAGCATTCCAAAAACCTATCCTGCTCTTCAGGGCTTTTGGCCGCCACGGCCGCGCGCAAGGCGGGTTGCGGGATGGAATCCACATCATTCCGGAACACGCGGGTGACTGCGGTGGGCGTGGGTCGAGAGCGAAGAGTTTTTGCATTGGATACCGCACTATGTTTTTCAAGCAGTTTTTTCAATTTGGCGGCTTGCCGCTGCATTTCGGCTGAAATCTGCTCGGGGGTATCCAGGGGTCGATTCCTGGCTCCAGCCCGGAGGCAGATGGCAAGAGTATCCCCCCTTGTAAATCCACGATAAAATTTATCATTTCTTATGCTACGCGCTTCCGCAAAAGCGGTGTTATTATCCCGGATGGCTTGCATGGCATCGGTTAGCTCTTGATAACCTTTCACTTCCGTTATTTCGATTGGTTTTGGTTTAGGCTTCATCAATTCTTTGAGTTCATTCAGCCGGAGGAGTATTTCAGTTTCAATATTCTGGTCGGTCAATTCTTTTGTGGAACCGGCTTTGAGGGCGGCAAATAATTTTTCCCCTCGTACAAAATAAGCTTGGTAAAAAGGTCGTGAATCCCTTTCAGCAATTTGGCGCGCTTCATCATTCATCACCACTTCCTCCAGTGCGGCATTCAGCTCGGCTTCACGATTTTTCAGGCTCGGCGGAATGCGATCCAAAACTTTCGGCGTTTCTGGGATCGCTTTGAGTTCCCGTTCCAAAGCCGCTGGCAGGTCGTTCAGGATTTTGGCTATCCTCCAGCCGGTTTCGTAAAGATCGGCCGCGGATTTTAACGGATTGGAATCCGTGGTTTTTAAACCCACTGCTTTGGCGAACGCTTCACGGACTTTTTGGGCGTTGAGTTCTGGATTTGCGTAACCCAATTCTCTCAGCGCCTTTAGGTCTCCGTTGACAGCGGCCATTGCCGCGGCCACGAGTTTTAATCTTGGATTTTGACTCAGCGCGGTTTCGAGAATTTGAATTTGCTGTGGTTTATCGTGGCGATTTTTTTCTGCCAGCAAGGCTGCTTCAACAATCGTTATTGCTTTTGCCTTGGCTTGCAGGGTTGACATAAAATAAGCTACCCATTCTTTAAAAGCCGCCTTAGTCGATGGCTTAATCGCTCGCGCCAATTCTTCCAGATTTTCCGGAATTTCGCTCGTATTGGTCAAAGACGCTCTTAAGGTTTCTTTGATTTTTAGGGGTTCCACTTTGGCCGGCCCATTCCCGGGAATGTGAATCAAGGCCGCTTCATTGGCGGCCAGGCTCGCAAAAACATGTTTTACGGCAAAGTGATCTTCCGCTAACTTCTGCATTTCCCCAAGATCTAAACTTCGGTTCATTTCCGTTGCTTCCACGCCTTCGAAAGGCTGGGCGAGTCGGCATAGGATCACGTTAATCGTGGTGTAGATCAGCGCGGCATGAGTGGTATCCAGTTTTTCTGTTAAATCTTCAACACTTGTTGGAGGCTTTGAAAGCCCGAACGCTTGTTGTAATTGTATCCCTAATTCGTTCAAATCCACTTGACCCACCTGGGGCAATTGCGCTGGGTTATTTTGTTGAAGGGCACGCAATACTTTTCTAACTACATGACGATTACCGCCTTGTTCCCGATCATAATCATCCAAGGTTTTTGATAAGGCCCTGGTTTTTGTCTCGCGGGCTTCCCTGGCTGGGTCAAGCGCATCCGTTGATGGCCTTGGCGCTGGAGTCACGGTTCTTGCAATTGCCTCCCTGGTTTTATCCAGTAAGCCTTGCATTTTTTGCAGATGTGTGAGGTGCTTCATGGTATCTTTTAAAGCATTATGCCGCAGAATGTTTGATAACTTTTCTCGTGTTGATTTGAGAATCGCCTGCCCTACTTGCCCTTCGTCAATCGCTCCTTGATGCCCTAGGGCTGTGTTGATCGCCTGATCCAGAGCTTCGACATTCAAAGGCTTCGACTCAAGAATCGCATGGATTGCATCAACCGCTTGTTCTGCCGGATAGGTTTGTACGGGCTCGGCCATTCTTTATTATTTTTATTTCAAATAAATCTAAATATTATACCAAAAAACCGCTCGGATTACAAGGGGTTTAGGCTAGATTCCCGCCTACGCGGGAATGACAGGAACATGTTACAATAATCCCAAACAAAATCCCGATGGAAAAACGAGCGCTCCAAATCGTCCGCAAGCTTCAGAATGCCGGTCACGAGGCGTATTTTGCCGGGGGCTCCGTCCGCGATTTACTGATGGGCCACGATCCTCAGGATTACGATATTGCCACTTCTGCCAAGCCCAACGAGATCGAAAAACTATTGCCCAAAACCATTCCTGTGGGGCGGCAATTTGGGGTGCTCATCGCGGTGATCGGCGGGCATCATTTTGAAGTGGCCACTTTCCGCTCCGACAGCGGTTACTCCGATGGGCGTCGGCCGGACGCGGTGACGTTTACCTCGGCCAAGGAAGACGCGGTGCGCCGTGATTTTACAATCAACGGGCTTTTTTACGACCCGATCCGCAAAAAAGTTTTTGATTACGTCGAGGGGCAAAAAGACATCCAGGCCAAGCTCATCCGCTTCATCGGCGATCCGCATGAACGCGTCAAAGAAGACCATTTGCGCATCCTCCGGGCGGTGCGGTTTAAAAATCAATTCGGATTCCGCTATCATCCGCTGACCGAGCGGGCGCTCCAGGAGCTAGCGCATTTGGTCGATGATGTCAGCCGCGAACGGGTGGCTGATGAACTCACCAAAATGCTTTTGCATCCGCGGCGGGCTCACAGTGTTCGCGAGTTGGATGAATTCGGAATTTTAAGTCGCGTTTTGCCCGAGATCGAAACGACCAAAGGGGTCAAACAGCCTTTGCAATACCATCAGGAAGGCGATGTGTTCACTCATCTTTTAAAGGCGCTCCACGACATGCCGCCCGAGTGGGCCACAAAAGAACTCGTGTGGGCGGTGCTCCTCCACGACATTGGCAAGCCCGCCACTTTTGCCGTGAAACCCGATCGGATTCACTTTGACGGCCACGCTAAACTGGGCAGCGCCATCGCAACCACTATCGGCCGCCGCCTCAAATTCAGCCGGGCGGAAATCGCCAAAATCAGCTGGATGATCGGCCATCACATGACCGTAGGCTTTATTCCCCAGATGCGGCGCGCACATCAGATCGGTTTGTTCATGCATCCGTGGTTTTTGGATCTCATGCACCTGCATTACTGCGATGCCCATGGCACGGTGCCGGTGGAACTGGGGCTTTACACGGCGATCATGAAACTTTATGACGAGTATCAAAAAATGCCTTTACTGCCGGAAGCGTTTAAGCCTCTGTTGGATGGCAATGAAATCATGAAGCTGTTTAAACTAAAGCCGGGGCCAAAAATTAAAGCGCTGTTGCAGGCGCTGCATGAAGAACAGATCGAGGGGAGAGTGAAAACCAAGGCGGAGGCGAAGAAATTTGTGAAGAAATTTTTAGAATTGAGGTGAATTTATGCTATCCTGAAACCCACTACTTTAGATTCCCGACTACTCGGGAATGACCTCTCGTGTATGTCCCAATATCCGTTCGCACATCTTCATCTTCACTCGTACTATTCGCTCCTGGATGGGCTGCAGCCGCCGGAACTGTATGTGAAAAAAGCGGCGGAGCAGGGGTGTCCGGCGATTGCGCTCACCGACCATGGCGTGATGCATGGGGGGATTGAGTTTTACAAAGCCTGTAAACAGCATGGCATCAAGCCTATTTTGGGCTGTGAGGTTTATGTCGCGTTCAATAAACTCACGGACAAGCGGCCGCAAATCGACAACAAGCGCACGCATTTGGTGCTTTTGGCGGAAACCCAGGAGGGCTACGAAAATCTCATCCAGATGACCACCATCGCGCATGTGGAAGGGTATTACTACAAACCCCGCGTCGATTGGGAGCTCATGAAAAAGCATTCCAAGGGGCTGATTGCCCTCTCGGGTTGCCTGAATGGCGACATGGCCGAGGCGATTTTGGCGAACAACGAGGAGAAAATCAAAGAACTCATCGAGCGGTTCCAGCACACGTTCGGCAAAAACAATTTCTTTCTCGAACTCCAGGATCATCCCACCATTCCCCACCAAAAAACGGTGAATGAAGCGCTCATCCGTATTGCTCGCCAGTACAATGTCCCGCTGGTGGCGACGGCCGATGTGCATTACGTGAATCCCGAGGACAACGAAGCCCAGGACATCATGATTTGCATTCAGAGCGGGAAAAACCTCAGCGATACAAACCGCCTCAGCATGATGGACGCGGATTACTCGATGCGCCCGCCCCAGGAATTGTATGAAGTTTTCAAAGACACGCCCGAAGCCATCGCCAATACGCTCAAAATCGCTGAGCGTTGCAATCTTTCCTTTGATTTCGACACTCCTCACATCCCGTCTTTCCCGGTGCCCAAGGGAAAGGAGCCAGCGGATTATTTACGGGAACTGTGCTTTGAAGGATTGCTAAAAAAATACAAGATCACTGAAGACCAATATACTCAATGTCATTCCCGTGGAGACGGGAATCCGGGCTCAGATCCCCGCCTTCGCGGGGATGACAAGGAACCCGGGGATGACAAGGAACACTATAAGTCCGATGATGACACGATTCAAAGTATGTTTGACCGGCTCGATTACGAACTCAAAATGATCACGGAAATGGGGTTTGTGGGTTATTTCCTCATTGTGTGGGATTTTGTGAAATGGGCCAAGGATCGCGGGATTGTGGTGGGGCCGGGGCGCGGATCGGCGGCGGGGGCGATCGTGTCTTACGCGCTCGATATCACCGAGATCGATCCGCTCAAATATGGGTTGCTGTTTGAACGCTTCCTGAATCCCGCCCGTATCTCCATGCCGGATATCGATTTGGACTTTGCGGACAATCGGCGCGATGAAGTGATCGATTATGTTTCGGAAAAATATGGGCGCGATCGCGTGGCCCAGATCTGCACGTTTGGAACCCTGGCCGCCCGGGCGGCAGTGAAGGATGTTGGCCGCGTACTGGGGGTGCCGTTTGTGGAGATGAATGAATTGGCCAAGCTCATCCCGGAAAAGCCGGGGACACGCCTGAAAGACGCGCTGGAAGAAACCCCCGAACTGCGCGCGGCCATTGCTAAGACCGAAATCTTCCAGCAGGTGATGGCCAACGCGCTCAAATTGGAGGGCGCGGTGCGGCATGTGTCGGTGCACGCGTGCGCGGTGGTGATTGCCGACGAACCGCTCGTCCGTTACACCGCGCTGCAGCGGCCGCCGAAAGACGAAGCGGGGATTATCACCCAATACTCCGCCAAGCCTTTGGAGGCCTTAGGCCTCCTGAAAATGGATTTTTTGGGCCTTAAAAACCTCACGATTCTCCAAACCGCGCTCAAGATCATCGAGCGGACGAAGGGGAAAAAGATCAACCTCAAAGAAATCCCGATGGACAATAAAAAAACCTTCGCGCTCATGGCCCGTGGCGAAACCACCGGCGTGTTTCAGCTGGAATCCGCAGGGATGAAGCGATACCTGAAAGAACTCAAGCCTACCGAATTTGAAGACATCATCGCCATGGTGTCCCTGTACCGGCCGGGGCCGATGGAGTGGATTCCGGAATACATTCAGGGTAAACACGGCCGTAAAAAGATCACGTATCTTCATCCCAGTCTTGAGCCGCTTCTTAAAAACACGTACGGCATCGCGATTTACCAGGAACAAATCCTCCAAATCGCTCAGGAATTCGCCGGCTTCTCCCTTGGGGAAGCGGATATTTTGCGGCGGGCGATCGGGAAAAAAATCGCCTCGGAACTGGAATCCCAGCGCGAAAAATTCATCGCCGGAGCGGTGACCAAGGGCTATGACGAGACCCTGGCCATCAAAATTTTTGATAAAGTCATCGAGCCGTTCGCGGGCTACGGGTTCAATAAAAGCCACGGCGCCTCCTACGCCATGATCGCGTACCAGACAGCATATCTAAAAGCCCATTACCCCACGGAATTCATGACGGCGCTCATGTCCGCCGATTACGGGAACACCGACCGTATCGTCATCGAAATCGGGGAATGTGAGCAGATGGGCATTCAGGTTCTCCCGCCGGATGTGAACGAGTCCCGCACCAATTTTACAGTGGTGCCCGCCAAAGGCGGGTCCACCTTTGGCGGAGAAGACTCCGATACAATCCGCTTCGGACTTTCGGCCATCAAGGGTTTGGGCGACCAGTCGGTGGAAATGATTATCGCGGCCCGAGGAGAAGAGCCGTTTAAATCCATCGCGGATTTTGCCACCCGCGTGCCCGCCAAAATCCTCAACAAAAAAACCATTGAAGCGCTGGCCTTTGGAGGCGCCATGGAAACCTTTGGAGAGCGCAATCAGCTCGGGCTGAACTATGACGTGATCGCCCAATTCGGTAAAACCGCGGAGTCGTCCCACGACACGGGGCAGGCGGGATTGTTTGATGGATTGACCGAAGGCGTGACGGGCGTGCATGAGCTCAAACTGTCCCCCGCCCCCGTGGCCACCACCAGCCAAAAACTGCAATGGGAAAAGGACTATTTGGGGCTGTACGTTTCATCCCATCCGCTCGCGGGGCTGAAAAAATATTTTGAAACCAAATGCATCCCCCTCGACCAACTCCCCGGGCGCGCGGTCAACCAGGCGATTAAAGTCGGCGGCCTCCTCACCACATTGCGCAAAGTGACCACCAAAAAAGGGGACATGATGGCGATTTTGAGCCTGGAGGATCCGTTTGGAAAAGGGGAAGCGGTGGTTTTCCCTAACGCGTATGGCAAAGTCTCCAGTGAGCTCATCGCCGATAGCGTCATTTTTATCCACGGCACGCTGGAAAAACGGATGGGGGATATGCAGGTGGTCATCAAAGACGCCAAGTCCATGACCCTCGAAGCCCTGCAGGCGATCGCGAAAAAAGAGGGCCTGTGGACCGATGGCGAAAAAATCACCCGCACCTCCCGCCATGACGTGGAAGATGAGGAAGTGGCCCACGCGGAAGAAGCGCTGGAAGTGCGCGACGATCAAGTCACTGAACTTCATGATAAAACCCTTTTCACCGATACAAATACAAAAGCCCACCAAATTTTGATCAATCGCGAAGTAGACAAGGATTTTTTTGTGCAACTCCGCACTCTTTTTGAAAAACACGCCGGTCCGGATAAAATTGAACTCGTCATCGGCGAACGAGTGGTGCCGGTGCCGCTCACGATCAAATATACTTCCCGTTTGCAGGAGGAGTTAGAAGCCTTGTTGCGAGGAGACTCTTCGCTACGCTCAGAGTGACACGGGTTCAACGGTGAAATTTCTCGTGCACCTCTTTTAGCTTTTGGTTGGTGATGTGCGTGTAAATTTGAGTGGTGGTGATACTAGCATGGCCCAGCATCTCCTGTACAGAGCGGATGTCGGCGCCGTTGATGAGGAGTTCGGTGGCAAAGGAGTGGCGAAGTTTATGAGGGGTCACGCGTTTGACGAGGCCGGCTTTGAGGGCGGTTTGGCGGACGACGTTTTGGATCATGACTTCCGTCAGACGGCGGTGTTCGCCTTTCAAAATGTCACTCTGAGCAACGCGAAGAGTCTCCTCGTCACGAGTAATCTGGGGGACTCTTCGCTGACGCTCAGAGTGACACAGGACGCGGCTACGGCGGTGGTTCAGGAATAGGGGGTCAAAGTTGTCGTCGCGGGCGGAGAGGTATTTTTGAATCCACCCTTTGGCCCGTTCGGAGAGAAACACGATTCGCATTTTTTGGCCTTTGCCGCGGACCTGGAATTCTCCCCGTTCCAGATTCAGCTGGTCGCGGTTAAGGCTTGTCAGTTCGCTCACGCGAAGGCCGGTGGAATACAACATCTCCACGATCGCCCGGTTCCTGAGGCCCATAATCTTGCTCGTATCAAACGCCTCAAACAGCCGTTCCAGCTCCTCCCGCGTCAGGTATTCTACCGTTCGCTGGGGGATTTTGGGGAGTTCGATTTTTTCCGGTTCCAGGGTTTTTAAATCCTGTTTCACGCACCACTTGAGGAACGCCCGGAGCGCGATCATGTGATAGCTTTGGGTTTTGATCGAGAGCGTGGGCGATAAACGATTGAGCTGAAGTCGGAACCGTTTGACGACTTCCAGAGTGAGATTTCCCAGTTCAATGTCTCCCGCCATGCTCAAAAACCGCGTTAAATAATGCCCATACGCCACCAGCGTCCGCTGGGATTGGTTTTTGTCGATCTCACAATATTCCAAGAATTGGACGATAGCTTCGCGCAGTTTCATACCATCATTGTACCTTCCGTGTCACTCTGAGTCACGGAGTGACGAAGAGTCTCCCAGATTACTAGCGACGAGGAGACTCTTCACTTCGCTCAGAGTGACATTGGGATAGATAGTCAGTACATTTTTTAATGGCCTGGCCGCGGTGGGAGATGCGGTTTTTTTCGGATTTCGGGAGCGCGGAAAAGACTTGGGTTTGGCCGTCGGCGAGGAATACGGAGGACAGCGGGACACCAGGTTCAAGCGCCACTTGGGGTTTGGGGAGGATCACGCCTTTGCATTCACCCCGAAAAGTTTGGGTGGGTTTCCCCGGCCAGTAAAGCGCCACGACGGAAACAAATTCGGCTCGGCGATTGGTTTCGCGTGCCATGCGTTTAAGGAAATAGTCGAGCCACTCCTGGTCGCTGGCTTCACTGCCTGCGCCCCAACGGCGGGGTTT
>JGI1358J11329_10001374_pt1 | contig 20154 bp, 16 predicted proteins | sample Subgroupgradi54m_FD_11329 | JGI IMG/M metagenome (IMG submission 11329)
GCAGTACGTGGCACAAGAGAAGGAATATTGGTCACTCCGTAATGGAGAACACCGTACTTTTTAAAAACAGGATTTTTGAGGGTGGTGGGTCGTATCGTTTCAATACAACCGCCTTGATCAACCGCCACATCCACCACTACAGAACCAGGCTCCATATTTTGAATCATTTTCCGTGAAACAATCAGGGGTGCCCGTTGACCAGGAATGAGAACCGCTCCAATCAGGAGATCTGTTTGGCAAATGATTTCAGAAAGAGAGTCCCGTGTTGAAACAACTGCAAGTCGTTCAGAATAAAGAGACTGTAATTTTTTTAATTTTTCCGAATTGATATCATAAACGGTCACAAACGATCCGAGACCATGGGCAATTTTTAAAGCCTGTGATCCCACATGACCCGCCCCAAGGATAGTCACGCGTCCCGGAAAAACACCCTTCCCTCCTAAATCTTTACGAAGGTAATTCACACCCACCAAAGCGGACAGACGACCGGCAATCTCACTCATGGGAGCCAACAAGGGTAAGCGGCCCTCCTCATCCTGTATCGTCTCAAAAGGAATGGCCCTTACCTTTTTTTGTTCCAATATTTTTTTGAGTTTTGGAATGGCTGCCAAATGAAGAAAAGCAAACAATCCGAGGCCTGGTCGTAAAAAAATATATTCGGAAGGTTGTGGTTCTTTTACTTTCACCACGAGTTCTGCTTTTTGATAAACCTCTCTCTGGGAAGAAAGAAGTTGAGCACCGGCTTTTTGATAATCACGATCGGAGAAACCAGATCCAAGCCCTGCCCCTTTTTTTACTAAAAGAACATGCCCTGCTTGCACAAGACATTGAACTGCTTGTGGTGTCAGACTGACACGATTCTCAAAAATTTTAATTTCTTTGGGAACTCCGAAGATCATGGGGACTTTTTAACATCATTTAATCTGGAAGAGAACCTGATTCACACTTCCCGTCCGATAACCTTCCAGGTCTAATGAGGCATAAAGGAAACCATTATCATGACAAATTTTTGAAATAAGAGACCGCAACTGAGGATCCAAAAATTTTTCTATCTCTTCAGATCCTACTTCAATCCGGGCAATGGGTTCATGAAACCTCACTCGAAAATGTTTTAATCCGAGCCGCACCAATTCTGATTCAATGCGATCAATTCTCTGAAGGCGTTCTTCCGTCACCTCAGTCCCCGGAGGAAATCGAGAAGAGAGACAAGCCAGAGCTGGTTTGTTCCAAGCTTCTAAACCTTGTTGCTGTGCCAATTCACGAATTTCTGCTTTTGTCAGCCCCACTTCTAAAAGAGGACTACGAATCTTTTTCTCATGAGCGGCCTGAAGACCAGGTCGATAGTCTCCCAAATCATCCTGGTTGGTTCCATTAAGAATGGTGGAAATACCAAGCTCATTTGCCTTTTGCAAACACAACTCATAGAGTTCCGTTTTACAAAAATAACAACGATCTCCCTGATTGGCTCGATATTCTTCCCTCTCTAACTCATGACTTTCAATAATCACATGTTCAATTCCAATTTTTTTGGCGGATCGCACTGCCCCTTCCAATTCATAAGAAGGGAATGACGGTGACACGGCCGTCAGGGCTATGACGCGTTCTCCAAGGCAATCAAACGCAATTTTTGAAAGAAAAAGAGAATCAAGGCCGCCAGAGTAGGCAATAAGGGCCTTGTCGAGTTTCGAAAAAATATCACGCAACCGTGAAAGTTTTCCATTCATAACGCATGAAAGTGATCAGAAACAGGCGACAAGTCAAGAAAACAAAGATCTGTTGACAGCGTTTCTTGTTTCATCTAATAATCCGCGGGTTAAAAAGTGAGTGAACAAATGTGGGGGTTATCTATGTTAAAAGAAGTCATTGATGATGCTGGCAAGAGGGGAACGCTTGAAGAGAGATATCGTGGGACAGATTCTCAAGTCAGCCACTTTGAATGATCTCATCAATAATCGTCGTTTCACCAAAACCATTGCCCGAGTCATTCAAACAAAAGATGAAATTTCCAGGACAATTCAAAGAAGCGTGCAGGAAACTTTAAAACTGATGAGCATTCCTTCCAAGAGTCAGCTTGCTTCTTACGAAAAAAGAGTTCAGCAACTGGAAAAACAAATTGCTTCTCTGGGTCGTCACGTCATGAAAGGTGGCCGCAGTAACGGTCACAGAACCAACAATAAAATTGCTGTTCGCCGCACGCATCGCTAGGCCGCTTCCCGCGGCACAGCGCTCGCTACAGCTCGCAAAGGAAGCTAGTGCTCTTGCCTTCGCTCTCCCCAAATCAACCCATTGGAATTTTTGATTCCGGTATCGGTGGATTGACCGTCTTCAGTGAACTCCAAAAACTGCTTCCTCTGGAAGACTTTGTTTATCTGGGAGACACCGCCCGCGTTCCTTACGGCACCAAATCCTCAGAAATGGTCCTGCATTACTCTCAACATAATGTTAAGTTTCTCCTCGAAAAAAAGGTAAAGATGGTGGTTGTAGCCTGCAACACCGCTTCGGCCTTTGCTCTTTTAGAATTGCAGAAATACTACCCAATTCCCATCATTGGCGTCATTGACCCGGGAGCCCAAGGGGCCATGAAAACATCCCAAAAAAACCGGATCGGGGTCATTGGCACAGAAGGAACCATTCGGAGCGATGCTTATGCAAAAACAATTTTGAGAAAAAATCCCAAAACCTTTGTTGTCAGCACTCCCTGCCCTTTATTTGTTCCTTTGGTGGAAGAAGGTTGGCTAGAAGGAGAAGTCACCGAACAAGTGGCTTCCATCTACCTTAAAAAAATAATCTCTGAAAAAGTCGACACACTCATTTTGGGTTGCACCCATTACCCCCTCTTAAAAAGAACACTTAAAAAAGTAGTGGGAAATTCTATTCAACTGATTGACTCTGCCGAAGAAACAGCCTTAGAAACCAAACATATTCTGGAAGAAAATAAAATTCTGCGAAAAGAGAATCTTCAACCTACGGGTCAATTTTTTGTCACCGATTCTCCGGAGCGTTTTCGTCGCGTGGGAGAACTTTTTTTAAAAACACCTATTCAAAAAGTAAATCATGTCACCATTGAAATGTAAAATTATGGATGGAGCTATGGGAACCACTCTCCTGACCCAAGGTTTTTCTCTTGGTTCCTGTTTTGAGCTTCTTAACCTAACTGAACCGAAACGCATTTTAAAAATTCATAAAAGTTATCTCCAAGCCGGCGCGCAAGTACTCGTCACCAACACTTTTGGAGCAAACCCAATTCGTCTTCAATCCCATGGAGTTTTGTCACAACTTGAAAAAATCAATCGTGCCGGTGTGCGGTTAGCAAAAAAAGCAGCCAAAGGTCGTCTTGTTTTTGCTTCAATCGGTCCCTTGGGAACAAAACAAATGTCTCAACATCAACGAATTCTGTATTTTCAAAAACAGGTTCGCGCACTCGAAAAAGAAAAACCATCGGGATATTTGGTCGAAACGATGCTCTCCCTCAAAGAAGCAGATGCGGCCACACAAGCGGTACGTCATATTTCAAAACGACCCATCATCACGTGTATGACGTTTTTCAAAATCCCCTCTCGAAAAGAAATGAAAAAGATAGCAACCACTCTTCGAAAATCAGGGGCTACTATTTTAGGAACAAATTGCGGAACAGGACCGGAACAAAGTTATAAAATCCTCAAACTTATTTCCCAAGTCGATCCGGGGCCTTTTTGTGTGCGCCCTTCTGCCGGCCTTCCAGACCACAGGATCTCACCTCAAAAATTTGAGTCCTGGATTCCAAAGTTTCAAAGATTAAATTGTGAATGGATTGGGGGTTGTTGTGGGACAAGATCAGAATATATTCAAGTTTTTAAAAATAAGAGGAAAGTTTTTTAACTCTCTCCACAATCGCCTTCGCGGAAATTCCAGCAGCTTCCACAAGTTCTTCCGGTTTCCCGGAGCCAGGCATTTGAGTGATGGCCATTTTGATAATGGGGACAGGATGTTTTTCGGCAAACACATTCAACACAGCATCGCCCAGACCTCCTTCAAACCAATGGTCTTCCACAACAATCAAAGCTTTGGTCTCTTGAGACGCCTTCCTCAGAGTGGCTGAATCAATGGGTTTAACGGAATAAGCATCAATGACACGAATGAAAATATTTTCTTTTTGGAGAAGATCGTATGCCTTCAAAGCTTCATGCAAAGTCACCCCTGCAGCTACAACCGTCACTTTGTCCTGCGGAGATAATTTTAAAATTTTGGATCCACCCAATGGAAACTTTTCCTCCACATCATAAAGAACAGGCGTAGCCGGACGACTGGTACGGATATAAAAAATGCCGGGAGTGCGGATGGATTCTTCTACCAACACTTCTGTAGAGACGGCATCGGAAGGGTACACAACGGTACTGCCATGAATGCAACGAAACATCGCGATGTCTTCTAAACCCATCTGTGAAGGACCATCTTCTCCAATGGAAACACCCACGTGAGAACCGCAGACTTTTACAGAAGCTCCGGAAACAGCCGCCATACGAAATTGATCAAAAGCCCGTGTAAAAAAAGCAGCAAAAGAAGAGGTAAAAACCACCTTGCCGCGCAGAGCTAATCCCACAGCAACACCGGCCATGTTTTGTTCTGCAATAAACATCTCAAAAAAGCGTTCCGGTTTTTTCTTGGCCAAAATTTCCGCAAAGGTGGAATTTTTTGTTTCCCCATCCACAGCCACCAAACCAGGAGTGGCATCCGACAAACGAGCCAGAGCATTTCCATAAGCTTTACGTGTGGCCACTAACTCACCTTTTTTGTAACTGAGGGGAGCAGCTTTGGAAGTTTCAAACACATGAGGTTTTAAATTTTCTGGTTTTTGAATGGCACCTGTTTGTTTCAGAGATACCGGCCCCAACTCTTTGAGAGCCTTCTCCAGATCTTCAACAGAAAGAGCCTTCCCATGCCAATTATCTTTATCTTCAAGAAAAGAAACACCCTTACCCTTAAGGGTTCGAGCCACAATCATCTTAGGACGATCATCGCCCTCTTTCAAAACCTCATCAAACGCCTTAAGAATTTCTGGGAAAGAATGTCCGTCGATGGAAACAACTTTCCATCCAAAAGAAGCAATTCTCCAAACATAGGCTTCTGCATCATGCCCATACATGGTCTGCTGACTCTGACCGAGCCGATTCACATCCACAATGCCAATGAGGTTGTTGAGTTTATAATAACTCGCCAACTGAATAGCTTCCCAAACAGAACCTTCAGCCATTTCACCATCACCCAACAGTGTAAAAATGCGATGGGGAAGTTTGTCGAGATACTTCGCATTGAGGGCCATGCCCACACCAATGGAAAGTCCTTGCCCTAAACTTCCCGTCGCCGCTTCTGAAAACTTGAAGTCGGGTGTGGGATGACCTTGGAGCGGGCTCCCTAAGCGTCGCAAGGTTTTCAACTCCTCAAAACTTACCTCTCCGGCGGCTCCATAGAGGGCATACAAAAGCGGAGCGGCATGTCCTTTGGAAAAAATAACCCGATCGTTGTTGGGATGTTTTGGATTTTGTCCATCAAACTTTAAATAACGAAAGAAAAGAGCCGTCATGATGTCCGTAGCCGACAGGGAAGATGTGGGATGACCTGATCCCGCTGCCGAAGTGGAGGTAAGAATAAAGTAACGAACCAGTCGTGCTAATTCTTCCAATGAAGGAGTCATATTGAGGTGCAGACATTTAGTAGGAACTTTTTAGAATTGCAAGCGGGGAGTAAACATGAGAAGGTGGATTTGTGAAGAAAAGGATTTTGGCCCGCCTTGTTTGGGTATTTCTCATTATTGCCAGTCTGACTACCCTCCCGGAAGAAACGAGGGCTTCGTACAAACTTAACAAGAAACCGAAAGAAACACAAAGTCAGATTCCCTATAAAGACCTGGAACTTTTCAGCAAAGTTCTCAATCTTGTACGTGAAAACTACGTGGAGGATGTAGACGATCAAGATCTTCTCTACGGAGCCATTCATGGCCTTATGTCAACATTAGACCCTCATTCTCTCTTTATGCCCGCTGATGTTTATAAGGATCTCAAAGTAGACACCGAAGGCAAGTTTGGTGGCGTTGGCCTGGAAATTACTCAAAAAGATAATGACTTGATTATTGTAACTCCCATAGAAGGTTCCCCGGCGAGCAAGGCAGGTTTGAAAGAAAAAGATCGTATCTTAAAAATCGACGGTGTTTCTACCAAGGAGCTTGGTCTGAGCGAATCTGTAAAAAAGATGCGTGGTCCGCGCGGCAGTCGTGTCAGCCTTCTCATTCTTCGTGAAGGATCCAAGGAGCTGCAAGAAGTGACTTTAGTGAGAGATATTATCCGCATCAAAAGTGTGCGCAGTGAAATTCCCGAAGCAGGATTTGGTTATATACGCATCAATGCTTTTCAAGAAAAAACCTCTGAAGAATTGGAACGAGCTCTGGAGAATCTTGAGAAAAAATCTCCGGAAAGATTAAAAGGTCTGATCATCGATCTTCGTAACAATCCCGGTGGCCTTTTGGATGAAGCAGTGGATGTTTCCGACCTTTTTCTGGAATCGGGAACTATCGTGACAACCGTGAGCCGTGAAAAAGAAATTGATAAACGGGTAGCGACGAAGGAAGGCACCGAACCAACCTATCCTATTATTCTTTTAGTCAATGGGGGAACTGCTTCCGCCGCGGAAATTGTGGCGGGCGCGCTTCAAGATCATAAGAGAGCCGTGGTGCTTGGAACTCAAACTTTCGGCAAGGGATCTGTACAAACAGTCGTGGAAATTGGTAGTGGTGCTGCTCTTAAACTCACTGTCGCCAAATACTACACTCCCAATGGACGTTCTATTCAAGCCAAGGGAATTACTCCCGATATCGTCGTTAACCCTCAAAAAGAAGGCGACAAGCCCAAAGAGTCACTCCGGGAAAAAGACCTCAAAGGCCATTTGGAAGAGGAAAAAACTAATTCTGAAAAAATCTTTAAACCAAAAAGGGGAACTCCTCATCTCAAAATACCCACAAAATCTGGGGAAGGCATAGACATACAAAAACAAGCCGCACTGGATTATCTTAAAGGCCTTCCATAAACTCGTTCGGCTTCTTTGCGGATCGCGCGAATCGTAGCCGGCATGGTGGTATTTAATCCCCATTTCAAAATAAATCGAGGGACATGGGAGCCTGGATCGGCTTTCACGTCATACATTAAAAGCGTCTGGTTGTTATCAGGCCCAAACGGAACGAGAGAAAAGTGTCCTTCCATACTTCGGATATTGCCGCTCACGCGTAACCAGTCGGCTTTATAGATCCCTTGCAACTTTTGAGTTTCATCATTGTCCGCCTTGATAATCATCCAACGATCCGACAAAGGCCAAGGGAGATCGTAGTATTCAAAAAGATAACTTGTCCAAGTCTGACCGACACGACGATTTTTTACAGGATCAATCACACGATCCCCTAAAATTTTGTAAAAATGATCGGCATGATCGTTGGTACCCACTTCAGCCACAATCTCAGCATTCAGGGCACGGCTGTCCGTTAAATTAGGAAGCTTGTATTTTTTCCAGTCGTTCGTTTTGACAAAAAGCTGCCAAACTTGTTCCGGATTCGCTTGAATAACCCCTTCCATCTTAGCCCAAACATGCTTTTTTACAAAACTACCTTCTGTGAGAATATCTCCACGACTTAAACGGTACTGTTTTTCTTCTTCCGGAGTGGAGAAAGCAGGTTTATGTTCAACCTCAATCTTTTTAGCTTTGTAGACAGCCGCTACCTTGGTATGAATAAGAACTAGCGAAAGTAAAAGGAGAAGAACAAGCGATACGCGTTTTTTCATAGAGGTTGTTTGTCTTATTTTTTTATCAATGACAATGAAAAAGGTCGCTTCCCGCGACACGTCGCGAGCCGATGCTCGCAAAGGAAGACAGGGAGAACCATGAATTCTAAAACTTCAAATACAATCGAATCTGTCAGTCATGAAAACCGATCCTTTGCACCTCCACCTTCTTTGCAAAAAAATGCATGGGTCCAAAGTTTGGAATCTTATCAAGCTCTTTACGAACAGTCTTTAAAAGACCCCGAAAGTTTTTGGACTAAAGCCGCTCAGGATTTTTTCTGGTTCAAAAAATGGGATAGGGTCCTTTCTTATGACTGGAAGGAAAAAATAGACATCCGTTGGTTTGAAGGAGGACAAACCAACATCACCGTCAATGCTTTGGACAGACACATCAAGAATCACGCTCACAAAACAGCTTTTTTATGGATCGGCAATGAGTCGAGTGAAGAAAAAATCATCACCTATGAGCAACTTTTAAAGGATGTTTGCCGGATGGCCAATGTTTTAAAAAAACTCGGTGTCAAAAAGGGTGATCGGGTGACCATTTACCTGCCTATGATTCCGGAATTACCTGTCGCTCTTCTGGCCTGTGCACGGATTGGCGCTATTCATTCGGTTGTTTTTGCCGGTTTTTCCGCAGAGGCACTCAAGAATCGAATTCTGGATGCCGGAAGCCACTTTCTCATTACGAGTGACGGTGCTTTTCGCGGATCCAAAAAAATTCCTATCAAAAAAATAGCCGATCAGGCCATGGACCTGTGTGATGCTATGGGAGTCATTGTTCATCAGTGTCTCGTGGTTAAGAGAACGGATGAATCTGTTTTAATGACTCCGGATCGCGATCTGTGGTGGCATGAGCTTCGAAAAACTGTCGAGCCTATTTGTAACCCGGAACCGATGAATGCCGAAGATCCTCTCTTTATCCTTTATACATCCGGCTCCACAGGAAAACCCAAAGGGGTATTGCACACCACCGCAGGGTACATGGTTTATACCGCTCACACCTTTAAATACATTTTCGATTACCATGCAGAACAGATAGTGAACGGAGGAGGGTCTCCCTCCGAAGTGAACGATCAAACAAGAGAAAGTCCGATGGGGGGCTCGGGGGGAGAGCAGGATCACCCCCCGCTTTATTGGTGCACAGCAGATATTGGATGGATCACTGGCCACAGTTATACTGTTTATGGGCCTCTCTGTAACGGAGCGACCTCCATTCTTTTTGAAGGAATCCCCAACTACCCACAACCTGATCGCTTTTGGGAAATTATTGAACACCACAAAGTCTCCATTTTTTATACCGCACCCACAGCCATCCGTGCCCTCATGGGTGAAGGAGATCACTGGCCCAAGAAACATGATCTTTCTTCGCTTCGCATTTTGGGATCTGTAGGAGAACCGATCAATCCGGAAGCCTGGATGTGGTATCACGAAACGATCGGTCACAAGCATTGTCCGATTGTGGATACCTGGTGGCAAACGGAAACCGGTGGCATTCTTATCTCACCCTTACCAGGAGCCATGAAAACAAAACCGGGCTCAGCCACACTCCCCTATTTTGGTGTGGAACCGGCTGTTGTTCGTGAAGATGGCACCGCATGTGACACCAACGAAGGAGGTTATTTGGTTATCAAACGACCCTGGCCAGGGATCATGAGAACCGTGTACGGCCATCATGAACGTTTTCAAGAAACTTATTTTTCCCGATTCCCTGGTTTTTATTTCACGGGAGACGGAGCACGTTGTGATGAAGACGGCTATTTCTGGGTGATGGGAAGAGTGGATGATGTCATCAAGATTTCAGGACATCGCATTGGAACTGCTGAAGTGGAAAGTGCCCTCGTGGCTCATCACGATGTAGCCGAAGCTGCGGTGGTTGGCTTTCCTCATGAAATCAAGGGACAAGCCATCTATGCGTTTGTCACATTGAAAAATAATGTTTCGATAGATCCAAAAATATTAGCGGATCATGTTCGAAAAGAAATCGGACCCATTGCCACTCCGGATAAAATCCAATTTGTGTCCGCCCTGCCTAAAACACGTTCCGGAAAAATCATGCGACGCATTTTAAGAAAAATTGCCGAAGGCCATACCGAAGATTTGGGGGATATTTCCACTTTAGCCGATCCCAATGTGGTGGAAGAGATTTTGAAGGGGAAATTATAGTTAATGAACTGATTTATAAGGAAGAGATTGTTGTAAAAGACGCCCTTACAAAGGACTGTTCTAATATTCAATCAATTGCAAATTATACTGAATAATTTACATTGACATGAAAGGGCATTTCTCTACAATGGCAGAATGTATTATTTTAGACTGATGGAATCTCTCCTCAAGTCATCTGCTTCCAAGAATAAGATTAAAGTTGTGCTCGGGCCTCGACAAACAGGGAAATCAACTCTTCTCAAGCAGATCCTCCCTCCCTCCGGCAAATGGATCAATCTTCAAGAAAGCCAGATCAGAAACCAGTACGAAGCACGCCCCCACACCCTTTCAGAGCAATTGCACGCGCATAAAAAGAAAGGGGAAGCTCCCTCCATTATTATCCTCGACGAAATTCAAAAAGTACCCCCATTACTTGATGAGGTTCAGTATCTCTTTGATCAATCACCTAAAGATTATAATTTCTATCTCACTGGCAGTTCTGCTCGAAAACTACGAGCCCATTCAGCTAATCTTCTTCCAGGCCGTTCTCATATTTTTCATCTCTCCCCTTTGACCCTTTGGGAAGCAGGGGGGGGAACAGAAAAATACTCATCAACTATTCTTCCTCCTCCATTTCAAACACGGCAGAAAAAATTTCCATCCTCACCCCTCGAACAAAAACTTCTCTTTGGGGGGCTCCCCGGTATTTATCTTGAGAAACCTGAGAGCCAAAAACTCAGTCTCAGAGGTTATGTTGAGCTTTATCTGGAAGAAGAAATTCGCAGGGAAGGAGTCATCAAAGATATTGGTCCTTTTCACCGATTTCTCGAACTTGCGGCACTTGAGTCAGGAAATATGATGAACCTGACCAAGCTCTCGAATGAGAGCGGTATCGCCGTCACCACTATTCGTCATTATTATCAAGTACTCATCGATACATTTATGGGCTACTGGCTCGATCCGTACATCACGCAAAATCGTAAAAGACTTTTGACAACTCCTCGATTCTACCTGTTTGACTTAGGGGTCCGAAATGCTGCCGCCAAACTTCCACTCAACGAAGACCTTGTGACACTTCACTGTGGGCATTTATTTGAACATTGGGTAGCACTCGAACTGATTCACCGCACAAAAATTTTAGGACCTGAATATCAAGTTTACTTTTGGAAAACAAAAAGTGGAGCCGAAGTGGATTTTATTTTGAAAACTCCCAAGGAAGTCATTCCGATTGAAGTCAAGTGGACTGACAAACCAAATCTTCAAGATGGCCGCCATTTACATACATTTATGGAACATGAGAAAAAAGCTCAACGAGGCTATATTATTTGCCGCGTCCCTGAAATGAGAAAACTGGATAGTCACATTTGGGCTATTCCGTGGCATTGTTTGTAAATTTTCAACAGTGCAGAATAGAGCTAAAAAATTCCACCCGTCTCGCTCGTTCATCTTATTAATTCCCCCTCCTTTGGTTACTTAGGCTTACTATCGTCACCTCTTAAAGGGAGTTGCTTGTTGAAACGATTTTTTTACATTTTTTTCAGCAACAAATATTCTTTGATATGCTGCAACTCATTTGGAGAAAGACCCTCTCAATCATGTCATCGGTTTTTTCAAGGGTCCCAAAGATCTTTCTAGAAACAGGGCACCTCTAAAAACTCCAATTTCCCCAGGAACCTTTAAAATTGTCCAGATGCTAGGCGCCCGCAAACCCCAGACTGAGACGTACTCCCTTGTACGTCGCAGGGAGTGGGTGCAGCGGGCAACAACACAGATGGGCGGTTTTTTATAAAGGTTCCCTTAATTATTTTCCAAAGCAACCGCGTTGACAGGATGCTTTTTGGAAGCCTGGATATGATGGGAACGTTTGGCTTTGACAGCTTTTTTATGGTGTCGTCCCGAGGATTTTTCAACATGTTCCGTACGCGCTAACACTTTTCGAGTATAATGATGACGAGAGGCGTGGATATGTCTTTTCCCCTTGTAACTCGTCATGTAATTCTTTTCACGAAAAGTTTCACCGGCAGGGGGATCAAAAGGAACGACAATGGAATGCCCCGTTCGTACGGTATCGCGAGTGGATAATCCATTGGCAGCAGCCAATAAAACAGCTGGGACTCGATGTTTCCTGGCCAATCTTTCCACGGTCGCTGTTTTAGTCACCGTGACTTTTTCATCTCCCAATTGATCTTCTGACGCGAGTTCGGAATAATTTTTAGAAAACTTTTCTCGAGATCCCTTGGGAATCTTTAGTTGATATTCACGACGCAAAAGAGGAGTCACCCAATGGAGAAGTTCCGGGTTGAGCACCTTGATATCTTCATAAGAAACTTCAGCACACTTCGCTGCTACCCGTAAATCCAAAGGACCCTGAACAACCACTTCATCGAAAATAATGGGGTCTTCATACTCAATATCTGTAAAACCATATTTTTTCGGATTTTTAGCAATCAAGGCAGCGGCAATGAGCTTGGGCACATAAGCTTTGGTCTCCGCCTTGAGGTACCTCCCGTGCGTCAGTTCCCAAAAATCTTCCGTGTCATATTTTTTGATGGCTCGATCGATTTTTCCTTCACCCGCATTGTAACTCGCCGCTGCGAGGTACCAATTATTATGCCGATCATAGAGATCTTTTAAATACTTGGCGGCCGCAATGGTGGATTTTTCAGGATCACGACGTTCATCCACCCAATTATCTGCCGCTAATCCATACCGTTGACCGGTTTGATAAATAAACTGCCAGGCTCCTGTGGCTCGTGCACGAGAATAAGCATGAGGGTTAAATCCACTTTCAATCATTGACAAATAAACAAGATCCTCGGGAAGACCCTGCTGACGAAGAATTTTCTTCATCATGGGGATGTATTTTCCCGATCGTCTTAAATAAAGTTCAAAATGGGATCGACCCGCTCCCTGGAAATAATCAATCCAGTCCTGAACCCGATCATTCATCACCAAAGGGATACTGAGATTATTGACTTCGGAAAAATGATCTACAACAGGAGTTGTTGGATTGGTGCCCATCTTTGGCGCCGTGGCACACGCCGATAAAAACCCCAAAGCAAGGCCTAAAAAAAGAAGAATCTTCATAAATTTCCTTTGAATAGCGTTATTAGACACACCTTCCCTCTTCAAGTCAATCCGCATGTTTCCTTAAAAAGGTAGGAATATCATATTCATCATAAGACTCCTGTGATTCCTGAGTGTCCTTCCCCAATGCACGGGAAAAATTCTGATTTTTAAGATCCCCCATAATCCGGCGTAAATCTGACTGTACAGGAATTTTAGCACGTGGAGAGGATTCTTCCAGCATTTCTTCCATAATTTCCGTATGTCCAGCACTGACCATATTCAAAGCCGGACGTTCCCTTTCCATAATCGATGGGACAGAGGACTTCTGATAAGCGGTAAAACTAGAACCTTTTTTAGCCACTTCTTCAAATCCTGTAGCAATAACCGTGACACGCACCTCGGCCCCCAACTTTTCATCAATGACAGAACCAAAAATGATATTGGCATCTTCATGGGCTTCTTCTTGTACCAACTTGGCAGCCTCATTTACTTCATAAAGTGTGAGATTTTTGCCGCCCGTCACATTGAGGAGAATACCCGTTGCTCCACGAATCGAGATATTTTCCAGCAACGGAGATGAAATAGCCCTTGTGGCCGCATCGATAGAACGATGTTCTCCGGTAGCCAAGCCACTGCCCATGAGCGTCATACCCGTCTTACTCATAACAGCACGAATGTCGGCAAAATCCAGATTGATCAATCCTTCTACTAAAATAAGATCCGAAATACCGCGAACCGCATGCAAGAGCACTTCATCCGCCATCTTGAAGGCCTGTACCATCGCCATGTCTTTTCCAGCCACCACCAACAAGCGTTCGTTCGGAATTGTGATGAGGCTGTCCACAGATTCGGCCAACTCTTCGATGCCCTTGTCTGCAAAACGTCCCCTGCGCTTTCCTTCAAAACTGAACGGCTTCGTCACAACACCGATCGTCAATGCGCCCAAGTCCTTGGCAATTCTGGCAATGACGGGAGCAGAACCTGTGCCCGTGCCGCCCCCCATGCCGGCGGTAATAAAAATCATGTCGGCACCTGTCAGGAGTTTTGTAATTTCGGTTTCACTCTCAATCGCCGCTTTACGTCCTACTTCCGGATCCGCGCCTGCCCCTAGTCCACGCGTAAGATCCGTTCCCAACTGCATACGAATAGGAGCCTTACTTCCTTTCAATGCCTGAAGATCTGTATTGGCTGCAATAAAATCGACACCCTCGTGACCACCCGGCCATTGCTCCATCATCGTATTAATCGCATTCCCTCCAGCACCTCCAGTACCAATCACCTTAATCCGCGCCCCGCTCACCACTGGTTCTTCGATAAGTTCAAACATTTAGGATCCCCCCTATTGTTTTTATCACCTTGTTTTTTAATTAAAAAATTTCTTCTATCCACTCCCGCATCCGATCCTTCACCTTCTGATACACATTCTCATCCCGATTGCGGAAAATCTTAGCGCCCTGATTACGACTGCCGTACAGCACCAATCCCACACCGGTGGCATAGAGCGGACTCTTCACCACATCCACCAATCCCCCAATCCCTTTAGGAATTCCACGTCGCACAGGAAGATTGAAAACTTGCTCCACTAATTCTGGCATCCCTTCCAAAAGCGTACTTCCCCCGGTGAGAACCAAACCTGAGGCCAGCAAATCCTCATACCCTGATTTGGCAATTTCCTGTTTGACGAGTGTAAAAATTTCTTCCACCCGAGGTTCAATAATTTCCGAAAGAATCTGACGAGAAAAAATACGATCCGGCCCTCCACCCACCGAAGGCACTTCGATTTTTTCTTCACGACCCACCAACGAAGACAAACCACATCCGTGTCGTAATTTAATTTTCTCAGCTTCAATGACAGGGGTCCTTAAACCTACCGCAATGTCATTGGTAATATGATTGCCCCCTATGGACAAAACAGCGGTATGAACCAGACTTCCTTCAGAAAAAACAGCCAAATCTGTGGTTCCGCCACCCATATCAATGATGGCAACACCCAAATCTTTTTCTTCGCTCGTCAATGTGGACTCAGAAGCTCCGAGCTGCTCCAGAATAATATCGTTAACATTCAGACCAGCACGGTTGCAGCACTTGACGATGTTTTGAGCCGAAGTCACCGCAGCCGTTACAATATGAACTTTGGCTTCTAAACGAACACCAGACATCCCCACAGGATCTTTGATACCATCCTGGTCATCCACCACAAACTCCTGAGGAATCACATGAATGACTTCCCGATCCAGAGGAATAGCCACCGCCTGAGCGGCATCAATAGCTTTTTCCACATCAATCGGTCGGACTTCTTTGTCTTTGAGAGCACAGATACCATGGCTGTTAATGCCACGAATATGTCCCCCGGCAATACCGGTGTAGACGGAAGTAATTTTTACACCACTGATGGCTTCCGCCTCCTCGACGGCTTTACGGATTGATTCCACCGTACTCTCAATGTTGATCACAACTCCTTTCCGAAGACCTCGAGAGGGAGCCGTTCCCACACCGATGATATCCACTCCATCTTCCACGATCTCACCGACGATCGCGCAGATTTTCGTCGTGCCGATATCAAGACCAACAACGACGTTTTCTTTTTTAGCCATCTTTTGAAACCTCCTTTTTTGAAACACCATTTTGTTTAACAACCAATCTTCGTTCCATTTCTAAATGAATCACTTTAGGATGATGCGTTGTTGCCTGAATAGTAGGCCAAAACTGGGCAAATTTTTGAATACGTTCCTCCCATTTTTCTTTACCCAAAATCACCTTCATCAATGGCTCTTGCGTAAAAAGAACAATTTCCCCATTGGCTTCCTGATGAACCTCGGACAAGTCAATCGATCGGAATGAATCTTCAAAAAGCTGAATCAACATCACCATTTTTTTCACATGGGCAACCAAGGTCTTTGATTTTTCTCCGGACAATCCCGTGATCATAGGAAAATCCTTGGAATCTCCCGACTCCAACTTTTTGAAGATCACTCCTTCTTTGTTCACCAAGTACAACTCATCCAATTCTAAAAGAGCTGTGGGAACTTCCTCCTCCACATCAATCACCAGACGACCCGGGATTCGTTTGGAAAGATTCACCTCCTTTACCCAGGCATAGCGTCGAATATTGTCCCGAATTTTTTGAAGACGGAGTGTGAGTAACGGAGTTCCTTTTCTAACCTGTGCCAGACGAATCACATCCATCTCATGCAAATGTTTTAACGGACTTTGCACCACCACTTCCTGAACGCGTAGAAAGGAAGGTGGAAAAAACAAAAGCTCCACAACAAAAGCAAAAACACACACGCCAATTCCACAAGGAATCAGATTTTTCTTCCATTCTTCTTGTTGAGCGTTTCTAAGTGTCATTTTCATGGTCCTTTAAACTTTAAGTGCCGCTGTTTCTAAAATTTTTTCGCACACATCTTCAAAAGAAAGCCCCGCTGCCTGAGCCGCCTTAGGCACCAAACTGGTCTCGGTCATACCTGGAATCGTATTGACTTCCAAAAAGTAGGAAATGTTTTGGGAAATAATAAAATCCATCCGCGCACAGCCGGAAAGTTGCAAAAGGGAAAAAACTTTTTGGGCCAGCTGCATCAAAGAGGTAGAAACAATTTTGGGAATACGAGCCGGAACAATGTATTCCGTCATGCCTTTGGTGTATTTGGAGGCAAAATCATACGTGCCGCTCTTTGGAACAATTTCAAGAACCGGTAAAGCCTTGCCATCCAAGACTCCCACGGTGACCTCAGTTCCTGTCACAAATTTTTCCACGAGCACCTGATCGTCATGAGAAAGAGCCAGATCGAGCGCTGCTTTAAAATCTTTTTCCTCTTTCACAATCGTCATGCCGATGGTGGAACCTTCTCGAGAAGGTTTCACAATAACGGGCAAGACCATCGGAGATTTTTTTACATTTTCTTTTTGAGTGACGGTCACCCATTCCGGAGTGTGAATGTCATCAGGCATCCCAATAAGTACCAGTTTTTTTGTAAGATCCTTGTCCATAGCAATGGCGGAGGCCAATACACCACTACCCGTGTAAGGAATTTTTAAAATTTCCAACAAGCCCTGGATCGTGCCGTCCTCTCCGTAACGACCATGCAAAGCCAAAAAAGCCACATCAATCTTTTCACGAAGAGTTCCCCAAACATCTTGAGCGGTATCGATTTCGGTCACCTGATAGCCCTTGTTTCTGAGCGCAGCCGCTATGGCTCTGCCGCTACGAAGAGAAATCTCCCGCTCTTTTGAAATCCCTCCCATTAAAATACCAATTTTTTTCTTTTTGAGATCCATTTATTCTTCACCCACCACACGAACTTCCGTTTCCAATAACACTCCAAACTTCTCCTTCACCTTGTCACGAACCAAGCCTATCAAGGCCAGGACATCCTTCGCTGTGGCTCCCCCTTCATTCACAATCCAATTCCCATGCTTGGGAGAAATACGAGCCCCACCGACACGCACATTTTTAAGGCCTGTCTCTTCGATCAGATTTCCCGCAAATTTTTTCTCCGGATTTTTAAAAACGGATCCCAAGCTGGGGACATTTAACGGCTGCGTCTCCAAACGATATTCTCGATACTCCTGAATTTTACCTTGAATCAGTTCTGAAGAACGTTTTGCAAATTTTAATCGTGCCGAGAGTAGAACCGCCCCTTTGGGAAAATGACTTTCCCGATAAGAGTATGTAATTTCTTCCTTAGACCAGGTCTTCAGTTTTCCTTCCTTATCCAAAAACGTCACACTCAAAACAAGCTGCGAAATATCACCGTCTTTCGTGCCGGCATTCATCATGAGGGCCCCACCGAGATTACCGGGAATACCTGAAAGAACCTCGGCACCCGTCAAACCTTCTTCCTTTGTATAGTCCACCAAACGTGGCAACCCAACACCCGCCTCGACATACAACTCTACGTTATCTTTTCCGTCATTTTCCAAACGGATTTGTCCAAAACTCCGAGAAAGACTGATCACCAAACCGCGCAGCCCCTTGTCCCTCACCAAAATATTACTACCGGCACCCAACACAAAAACCGGCAAACGGTTTTTCCGCGACCAAGCTAAAAGATTCTGAAGTTCATCAATCGTTTTGGGAGAAACTAAAGCATCGGCCGGACCGCCCACACGAATAGACGTGTGTTGTGATAATGGCTCATCAAAAGAAACCGATTCACAAATTGTCTTCAGCGCCTCTTTTATTTCTGTCGTCATAAGAGATCCTGACATTTTTTCGCCACCTCTTTTCCTGATTTCCAAATATCCCCTGCGCCTAACGTAAGAACCAAATCGCCTTTTTGGAGATTTGGAAAAACGTAATCGGCCATATCGGAAACATCTTTCACAAACGTAACGGGCGTATTTTGATGTTTTTGAATGGCCTTGGCTAAAATCTCGCCACTCACACCCTGGATAGGTTCTTCACCGGCCGCATAAATTTCGCTGACCATTAAATGATCGGCTTCTTTAAACGCCGTGACAAAATCCTGAAATAAATCTCGAGTACGTGTATACCGGTGCGGCTGGAAGAGAACCCAAAGTCGTCGATCTCCCAGCACAGCACGCACGGCAGATAATGTGGCGCGAATTTCTTCCGGATGATGACCGTAATCATCCACAACCGTCACGAAACCATCATAAACTTTTTCCAACCGACGCCCAATCCCGCGGAAATTTGCGAGCGCTTTTCGAATATCTGAAAATCGAACACCTAACTCACAACCCACCGCAACGGCAGCAAGACTGTTCAAGACATTATGAACTCCCGGCAAACTCAAAAGGATCTTGCCCAAGGAGTCTCCCTGATATTTTACCGTAAACTCATGACCCCATCCGTTACGGATTGGCCGGATTTCCTTGGCTTGATAATCCGCCTTCTCACGAATACCGTACGTCGTCCTACGTTTGGTCAACCGACTCGCAAGCTTGGCAGTCTCAGGATGGTCGGCACATAAAACGGCCAAACCATAAAATGGAACTTTAGACACAAAAGCCTCAAACGTATTTTTCAAGGATTCAAAATCACGATAGTGATCCATGTGTTCACGATCGATATTCGTCACAACAGCAATCGTGGGATTTAAATGGAGAAAAGAACCATCCGATTCATCCGCCTCAGCCACCAAAAAATTTCCCTGACCCAAACGCGCATTGGTTCGTAAACTTTTGACACGACCTCCAATAACAACCGTAGGATCCATGCCTCCGGCGGCCAGCACACTGGCAACCAAAGACGTGGTCGTTGTTTTTCCATGACTTCCCGCCACAGCAATGCCGTATTTCAGACGCATGAGTTCTGCCAACATCTCAGCACGGGCAATCACGGGAATACCGGCCTTTTGCGCAGCCACCACTTCCGGATTGGATTTGGAAATTGCCGAAGACACAACCACCACCTGAGCCTTGCCTAAATTTTCAGAACGATGGTTGAGAAAAATACGCGCGCCCCGACGACGCAAGCGATCGGTCACTTGAGATCGTTTCAAATCAGATCCCGTCACACGACAACCCAAGGTTAAAAGAATTTCGGCCAAACCACTCATGCCGATGCCCCCAATCCCCACAAAATGAATGTCATTCAACGTCGGATACATGCGACTCATGCATTCACCGCCAATTTCCGACACTCCGCAACAACCGCTTCCGTCGCCGATACCTTTCTTAAGGCCGCTAAACTTTCAGACATCTTCTTTAACTCTTCCCGATGACTTTCATAATGAAGAAGGCGTTCACAAAGTTTGGATTCCAATTCTTCCGTCAAAATCATCTCAGCTCCTCCTGCATTCACCACAGAAAGAGCGTTCCAACGTTGATGATCATCCGCAGCAAATGGATAAGGGACTAACAACGACGGCTTTCGTGTTTCAATCAGCTCAGCGACTGTGGAAGCTCCAGCACGACTCACGACCAAGTCGGATTCATAATAAATAGACTCCATATCTTCGAAAAAAGACTTCACCTGATGAGGCAAATTCTGTTTTTGATAAACACTTTGAATCTCTTCAAAATCTTTATTTCCTGTTTGGTGAAAAATTTTAATTTTTTTCCCGGACCTGATGAGCTGAGGAAGCGCATTTTTCATCGCCACATTGAGAGTATGAGCCCCCTGACTGCCTCCCAAAACTAAAATGGTAAATGGCCTTGTCTCCCCTCCCCC
>JGI1358J11329_10001386_pt1 | contig 20060 bp, 17 predicted proteins | sample Subgroupgradi54m_FD_11329 | JGI IMG/M metagenome (IMG submission 11329)
CCAGCTCCACGATCCTCTCCAAGTCCATTTCGAAGGACGGCGGGCGGACGAGCTACCGGGGGCTGGTGCAGGTGCACCCGAAGGCGGAGAACGTGAAATCCTCGGTGCGCTGTGACGCCCTGCTGATGGACGAGATCTCCCGGTCGGACACTTACCCGACGATGGAGATCGACGCCAAGAAGGTGCAGATCGAGCACGAGGCCACCGTGAGCAAGATCGGCGAAGAACAGCTGTTCTATCTGATGAGCCGCGGCCTGAAGGAGCAAGAGGCCACCACCATGATCGTCAACGGGTTCTTCGAGGCGTTCGCGAAGGAGCTACCGCTCGAGTACGCGGTGGAGTTGAACCGGCTGGTCCAGCTTGAGATGGAGGGGTCCGTCGGATAATGCTGGTGATGGAAGACGCCCGAAAAACCGCATGGGAGCGGTACGAAGCCCTGCCCTGGCCGGCCCGGACGGATGAGGAATGGCGCAGGACCGACCCGAAGGTGCTGCCTCCGCTCCCCGCCGATCCCCGGACCGCGCAAGGGTCCCTGCGCGCCGGATGGGAAACGCCGCCCGCGGAAAACATCCGCTCCGGCGTCATCCTCACCGATCTGGTCACGGCGGAAAAGCAGTTCCCTGATCTGATCGAGGAACACCTATTCAAGACCGGTGAACCGGAAGGGTTAAAGAAATTCGTCGCGCTCCATCAGGCGGTCGCCCGCCAGGGTCTTTTCTGCTGGGTGCCGGATGGAGTCCGGGTGGAACTGCCGCTCCGCGGCTGGATTGAGGCCGGTCCTTCGACCCTTCGACAAGCTCAGGACTCAGGACAGGCGCTCTTCCCTCACGTCCTGATCGTGGTCGGCCAGGGTTCCGAGCTGACGCTGGTGGATGAGCGGCGCCCGGGTCCCAGCGGATCCGAGGAACCGGCCCTCTCCAACGAGATAGTGGAAATCTCCGTCGGGGCGGGATCCGTCCTGCGCTACGTCCACCTCCAAAGGTGGAACTCCTCAACGTCGGAGCTGTTCAGCCAGCGGGCGATCCTGGAAAAGGACTCCCAGTTCCTCAACATCACGGTAGGGTTGGGTGGGCGGATGGCCAAGGCGAATGTGGAGACGGTGCTCCGGGGCCCGGGGGCCCGGGCGGACCTGCTGGGGATTTTCTTTGAGGCCGGGAAACAGCACTTCGATTTCCACACCCTGCAGGACCATCAGGCGCCGAACACCTACAGCAATCTCCTGTACAAGAGCGCGCTGTCCGATCAGTCGGAATCGATCTACACGGGGCTGATCCGGATCGCCAAGCAGGCCCAGAAATCGGACGCCTATCAAGCCAACCGGAACCTTTTGCTGAGCCAGGGGGCGAAGGCCGATTCGATCCCGATGCTGGAGATCGAAGCGGACGACGTCCGGTGCACGCACGGCGTGGCGGTCGGCCCGGTGGACGAGGAGCAGGCCTTTTACCTGATGAGCCGCGGCCTCTCGGCGACGGAGTCGGAGCGGCTGATCGTGGAAGGGTTTTTCGAGCAGATCTTGAAGCGGATCCCCGTGGGGGATCTGCGGGAACAGCTGGCCTTGGAAATTCAAAGCCGGCTGAGCACTCACACAGAGACAGGAAAGGAGAATCAGGGATGATCACGCTGACAGAGAAAGCGGTGGAGAAGGTCAAGACCCTTCAGGAAGCGGAAGGAAAACCCGGTTACGCGCTGCGCTTGAAAGTGGTCGGCGGCGGCTGCTCGGGGTACACCTACAGCATGGATTTCGACAAGGACCCGGCTGAGGGAGATACCACGTTCGACACTCAGGGGGTGAAGGTCTTCGTGGACCCGAAATCCCTGCAGATGCTCGACAACTGCCAGGTGGATTGGGCGGACGGTCTCTCGGGCGCCGGCTTCACGGTCCAGAACCCGAACGCCAAGGGTTCCTGCGGCTGCGGGCACTCCTTCACCGTCTAAGAAGGGTCCCATGCTGGACGCGGCACGCCTTCGAAAGGATTTCCCCATCCTGGACCGGAAGGTCCATGGGAAGCCCCTGGTCTATCTGGACAGCGCGGCCACTTCCCAGAAGCCGAAGGCCGTCCTGGAGGCGCTGACCCGCTACTACAGCGAGAGCAACGCCAACATCCACCGGGGGATCCACGCGCTGAGCGAGGAGGCGACCGCCCTCTACGAAGGGGCGCGGGGCGCGGTCTGCCGCTTCATCGGCGCCCCGAAACCGGCCACCGTGGTCTTCACCCGGAACACGACCGAAGCGGTTAATCTGGTGGCTCAGGCCTGGGGACGGCGGCACGTCAACACCGGGGACGAGATCCTGCTGACCGAGATGGAGCATCACTCCAACCTGGTCCCTTGGCAGATGCTGGCGCAGGAGAAAAAGGCCTCCCTCAAGTTCATCCCGGTGACGCCGGACGGGCGGCTGGATCTCTCTTCCCTCCCCCAACTCATGGGCCCCCGCACCCGGCTGGTCTCCCTGACGCTGGCCTCCAACGTGCTGGGGACGATCAATCCCGTCAAGGAGGTGCAGCAGGCGGCCCACGCGCACGGCGTCCCGGTCTTCGTGGACGGCGCGCAAGGGGTGCCGCACCTGCCGGTGAACGTGATGGACCTGAACTGCGACTTCCTGGCCTTCTCCGCCCACAAGATGCTGGGCCCCACCGGCGTCGGCGTGCTCTATGCCAAAGAGGCACTGCTGGAAGAGATGGACCCCTTCCTGGGCGGCGGCGACATGATCCGGGACGTCTGGCTGGACCATTCCACTTGGAACGACCTGCCCTGGAAGTTCGAGGCCGGCACGCCGAACATCGGCGGCGTGGTGGCCTTCGGCGCGGCGATCGAGTACCTGGAGCGGATCGGCATGGAGGAGGTGCGCCGGCACGAGCAGGAGCTCACCGCCTACGCGCTGAAACGGCTGCGGGAGATCGCTGGGCTTTCCGTGCACGGCCCGCTGGACCCGGCGGCGCGCGGCGGCGTGATCTCGTTTGAGGTCAAAGGGCTCCATCCGCACGACCTCGGCCAGCTGTTGGACGCCGAGGGGATCGCGATCCGCGCCGGGCATCACTGCTGTAAACCCCTTCTGCGGAAGATGGGGCTGGTGGCGACCGCCCGGGCCAGCTTCTACGTTTACAACACACCCCAGGAGGTGGACCTGCTGGTGCAGGCCATCCTGAAAGCAAAGGAGCTCTTTTCCGTTGTCGCTCACCGATGACCTGTACCGGGACATCATCCTGGAACATTTCAGGAATCCCCGGAACCAGGGGAAGCTGGACCAGCCAACCTTCATCTCGCACGGCGCCAACCCCTTCTGCGGGGACGAGCTGGAGCTGACCGTCGAGTTGGAGGGAGAGATCATCCGGAAAATCCGGGTCCAACCCAAGGGCTGCTCGATCTCGCAGGCCTCCGCCTCCATGATGACTGAGGCGATCCAGGGAAAGACGGTCCCGCAAGCGGAAGAGATGGCCCGGCGTTTCAAGGCGGCCATGCTGGAGGGGGCCTCGCTGGAGACCGCCCCTGAAATGGAAGACCTGCAGGCCCTCGAAGGGGTCAGGAAGTACCCGGTCCGGATCAAGTGCGCCATCCTCGGCTGGAACACCCTGCTGGAGGGCATCTCGGCGCACCACAAAGGAAAAAAGGAGGCAAATCACGTGGAAGGTGAAGAGGGGGAGCATAAAGCTCTGGCGGCAGATCCGGAGCCGGCGGCCGCTCAGCCGGCCGTCTCCACGGACTCTCCGGAGGAACAGGTGCGCGGCGCTCTGCGCACCGTGATCGACCCGGAACTGAACCTGAACATCCTGGACCTGGGGCTGATTTACGGCACCCAGATCCAGGGCAGCAACGTGAAAGTAACCTACACCCTGACCAGCCCCGGCTGCCCGCTGGGCCCGGTCATCAAGGGACAGATGCAGTCGGCGCTCCTGAGATTGGGCTGGGTGAAGGAAGTCCAGACGGATCTGGCCTGGATCCCCCCGTGGGACCCGAAGACGATGGCCTCAGAAGAGATCAAAACGGAGTTGGGGCTCTGGTGATCCAAACCGTGGACGAACAACTGCTCGACCGGATCGGGAACACGCCCCTCCTGCGCCTGCACCGGATCGGCAGTGAATTCCCCGGCGTCACCCTGCTGGCCAAGGCGGAATGGTTCAACCCGGGCGGATCGGTCAAGGACCGGGCGGCGCTCGGAATCGTGGCCGCTGCCGAGAAGGCGGGCCTGCTGACGAAAGAGAAGATCCTGTTAGACGCCAGCTCCGGGAACACCGCTATCGCCTACGCGATGATCGCCGCGGCCAAAGGGTACAAGGCCAAGCTCTGCGTCCCCTCGAACGCCAATCCCTCGGTGATCCGGACGCTGAAATCCTACGGCGCCGAGGTGGTCCTGACCAGCCCGCTGGAGAGCTCCGATGGGGCGATCCGGGAAGCCCGCCGGCTCTCGGCCGCGGAGCCGGGGCGCTATTTTTACGCGGACCAATACAACAACCCGGCCAACTGGAAGACCCATTACGAAACCACCGGCCCAGAGATCTGGGAGCAGACGCAAGGGGAACTCACCCACTTCGTGGCGGGGCTCGGGACCACCGGAACGCTGATGGGAACCGGCCGGTTCCTCAAGGAGCGCAAACCCTCCGTTCACGTGGTTGCGGTCCAGCCGGATTCCCCCCTGCACGGGCTGGAGGGCCTGAAGCAGATGGCCACCTCCATCGTGCCGGGCATCTACGACGCCCGGTTCCCGGACCTGCAGATGGAGGTGCGCACCGAGGAGGCCTACGCGATGGTGAAGCGGCTGGCCCGGGAGGAAGGCCTGCTGGCCGGCATCTCCTCGGGAGCCGCGCTGGCGGCGGGGCTTAAACTGGCCGCTTCAGCGCAGAGGGGCGTCATTGTTCTCATCTTTCCTGATGGAGGAGCGCGATATCTCGATGAAGAATTCTGGAAGCGATAGCGGGATCCCCGTCTACATCCCCACGGCCCTGCAGAGATTCGTCGGCCAGCAAGAGACGATCCGGCTGCCCGGAGCGACCGTCAAGGAGGTGCTGGAACAGCTGTCCGGCCAGTATCCGGAGCTAAAAAAGCACCTCTACAACGAGCAGGGACAGCTGCGCTCTTTCGTGAACGTCTTCGTCAACGATGAGGACATCCGCCACACGCAGGGGCTCGACACCCGCGTCGCCGGCAAGGACGCGATCACGATCGTCCCCTCGATCGCCGGCGGGGCTGAGATTTCCCTCTCCAATGACGAGGTGAAGCGCTACAGCCGGCACCTGATCATGCCGGAGGTGGGAATGGAGGGCCAGAAGAAGATCAAGACCGCCTCGGTCCTGCTGATCGGCACCGGCGGCCTGGGCTCCCCTCTGGGGCTGTACCTGGCCTCCGCCGGCGTCGGCCGGATCGGCCTCGTGGACTTTGACGTGGTGGACTTCACGAACCTCCAGCGGCAGGTTCTCTACACCACTGAGGATGTGGGCCAACCAAAGATCACGGTGGCCAAAAAGCGCCTGCAGGCGATCAATCCTTTCATCACGATCCAAACACACGAGGCGCGGCTCTCCTCCGAAAACGCGATGGAGATCCTGAAGGGGTACGACATCGTCGTGGACGGCACCGACAATTTCCCCACCCGCTATCTGGTCAACGATGCCTGCGTCCTGCTCAATAAACCCAACGTCTACGGCTCCATCTTCCGCTTCGAGGGGCAGGCCTCGGTATTCGACGCCTCCAAAGGCCCCTGCTACCGCTGTCTCTATCCGGAGCCGCCGCCGCCGGGGCTGGTCCCCTCCTGCGCTGAAGGCGGGGTACTCGGCATCCTGCCCGGCATCATCGGGACGATCCAGGCAACCGAGGCGATCAAGCTGATCCTCGGCAACGGGGAGCCGCTGATCGGCCGCTTACTGCTGTTCAACGCGATGAAGATGCGCTTCCGGGAGCTGAAACTGCGCAAGAGCCCCACCTGCCCGATCTGCGGCCCGAACCCGACCGTCACGAAGCTGATCGACTACGAGCAGTTCTGCGGGCTCCGGCCGTCACCGGCCGAAACGCCCAAGGAAGACCCCGCCGCCTGGGAGATCTCCCCCGAGGCGCTGAAGTCCCTGCTGGACTCCAAGAAACCGGTCAAGGTGATCGACGTGCGGGAGCCGCACGAGTACGACATCTGTCACCTGGCCGGCTCCAAGCTGATCCCGCTCAGCCAATTTACCCAGCGGATCGGCGAGCTGGATTCCGCGGATGAGCTGGTCCTGCACTGCCACAAGGGGGTGCGCAGTATGCGGGCTCTGGAGATCCTGCGCTCAGCCGGGTTTAAGAAGATAAAGTCCCTGCGGGGCGGGATCGAGGCCTGGGCGGACAAGATCGACTCCTCGATGGCCCGGTATTGATGGAAACGGTTCCCGGGTGGGAAAACAGCGGGAAAGAGATCTCTCGAACTTACAAGTTCAAAAACTTCGCCGAAGCAATGGCCTTCGTGAACAAGGTGGCCGGACTCTCCGAGGCCGCTGACCACCACCCCGACATCAACATCCGCTGGAACAAAGTCCGGCTGGTGTTGTCCACCCACTCCGCCGGCGGCCTCACCGAAAAAGACTTTTCTCTCGCCCGGCAAATCGGCTAGTCACCACTAGCCGGGCCGCCCTCGCTCCGGGTCGGCCGCTTGCGCACCGCTCGCGATTCCCCCGCGAGGAATCGCTTCGCTCGGCGCTCGGCCTTCGCTCTCCCGTTTTTCTAAACTAAACCTCAGAGGAAACGGGAACCTTGCCCGCTCCGGCCTCGCGACGTGCGCCGGCGGCCATCCCCGAAGCGGGGCTTGGCCCGGCCTCGGAGTGTGTTCCGCCCCGCCCAGGGGGGAGGGGTGAACGAGCATTGACCGACGAGGCGGTGGCCGTCAGGCCAGGGGCGCGGAGGAGCGCAGCGGCGGAAACGGAGTCGAGCTCCTCTAAGCTGTTGTCTAGCCGCGCGAGTGCTCCGAGGTTCTGCCGCGAGCACCGAGCACCCCAGACGAGGAGGGACGGCGAGTGAAAACCTCCCCCTGGGTGGGGCGAAGGGAGGGCGGCCCGGCCAGTCATCGGACTTCCTCGGGCGGGTGCAGGCGGTGGAAGGAGCGAAACAGCAGGGCGTCATACAGGATCTTCATGCTCCCGCCGATCACCAGCGGCAGGCCAACCGCCAGGGAGTTCATGATGAACCCCGCGAAGCTGGGGGCGACGGCCCACGCGGCCAGCCGGGTCAGATTCGTGACGCCGGAAGCGAGGGTCCGTTCCCGCGGCTCCACCACCGCCATCACATAGGACTGGCGGGTCGGCAGATCCATCTCCACCAGGCATTCCCGGATGATGTAGAAGAGGATCGCCACCGGCAGGGTCGGGATGAACGGCAGGGCGATCAGGCAAAGACTGGAGGGGGTGTGCGTGAAGACCATCGTGCGGACCAACCCGATCCGGCGGGAGAGCCAAGCCGCACCCAGGTGGGAAAAAGCGTTGGCCACATGCCCGGCGAAGAAGAGCGGCCCCAGCAGTTCCTCTCCGACGCCGAACCGTTTGAAGAACCAGTAGGCGATCAAGCTCCCCGGCAGGAAGCCGCCGGCCAAGCTGTCGAACCCGAACAGCACGCTCAGACGAACGATCGTGCGGCGGGTTGCCGGCGAGATCTGGTGCCACATCGAGGGGCCGTGCTGTTCCACCTGCGGCGTCAAACAGGCGTACAGGAAGATGCAGAGCGCGATCAGCGCGGAATAGAGGAAGAGCCCGGCTTGGTAAGAGGCCAGCTCACCGACCCCCAGCCCCCTGCGAAGGAAAACAGGCAAACTGCCCAGCAGGGATCCCAGCGCCAGCCCCGCGTCCAGCATGACGTTGTACCAAGCGAAAGTGTTTGTCCTTTGGTGATCCGGGATCGCCGCCGGCAGAATGGCCTGCTCCAGCGTGTGGATGGCCCCCCGCTCCCGGCCGAAAGAGTTGACCATGCCGAAAAAACAGGCAACGGCGAGGGCCGCGAAGCTGGGGCAAAGGGCCAGCCCGATGCCGCCCACGGCCATGCAGAGGGAGAGCAACGCCAGGCACCTGCGCCGGCCGAGCCGGTCGGCCCAAAAACTGACCAGGAAGGTGCTCGAGGCGGACCCCGCTAATCCAACCGTCACCAGGAAACCGATCTGCGCGGCCTGCAGGCCGCGCGCGATCAGGTAAAGCGCGAAGAGAACCCCGATGAGGCCGACCGCGACGGCGCGCACGAACGCGGCCGCGTAAATCAGCCGCTGATCGTTGGACACGGGGGGATTACTCGACCGGCTCGATGGAGAGGATTTCGAACACGCGGGGGCCGGCCGGAAGGGCGGCGGTGACTTTTTCTTTCACCTTGTGGCCGAGGAACGCCCGCCCCAGCGGAGACAGCATGGAGATCTTTCCTGAAACGGGGTCCGCCTCGTCCGGCCCGACCAGCGTGTACTGGTCCTTCGAACCGGTGCTGAGGTCCTTCACCGTCACGCGGGTGCCCAGGATCGCGGCGTCGGTCTTATGCTGAGAAGGATCCACCACGCTCACGTCGGCCAGCTTGTACTGCAGGTCGGTCAGCTTTTCCATGACCTGCGTGAGCCGCTCCTTGGCCGCATGGTACTCGCCGTTCTCCCGCAGGTCGCCATGGTCGCGCGCGATCCGGATTTCCTCCTCCAGAACTCGCCGCTGTTTTCGAAGTTCCTTGAGCTCGGCTTCCATTTTGACGACGCCGGCTTTGGTCAGATAGGTGGTCATCTAAACGGGGGAAGCAACGGCCGCCCGGTGGCCGGGAACGACACTGCGGATCGTGACCAGCGGCGCGATTTCTCTGGCTTGAGGGTACGGCTCCATGGTGATCGTGTCCCAGGGGCAGATCTTCGGGCAGAGCCCGCACCCGATACAGCGGTCCAAGTCGATTTCCACCAGCTTGAACAGCCCTGGCTTCTCGGCGCCGGGGACCAGTTCGATGGAATCCACCGGGCAAACGGTAAGACACGCCTCACAGCCGGTGCATCCGTTCTGGTTGACGACCGCCGCGATCTTGGGGTCCCGCGCGCGCGCGGGTTTGTTCGGATTACCCATGGAGCTTATTTTAGCAGGTTCTTCAGTTTTTCCAGGTCGGTTGTTGGCAAATCGCAGGCGTAATTCTGGCAGACGTAGCAAGTCGGTTTTCCGTCGATCATCGGGAAGTCCGCGTCTCCCGGCGGATGGAGGGAAACCACCTTGTTGGGAAAGAACCGGCCCCGGAGGGTCTTCAGCATTTCCTTTGTTTCGGGCGCGTCGGCCGGCCCGGCGATGACGATCTCGCTGGACGGGCCCAGGGCGAAATCGAGCGCGATGAGCAGCTGCGGGAAAGCCGACGGCTGGCGGCTCACTTGGCCCCCGAAGGCCTCCGTCAGCCGGGCCGCTTTCTCCTCCAGCCCTTTTTCCGAGGTGAGCCGGCCCACCCGGATCAGGTCCAGCGCGGCCACCGAGTTGCCGGAAGGGATCGCCCCGTCGTAAAGCTCCTTCTGCCGGACCAGCAGTTTCTCGGCGTCGGTCCCCGTCAGGAAGAACCCGCCGGCAGTATCGTCCCAAAAGAGCCGGACCATTTCGCCGGTCAGCCGCTTGGCCTCCGCGAGGTAGCGCGGTTCAAACGTCGCTTCGTAGAGATCCACGAGGCCGTGGATCAGGAAGGCGTAATCCTCCAGGTGGCCGGGGATCGCCGCTTCCCCGTCCCGGTACCGGTGCAGGAGGCGGCCGTCCTTGCGGACCATCTTGGTCAGGATGAAATCCGCCGCGCGCCGGGCCGCTTCGGCGTACCTGGGCTCATCCAGAACCTGGGCGCCGAAAGCGAAGCCGGCGATCATCAGCCCGTTCCAGTCGGCCAGCACCTTGTCGTCCAGGTGGGGCCGGGGACGACGGTCCCTGGCCGCCAGCAGTTTTTGTTTCGCGCCGGCCGGCTCCTCGCCGGAGCGGGCCCGGTAGAGGATGTTCTTCCCGGCGAACTCCCCCTGCGGGTCGTGCGCGGCGTTGCCGTGGAGCTGGACTCCGTAGAGCAAACCGAACGCCTCGGCATCCTTTTTCCCCAAGACCTCTTCCAGTTCCCGCGCGGTCCAAACGTAAAAGGCCCCTTCCTTCTTTTCCTCCGTCCCCGGCTCCAAACTGTCGGCATCCTCGGCGGAATAGAAGCCCCCGCCGGAACCGGTCATCCGCCGCAGGACGTAATCGAAGATGCCGCGCGCGGTTTGGGCGTATTCTTCCCTCCCGGTCGCCTGGTAGGCCTCCAGGTAGGTCCGGGCCAGCAGGGCCTGGTCGTAGAGCATCTTCTCGAAATGGGGCACGTGCCACTCGGCGTCCGTGGAATAGCGGTGGAAGCCGCCGTCCAAGGAGTCGTGGATCCCGCCGGCCGCCATTGCCTGCAGGGTCTTCTCGACGATCTGAAGGGCGCGGGGCTCCTTCGTCCGCTTCCAATGGCGCAGGATCAGGGAGAGGGCGTGACTGCGGGGGAACTTCGGCGCCGGCGCGAAACCGCCGTACGTCTCATCGTACGATTCGGAGAAGGATTGGTACGCTTGTTCGAGCGTCTTGCCCGACAGCTCCGCCCGGCCGGCTGTCTCCTGCGCCTGCCCCTGCAGGGCCTCGGCCATTGCCTGGCCGGAACGCAGGACCTCCTCCCGCCGGTTCTTCCAGGCGTCGGCGATGCCGCTCAGGACCGACTTGAAGCCGGGATGCCCCCAGCGGGGCTCCGGCGGGAAGTAGGTGCCCCCGTAAAAGGGTTTGAGGTCGGGCGTCAGGAAGACCGAGAGCGGCCACCCCCCCTGCCCGGCCATCTGGATCACCGCCTGCATGTACAGCCCGTCCACATCCGGCCGCTCCTCCCGGTCCACCTTGATCGCCACGAAATGACGGTTCAGCAGTTCGGCGGTGGCGGGGTCCTCGAAGGATTCCCGTTCCATCACATGGCACCAGTGGCAAGTGGAGTACCCGATCGAAAGGAAGATCGGTTTCTGCTCGCGGCGGGCCTTCTCGAACGCCTCTTCGCCCCAGGGGTACCAGTCCACCGGGTTATGGGCGTGCTGGAGGAGATAGGGGGATTTCTCTTTGGCAAGACGGTTGGTGTGTTGGGGTTCCGCGGCGGCCATGCCCCATGCTAGCACAACGCACGCGCCGGCCAGGGCGAGCCGGCGGATCAGGAAGGGCGGCCCTTTCGCATCATTTGCCCACCGCGGTCACCGTTTCCCGTTCCACGGTTCCCTCTTTTTTACGCAGGCGGACCATTCGCTGGAGCCCTCCCTGTGAATCGGACAGCGTCACAAGGACTCCCCCCTCGGCCAGCTGGTCCAACAACGGTGGGGGGACCTGCCCGGCCGCCGCTGAAACGAGGATCGCATCGAACGGGGCCTTCTCCGGCCAGCCGGCGGCGCCGTCGCCCGTGCGGACATGCACCTGAGTGTAGCCCATTGCTTGGAGCCGCTTCTCGGCCTGGGCCGCCAGATTCGGAAGGGGTTCGACCGTGAACACCTCTTTCCCCAGCTGGGACAGCACCGCCGCTTCGTAGCCGGAGCCGGTCCCGATCTCCAGCACCTTATCACCCGGGCCGATCTCGGCCAGCTCGGCCATGCGGGCCACGAGGTACGGCTGGGGGATCGTTTGCCCTTCTCCGATCGGCAGGGGGCCATCCATGTAGGCCATTCTTTGAAGATCGAGCGGCACGAACAGGTGGCGCGGCACCTCCCACATCGCCGACAGCACGGTCGGTTCTTCCACGCCGCGGCGCAGGATCTGATCGGTCACCATGGCCCGCCGCTCCCGGTCGAGCTCCTTCTTCTCTTGGGAGGAAGCGTGAGCGGCGCCCCCCGCCAGTAGAACCACGGCGGCCAGGACTCCGGACAGGATTCTTTTCATTTCTTCTTCCGTCCCCGCGACAGGAAATAAACCGGCAGGCCGGCGAAGGCCATCCCGAACCCGATCGCGGCCTCCCTCGGCTGGGTCCAGGCGATGTTCCCGACGAACATCGCCAGAGCCATCAGGAACAGCACCGGCGTGACGGGATAGCCCCAGACCCGGTACGGGCGCGGGGTCTTCGGGTCCTTGACCCTCAGCACGATGACGCCCATCGCCGCCATCGCGAAGAAGACTTCGATCACCACGGTGGAGTAAGTCACGATCTGATCGAACGTGCCGACCCAGACCAGCAGGAGCGCGATGGCCGCGTTGAAGGCCAGCGCCCTCGCCGGCGTCGCGAAAACCGGGTGAACCGCCGCCAGCCGGGAGAAGAGGGGGTGGTCCTGCCCGACCGCCAACAGGATCCGGCCGCTGGTCAGGATGTAGCCGTTTAAGGCGCCGAACGCGGAGGAGGCGATCATTAAGGAAGTGACGGCGGCGCCGGCCGGCCCCAGGGCCCGGCGCATCACCTCGGCGGCAACCAGCGGCGTGCCCGGCATATCGGCCAGCGGGATCACCCGCATGTAAACCCAGTTGACCGCCAGGTACAGCAGGGTCACCACGGTCAGCCCCAAAAGGATAGACCAGGGCAAGTTCCGGTGCGGATCGTGGATCTCTTCGGCCACGTAGGCCGACTCGGTCCAGCCGCCGTACGTCCAAAGCACGAAGACCAGCGCCACTCCGAAGGATTGAAGCGTGGACAGATCCAGCGAGATAGGAGTCGCCGCCACAGCGGGAGCGGCTTCCACAAAAAACAGCCCGACGACGATAATCGCCAGCAGGGCGAGCAGTTTGACGGCCGTCAGCAGGTTCTGGACCCCTTTGCCGATGTGGATCCCGGCGATGTTGGCCCAGGTGAGCCCGAGGATCCCAAGCGCGGCCAACTCCTTGGTCTGCAGAGAATTCAGCCGAAGGACGGAGCCGGCGTACTCCGCGAAGACGCAGCCGAGGATCGCGATCGTGCCGACCCGTTCGGTGAACAGCTTGGTCCAGCCGAACAGGAAGCCGGCTGTCGGGCCGTAGGCCTTCCTTATATAGACGTAATCGCCGCCGGTCTTAGGGTAAGCGGCGCCCAGCTCCGCGTAGCAGAGGGCACCGCAGAAGGAGATGAACCCGCCGGCCACCCAGGCCCCCATCACCAGCCAGGGGTTCTGCAGATGTTTCGCGATCGAAGCGGCGGTGCGGAAGATGCCGGCGCCGATCACACAGCCGATCACGAGCGCCGTGGCGTCGGGCAGGTACAGCGACCGTCGCAGCCGCGGAGCGGCTGCAGGAAGTGGTGGCGCTTCCCCTAGTGCCAGCCGGGACCGGCGGAGCGTCGTCACGCGCACATCATAACAGAGATGTCGGGCCGCGAAAAGCCAGCGAAAATTGGTGCCAATTAACTCGCGCCGCGGTAGACTGTCCTTCCCCCGATGAAACCGACGCGTTGGCCTCTGAGAGTGCTGGCTTCCGTCCTGTGCGCTACTCTTTCCCTGCCCGGCCCCGCGCTGGCTCTGCGCGTTCAAACCCCGCTGGAATCGGCCGGCGCCGAGGAGCTCTCCGGCGCCCTCACCCCTGTTTTTGAAGGGCCTTTCCGGGAGGCCCTCCGCACGGTCCAACTGACGACAAATTCCTGGATGACACAGCTGACCAAAGGAAGCATCTCCATCTGGGTCGACTTCGAAACGCCGGTCAATCCCAAGCACCGGCCGGTCTGGAGCCATTTGGTCAAAGGGGCCGGAGAGGATTGGTGGGTCCATCTGCATATCTATTCAAAAACCCCCGAAGGAAAAACCGCCCAGATCGTGGACGGCCTGCTGTTCCATCTGGTCCGGTCCGCGGACGGCCGGATCCTCGATGTGGACCACCCCATGGCCGACACGTTCGCGCTCGTTGAGCTCGACCCGCTGGCGAAGGACGGAACGGTTCCCGGCGAATTCGTCCAAAGGTTGGTCCGGCTGGCCCGGCAGAGCGTGGTGGAGAATGCGCAGAACCGGGAGCTGCTGGAACACCGGATCAAGTCGGGCCTCCCTTCTCTGTTCGTCCTGCTCAGCGCCGTGGCGCCCGAGGATGCGCGGGGGCTCTTCCAGATGGTCAAGCGGCAAAGCTTGGAAAGCAACCGGCTGAAAGAATTTCCCTGGAGGGAGATCCCGATCTCCTACGAACGCCTTGACCTCCCGCCCGCCGCCGGCGCGGAGGAGACCCAGGAGAAGCCGAACGCGACGGAGCCCGCCCCGCTGGAAAAACTGCTGGCCAAAAAAGTTGTTTCCAAGGTCCGGTTCTTCGACGGCCGGAAGGGTTCTTTCGTCCAAGCGCCGCCGCAGGGGTTCTCCATCTCCCACTACGATCTGTCAGGAAAACGGGAATTGGGCGGCATCCGGGTCTTCCTGGATGGGAAAAAGGGCGGCGGCTGGTTCCTGCGGGTCTTCAAAACCCCGCTCGGTGACGCGGAGCAAATTTTTGTCGCCCTCCACCGAGAAACCGCGCCCGACCAAGTGGAGAGATTGGGCATGCTGAACGAGAAGAGCGGCGGAAAACCGATCTCCTACGGCGGGATCACGCTGCAGTCGGACTTGGCCGGCCGGCGGATGCTGGTTTACTCAACAAACGGTAAACCGGTTTATGTGGCCGATTCCCTGAAACTGAAGAATTCCCCTCCCGCTGGCGCGGAGGAATGGGACCCCCCGCAAGAATGGCGGCCGGAAAGAGATGCGGGAGGGCTGGATTGGCAGAGCTTGGAAGACGCGGCTTCCACCCTCATCATCCGGGGGCCGTTCCCTGCCGGGGATTTGCCGGAGATCCTTCTGGAGTCTGTCGAAGGGTTGGCGGAACGCCGACGGCTGCAGCCGGACCGGATAACCTTCCGACTGGAAGCGCCGAAGGATAACGTTCCCATCACGGTCGAGAGGCGCCTGGAAAAACCGGCGCAGTTAAAGAAGCTGGCGGGGGTGCTGGGGTTCCTGGACGTCCAGGCAGCCGAAGCGGAAGAGTGGTTCATCGTGGTGCGGCCTGAGCAGATGCGGATCGGGCCGGAGGAGTTCTCGATTCCCATGGAATTCCATCCCTACCGTTCCAAAGCGGTCAGCGGTCCTTTCCTCGATAAGATCGCTTTCGCGGTCCGGATGATTTTGGATCAAGGATTGCGGGATGATGGAAGAATCCCTCTGTTTGGGTTGAACCTTCAGAAAGGGGACGAGCCGGCGCTGGCAGGGCCGCAATTCCCGGAGGGGCCTCCCAGCACCGTGGTGCCGTTCGAGGAGAGCCACCCGGAAGTTCTTGCGCCGATCCTCCGCCGGCTGATCCGGAAACTGGGCATCCCGGAAGAACCGGCGGGATGGTCTTTCGAAGTCTCCCTTCGACACAAGGATATTCCGCCCATGGCGACGGTACCGGTGGTTACGGTGCAGCTTCATCCCCCTGCCGCGGGCGGGGAGGAGTCCCTGACTGAGCGGATGAAAGAAGCCCGCCGCGAGGAAAAGAGACATCACTGGGAGGGGGCGCTGGCTCTTTGGGAGCAGGTGCTCGAGCGCAAGCCGGGGAACCCCAGGGTTCTCCTCACCACCGCTGTGCTCCTGATCCACCTGGGGAGGAACCAGCCGGCCGCGGAACGGCTAGAGCGGGTTCTCCGGGCTAAGCCGGAAGATTTCCGGCTGGTCGAGGACGCCGTACAGGCACTGCTGAGGATCCCCCTCCAGGAGCAGAAGGCTCTGGAGGCGCTGAGCCGAACGCTCCAAACATCCAACGGCTATCCGAAGATCCGCGCAAGACTGCACGGCCTGCAGGAAACGGCGCTCCAGAGGGTGCTAGAGAGGATGGAAATGGATTTAAACAAACCCGTGGACCACCGATCGGAGCTGAGCGTTTACGTGACGGACCACGCGTTGAGGGGTCCCCACAGCGATCGTCCGCACCACGTGGGAGCTTTAGTCAGCTTGCTCCCGCACGGAAAGCCGATCGGCTTTATCCCGATGCATTACTTCAGGAGAGAGGACACTCAAAACCGGATTGGGGTCTGGATACGGCTCCTGGAGCAGTTGGAGCAAACGGACACGCCGATCCGTGTGAAAATCCTGGAAGACAAGCGCGGAGATCCGGCTCATCCGAATTTTATCTTTGGACTAGCCCATCCGGTCGCCGTCGAACTGCTCGGCCAAAACCTTCCGATCCCCACGCTGATCGATCCGCGCAACCTGCCGGGGCTGGATACCTCCCGGATCACGGTGGAGGAGCATCTGGGTGATTTCTGGCAAGCCACCGCCGAACAGATGTGGAACAACGCCACGGCGCTGTTGAAGCACCTGGAGCTCCCCTCCTCCTCCTATGTCTTAAACGTCGGATCTTCTCTGCGTCCGTTGAGGCTTCCGCCGCCCTGGCGCCAAGCCGTGAACCTGGACCCGGCCAAAAACGCCCAGCAGACTTCCTGGAAGATCGGGGCTGCTCATCTGCCCTACACCACAACGGAGGCGATCACGCAGAAAATTCTCGACTCGGCGCGGCCGGACTCCCTGCCCGATGCCGTGTTCCTCCAAAATATGGAGGAATTCTCCGGCCAGGAGTTCTGGCGGGAAGTCTGGTCGATCGTGCGCCCGGGCGGCTGGCTCCTGCTGACTCAGCGGCCGGTCGCCGTGCAGACGGGACCGGTCCTACAGAGGGCTTACCTGCAGTTCAGGGAGGCAACCCGCGAAGGGGCCCCCGCGCCGGCCGAGGTGCAAATGATCGGCCCGGACCCGACGATGGGAAGCGCCTTCGCAATCGCCATCCGCAAACCTGCCGCGGGCGGGGAGGAGGCGAATGTGCCGGGATCTGTGAAGATCGTGTTGGGGCCGAGTGCGATGGCGCAGGTACCGGGACTGGCGGCCGCGGTGGAGGCATTGCGGCGGGCGGGACTGGAAGAACGGCTGATCGTCTTGCCGGAGGAGTCCCTTCCCGAAGCGGAGCAGATCGACCAGCTCGCCACCCTTGCAACGAAAATACTGGCCGCCGGCGCAGAGGAAACCCTATTCAGCTACGCTGCTTCTTCCGACCCGGTCGCTGAAAAATTCAGAGGGATGGTCGCCTTCCCGGGCATCACTTACCTACGACGGGACCCGGCGGGGTTGGCGCAGCTGCTTCCAGAAATCCTGCGGGATCTCGGGCTCCCGGCCGCCCAATCGGAGGTGGTCACCGAGGAGATCCTCTGGGCCGCCGGCTTGGAGGAGGCCGCTTAACCGGTCCCCGGCTCTTCGTAGTGCCAGTGCCAGGGCTCGAACGCCGATTCCCCGCCGCGCGGATAGGATAGAGAGAAGCCGAACTCTTTCGCGCGGGTGTTGAGCCAGCCGTATTCCTGCAGTTCCTCGAACTCCTGCGGCCGGTCCTCTCCGTTGATCCCCCCGGGCGTGATGAAATCGATCGCCTGGAACGAGGGGCTGCCATGCTCACTGCATCCGGGCAGGGCGACGTGCCGGCTGGTCTCGCGCACCGAGTAGGCGTGTTTCGGCATGTAAAAGAGGAATAGGTAGAGCTGGTAAGCCGGTGACCGGTAGCCGGATTCCACCAAGAGACCTTTGCCGAGATCCCTTTCCATCGCCGCCATCATCCGGGCATACGCTTCGTAAGCCGGCTCCGGCAGGAACTGGGTATCTAATCGGACCGGCTTCTCCTCCCGCAGAACCACCTGGGTATCCAAGCAGACATAGCGGGTGTCCGGCGCCGGCGCGGGCAGACGGCGGCTGGCTCCGCCCACTGAGACCGGGTCGATCGCCCGGAATTCTTCTATAAACCTTACCTGCTCCGGGGTCAGCCGGGCATAAAACTCCTCGAAGGTGATCAGCGGCGCGGTGCCGGCTTTCTTGCGCTCATCCACGAAGGGGTTCAGCGCCTGCATGATCGAAAGGCGGACCGCTTTCTCCGGGTCGCTCAGTCCATCCAGGGAAACGGCTTGGGCGGACATCGGAAAACAGAGGGAAGTGCCGGCTAAAAGAATGGCGAAGGGACGAAAACGCATGCCGTCATTATAATGGAGGAATGCGGCTGCTCTGGGTGCTTCTGTTCCTGTCTTTCATTTCCTTCGCTTTTGCCGAAACGTACGAAGCGCATGTGGCGGTGCCGGTGGCCGACCTGCGCAAAGAACCGGTCCCACCGGGACCCACGCTGGAGCATGATCCCCTCGAAGAAAGCCAGCTCCTCCAGGGGGACGGGGTCATCGTGCTGGAAGAAAAAACGGGCTGGGCGCGGGTTTCCGTGCCGGACCAACAGGAGTGGACGCACAACAAAAAATGGGAGGGGTACCCCGGCTGGATCCGTCTTTCAGATATTATCCGGGAGGACGGGACGCGGAAAGCGACGCCCACGGCCGGCGCTTCCGCTCCAAGGGAAGCGGTCGTCCAGTCGGCCCGGAAATTCCTCGGGACCCCCTACTACTGGGGAGGGCGCTCGACCCGGGGCGTGGACTGCTCGGGGCTGACCGGCTTGGCTTACCAGCTCAACGGCGTCCAGATCCCGCGTGACGCGCACGAGCAGTGGATGAAGGCCCGGAAGATCCGCCGCGACCAGCTCCAGCCGGCGGATCTGATCTTTCTCTCCGATCCGAAAGACCCGCGCAAGATCACGCACGTGATGCTTTACGCGGGAGACGGGAAAGCGATCGAGGGACCCGGCACCGGCACGAAGGTGCGGGAGACCGAATTGGACGCCCGCATCCGGGAAGCGGGGTCCGCTGGGCGGAAAGTTTACTTCGGGACCTACTTTTGATCCTCCGCATCGCGGCCGTCGAGCTTGAGCCGCTGAACCTGCCCCTGCGACAGCTGTTCGTCACGGCACTGGGGAGCAAACGGGTCAGCCGGAACTTGCGGGTAGTCATTCGGCTGGAAGATGGGACGGCCGGCCGCGGAGAGGCCTCGGCTTCACTCGCCTGGCCGGACCAAACTCAGGCGGCCATGAAAAAGGTGCTGGCCCCCCTTGCCTGCGGGCTGGCCGGAATCCCGATTGCCCATTACCGCCGGCTCTCCGCGCGGGCTTGGGAAGAGGCCGGCCGGTATCCACCCGCCGCGGCGGCCCTCGAGTGCGCGCTGTTGGATGCTTACACACGTTCACGCGGGATCCCTCTCTGGAAATGGTTCGGGGGAAAGCGCCGGTCGGTCATCACCGCGCTGACAATCTCCGCGTGGCCGCCCGCTAGGGCGGCGCGCGCCGCGGGCGGCGCGGCGAAGAAAGGATTCACGCGGCTCAAGGTTAAGCTGACCGGGAAAGACGCGGAGGGGGATTTTGATCGCCTGCGGGCCGTCCATCGCGCGGCGCCGCGGGCGGCCCTTTGGCTGGACGGCAATCAGGGGTTCACCTCCCATCAGGCGATCGCTCTCTGCGCCCGGGCGCGGCGGGAAAATCTGCCGATCCGATTGTTCGAACAGCCGGTCCACCGGAAGGATTGGGATGGGCTTGCCCAGATCGAACGGGAGACCAGACTGCCGGTTGTGGCGGATGAATCGGTCCGCTCCCCGGACGAGGCACGCAAGATGATCCGGCGCGGGGGCGTCTCCGCGATCAACGTCAAGCTGGCCAAATGCGGAATCTCCGGCGCGCTGGAGATCCTCCGGCTGGCCCGGAAAGCCGGCGTGCGGCTGATGATCGGCTGTATGGCGGAATCAGCCATCGGCCTTTCCCCGAGCGTGGCCCTTGCCTGCGGGACCGGAGGATTCCATTACATCGATCTCGATTCCCACCTGCTGGTGGTCTCCCCTCTGGGAGAGACCGGTTTCGTGACCCGCGGCGCGCGGCTGGCCATCTCCCCGTGAGAAAACTTCTCCGGCGGGTCCCGGTCCCCTTTTGGTGCTACTTCCTGCCGATGCTGGCCGGGACGTTCGGCCTGATCCCCCGGAGCCATCCGCTCTACGCGTTCGCTTCACAGCAGTTACTGCCGGTTTGCCTGGTCCTCCTGCTGATTGGGACCGACCTGAAGGCGCTCGCCCGCTTGGGACCGTCAGCCCTCCTCTTGATGCTCGCCGGCGCGGCCGGAACGATGATCGGCGGCCTGGTCAGCTGGAAACTGTACCACCGCTGGCTGCCGCCGGAAGCGTGGGGAGGGATCGGGGCGCTGACCGGGAGCTGGACCGGCGGATCGGCCAACATGATCGCAGTCAAGGAAGCGCTCCAGGTGCCGGACAGCATCATCGGGCCGCTGATCATTGTGGACGCCGGAATCGCGTACAGTTGGATGGCCCTGCTGGTGTGGAGCTC